>Ga0105049_10008218_pt1 | contig 12104 bp, 9 predicted proteins | sample MAT06_FD_78087 | JGI IMG/M metagenome (GOLD analysis project Ga0105049, IMG submission 78087) | Freshwater microbial communities from Lake Fryxell liftoff mats and glacier meltwater in Antarctica - MAT-06 | ecosystem: Environmental > Aquatic > Freshwater > Ice > Liftoff microbial mat | place...
CAGATGCCTTGCACCCGGCCTTCAGCAATCTATTCGTACAAACCGAAATCATTCCGTCGCGACAGGCGATCGTCTGCACCAGACGACCGCGTTCGCAGTCCGAACAGTCGCCATGGCTGTTTCATTTGATGGCGGTACACGGTGCCACCTTGAGCGAGGCTTCATATGAGACCGACCGATCAAAGTTCATCGGTCGCGGACGTAACGCCGCAGCACCTGTCGCGTTGACTGGTACGGCAGCATTGTCGGGCAGTCAGGGATCGGTGCTCGACCCGATTGTCGCCATCCGCCGCCGGATCACGCTGGAGCCGCGCCAAACCGTCATCGTCGACATCGTCACGGGCGTTGGCGAAACCCGCGACCAGGCCATGACGCTGATCGAAAAGTATCAGGACCGGCGGCTCGCCGATCGCGTGTTTGAGCTGTCCTGGACGCACAGCCAGGTGGTACTACGGCAAATCAATGCCACCGAAGCCGAAGCGCAGCTATACACACGTCTGGCAAATTCGGTTGTCTACGCTAACAGCCTGTTACGCGCTGATGCCGGCGTGCTGATAAAAAACCGTCGTACCCAATCGGGCCTCTGGGGCTATGCCATCTCCGGCGATTTGCCCATCGTGCTGTTGCAGATCAGCGCTCCGGAAAACATCGAGTTGGTGCGTCAACTCGTTAAGGCGCACGCTTACTGGCGACTCAAGGGATTGGTGGTGGATCTGGTGATCTGGAACGAAGACCGCGGTGGTTACCGGCAACTGTTGCAGGACCAGATCATGGGCCTGATTGCAGCCGGTATTGAGGCGCAAGTCATCGATCGGCCAGGCGGCATTTTTGTGCGGTCAGCCGAACATATGTCCATTGAGGATCGCAATTTATTTGAGACCGTCGCACGCGCGATTATCACCGACCGTCGCGGTTCGCTGGCAGACCAGATCAACCGCCGTACGTTGAGCGATGCGCGGACACCGCATTTGCATCAGCCGCGCCTGAAACCAACGCGAATCCACCAGCCGGAGAGACGCAGCGTGGCGCGCAACCAGCCAGTGACGACATCGTTGACTGATCTGCTTTACGACAATGGCCTCGGCGGATTTTCGCCGGAGGGCCATGAGTACGTCATCAATACCACGCGCGGAGAACCCACGCCGGCACCCTGGGTAAATGTGCTGGCCAATCAGCACTTCGGGACCGTCATCTCCGAGAGCGGGATGGCCTACACCTGGAGTGAAAACGCCCACGAATTTCGCCTGACACCATGGCACAACGATCCGGTGACCGATGCCAGCGGCGAAGCCTTTTACCTTCGCGATGAGGAAAGCGGCTATTTCTGGTCGCCCACGGCCTTGCCCTGCGGCGGCGCATTCCCCTACGTGACGCGTCATGGGTTCGGTGCCAGCGTTTTTGAACATAGCGAGGATGGGATCGCCTCTGCGCTGACGGTTTACGTGGCGCTGGAGGACGCGGTCAAGTTTTCGGTGCTGAAAGTGAGTAACGATTCGGGGCGGGCGCGCCGCTTGTCTGTCACCGGCTACGTCGAGTGGGTATTGGGCGACCTCAAGGCCAAGACAACCATGCATGTCGTTACCGAGATTGACCCGCTGAGTGGGGCTCTGTATGCCCGCAACGCGTACAGCACAGAATTCGCCGAGCATATTGCCTTTTTTGATGTCGACGATTCCGCCCGCACTTTCAGCGGTGACCGCGTCGAATTCATTGGCCGCAACGGCACGATGAAAAATCCCGCAGCCATGAGTAGAACCCACCTTTCCAATAAGGTTGGTGCGGGGCTCGATCCCTGTGCGGCCATCCAGATCGAATTCGAACTCGCCGAGGGAGAGGTGCGCGAATTTATCTTCAGGCTCGGCGACGGCCGAAATCTCGACGACGCGCAGCGCTTGCTGCGGCGGCATCGCGGATCGATAGCGGCGGCCGACGCGCTGGAAAAAGTGCGGCGCCACTGGAGCCGCACGCTCGGTGCCGTTCAGGTCGAGACGCCGGACAGGTCACTGGACCTGCTGGTCAACGGCTGGCTTTTGTATCAAACGCTTGCTTGCCGATTGTGGGCGCGCAGCGGCTACTACCAATCCGGCGGCGCGTATGGCTATCGCGACCAGTTGCAGGATGTGATGGCACTTGTGCATGCCGCGCCGCAACTGATGCGGGAACATCTCTTGCTGTGCGCATCGCGACAGTTTCGCGAAGGTGACGTTCAGCATTGGTGGCATCCGCCCACGGGACGTGGCGTGCGCACGCATTGTTCGGACGACTACCTGTGGCTGCCGCTGGCAACCAGCCGCTACGTGCTGGCGACCGCAGACACCGGTGTGCTCAATGAGTCGGTGCGTTTTCTCGAAGGGCGCCCGGTAAATCCGGAAGACGACTCCTACTATGACCTGCCGGGCCGCGCCGAGGACGTTGCGAGCCTGTATCAGCATTGCGTGCGCGCCATCGAGCGCGGCCTCACGTTTGGTGAACGTGGTTTGCCGCTGATCGGTTCGGGCGACTGGAACGACGGCATGAACCTGGTCGGCCAGCATGGCAAGGGCGAAAGCATCTGGCTGGGTTTCTTTCTTTGTGAGGTGCTCGCGCAGTTCGCCAAGGTCGCGCACTTGCGAGGCGACACCGCGTTTGCCGGGCGTTGCCTGACGGAGCGGGAGACCCTGGCACAGAATATCGAGCAGCATGGCTGGGATGGACAATGGTATCGCCGCGCGTATTTTGACGACGGCACGCCGCTGGGATCATCGGCCAACGATGAGTGCCAGATCGACTCCATCGCGCAAAGCTGGTCGGTGCTGTCGGGTATCGCCGGGGCCGAGCGTGCGCGCATGGCGATGGATTCGATGGATGCGCGCCTTGTTCGCCGCGATGACGGCATCATCCAGCTACTCGACCCGCCCTTCGACAAATCGAAACTCGACCCCGGTTATATCCGCGGCTATGTTCCCGGCGTGCGCGAGAATGGCGGGCAATATACGCACGGTGCCATCTGGGCAGCGATGGCGTTTGCCGCGATGGGTGACAGCCAACGGGCCTGGGAACTGACCAATATGATCAACCCCATCCATCACGCCACCAACATCGAGGAGGCAGCGATCTACAAGATCGAGCCCTATGTGATTGCGGCCGATGTCTATGGCGTGGCACCGCACACCGGGCGCGGCGGCTGGAGCTGGTACACCGGGTCAGCAGGCTGGATGTACCGGCTCATTCTCGAATCGCTGTTGGGGCTGCGCCTGGAAGTCGACAAGCTCACCTTCACGCCCTGCCTGCCTGCGGATTGGCCATCGTTCACTATGCAGTACCGATATCGCGAAACGGTCTACACAATTACCGTGATTCAAACGGTCGTGGCCGATGGCGAGCAGATTGGCGCAACACAGGTGACGCTCGATGGCGCCGTGGCAGCCGATGCGGCCATCGTACTGGTCGATGATCGGCAGCAGCATACAGCGGAGGTCAGGGTTAGCGTACGGCAAAAGCTGTCGGCGGTTGCCGGGTCGTTGGAGGGTGCATAGAGCAGCGTCGTGTGTTTCGCGACGGTGACATGCATTGGGCGGGGGAGAGGGCGTCTCTCGTTGAAAAATCGACATGTTGTGTGCCGGATCAAGGAGTGAACCTCCCACACGCAGAACGCCATTTGACGAGACTCACGGGCAGAAAGTGCTCGGAAAGGCTCGTCAATGAACGATCTTGGTAGTTTGGGGCGGCTATTAAAAGTGTCATTTTTGGTTGTTCGCTTGAATGACGATACTTTGAAGTCGACGCGATTCAACAGCCCGAGCAATCACAAGCCGCAGCGCTCGGATCAAGCGCGGACAAATGCTCAAAATCGTCAGCCGTTGACTACAAGCAGATGCGCAACTGTCCGACAACAGTGTAGGCGCTGACCGATGGGTTAACAGGTCCAGTCCGCCTAAGGTGTGAAGGCTGGAGAAACATGCCATTCTTCTACCGTCTTACGCGTGTACGCGCGACAAACACCTAAAGGACTCGCTATGAACTTGAAAATAAAAGCCGCACTCGCGGCTACCACTGTACTGTTGGCAACGCAAGCCGCTGCCCAAATCACTTTCTACGAAAATGACGACTTTCGCGGCCGCGCATTCACCGCCGACAGGCAAATCAATAATTTCGGTAATCAAGGTTTCAATGATCGCGCTTCGTCGGTCATGGTAGACCGCGGTCGCTGGGAAGTTTGTTCCGATGCGCAATTTGGCGGCCAGTGCGTGGTGCTGCGTAAGGGCAGCTACCAATCGCTGAGTGGGCTCGGCATGAACGACAAGATATCGTCGGTACGCCCTGTTAACCAGCAGGCCACCTACCAGAACGAAGCACCTGCACCGCTGCTGGCGCCCACTTACGAATACTATCAGCGCCCCAATGAGCGCGTATACGAAGCGCCGGTCACGTCAGTCCGCGCTGTGGTTGGCTCCTCGCCTGAGCAACGTTGCTGGATAGAACGCCAGCAGGTGACTGAGCGAAGTGACAATAACGTTGGCGGTGCCGTCGTGGGTGCGCTTATCGGTGGGGTGCTCGGACACCAGGTAGGCGGCGGTCGCGGTCGCGATTTGGCCACCGCAGGTGGAGCAGTTGCGGGTGCCGTAATCGGCAACAATGCTGGTCGCAGTAGCGGCAACACTTACGACAAAGACGTGCAGCGATGTCAAACGGTTGGCAGCACGACTCCCGCCTATTGGGATGTCACCTACAACTATCGCGGCGTAGAGCACCGGATGCAAACGAGTTCGCCTCCCGGCGACACGGTCGCGGTCAATCGTAACGGCGAGCCACGTCGGTAATTCCATTCAATCGCTGCGCGGAAAATCCCGCGCAGCGCTATCTTATGGAAGCAATGCCCAGCAATCCCCGCAGGCACCCGCGGCGATTTGCAGAAGCAGGGCACTGCCGTAGGGCCCGCCGTTAGTTGGGAGCGATGACTGTTGTATTTATCGTTCCGCATTTCTCACTCTGCCTCGGTACAACTGAACACTTCAAGCGGAGCAAAGGGCCGGGGAGGCTGGCGGGGAACTCGCGGAGCACGCGCAGCACTCCACCAAACGGCACCCCGATGTAGCGGAGTGCCCGACTGCAAGCGATGGGGGTCGGTTTAAAACGTTTTAGTGCAGGTTCAACAGAACGAACCGCTGAATTGTACTCAACAAGAGTCCACCGGCGGATCGATCATCCGGGCAGATTTCTGGATCAGATAAAAAAGGTAACACATGAACAAATTTGAGAATCTTTCCAGAGCCCTGCTTTGCTGCATGGCTGTGCTGATGACTGCCTTGATCGCCGGCTGCGGTGGCGGCGGTGGCGATCAGGGTCGCGACCCCATTTTAGGCACCGGTGGCATTGCCGTTCCGCCACCGATGGTAACGGGAGTCGCACCAGTCAATGGCGCTAACGGCGTCGCTGTCAACAACTCGATTATCAACGCGGCCTTCAGCAAGGATATGAGCCCCGCGTCGATCAACGCCTCAACCATGTCGCTGGCCTGTCCCGGCGGCACACCCGTCACGGGATCCGTTACCTACATCGCGGCCAGTCGCGTGGCCTCGTTCACGGTAAACGGCAACCTTCCTTTCAGCACCACCTGTACCGCCACCATCACGACCGGGGCGGCCGATACCACCGGCTTTACGCTGGTAAATAATTTTGTGTGGACCTTTACCACCGCCCCGGCACCCGACGTGACCCGGCCGCGCGTGATTGTTACGGTGCCCGTTACGACCATTCCCGGCACGACCAACGGCGTTGCCAGCAATACCGCTATCTCTGCCACGTTCAGCGAAGACATCGCACCGGCGACGATCAACGCCGCCAGCGTTACGGTTAGCTGTGCTGCGCCTTGCGTAATCCCCGCCGGTAACGTGAGCTATGCAGTTGCCAGCCGCACCGCCGTATTCACACCCACCGCAGCGCTTGCCGCCGGCACCATCTATACGGTCACCATTACGACGGCAGTCACCGATCTTGCCGGCAACGCACTCGCTGGTAACCAGCTACCTCTGCCCGCTGCGAGCAACTACGTGTGGAGGTTTGTGACTACCGGTCCGCTTGCAGCGGCGAATATCACGGTGCTCTCGACCAATCCTGTCTCCGCTGCCACCGGTGTGTGTCCGGATGCCGCGATCAACGCCACTTTCGGAGTGCCTTCCGGTGCGCGGATGGACCCGACCACAGTCAGCGCAGGCACCTTTACGGTGAAGGGGCCAGGACCAACGTTCACATCCGTTACGCCTTCGTCTGTGGGGCTCGATGTGGTGACGGGACGGGTAGCGACATTTACCCCATTAACCACACTTATACCGGGCCTGACCTATACAGCCTTGATAAAAGGCGGAGCCAGTGGTGTGCGTGATTTGACCGTTCCCGCAAACGTGATGGTATCGGACTTTACTTGGACCTTTACGGTCGGGGCGGCAGCGGGAGTATGTGCGCCGCCAGTAAACACGCCGGTGGTTGACTTGGGATCGGCTGCTTCTTTCGGTATCTTCGGCGGGTCCGCCGGTGTGACTAACTCCGGCATTCAGACCATCATCAACGGCGATATGGGAACTACAGCGGTCTCGACCGCCGTGACCGGTTTTCACGATGCCGGCCCAGGGTGCACCTATACGGAGACGCCGCTCAACATTGGTAACGTCAATGGCAAGATCTACACTGCGGCGCCACCGCCAACGGCAGCGTGTCCCTCCGGAGGCACCGCTGCTACCTTTGCCATCGCTACCCAGGCGCGTGCCGATGCACTGGCTGCTTACAACTCGATGGTCGCCAGACCGGGCGGCCCTGATCCGGGCGCAGGCAATCTGGCTAACCTCGTATTGGCACCCGGTGTTTATACCGCATCTTCAGGCTCCTTCCGGATTCAGGGTGGCAACCTTACCCTGGACGGTCTGGGCAACGCCAATCTTGTCTGGGTGTTTCAGATGGCAAGCAGCTTGACGGTCGGCGGCCCAGGTGCCGCGTTCCCAACAAGTATCATCCTCATCAATGGCGCACAAGCCAAGAATGTGTTCTGGCAGGTAGGCAGCGCGGCAACGATCAACGCGGGCGGCGGCGGCACCATGGTCGGCACCATCATTTCACAGGCTGGCGCTGCTTTCTCCACGGCCGGTAGCGTCACCCCTATCACGCTGAATGGTCGAGTATTGTCGCTGGGTGCATCGGCAAGAATCGCCAATGTCATCGTCAATGTGCCCGCGCCATGACCTCCGCAATGAACCAACCTGTATCCGGCGGCCGCAAATTGATGGCCGACCTCGTAGGTAATAAATTCCCATGGAGAGCAACATGAATCGCGCAAAAGCACTCGGGCTCGTTGGTTTGGCTGTATCGTCCGCACTCGCCGGGCCGTTGGCATTGGCCCAGGATGCAGGCTGGTACGGGGGTCTGAATTTCGGCCAGTCAAGGTCAAAAATCGACGACCCCAGGATCATCAGCGGCCTGCTCGCAGGTGGCTTCAGCTCAGCCACGATCACCGATGACAATCGCGACCGGGGAGGGAAGATTTTTGGCGGCTATCAACTCAATCGTTATTTTGCCTTCGAAGGCGGCTATTTTGATCTGGGCAAGTTTGGCTTCACCGCCAACACCGTGCCCATTGGCTCGCTCACTGGCGACATCAAGATTAAGGGCGTGAATCTCGACATCCTCGGCACTCTGCCGTTAACCGAAAAGTTTTCTGCATTCGGGCGCGTAGGCGTTGCCCGCGCTGAAGCGCGCGACACCTTCACCGGAACCGGGCTGGTACGCCTGCTCCGCACTAACGCCAATCAGCGCGAGACCAACGCCAAATATGGAATGGGCCTGCAATACGCAGTCACTGATCGCCTCGGCATGCGCGCCGAAGTGGAACGCTATCGCATCAATGATGCCGTCGGCAACAACGGCGACATCGACCTCGTTTCAGTCGGCCTCGTCTATCGCTTCGGCAGTCAGCGCCCGGCGCCTACCTACGTCGCGCGCGCGCCTGACCCTGCCCCGCCGCCGCCACGCCCGGCCGTCGTTGAAGCAATAGTGCCTGCGCCAACCGCGCAGCCTGCGCCACCTCCGCCCCCTCCTTTGCCAGCGCCCGCACTGCCGACAAGAGTGTCGTTCTCGGCAGATGCCTTGTTTGATTTCGACAAAGCCACCATCAATCCCGACGGCAAACTAGCGCTGGATAAATTCGCAAACAATCTCAGAGGCACGCGCTACGACGTCATCAACGTAACCGGCCACACTGATCGCATCGGCTCCAAGGCATACAACGCCGCACTGTCCACGCGCCGTGCCGAAGCCGTCAAGAGTTACCTGGCCGGTCCTGCAGGTATTCCAGCCGCGAAGATCATGTTCAAAGGCATGGATGAATCGCAGCCGGTGACCAAGCCTGGTGATTGCAAGGGCGACAAGCCAAGCACGTCGCTGATCGCCTGTTTGCAGCCGGATCGTCGGGTGGATGTGGAAGTTATCGCCACAAAGTAATTCGTAACGAAAACACAAGCATTGGCGAGGCTCGTGGCACGAAAATGCTTTGAGTGCCGCGCCGGTGCTAGCGTTTTTCAATTTTTCACTCGCAACCAATGGCGCTACCGCACGCTCCCATAGCTATTACAGGTCTGAACTCGATCAACAAAAGCCACCTGTAGTCGCAGAATGATCCCCTTCCTCTGGCGACAAGATTTGGGATGGGGTCGACGCACAAATGAAATGGCGACGCTCGAAATGGCACGCCCCCATCCCTGCCTTCCCCACATCTGCGGATACGTTCACGTTTACTGCGTCTCGTAGCTGCAGCAACATCCGCACTTACAAAGCGAATGCGTATCGGGTGAACATGGCGCAAAACAACACCACGGGCACGCGGGGTGAAATCAGTAATATGCTCGTCGGGATCTGCTTCCCAACCACAATGAGAAACATCCAGCGATTCAAGCCTTAATTGCGCAACATCGCCAGGCGACAACCGGCATTTCGAACATCGCCTTGACATCGCGCCTGCGTAGCAACCAAGGCTGCGCACCAGCCAGACAAAGCGACCACGCCCCTGCGCCTTCGACCAGTGAACCTGCGGCAACTTAACCGTCAGCCCTCGACTACAACAATATTCGCCGTCGTCCTACGCTCGTGTAGGCGTAGGACGATAACGCAATCGCTTGGTGCGGCGTAACTTGTGATGGTTGCAACGTTACTGATGTTGAACACCGATTGCCGCACCCCGTATCACTTAACTCACTTGGAGACTACAACCATGAAACACCTTAAATCAGTTTTTGCCGTTCTCACCGCAGTCCTGTTTGCAACCTTGCTCGGTTGCGCATCCACGTCCACCAGGGAAGGTACGGGCGAATATATCGATGACTCGGTCATCACCACCAAAGTAAAAGCGGCAGTACTCAACGAGCCAACGCTGAAAGTTGCCGAAATCAATGTCGAAACATTCAAAGGTGTCGTTCAGTTGAGTGGCTTCGTAAGCGACGCAGGCGATGTGTCGAAAGCGGCCGCAGTAGCTCGTACTGTTAAAGGCGTGACGTCAGTGAAGAACGCGCTTGTGGTTAAAGGCCGTCAGTAATCAATAGGCCCGACCAGGAGTTATAAACATGCTCGAAACAATCGCAGTTCTCTTGATTATCCTCTGGGCGCTGGGTTTGGTTTCCTCGTACACCATGGGCGGTTTCATTCATATCCTTCTGGTGGTGGCCGTGGTTGTCATTGCAGTGCGCCTGATTCAAGGTCGACGCTTGTAGCTAGCGGACTGATTCCTTCCCCTGGTAACGGGGGAGGGGGTTAACCGTAGTCAACGACTCGGGCAACGATGTTTCGCCCGCACAATAACCCGAACCACACCCTCAGCATTTCGTATAGAAAGAACAGAAAAATGGACGCAATCAAAATGTTGGCAATCGCACTGATCGTGGCAGGTGGCCTCGGTCTCGCGTATGGTGGCTTTACCTACACTAAAGAAACCCACGAAACAAAAATTGGCCCGATTGTACTTGCCGTCAAAGACACGCAAACGGTAAATATCCCGATCTGGCTTGGGATAGGTTCTCTGGTTGTCGGCATCGTACTGCTGGTTACCCGTAAGCAATAGTCGGCGACGTAACCAGGCGAAAGGCGCTACGCATCCGCTTCGCTCTGGCAGGACGCGCAGCCGGGCAGTTAACGCGGCAAAATCGAGTTTCTGCGCGACCACAGCGCACGCCAAGAGCACCCCGAGCCCTCCGCCTCTTGATTTCCACCCCGCTTAGCACGCGATCCGTTCTAACCATACTCAGTGTTCAAAAGTCTCCAATACGGGCAGTCTCGAACGGTTGGCCGACTCTTCACAGGACAGACATCGGCAGGGCTGTCAGCATCTGTCCTACAATAAACTACGACTGCTACCCACATTGAGCCTAAATGAAATCACGTACTATCAGTGGCTAATGGGTGATGCGCTCGAATCATTTTTTGCAAGGAGTAATTAATTCCATGCTCGACAAAACTAAAGTAATGATCGCCGATGACCACGCTTTGTTTCGTGCTGGGCTGCGAGGTTTGCTTGAGGAAACCGGCGAGTTTGAAGTCGTGGCGGAAGCCAGCAATGGCGAAGACGCACTCAAAGCGGTACGTGAGAAGGAAATTCACGTCACACTCCTCGATCTTTCGATGCCCAAACAAAGTGGCATCGATGTATTAAAGCGCATGAAATCGTTGAGGCCGGATATGGCCGTGTTGATTCTCTCGATGTTCCCTGAGGAACAATACGCAGTGAATATGTTGCGGGCGGGCGCATCGGGTTACCTGACCAAGGAATCGGCACCTGAAAAAGTTGTCACCGCGCTTCGCACAGTGAGGAAAGGCCGCAAGTACATCAGCAGCGAGGTTGCCGAGCTGCTCGCTGAAACACCGGATGCCACGACCGCGCCATTACACAGCGGATTGTCGCAGCGCGAATTTCAGATATTTTGCAAGCTTTCAGCGGGACAAAGCGTTTCCGAGGTTGCGGCAGAACTATTCCTCAGCGTCAAAACCATTAGCACCTACCGTACGCGCGTGATGGAAAAGATGGGTATGCACAGCAACGCCGACCTGACTTATTACGCGATCAAAAACGGCATCATCCAGTAGGTCTATAATGAACTTGCTTCAAACGAGCAGTGAAACACGGGCCGACAGATCAATAGCGATGAATCACCTGCAAGAGGCGAGCACCACGGAATACACTGTTACCAAGCCCGCGCTAAGGGTTTTCCTGGTGGAGGACTCCCCGCATGTGCGTGACCTGTTGCTGGATTTCCTTAATGTGCCGGGCGAAATCGAAATTGTTGGCTACGCGGACAATGAGACCGAATCCGTGGCGGCTCTTTTGGCTGAACCTGTGGATGCTGTCATCGTCGATCTGAAGCTGCGCGAAGGCAGCGGTATGGCGGTGATTGAAAAGGTGCGCCGGTCAAATCTGCAACCGCAACCTAAAATAATCGTTTTCACCAATCACCCCTTCCCGGAAATACGCAACCGCGCCATGAAATTGGGCGCAGACTATTTCTTTGACAAGTCCGTCGAATACGACAGCGTCCGGTCAACGTTGCAGGATTTGCACGAGGGCTAGTCGAGCAGTTTTTAGGCACGTTGTCCCGAGATCCCGCCGATGCGGGATTTTTTTCGCAGGTTGCATGCACAAATGCGCAGCGCAAGGCGAAATCGGCGTCCGTCCTACAAGGCGCAGGCCCCTCGTCCGATGCGGACGGCAAGCCTTGCCGCGTAATCTTCAAGCATTGCATCGCGATGTGATTGACAAGGTTTGGAGCGCGCTGCAACCAACCCAATATTCATTCGCCTCGAGGAGAGCCATCATGTTGTATTACGCCGTCGTGTTTTTCATCATCGCCGTTGTCGCGGCACTGCTGGGCTTTGGTGGTATCGCCGCCGGGGCTTCCAGTATCGCGCAGGTACTGTTTTTCATTTTCATCGTGCTGTTTCTTATCAGCTTGATCGCCGGGCTGGCTCGTCGCGGCAGGTAGTTTTTTCATCCATCCATCCAACCAGGAGTTCGACATGAATACCACGCAATTTAAAGCACAGACTTCCGATACCCTCGATCGCGTTTCCGAAAAAGCCCATAATTTGGTTGAGTCCAA
>Ga0105049_10008220_pt1 | contig 12103 bp, 7 predicted proteins | sample MAT06_FD_78087 | JGI IMG/M metagenome (GOLD analysis project Ga0105049, IMG submission 78087) | Freshwater microbial communities from Lake Fryxell liftoff mats and glacier meltwater in Antarctica - MAT-06 | ecosystem: Environmental > Aquatic > Freshwater > Ice > Liftoff microbial mat | place...
CGCCATCGCCATGCGCACCGACTTTGTCCCCGCCTCACTCGATGCTTCTCGCTTCGAGCATGTGGAGCCGTTCCTCAAGGCACTGCTGGCGCGGCCGGTGGCATCGGCGGCAGATCTGGAGTCTTGGCTGCTCGATCGGGGAGAACTGGAAGCCGCGTGTTCGGAGGCGAAGGCCGACCTCTATATCAGCATGACGTGCGATACGGGGAATGCCGCGGCTCAGGAGGCATACGCGAGATATATCCACGACGTCGAACCGCAACTCACACCGGCATGTTTCCGGCTGGACACAAGGTACGTGGAACTTGCCGCCAAGTTTCCTTTGCCGGTGGGGCGTTATGGCGTGCTCGATCGTGCGACCAGGGCGGATGTTGAGTTGTTCCGCGAAGAGAACGTCCCGCTAGAGACCGAACTGGCAGCGTTGGGGCAGGAGTATGACCAGATCATCGGCGCGATGGCGGTCGATTTTGAGGGTCAGGAGCGGACGCTGCCGCAGATGGCGCGGTATCAGGAGGGCACGGACAGGACATTGCGAGAGCGGGCTTGGCGGGCCGTGGCGGAGCGGCGGTTTGCTGCGGTGGATGCGATCAATGTGATCTTTGACCGCATGGTCGAGTTGCGTCACCGCGTGGCTCGCAACGCGGGCTTTGAGAACTACGTCGGGTTTGCGTTCCGGGCGAAACACCGATTTGACTATGGCGTGGCGGAGTGCGAGGTTTTTCATGCCGCGGTCGAGAAGGCGGTGGTGCCGCTCTCTCGCTCACTCGAGGCCGATCGTGCCCGCGTGCTGAACGTGTCGCCGCTTCGACCTTGGGATTTATCGGTCGATGCAAAGGGGCGCGAGCCGCTGCGGCCCTTTGATGGCGGGGCCGACCTCATGCGCAAAAGCGTGGCGACCATGCGGCGGCTAGATCCGCGCCTGGCGGGCATGCTGGCACAATTAGGGGACGGGGCGCAGGCGTCGGGGTCCGCAGGTGGTTCGTGCATGGACTTGGACAGCCGCAAAGGCAAGGCACCCGGCGGGTACCAGTACATGCGGGACCGCACGCGTCGGCCGTTCATTTTCATGAACAGCGCGGGCTTGCAGCGGGATGTCGAGACAATGGTGCACGAGGCGGGGCACGCGTTTCACTCGATGCTCTGCCGCGATGAACCGTTGCTGGCGTATCGCCACAGCCCGATTGAGTTTGCAGAAGTGGCGAGCATGTCGATGGAATTGCTGACCATGGACCACTGGGGTCGAACGGCCAAGAACCGGGCCGATGGAGAGCCGGTGTTCTATGAGAACCCGGAGGAGTTTGCCCGGGCGAAGCGGGAGCAGGTGAAGCACAGCGTGTTGCTTCTGCCCTGGATCGCGACGATCGATGCGTTTCAGCACTGGGTGTACTCAAACCCGAGCCACACGCGGCCGGAACGCGAGGCCGCCTGGCTGGCGTTGGATGCCCGATTTGGGAGTTCCGTCTCTTGGAACGCCTTGGAGCGGTTTCGACCGCAGATCTGGCAGCGTCAGCCGCATCTGTTTGGCCACCCCTTCTACTACATTGAGTACGGCATCGCGCAGTTGGGCGCCCTGCAATTATGGCTGATCTCGCTGGAGCAAGGCGAAGCCGCGGCTATGGAACGATATATGGCTGCGTTGCGCCTCGGGGGGAGCAAGCCATTGCCGGAACTCTTTGCGGCGGCCGGGCTTGAGTTCAATTTCGGAACCGAGACGGTTCACCGCATCGTGGACCGGGTACAGACCGAGTTGGCACGGCTACCTGAGTAGGTACCCCCCGACCACCGGTGGAAAACGGCAAGTTTTGCGGATTTCGGCTCTTCGGGGGCGGCCTAGCGCAGTTTGGCAGCGGTCCGGGGCAAAAACTGGATCTAAATTTCTTGACACCGGGTGAGTGATTCGTGACAATCGTGGGTGGCGGTTCTCGCCATATGTGTTGTTCCGGGCCGTTCTGGTTCAGGGGCGATACAGGGCCAGCAGTTGGAGGTTTTGCCTCAACGGCTGGGTCTGGATTGCGGTGACTTTGCGTTAGTTCGTAAAAAAGGCAATGGCCGGGTGCAACCTTCGTTCCGGTTGACGGGTATTCGTGTCCGAACGTTGTCGTTTCGTTCGTTTTGGCTTCATCTCTCTCCTCGCCCGTCGTCGATGCGAACCCCTTCGGCGACGGGCAGAACCCGGCGGCCGCTCGCAGGCTAAACCCCGTTTGCGAGCGGTCGCTTCTTTTTTGGACCCTTCGGCGGCGACGATGGAGCCGGTCGTTACAATTTCTTTAGGCTGTCAACCAGTAAATCGATGTGTTGCGCGGTGTGGGCAGCCGAAACTTGGCAGCGCAGTCGGGCGTGGCCCTCGGGAACGACGGGGTAGCCGAACCCGATGACGAAGACGCCGAGTTCGAGCAGTCGTTTGCTCATGGCGATGGCCTTGGCGGTGTCGTGCACGATCACGGGGCAGATTGCCGTGGGTGATTCAGCGACATCGAACCCGGCTTCGCGGATCTTCTGCCTTGCGTAGGCGACGTTGGAGCGGAGCCGGGCCACCCGCTGGGGCTCGCGTTCGACGATCTCGATCGCTTTGCTTGCACTGCGGGCAATGGTGACGGGGAGGGCGTTGGAAAAGAGTGTGGGCCTGCCCCGCTGGATCATGAGTTCGATGAAGCGTTTGTCGCCGGCCACGAAGCCGCCCGCACCACCGCCCAAGGCCTTGCCGAGTGTTCCGGTGAAGACATCGACCCGGCCGTTGGGTCCACTCCGGCCGTTCGCGGGTTCCCGACCGTCGCGGTATTCAAGACCCGAGGGTGTGCTGGCCGGATCCCGCCCATCTCGATACTCAACGGCGGGCGCACTGCCAGGATCACGGCCGTCGAGATAGCGTGTGCCCAACGGCCCCGCTGACTCCCTCGCCCAGCCCCCCACCATCTGCCAGTGTTCGTGGGTTCCTCGGCCCAAGGTGCCCATGACTCCGTGGCCGTGGGAATCGTCGACCACCAGGATGGCGTCGTAGGCGTCGCAGAGTTTTCGCATGGCCGGGAGGTCGGCGATAGAACCTTCCATGCTGAAGACGCCGTCGGTGACGACCCACACCTGGCCCGTGACGTCTTTGTTGGCCTTGGCCTCCTGCAGGCGTTGTTCGAGGGAGTGCTCACCGTGCAGCCGGTTGTTCTTGTAAAGGCTCTTGTGGAGGCCCTTCTTGATGGTGGTGGCGAGCCGGATGCTGTCGATGATGCAGGCGTGGTTGAGTTCATCGGAAACGATGATGTCGCCCGGCTCGCAAGCAGTCGGAAAGACGGCCTCGTTGGCCGTCCATGCCGAAACGAAGGTGTACGCGGCCTCGGTGCCCATGTACCGGGCGATGCGTTCCTCGAGTTCCTCGTGGGGCGTGAAGGTTCCGCAGATGAAGCGCACGCTGGCCGTGCCCGCACCGAAATCCTTGAGCGCCTTCACACCGGCCTCAACCACCTCGGGGTGGTTGGCGAGGCCGAGGTAGTTGTTGGAGCAGAAGCAGAGCGTGTCGCGAAAGCGCCCGTCGGGCATGCGCAACTTGACGACCGCATCCATCGGCCCATCGATCACCTGCAGGTGCTTGTACTGCCCCGCGCTGCGGAGCGTGGTCAACAATTCATCCGCCCGACGATCGAACACGGTGGCCATGAAAGAAACTCCGTTGCCGCCCGTGGTGGGCGGGGCACAGAGTGTAAGAGGTCGGGTGGCGCGTGATCGCGGCCGGAAGGGGCGGAAACGTTGGTCGCGCTGGTGCGCCTCCGCCGGTTACCCGCGGCTACGCCGACCTCGTCCAAAGATCACCGCGACGCCGAAAGCCGTGATCGCGCCCGGACCCGGGATGGTGTACTCGATCGTGAGCCGCGGCCGGGCACTCACGACGCGTTCTTCCTTGGTGGCGAACCGCTTGGCGTTCTGCGAGCCGTTCTCGTTCAGCGATTTGATCATCCATCCGAAGTTCTGGGTGGGTGCATCAAGCCACTGCTGAACAAGGGCGACCATCGAGGCATTGGAATTCCAGGAGTACGCCGCAGTGCCGCTGACCGACTTGGTCGCGTTGGCCACAGGGTTGAAGTCGCCCCCCTCGTTCTGCCAGAGCGTTCCACCGGGGAAGGCGTAAAAGGCGTGGATCCAAGTGGCGTCATTGGTGCGCGAATCGGTACCGGAGCCGCCGAACTGGCCGCTGTCGCTGGTTCCCTCGCCCCAATTGGCGAGCATGGGGAAAAGACCGACCGTGATCGCGCCGCCGCGGGCCCGGTTGCAGGTCAGGGTGACGTTGACGTTGGTGATCGTGGAACCCTGCGGAATGGCGGCAGCGATATCGAACGCGATGACTGCCCGCCGGATGTTGTCGCCGGACTGGTGGGTATTCCCTACGAACAAACCGGAGCCCGCGCCGTTAGAGAGGTCTCCGGTGGCGTTCTGGATCAGCGAGTTGTCTTTAGAAGAGGTAATGGAAACCACTTCGGCGGCGGCCACAGAGCCCAAGGCAAGGACCGCCCAGACACCCGTCAACACACGGTTCACACTCACGCCGATCCCCTTATTCCGCTCGACACCCGCCGTCCGCGGCCGATAACCTCTATCAGTCGCCAACGACCGCTTCGGTCTTTACAACCTACAACGTCTTTGCGGGCGTGCCACCCCACTTGCAAAAAAATTCGACGAATCAGAACTCACGACCCATCGGACCCGAATCCATCACTTAGACACCCCACCGTGCCGCCAATTCCGGGCCTTCAACTCGACGTTTCTCGGCGCATCGAAGCCGCACTCCAGGCCACCGGCCGGAAGGGGATTCTCACGGCCATCGAGCGGGCGGAGGGGTTGGCGCGGGAACTGGACGCCGGACGGACCTATCCCGACGACTTTGTGTTTTATCGCATCGTCGGTCAACGGACAGCCGCGGCGGGCGCAAAGCAGTGCTCGGGCGAAGCCGCCCTGTCAGACCTTGCGTGTCTCGTGGAACGGCTCAGCGAACAGATCAGCCTGAAGCCCTCTGAACTCAAGGATGCCGTGCCCGCAGGCGAGTTGTGCGAGCGGTGGTCCATCAGCCGCAAAACGCTTGATCGGATGCGGCGTCGGGGGTTGATCGGCCGACGCGTGGAGGGGGGCGACGGCGTCGTCCGCATCGTCTTTATGCCCGAGACGGCGGCGTGGTTTGAGGGGGCGCGGCAGTCGGAACTCGGGCGGGCTACGCGCTTCACGCGGATACCCGAGGATGCACAGGCCCGCATCATCCGGAACGCAGCGCGATACAAAAAATGGGCCGGGCTGACGCTCAACGCTTCGGCATTGCTGCTGGCGCGGCGATTGGGCCGCAGCCACGAGGCGGTGCGGCAGGTGCTGCGGCGCCACGATGTGCGGTTCCCGGAACGGGCGCTGTTTGACGAAGCCCCACCGGTGAACGCGGAGCGCCGGGCCGTCATCTTTCGGGCCTGGCGCATCGGAATTCCGATCGCCGACATGGCGAAGAAGTATCGCCGGAGTCTGGCGTCTATCCGCCGCGGCATCGCCATTGAACGGGCGGAACGGCTGAACCACCACTTGGCAGATGGTTCGCTGGAGGGGCCGGTGCTTCCGACGTTTGCGATGGCGGACGCGGAAGAGGTGATTCTCGCTCCCGCCTCGGTGAAGACCGGGATGGGTGAAGGCGGGGAACGGTCGCTGTCGGCGTTTCTGGCGTTGCCGCACGACAAGGCCTTGCCACCCGCGGACGAAGAACGGGCGCGGCTGATCGCGTACCACTTCCTGCGGTATCGCATTCTGACGCTCATCGCCAGTTTGGATCGGGCCCACCCGCAGGCCCAGACCATCGACAAAGCCGAGACCATGCTGCGGTGGGCATCAAGGCTGAAGGTCGAACTGATGCGGCCGTATCTTCCCTTGATGCTCGAAACGATTCAGGGCCGCCTGGGCCGGGGCCTCGCCGATTCGCCGCTGCCCGCAGTGCTGTCGGTGTTGCGGATCGCGTTCTCGACGCTGGGCGGAGTGGTTGACATGGGCGACCCCTTGCGGACCGGACGCCTCGCAGCGCCCATCGGCCTCGCGCTCGATCGAGCGGTGACCAAGTGGATCAAGGAACAAACCCCAGTTGCACTGGGCAACTCCCCGGGTCGTGCGACGCCCCGCCCCCCCGCGGGCACCACCATCGCCGATTGGACGCGGCGGGTGTCGCCCTGGCAGGAGTGGACAGAACTGCCCGAGCGCATCGGCCGATTGCTCGCGGCAGGCAAACTTCCCGGCGGCGACGGCACCGTCCTGCGGGCGCGATATGGGCTTTCGGGTGATCGCCCGCTCACGGTTGCCGAGTGGGCGGCGTCCACCGGCCAGTCGCCAATCCGGGCGTCGATCATCGATCATCGTGCGTATGGCGAGGTGCTGGCGCTGGCCCGTCGGGCGGCCGGTGCATGAGCGTTGAATCGGTCTGGATTTTTCATCGCGGAGCGCTGGGCGACAGCATCCTCTTGTGGCCGTTGATGCGGGCCTTGCGCCGCAAGCGCAAGGCCGTGACGCTCGTTTCAGATTCCTCCAAGGGTGCGTTGGCGCAGCGCGAGTTGGGAGTTCGCGCGGTTTCGGCGGAATTGCGGCGGTTCTCTGACCTTTGGGTAACCGGCGCTGCACGCGAGCCGGGGCGGTTGCCTCCGCTAGCGGGCGTGTCGCGGGTGCTTTCGTTTGTCGTCATCCAAGGCAAGGACCAAACCTGGGCCGACAACGCGGGGGTGATGTTCCCGGGCGCTGCGCTGGAGGTATATGACACCCAACTCGACCGACGACTTGCGCTGCAACTGGCGGAGCGTGAGGCGGTCGTGCACGACCCTCCCATCAGTGTGGCGGGTTCGGATGCACCAGTGGTGATGCACGTGGGCGCGGGGTCACGCATCAAGCGGTGGAACCTCAAAGGGTGGATCAGCGTGATCGAGCATCTCCACAAATCTCGCCCGGACGTTACCATTCAGGCGGTGGCGGGCGAGGCAGAGGAGGAGCAGTTCAGCCGCGAACAGGTGGCGGCGTTTGATCAACTCGGCGGGCGGTTCATTAGCGGTTTGCCCGAGTTGGCGGAGGTCCTGAGGATCGCGCGGCTGGTGGTCGTTGCGGACTCAGGCCCGGCCCATTTGGCGGCCCAGTTGGGCGTCTCCACCATCACTCTGTTCGGCCCGACCGTGCCGGAACGTTGGGCGCCGATCGGCCCGGCGGTGCGGGTGGTGTCTCCCGACGTGCCGAGCGCCATGGATTGGCTGGTGGCGGATAGGGTGCTGCATGAGGTGGAGGCGGCGTTGGGCTGAAGCGGAAAGCCGAAACTCAGCGGGAGTCAGTAGTAGCCGCGGGCTTTGACGATTGGAGGATTTGCTTGATCGTTTCCGTGACCCCGATCATCGGCATGGAAGTTCATATCGAACTCGCCACGCATACCAAAATGTTCAGCCGGGCCTTATCGCCCTCGTTCGCAGGGAACGAGGACGCTGCGCCCAATACCTACCTTGATCCGACGGTGCTGGGGCTTCCGGGAGCGCTCCCGGTGATGAACCGGCGGGCCGTCGAACTTTCGGTGCTCATCGGGCTTGCGCTCAACTGCCGCATCAATGCTCCGAGCGTGTGGGACCGCAAGAACTACTTCTATCCAGACTCGCCGAAGGCCTACCAGATCAGCCAGTATCAACTGCCCTTGTGCGAGGACGGATTTCTTGAGGTGCCCGCGGCGGATGATGCGGGTTTCCCGGACTTCGCCACCGCCCCAAGGCGCATCGGCATCGTGCGGGCCCACCTGGAAGAGGACGCCGGAAAATTGTCGCACGAGGGACCGGGCGGGGCGTCGATCGACCACTCGCTGGTGGACTTCAACCGGGCCGGGACGCCGCTCTTGGAGGTCGTGACGGCTCCAGATTTCTCATCGTCGGAACAGTGCGTGATGTTCGCGCGGACGCTGAGAAACATTGCGCGGTTTTTGGAGGCCACGCTGGGCGTCATGCAGCGTGGGCACATGCGCTTTGAACCCAACATCAATCTTGAGTTGGTTCTCGCGGACGGGCGAACGGTTCGCACACCCATTGTGGAGGTTAAGAACCTCAACAGTTTTCGATCTCTCAAAGGGGCCATCGAGTTTGAGATCCGGGAGCAGCCCGGGCGGTTCCTCGCCGACGGCCGCGTGATGGGCCGCGGAGCCAAGACCACCCGCGGCTGGGATGATGCACACGAGCGGACGTTCGTTCAGCGTGAAAAAGAGGACGCTCACGATTACCGGTACTTCCCGGATCCTGACCTGCCGCCGGTGACCGTTGATGAATCGTGGACGACCGCCATCGCCGCGAGCCTGCTTGAACTTCCGCTCGCGCGCTGCAAGCGTTATATGACGGAGTTCGGCCTTGCGGTCAAGGAAGCGTCGGCCCTCGCAGAAGATCGCGGGCCGTGCCTGTTCTTTGAAGCGTGCATCGAAGAACTCCGTGGACGCGGAATCGCACCCGCACGGGCCGGCAAACTCGCGTCCAATATGCTGCTGGGCCCGGCCCAGAAGCGGGCCAACGAGCGAAGCGTTGCCCTGCACGAGGTCGGCATTACCGCACACGGTATAGCCGCCCTGGGTGTGCTGCGCGAAGCCGGGCGGATCGGAAATCAGGCCGTGGATGAACTCTTTGCCGCGTTGTGCGAAACGCCAAGCGCCGACGCCGAGGCGGTCGCGGCCGAACACCACCTTTTGATTGTCAAAGACGATGCCGCGCTCGATGGCTGGATCTCGCTGGTGTTCGCCGCGAACCCAAAGGTTGTTGAAGACGTGAAGGCAGGAAAGGTGGCTGCGGCCGGGCGGTTGGTGGGCGAGGTGATGAAACTTGCGGCGGGCAAGGCTGATGCCAAGACCGTGCGGGAGACGATCCTCGCGAAGTTGGCGTAACACCTCGAAGGCGGCGGGATTGCCTTCCAGCGACGTTTGTTACCGAAGGATCTTCAACCCGACCTTCTTCTCGAGTTCCGCGACGGGACGGGCAACGAAGTCGTAGCCGCTGGAATCAACGATCGTGCACTGCACCAACTCGCCGGGGACGAGTTTGGTTTTGCTCTGGACGAAGGTGACGGAATCAATCTGCGGGGCTTGGGCCCGCGTGCGGCCAGAGTACAACTTCCCGCCGGTGGTGACACCGCTGGTTTCGAGCGCGCTCAGCCGCATGGGTTCATCGATCAGGACATCCATGCGGACGCCGGTCGTGGTCGGGGCTTTCTCATCGAAGCGGTCCGCGATGCGGCGGGCGGCACCGAAGGCGATTCGCTGCTGGAGTTCCATGACCTCGTTGCGGCGGCGGGCTTTGACCTCGGGCGCAACGGCCAGTTTCGGGTCGTTCTCCATCGTCCCCGCAACCGTACCGGGTTCGTGGGAGTATTCAAAGACGCCGAGGGCTTCGAACTTCATCTCGTCCACGAACTCGAGCAGTTCCTGATGGTCGCTCTCGGTTTCGCCCGGAAACCCCGAAATAAACGTCGTTCGGATCGCCATGCCGGGCACCCGCGACCGGAGTCGACGGATCAACTTCTCCTGCTGCTCACGCGTGACGTTGCGCTTCATGGCGTCAAGGACGCGGCTGCTGCCGTGCTGCAGCGGGATGTCAAGATAAGGGAGCAGGCGGCCCTTGGCCGTGAGTTCCGCAAACGCGTCAATCACCGGCTCGGAGAAGTTGGTCGGATAGGCATACATGAGGCGGAGCCAACCACCACCGGCCGACTCATCCATAGTGCGTGAGAGATCTCGGAGCAACCGGGGTAAACCGCCGCCACCGGGAAGGTCGCTTGCCATGCCGGTCCCGATGTCGTCGCCGTAACTGGTGGTGTCTTGCCCGATGATGAGCAACTCGAAAGCGCCGTCGTTGACCAGTTCGCGTGCTTCAGCACAGATGCGGTCGAGCGGCTTGCTGCGCATCTTGCCGCGAATCGAGGGGATGGTGCAAAAGGCACAGTTCTGATTGCAGCCCTCGCTGACGCGGAGGTAGGCGTAGTGCCGCGGCGTGAGCCGCAGGCGGGCGGAATCGTCCTCGAAATAGCCGATGCCTTTGCCGTCTTTGCCGTTGACGGTGAGACCGGTCGTGTTGATGCCCCGGGCCTTCGCGGCCTGCACCGCGTTCGCCGCGATCCAGTACGTTGGTCCTTCGCCCGCCTTCGGCAGTTCGGTCCGCTCGCCCCGGGCACCGGTGACGGCTTCGACGATCATGTCGCGATCAAAGACGCCGATCATGGCATCGATACCGGGCGCCCATTCAAGCATCTTGGCGCGGTGACGCTGCACCAAGCAGCCCGCGACCACGACCCGCTTCACTTGGCCCGCTTCCTTGGCCGCGATGGCTTCCTTGATCACACTCAGGGATTCGTCTTTGCTGGCTTCCAAGAAGCCGCAGGTGTTGACGACCACGGCATCGGCACCACCGAAGCCTTGGGCCGACGGGTCATAGGAAATCGGGGCCAAACCGCTCTCGGCGAGCAGGCCCAGCATTTTCTCTGAATCCACAAGGTTCTTTGGGCAGCCCAAACTAATGAGCGAGACAGATTCAACGGTATTGGAACGGCGGCGGGTCTTCACGCGGGATGATAGGGAAAGCGAACGCCCTCAAAGAGCGTACGGAAAAGGGTTTGTGTGCCACTCCAAAAGGCTGTTCGGGAGGCCGGAGTTGCTTCAAAACCCTGCTTACGGGGCCGATGCCGGTTCGGCGGGTTGGAGGAGAGCCCCGGGCAACGGGTCACGATTCCCCTTCTGCCGTTTCCCGATGACATTGCCATCCCGGCCAATGAGCGCTCGCGTGGGAAACTGAAAAATGCCGTAGCGGGCCGTGTTCACGCCGCGGGCCGATTCGTTTTGGCCCGGGGTCATCACTTCCCCGCCACCGTCGAGCGCGACCGAGAAAGGGATGGTCCGCCCGTTCCACACCGTTGTGGTCAGCCTTTGCAGTTCGATGTTCATGGCCTCCACTGTTTCGTGCGAATCGTCATGGACGGCGATCACCACCAAGCCCTCCGCTTTGTGTGCTTCGGCAAGGTCCATCAGTTCCGGCATGCCGTGGACGCACGGGCCGCACCATGTGCCCCAAAAGTCGAGCAGCACCACCTTTCCAAGGCAATCCGCCAGCGTCACGGGCTTGCCGTCGCTCCAACCCTTCAGTCCTTCCAATTCGGGGGCCAGATTGCCAACCAGCAAGGACAATCACAATCGCGAGGCCGGGATATCGATATCGAGGGTGCGCGACCGCTCACCGGGGGCGATGGTGAGCGTGAACGTGTGCATGGCACTCCCGGTGCCGTACGTCCACACCGTGAACTCGCCGGGCGGCAGCAGAAATTCGTGATCGGCACGGCCGGATTCAAGCCCGATGGGCCTGAGCGTCTCCCAAAAGACGTAGCAGAACTGCGTCTCCATCGGGCGCTCCAGAGCTTCGAGCGCGGAACTGCGCATGTGCAGAGAGACGCGGCAGGCGGGGTGCATCGCGATGGTGTGCGTGCTGCCGAGCGCAGTGCGATTGACCTTCGAGATTCCGATGCAGGACCGATCCGGCGAGACACAGATGATGGGGCGAAAACGGGCATCTTCCGGCCCGGTAAATAACGTCGATTGGGCGATGACGAACGAACCATCCGTGTCTGCCCGGTTTGGCAACGTTCCTTCCGGGCCGTTGAGCGCGAGCACCAGATCCTCGGCCCGTAGGGCCGCCCGAGATTTCGAGACCGGAACATCGCCGCCCGCGAACTCCGGTTCCTGCATCCAAGTGCCCACGTGGGCCCCTGATGCGGGCGCTCCATCGGGCAGGATGATGCGGATGGTGACGCGATCATCGGGCTCGTTCACCGCTTCGCACGGGGCCGCAAGGGCGAGGAGTAACGCTAATGCCGCCGACATCACACAAGACACCATGGTTCGACCTCCTCTTCGCTGACGGGGTTTAGCGGCGAAGAGGGCCGCCCGTTGCAAGGAAGTTGGCTTAATCCCACCTCGGCCGCAGCGGTGCACGAACACGGGCGACCGGTTGCACGGGTCCCAAGTTGCACGGACGCAACAATTACTGTAGTGTGACCACTTGATTTAGGGGCCGACGGTCGGCGGGGGTGTGGCCCCTGAAACCGTTGGGCGACCGAGGATGAC
>Ga0105049_10008222_pt1 | contig 12100 bp, 5 predicted proteins | sample MAT06_FD_78087 | JGI IMG/M metagenome (GOLD analysis project Ga0105049, IMG submission 78087) | Freshwater microbial communities from Lake Fryxell liftoff mats and glacier meltwater in Antarctica - MAT-06 | ecosystem: Environmental > Aquatic > Freshwater > Ice > Liftoff microbial mat | place...
CCCGATACGACGAACATTCGCGCGTACGACGTGCCAACCCCGGCCGGTGCGACTGCGAGCGATGTGCGTCCGTACGCTGTCGAATTCCACAATGGCCTCGTTTACGTCGGCCTCGTCAACTCGGCGGAATCGACTCAAGCGGTTCGGGCAAATCTTCGCGCCCACGTTTACACATTCGATCCCGGTGCAGGGACCTACTCGGCGGCTTCGGTCATTACCGATGGCGGGGGGCCAGGCTTCGATTTGTCGTATGGCCGGGGCAGCAGCTTCGGTGGTAGCGACAACTATCTCCCGTGGTCGCCGGTCTACAATCGCGTCATCGCAAATCAACTCGCCGGTCCCGCGAACGAACAACTTTTTACCTCGCAGTATCCGCAGCCGATGCTGTCCGGAATCGCATTCGATGCGGCTGGCAATATCAGCCTGAGTATTCGCGACCGGAACGGCGACCAGACGGGTCGAGGAGCGCTGGCGAATCCGGGAACGAATGATACCCTCAACGCGGGTCGCGCCGAAGGTGTGGCGTCGGGTGAGCTTCTGCGTGCGTTCATCAATACGCCCGGAAATCTGGGTTCGGGGTGGTTGCTCGAATCGAACGGTGCGAGCCTCGTAGTCGGGAATCCCGCTACGGGTACCGATGTCGGTGGCGGAGCAGGCCCCGGTGGCGGTGAATTCTACGGTGAAGACGATTTCATTATCACCGGTCACCGCGGTACCAGTCTTGGCGGCATCGTTCAGGTTCCCGGCTTCCCCGATATCGTAAATACGCACTTCGACGCGCTCCGCAACGGGCAAGTCCGTACGGGTGGAACTCGCTGGTTTCGCTCCGCCGATGGTTTGCTCCAGAAGAGCTACCAGATCTACGACCAGAACCAGGGGGCACCGACCTCGAACAGCCCGATCGGTTCGCTCGGCAAGGCCAACGGCCTCGGTGACCTCATCGCGATCGAAACCGATCCACCGGTGGAAATCGGCAACCGGATCTTCCGCGACCTCAACAGCAACGGCATCCAGGACGCGAACGAAGCCGGTATCGGCGGCGTCACGGTCCAACTATTCGATTCGACGGGCGTCACCAAACTCGGCTCGGTCGTCACGGCGACCGATGGCTCGTACTACTTCAACTCGGGTGATGCACCGGGTACGATTTCCCCGAACGAAAACTACAACATTGCCACGCTCAAGGTTGGCAGCAAGTACGTCGTGCGAATCCCGAACGTCACGGGTGGCGCGCAGCAATCGAAACTCGCTGGCTTGACATTGACCATAGCAGGCGCGTTGCACACAGGCGACGGTACGACCATCGACGGCAACGGCGACCTGCGAAACTCCGATGCGCTGCTCGTTGGCAGCAACGGCGATATCGCGGTCGACCTCACGACAAATGCCAAGGGTAACAGCGTTCCGAACTTCGATGCGGGCTTCGCCGATGGCGTGTCGCTCGGTAACTTCGTGTGGGAAGACGCAAACAACAACGGCGTTCTCGATGGTACCGAAGCCGGTATCAATGGTATCAATATCAACCTCTACCTCGATGCCAACGGCGATAACGCCCCCGATACCGCGTTGCCATTTACTACGACCACGACGGTCGGTGGCGGCAAGTATCTGTTCTCCGGCATTGCCCCGAACAAATACATCGTGGAAATCGTCTCGCCTGCCGGCTTCCGCAGCAGCAGCGGTACCACGTTCGACCCGGTCACGGGGCCATTCGAGTCGGGCCTCACCGGTAACAGCCTCATCGACAATCAGGATCACGGCAAGACGTTCTCCGGCAGCATCACCACTGGCTTCGTCATTCGTGCCAACACCGTGCAGTTGTTCGGTCCGGGCAACACCGGCAACCCGAACGGCAACCCCGGCCCGAACGACGCGAACCTTCTGCAAGACTTCGGCATCTACCGTTCGTACTCGATCGGTAATCGCGTCTGGCTGGACAAGAACAACAGCGGAACGATCGACGCCGCCGATGGTGCGACGCCCGGAATCAACGGCGCGGGAGTTCGCTTATATCGCCCGACCGACTTCGATGCCGCCGGTAACTTGCTCGCGGGCAAGACCGCGATCGCGACCACGACGACCGCCAACGGCGGTTACTACCGCTTCGATAGCCTGATCGGTGCAACCGCGAATGACGCCACGAACGGCAGGTATGTCGTCGTCGTCGACAAATCGGTCGGTGGCCTGACGAACCTGAGTTCGAGCACGGGCGGCCCGATCTCCTCGAAATTCGAACCCGCCGCCAACGCGATTCCGGCACCGGGTACGACCGACAGCGACGATAACGGTACGACGATCGCGGGCAACCTCGTCCGCACAGGGACGTACATCCTCGGGCCGGGTACCAATGCCCCGCTCTTCGAAGCCGACCTCGTCGGCCTCGCGAACCCGCAAGGCACGATCGACGGTCAAGCCGATCTCACCGCAGATTTCGGCTTCTTCGCACCGCTTTCGATCGGGAACTTCATCTGGGAAGACGCGAACAACAACGGCAGCTTCGACGCCACCGAGAAGTTGTTCTCGGGCGTCAATGTCACGCTGATCGACTCGAAAGGCAATTCGGCAGGCAGCAAAACGACGGGACTCGACGGCAAGTACCTGTTCAACAACCTCACGGCAGATACTTACACCGTTCGCGTCACGGCTCCGACTGGTTACCTCAGCAGTTCGGGCTTCAACGGCAGCAAAACGGGCCCGTTCGAGCCAGCGGCGCAAACGGACGTGAACAATAGCGACCACGGTACACTCAACGCCGCGATCACCAGCGGTACGTTCGTCGATTCGATCGTGACACTCGGCGACCTCGGCGCAATTGGCAACCCCGATACGGTGCTGGCCGCGAACGATGCGAACCTGCGGCAAGACTTCGGCTTCTTCCAGCCGCTCGCAGTTGGCAACCTCGTTTTCGGCGACCTCAACAACAACGGCACGCTCGACGTTGGCACTGAACAGGGTGTCGCGAACGTGACCGTCGCGCTGATCGACTCCTTCGGCACGACCGTGGCCACGACGCAGACGACACCACTCGGAGCCTATCGCTTCGACAACCTGATTGCGGGTACTTACACCGTGCGGCTCACGCCACCGGCGGGGTTCATCAGCAGTACGGGTGGCCTCAGCACGACGAACGGCCCGTTCGAACCGGCTTCGCAAACCAACGTCGACAACACCGACCACGGTACGACCAAAGCCGCGTTCATCGACTCAAAGGTTTCGCTCCTCGCCACGGGCAACCCCGATGAAACGGGCAACGCGAACCTTCGCCAAGACTTCGGGCTGTGGCAGCCACTCTCGCTCGGCGATCAGGTTTTCAACGACGTCAATAACAACGGTATGTTCGATGCCACCGAAAAGGGTGTCGCCGGTGTGGCCGTCGACCTGCTCGATTCGCTCGGTGCGGTTCTGACCTCGACGACGACGGGGGCTTCGGGCAGCTACTTGTTCACTGGCCTGACACCGGGCCAGTATCGCGTCCGCATCACGCCGCCTGCGGGCTTCATCAGCAGTACGGGTAACCCCGGCAATGAAGTGGCCGGGCCTTTCGAGCCGGGTGTCAGTACCAACGACAACAACGTCGATCATGGCACGAAGGCCGGCGACTTCATCCAAACCGACCTCGTATCGATCTCGACTTCGGGTTCGACCGCAAACCCGGACTCGGCAGGTACCGCGAATCTTCGGCAGGACTTCGGCATCTTCACTCCGGTACCACCCGTACCGCCAGTCGTTATCTCGCTCGGTAACACTGTGTTCGAGGATGCGAACAATAACGGTAAGTTCGACGCCACCGAGAAGGGCATTACGAGTGCAACCGTCACCCTCATCAATTCGAGCGGTGCGACGATCGGCACGCAACTGACGGACATCAACGGCATTTACCGCTTCAACAACCTGGCACCGGGCAAGTACACGGTGCAAGTGACGACGCCTAGCGGCCTCATCAGCAGCACGGGTACCGTCGGCAGCCCAACGGGGCCGAACGAGCCGGGCGTTTCGGATAACACCGATAACGTCGATCACGGCACCACGAGCGGCACGACCGCGACGACGACCGTCATCCTCGGCAACCCGACGATTGGGACCGATCCGGTCAACCCCGATGAAGCGGGCTTGGCCAACCTTCGCCAGGACTTCGGTTTCTTCCGCCCACAAGCGGTCGGCAACCTCGTGTTCATCGACGCCAATAACAACGGCAAACGCGATTCCAATGAGGCTCCGCTGGCAGGTGCTGGTGTCAGCATCATCAACGCGGCGGGTGTCACGATCGCATCGCAGACGACCGATACCGATGGTAAGTACCTGTTCACGAATCTCGTGCCCGGCGATTACCGCGTCCAAGTGATGGCAGCCGGGTTCATCAGCAGTACGGGTAAGTTCGGCAGCCCAACGGGGCCGAACGAGCCGGGCCTGACCGATGCCAGCGACAATACCGACCACGGCACGACGGTGGGTGCCAACTTCGAATCGACGGTGACGCTACTGCCTGGTGCGACCGCCAACCCAGACGGTGCGGATAACCTGCGACAAGACTTCGGCTTCTTCCAGCCGCTCTCCGTAGGGAATCAAGTCTTCACCGATACGAACAAGAACGGCAAGTTCGATGCGGGCGAGCCAATCGTGCCGAACATTCCCGTGAACCTCCGGGACACGACCGGCATGGGTGCGATCCTCTTAACGACGGTCACCGGTTCGGATGGCAAGTACTCGTTCGGGCTGCTGACGCCCGGCACGTACGTCGTCGAGATCATCCCACCTGCCGGTGTAACGCCGAGCAGCCCGCCGGCCAACCCGATCAACAACACGGGTAATCTCAACGTCGGTGCGCAGGTCGGTGCCACGATCCAGTCGGCCCCGTTCACGATCGCGGGCGGTTTGGCTCCATTCGTCGAAGGGAACGCCAACGGGAATTCCTTTGTCACGGTCGACTTCGGCTTGACCGGCCTCGCGATGATTTCGGGCTTCGTCTATCGCGATCCGAACATCGATGGCATTTTCGACATCACACGCGGCGACACGCCGTTCCGCGGTGTGGTCGTTACGCTTACGGGTGTCGATGCGGCTGGAAACCCCGTCACGTCGCGCAGCACCACGACCGACGTTAACGGTTTCTACAAGTTCACCGACCTCATCCCCGGTACGTATACCGTCACCGAAACGCAGCCCGGCGGGTTGATCTTCGACGGTTTGGATACGCTCGGCGTCGGTGGGAATACGCCGAACAACCCACGCAAGAACGTGCTCAGCGTCACGTTGAACGCCAACGACAACGGCACGAACTTCAACTTCGGTGAAATTCCGCCCGCAAACGTCTCCGGCTTCGTGTACATCGACCAGAACCGCAACGCGGTCAAAGACCCCGGCGAGCTACCGATTCCCGGTACCCGTATCACGATCAGCGGTACCGCGTTCGCTGGTACTGTGCTCGCCCGTCCGCTGGTGGCCAGCGACGTGCCCGGCGGCTCACTCAGCATCCTCACCGGCCCCGATGGCAGTTGGGAATTCCTCGCGTTGCCCACGGGTATCTACACCGTTCAGGAAACGCAACCGGAGAACTTCTTCGATGGTCAAGAGCAAAACGGCGACCCGACGATCAATCCGGTCATCGGGGACGACGTGTTCTCGACGATCGTCCTTGGGGCGAACGGCTTCAACGGTCCGCTGAACTTCGGCGAGTTCACGACGCCAGTCGGTCCGATCGATCCGAACGATCCGAACGATCCGTCGAAGCAGAACTTCCTCGGTTCGTCGGGTAACAACGCGGGTGGCGTTCTGCCGCCCCCCGGTGGCCCGACGCGTGCTGCGGTCAACTTTAACCCGGCCTTCACGACGACGACGGGCACGCCGAATGTGCCTGCGTTTGTGATCGCTGCCGCCGGTGTCGGTCGTGCTCCCCAAGTGCGCGTTCTCGATTACGGGACCGGTGCCGAGAAGTTCCGCTTCAACGCCTACGAAGACACCTTCACCGGTGGCGTGCGGACTGCAACGGGCGATGTCAACGGCGATGGTGTCGCGGACATCATCACCGCAACGGGTGTCGGCGGCGGCCCTCGCATCCGCGTCTTCAGCGGTGTCGATGGCAGCCTGCTGCAAGAGTTCTTCGCGTTCGAATCGACGTTCCGCGGTGGCGTGTTCGTGGCGGCGGGCGATGTCGATGGCGATGGCCATGCGGACATCATCGCCGGTACCGAAGTCGGTGGCGGCCCACGCGTGACGGTCTTCAGTGGCCGCACCGGTGCTGTGCTCCAGAACTTCTTTGCCTTCGATCAAGATCAACGCGGTGGCGTTCGCGTGGCCGCCGGAGACTTCAACGGCGACGGCAAAGCGGAAATCGTCGCGACGACCGGTGACGGCGTGCCGACGCGAGTGCGGGACTTCGACGCGGTCACGCTCAATCCGCTCCAAGATTACGCACCGTTCGAAGCCTCGTTCACGGGTGGCGTGAACCTCGCCGTCGGCGACTTCAACGGCGATGGCGTTGCCGATGTCTTCACCGGTGCTGAGTCTGGTGGCGGGCCTCGCGTGCAAGTGTTCGACGGCAAGTCGCAAGCGGTTCTCTCGAACAGCTTCGCCTTCGAATCGACCTTCACCGGTGGCGTGAGAGTGGCCACGCAAGACGTGGATGGCGACGGCAAGGCGGACTTGATCGCAACCCCCGGCCCAGGCGGTTCGTCCCGCGTTCGAGTCCTGCGTGCGACCGACCTCTCCACGATCGACGACTTCTTCGCGTTCGACCCCGACTTCGTCGGCGGTGCTTACGTTGGCTAAGTTTGTCGAATGAATCCCAACGAGCTGGCCACCTGAAAGGTGGCCGGTTTCGTTTCCCAATCGAACGAGTCTCACGGTTGATTCCTACCCGCAATTTCGGTAATAATAATAGTCAAATCGTGTGAGTTACCGGAGGCTCAAATGTCGAAATCGCACTCTCCTGCGTCGGGACTCGGCTTGCGTCTATCGCGGTTTCGCACGGCACTCGTTGGCGGTGCGCCGTTGATTCTTTTGACGGCTTGGTTCGGCGGTGGCAGTACCGTTCATGCGGTGTTGAATTCGGAACGGCCCGCTCCCGAAGTCGCGGTAGTTCACGATGGCCGCGCGTTGTACGTCAGTAATTGCGCGGGCTGCCACGGCGAACGCGGCGACGGCAAGGGCATCACGCTGCTCGAACCGCGTGCGCGTTACTTCGGCATGGACAAATACAAATTTGCGACCACTTTGCCTTCGGACAAAGGTATTCCCATCCCATCCGATGCCGACATCGTCCACGTGTTGAAGCACGGTCTGCCCGGTTCGGCGATGCCGTCGTTTGCGAACCTGAACGACGACGAGCATCTGGCGATCGTCGCTCACGTTCGACAACTGACGCGCGGCGGGTTGTTCGAGCGATTCAAAACGAAAGCCAAGAAAGACGCCGACGAGGAAGCCGGCGAGCCGCTGAAAGCCGAAGAGTTCGCCAAGGAATTTGTGAAGCTTTACCCGACCACGAGCCTGACCGCCGACAACGAATCGTTGCCCGGCAAATCGCTTGGTATCCCGGAGGATTTTGCCGCTGCGACGACCGAATCGGCGCTGCGTGGCCGCGAGTCGTACATGAAAGTTTGTGCGGCCTGCCACGGCTTAACGGGGCAAGGCGACGGCCCGCAGGTGAAGGATCTGAAGAACGAAGACGGCACGCCGAACCGCCCGCGCAACCTCACTCGAGGCGTCTTCAAAGCGGGCGGCGACTCGCGAAATCTGTACGCCCGGATCATGCTCGGCATCCCCGGCACGCCCATGCCCGCCTCCGCCGCCACGCTGAAACCCAACGAAATCCCCGACCTCATCCATTACGTGCAATCGCTATCGGCGAACAAACCCGAATGAAAGCGCCGATCCCGCCACAGTAGCCAACCTGGGTGTGCCTTGGGTTCATTCAAAGTGCAAAGCGTAACAAAGCGTCAATCCGGGACAGCAATTTTCAGAGCCAGCAGATTGCGGACCCAAGCATCAAGAAGTTTCTGCCAATTTGTACCGATGTAAAGAAAGCCGATATCACGACTTGCGCCGTTTGTGAAATTATGAGGAGCAATTTGTGAGATTTGCGGTTGCCATTTCTGCGGGAATTAGTTTAGAATGCTAATTGTGTCGAGTATTGCAAGGACGATACCTTTACACAACTGGCATTATGCCAGCATCTCCGTTTTTACTCTCTCTCTTTGAAGGGTTTCTCAAATGTCCACTCTCCTCCGCTCGATGCGGCGACGATCGGCGTTTACGCTGATCGAACTGCTGGTGGTGATCGCGATCATCGCCATTCTGATTGGTCTGTTGTTACCTGCCGTGCAAAAGGTCCGCGAAGCGGCCGCCCGTAGCACCAGCACGAACAACCTCAAGCAAATCGGCCTCGCCTTCCACGGATCGAACGATACGTTCGGTTTACTGCCACACGGCGGGAATGGTGGTGCGGCATTCAACTTCGGCTTCCACAGCCCGCGCATTGTCGGCTCGGGCAGCTGGGGCACGCAAATCCTTCCGTTCATGGAGCAAGATGCGTATTTCAGGCTCGTCGATATCGGTTCGATCACTCCTATCACCAGCAATAATTACAGTGGTGGTGGGGCTTCTGCATACATGAATTCGACGCCACAACTCGTTCAAGCTCTGAATACGACGATCAAGCCTTACTTATGTCCCGGTCGCGGTCGCGGTATCGGGTTCAAAACCGGTGGCAATCAGCCCGGCCCCGTCAGCGACTATGCGGTCAACAATCGCATCTATAGCGGAAACTGGTTCGGTCGTACGGACAATGTTGGCCCAAATGAAGGTGGCGGCGGATGCTGTGGTGCAAACCCTCTGCTCAGGAGAAACATTCAAAATATTGCGGATGGCAGCTCGAACACTATCATTATGTGTATCAAGGCTCTGAGGCCTAATATCTACAATAACCCAAACGATTCGAACTGGGACGAAGGCATTCTCCGCGGTGACTGGGGCGGGAATAGCCGTGGTGGCCGCAACGGCAATGACAATGAAGTGATTGGTGGGGTCACCTTGCGTAGTTGTAAGCCGATTGTTCAAGACAACCCGAATGCTGACTTCGCCGACAACTGGGGTTCGAACTTCGCGGGTGCGACGCTGTTCGGCATGGGCGATGGTACGGTTCGCGGCGTCACGTACAACGTGGCTCGCCAGAATCTGAACGCGGCCCTCAACCCGAGCGATGGCCAAACGCTGTCCTTGGACAACTAGTCGCGAAAGCACAAACTTCGGATGTGCGAAATCACCCCGGCCCACGCCGGGGTGATTTTTTTGTTGCCGTTATTACAGCCAGCCGTGGCCTTCTTCGCGGGCGATCGCTTCGAGTGCGTCGATCCAGATCGGGTGCTCGTTCAGGCACGGCATCGCTCGCAGTTTCTCGCCGCCGGCCTTGTGGAACACTTCCTCCGATTCGTGGCCGATTTCATCGATGGTTTCGAGGCAGTCGGCGGTGAAGCCGGGCAACGACACGGCAACGCGGCGGACGCCCTTTTTCGCGAGTTCTTCGAGCACATCGTCGGTGTACGGCTTCAGCCACGGGTCGCGGCCGAACCGCGATTGGAACGTGCGCGTCCAGCGGTCGCGGCTCCAGCCGAGTTTCGCAACCAGCGCCTGAGTGGTGCGAACGCAGTGCGTGGCGTACGGGTCGCCGCGCTGGGCGTACTTTTGCGGGATGCCGTGGAAGCTGAACACGAAGTGCTCCGGCTCCCAGCCGAGCTTTGCGATGTCGTCGTTGATGTTCTGCGCGAGCGCGCTGATGTACGTCGGGTGTTCGTAATACGGCGGCGAGAACCGCACGGCGGGCACGATCCGGAGTTTCAGCATCACCTTGAACAAGGCATCGGTCGCGCTCGCGGTCGTGGTCGACGAGTATTGCGGGAACATCGGGATCGCCACGATGCGATCGACGCCCTTCGCGAGCATATCGGTGACGACCGACTCGACCGACGGGTTGCCGACCATCATGCCGAAGCGCACGGGATTGTTTGGGAAGCGCTGCTGGAGCAATTCCGATTGCTGGATCGTGTGGTGCATGAGCGGCGAGCCGGTGGTTTCGTCCCAGACGCGCGCGTACTTTTTCGCGGACGATGGCGAGCGGAACGGCAAGATGATGCCGTTCATGAGGATCGACCACAACCACGCGGGTGGGCTTTTACGCGGGGCGGTGGTTTTGCCGGGCAAGAGGTAACTGCGGGTGTACGGCTTGGTTTCGACGACGCGCGGGTCGAACAGGAACTGCCGCAGGTAGGGCCGCAGCGCGCGACCGGTCGGAGCATCGGGTGTACCGAGCTGAATGAGCAAGATGCCGGTCATGGAAAACCTCAGAAACAACGCACGCGGGGTCTGAGGTTATGGTAGGCGTGTCGCCCGTCCGAACCCCAAACCCCGTACGAAATGGCGTGCAGTTTCTCTTACTTCTTCTTGCAGCCGGGGCCTTCGCGCGGGTCGCTCTTCTCGGTGATGTGGCCATCACCGGCCTTGAGCGTGATGCACTTTTGCTTGTTCAGTTCGGTGTAGCTCAACCACTGCGCGGGCATGTTGGCTTCGCCGAAGATCGCCTCGACGGGGCACTCGGGCACGCACGCTTCGCAGTCGATGCAGTCGTCCGGGTCGATGTACAACATCATTTCGTCTTGGTAGAAACATTCGACCGGACAGACGACGCAGCAATCGGTGTATTTACAATCGTTGCAGTTCGCCGTCACAATATGAGCCATGTCAACCACTCCTTAAATATCCGTCGTCCGAGAACACTCTCGACTTTTCATGGTAATCGCGTCGCGATCGTCACTTACAAGTTATGCATAGAGATCGGTCGAGAGTCATGTCCACTCGACCGATTTTTCGCATTCTGTCGGCAAATCCCGTCGTGAGCCTACGACTTTTTCGATAAATAGCCGCGTGCGGTCATCCACTCGGCACATCGCTTCGGCCAATCGCTCGCGGGCCCTTTGCCCGTTCGTAGCCCGAAACCGTGCCCGCCGCTCGCGTACAAGTGCAGTTCCGCCGGCACGCCGGATGCCTTCAGCGCCCGGTACATGCCGATGCTGTTCTCGCTCGATACCGGGTCGTCGCTGGCGTGCGCGAAGAATACGGGTGGGGTACTTTTATTAACCGCAATCTCGGCCTTCAGCGTCACCGTGTCTTTCTCGACCAGCCCGCCGGGGTACACCAGCACGCCGAAATCGGGCTTGCACGAAAGCGTATCGGCATCATCGACGGCGTCGTAAAGTCGCTTCGTATAATTCGTACACAGCGTCGCCGTCAGGTGGCCGCCTGCCGAGAAGCCGAGCATACCGACGCGGTTCGCATCGATGCCCCACTCCTTCGCACGGGACCGCACGAGGCCGATCGCTCGTTGGGCATCTTGCAACATCGCCAGATTCTCCGGCGATTGCTTCTCGCGTTTGGGCACGCGGTACTTCAACACGACCGCCGTGACGCCGAGCGAGTTCAGCCACGTGGCGACATCGGTGCCTTCGTGTTCGATCGCGAGGATATTGTAACCGCCACCGGGGGCCACCACGACGCACGCGCCGTTCGGCTTTTCGGCACGATATACGCTGATTTGCGGCTTCGAGACATTCGCCAACCGCGCCACAGTAATCTGGCCGGGCTTGGCTTCCATGAGTCCTTCGGGCGGCAGATCCTTGATCTCGCCCGGCACCTTCGCGGGCCACAGGTCGAGCGTGACCGGTTCCGCTAACGCAAATGGACCGAACGCCAACAGCATAGCCACGGCGAAAATTCGTCGCATGGGAACTCCTTCGAAGAGAGGGGACTCCCGATGTTATAGCGACTGGCCACCTTTGACTAACCACTATTGCTATCCAACAAAGACACCACCCGTAAAGCCGGCGAGTGCATCGAAATCGAACTCGGCGGTCGGTGTGCCATTCGCGGCGATGTTCTTGCCGAGGTAACCCGTCACGCGGCTACCGGCCCCACTCCCGGAGCCGACCACGAGGTCGGCTTTCGTGTCGCCATCGAGATCCTTCACTGCGACGCGAATGCCGCCGCGACCATTAACGTCGCCGCCGAAGAAGTTCGCGAGATTCACGTACTCGTTGTTCAACAAGCTCTTGCCGTC
>Ga0105049_10008224_pt1 | contig 12097 bp, 12 predicted proteins | sample MAT06_FD_78087 | JGI IMG/M metagenome (GOLD analysis project Ga0105049, IMG submission 78087) | Freshwater microbial communities from Lake Fryxell liftoff mats and glacier meltwater in Antarctica - MAT-06 | ecosystem: Environmental > Aquatic > Freshwater > Ice > Liftoff microbial mat | place...
CGCGCCGGTGACACGAACATCGAGGATAGCAGGCTCCGTTCCCGCCATGAAATCCCCGCCCACCGGCACCACTTTTTCCAGCCAGCCCAACACGGGGCGCATGGGCACGTATTCACCAAATGGCACCAGATGCCTCTTGGCATAATAGCCGTCCGCGAGGCCGCCCTCCGGAGTCACCATAAACACCCCGTTCACCCATTGTTCCGACGGTGTGTTCAAACCTTCGTAACCGATTGAACCCAAGACCAGCGGCATGCCCGCCTGTCGGACGAGCGCCTCGATCCAATTCCGCACGGATGCGTCGCCCTTGACCGCGAAAGGCGTCGTCGCCTCCGGCCACAAAAGAAGGTCCGGCTTGGCCGACGCCGCCTTCAGCGTTTCGCGCTCCAAGGTGAGCAATATCGCGTCCGCCTGCGTGGGGTCCCACTTTACCGATTGGGGGATGGCCGGCTGCACGATGCCCACTTTCGCCCAGGGTTGGTGGAATCGAGCCCGGTTAAACGTCTCCCTTGCCGTAAGCAGGATGCACCCCAGTAACAAAACCATCGCGGCGATAAACTCCGGACAACGCGTGCGCGCCCGCTCCGCTCCGCCATTCAGCAACTTGTGGGCATAGGCCGCGAAGGCGACGTTCACCACCACGAGGATAAACGAGACACCCCATGCTCCGGTGTAGGCCGCCGGCTGCAGCACGCTGAGCCGTTCCCATTGCGTGGCCGACAAGGTCAGCCAGGGGAAGCCGCTCAAAACCCAGGTGCGTGTCCACTCGATCACCACCCAGCCGCCACCCAGGCCAAGCACCGCCAAAACCCGGTGCGTCCAAGGTCGGGCCGGCAGCCGGGGCATCACCCAGCGCAGCGCCAAAAACCAGGAGCCGACCCATAATCCGATAAATCCCCCAAGCAGAAACAAGCCGACCCAGGTGACGTTGCCCAGCCAGCTCAGCGTCACCGTCCACGCCACCGCCTGCGCCCCCAACACCGTGCCGGCATACAGCCGCCAGGCGGGCGAACGATAAGCCCAGTAAGCCGCCGGCGCGGCAAAAATATAGGCGAGCTCCGGGTAGCGTGAGGGCGGCATCATCGCCACCGACGCCGCACAGGTGGCGGCAAACACGATCAGCGCCCACAGCCACGTCCCGTTACGCTGGAAAAAACCAGCCCCCTCCTCAGGGTCGGCATCCATTGGAGGCGTGGCTAATTCGTTTTTAACTCGCGGCATTTAAACGCCCATCGTGGGCAACGCTCGAACGGGTGCGAACCGGATTTGAAAAAAATTTCGCGACCGGGAGAGCCCTTGACCTCCTAGCGAATCAAGACCGGGAGCGCACCACGGTCCCGCGCAATAGATCGAGGCGCAAAATACACCTGATTGTTAAGTTGCCCCGAGGGGCCAAAAAGTTTACAAAAATTTTACATCCTTCGAATAATGCGATTCCATCCAAAATCCATTCAGGCACCTTCGGTCATGCTGGTGGATGACGAGAGGGAATCCATCGAGCCTTTGAGACAGATTTTGAGTCATTACGGCTATGTGATTTACTGTGCCGAAACCGGAGAAGCCGCGCTAATCGAGTATGAGTCGAAATTGCCCGATGTTGTGCTAATGGACGTTAGGTTGCCCGGCATAGATGGCGTGGAAGCCTGCCGGCAGCTGGTGGCAAAATACGGAGAGGCCTGCGCCCCGATTATATTGATGAGCGGGCATGCCAACCTGCTGACCGACAGCCCGGACTTCCCGCTCGGCGTGGTGGATTTTCTAGCCAAACCCTTCCGCCCCAATGAGGCGCTCGTCCACATCCGCGCCCATTTGGAAAATCGGCGCTATGCTATGCGCCAGAAGGTGTTAGCCGAAGAACTTTCCCGCAGCAATGTGGCCAAGAACAAGTTCCTCGGCATGTGCGCGCATGATCTCAGCAGCCCGCTGGCCTCCATTCGCGGCATGGCCGAGTTTCTTCAGGATCACCGCATCGGCAGCCTGAACGAAAAGCAAAGTCAGCTCGTCGCAACGATACATGAGGCAAGCCAGACCATGCTAACGCTGGTGAATGAGCTGCTCGACATCACCGCCATCGAGTCCGGTGAGGTGCACCTTAATCTCGCTCCCACCCCGTTGCGCACCCTGATCGCGAGGGCGATTGACGTGGCCGCCACACCGGCCGCACGCAAACGGATGAGTATCCACTTTCACCCTTCACCCACCGATCCGATTATCCAGCTTGATACCACCCGCATCCGCCAGGTGGTTGATAACCTGCTCAGTAACGCCATCAAATACTCGCGGCCCGGATCCGTCATCACCGTCTCCCTCGAACTCCCCGAAGCCACGGCCGAAAACCAGGTTGTCCGGGTTTGCGTGCAGGATAACGGTCCGGGCATCCTCGAAGCCGAGAGGAGCAAGCTCTTCACGGTGTTTGGCCGGCTCTCCTCCCTACCTACCGGCGGCGAGCGGGCGAATGGCATCGGCCTCTCCATTTGCCGCACCTTTGTCGAGGCCCACGGGGGCACCATAGAGGCGGTCAACCAAAGCGGCGGCGGCGGGTGCATCTTCTGCTTCACGCTTCCCCTGAGCCCATGCACTTGACGGGAAATGTTTTAATCGTGGATGACGAGCCGCACGTGCGGCTCTATATCTCCTTTATCTTACGAACCCTGGGACCCGTGACCGTGAATGAAGCGGGCAACGGTCAGGAGGGGGTCACCCTTTTCCACACCCTCCGGCCGCCGCCCTCGCTCATCCTGCTGGATGTGAACATGCCAGGAATAGACGGCATAGATACCCTGCGCCGGCTTCGGGCCGAGGGCGCGAGCTGCCCCATCGTGATGCTCACTTCTCTGGCCACCCGCCAGCGGGTGGAGGACGCGATCGCCGGCGGCGCCGACCACTATATCCGCAAAGACACCCCCAAGGACGAGATCATCGCCCAGCTCAAAACCTTGCTCGATGAATCCACCACCCCCATCCCCGCCGCTGAATAAACAACCGGGCAAATCTAAGTCTCTTTTTCACCATGAGCACCTCCACCCCATTCACCTCCACTCCTCAAGTCGCGACGCTAACGGTCAGGTATTCGGTTCAAGAGATGCTGGCCGAGCTCGCGCAAGAACGCAGCACCGGGTCCTTCGCCATGGAAAAACTTAATCAGGCGGAGATCCGGAAAATGTTTGAAAACAAGCGGAGGCCCCGTGCAAAAAAAACCTGAACACCCCTTTGCCGGCCGGCTGAAAGCGCTGCCCAATTTCGGCTACGCCCACGATGTGGACAACCTGGCGCGCGAGCACGGCGGCGGCCTGGAGCTGCTCGGCGCCGTCATCGCCCTCCAATATCTCGCAAAAGACGAAGCATGCCGCTGCTACGCCGAATCCATCGGCTTTACTTACGTGGACCCCTTCTCTTCGATCATGACCGATCAGGCGGTCGCCGCCATCCCGGCGGAAATAGCCCAAAAAGCAGGCGTCATCGGCATCTATATCATCGAGGGCGTGCTCACCGCCGCTATGTCCCACCCCGAGGACACCGCGCTCGTTCGACGACTCAGCCAGATCGCCAAGATGCCGGTCAGCCCGGTGTTTTCCCTGCCGCGAGAAATCGAGCAGGCCGTGCTCATCCAATACTCGAGTGAAGAAAGCCTCTCGGACAACCTCAACAAACTCGCCCGCTCCAGTCTTTTTGAAAATCCCGATCTCGCCTCCGATAAACTGGCGGCCATCGCCGACACCGAAGCCGTGGTGTCCATCCTCGAAGAGATCATCTACTACGCCATCCGCGAACGCGCGACCGATATCCACATCGAGCCGCAGGAAACCTTTTCCCGCGTGCGCTTCCGCATTGATGGCATGTTACGCGAAATCCTCACCTTCTCGCGCAAGCTCCACCGCGCCTTCATCTCCCGCCTCAAGATCATCTGCAACTTGAATATTGCGGAAAGCCGGTTCCCCCAAGACGGCCGTTTCTCCGTCGGCCAGGCGCAAAACAAGGCCGACTTCCGCTTCTCCTCCATCCCTTCGCAATACGGCGAGAAGGCCGTCGTCCGCATCCTTCCCAGCTCCAACAAAAAATCCATGATCACGCTGGATAAGATGATGATGTCTCAAAGCATCCTCGGCCCTTTCCAGCGCCTTATCCGAAACCCCAACGGCATCATCTTTGTCACCGGCCCCACCGGCAGCGGAAAAACCACCACGCTCTACGCCGCATTGAACGAGATAAACACGCCCGATCTCAACATCTCCACCATCGAAGACCCCATCGAGATTCAGCTGGTAGGCGTAACTCAAAGCCAGGTAAACGCCAACATTGACCTCAAGTTCGCCACCATCCTGCGCTCACTCCTGCGCCAGGATCCGGATGTGATCCTGATCGGCGAAATCCGCGATCTGGAGACTGCCAAGATCGCCACCGAGGCCGCCCTCACCGGCCACATCGTTTTTGCCACCCTGCACACCAACACCGCCGCCCAGGCCATCATACGCCTGATGGAGATTGGCGTGGATGCCTACATGGTTGCTCCGTCTGTCATCGGCGTGCTCGCCCAACGCCTCGCCGCCCGTATCTGCGAAAACTGCAAGGAGGCCTACATCCCGAGCCCCGAGCTTTTGCGCAAATATTTCAAGGACGAGGGGAACGAGGTGATCCACTTCTTCCGCGGCCGCGGCTGCCCGGTCTGCCGCGGCACCGGCTACAAGGGCCGCATCGCCTTCCACGAACTCCTCATCATCACCGAAGAAGTGCGCACCCTCATCACCAAACGCGCCTCAGTGCACGAGATCGGCGTCGCCGCCGCCAAGGTCGGCTACAAGCCCCTGCGCTACGACGGACTAAAAAAAGTGCTGCTCGGTCTCACCACCATAGACGAGATTGAGGCCAATACCTCGCTCGAGTTCGGCGACTAGAAGAACCTGCCTTTGGGTTCTCGGCGCGGCGATTTCAAAACCCGACCGGCTTCTCGACAAAACCCGCCGGCACGGTGAACAAGGCGTCCGCCAAGGATTCGGCCTTCAGCGACACCGCCCCCATCGTGATGCGAGCCTGCGGCATGGTGATCTCCATCTTCAGGGGCACTCCGTCAATCTGTCCAAGGAAAGCGTTGGCCTCTCCCTTCTGGCCGAACCGCACCTTGGCCAGCGCCCGCGTATCGAGCCCCGGCACGTCCGTGCTCGCCCAAACCAGATAACGCGCAGGGCCGCCATCCGCCGCCGTCGCCGGAGCGGTCTCGGTCACCACGTATTTGACGCATTCATAACCGAGGATGCGGATCGTCTCGGCGGTTTTGGTCACCGTAAAGGTGCTTTTCTCAACGCCCGGCGGCTTCTCGTCGGGGAGTTTTGAATACGTCTTCGCCGGGCGGTTTATGAGGTAGGTCGCAGATTCGGCCGGCAGGTTCAAAACCTCCATCGGCATCGGGCCGCCTTCCATGGTGCTCAGGGTTTTACCCGCCTTATAGCGAAGCAGCATCGCCTTCGGGAAAATGTTTTCCATCGGGTTTCCTCCGCCCGACTGCATTTTGTTCATCATGGCCAGCTGCTGCTCCATCATGGCTTTCATCTGCGGATTCTGCGCCATCATCGCCTGCATCTCCGGGTCCGCCAGGGCCGCCTTCGCCTCCGCCATCTCTTCCTTCATCTTCGGGTCGGCCATTTGCGTGGCCGCATCCGCCATTTCCTTTTTCATCACCGGGTCGGTGATCTCGATGGCAAAGGACCATCGAATCGTGCCTTCAAAATCAGCCGCGTGGGAGACCGCGCCGAGGGAAACGAGCAAAACCAGCAGACGTATGAGTTTCATGTTTACGGTGAGTTAAGATTACCAATTGGCCCTAACCGCATGACTTTCTCCAGCCCGTAATGCGCAAAAGGCGGCTACCCGGCCTTGCGCGCGCCATTGATAAAACGCTCGATGCGATCGCAGGCGACGATGAGTTGCTCGTATCCGGTCGCAAAACAGGCGCGCACGTGCCCGGTCCCGTTCTCGCCAAAGGCGGTGCCGGGCACCACCGCGACCTTCTCTTCCTTGAGCAGCCCGACCGCAAAATCCTTTTCCGTCATGCCAATGCCCTTGGTGCTGGGAAAGGCGTAGAAACTGCCTCGCGGCGAATGGCAGGTAAGGCCGATCTCGTTAAAACGGCTCACCACCAGGTCGCGGCGGCGATGATACTGGTCGCGCATCTCGCACACGTTTTCCCAACCATTGTTCAAGGCTTCGAGCGCCGCCTCCTGGGCGATGATGGAGGCGCACATCATCGAGTATTGGTGCACTTTCATCATCGCATCTATGAGCACCTCTGGTCCGCAGGCGTAGCCGATGCGCCAGCCGGTCATCGCGAAGGCCTTGGAAAACCCATGCAGAAAAATCGTGCGCTCCTGCATCCCGGCCAAGCTGGCGATGCTGGTGTGCGTGCCGTCGAAGGTAAGCTCCGAGTAGATCTCGTCGCTCAACACCAGCAGGTCCTTCTCGCGGCAGAAGGCGGCGATGGCCTCGAGTTGCGCGCGGTCGCAGGTGCCGCCGGTCGGGTTGCACGGGAGGTTAAGCATGAGGATCTTGCAGCCCGGCACCCAGGCGGCGCGCAGAGCCTCGGCGGTGAGGGCGAAGTTGTCTTTGGCGTAGGTCGGCACCGCCACGCCCTCGGCATGGACGAGTGAAATGCTCGGGTGGTAGGAGACGTAACAGGGTTGGTGATACATCACCTTGTCGCCGATGTTGCAAAAGGCGCGGAAGGCGAGATCGAGCGCCTCGGACACGCCGACCGTGATGATGATCTGGTCCTCGGGACGGTAGTTTACGCCGAAGTGCTCGGTCACATAGGTAGAGACCGCGCGGCGCAGCTCGATCATGCCGAGATTCGAGGTGTAGTAGGTTTTCCCTTCCTCAAGGGCGGTGATGGCGGCCTTGCGCACGTGCCAGGGCGTCACGAAGTCGGGCTCGCCGACGCCAAGGGAGATGACGTCCTGGCCCTTCATCTTGGCCACCAGTTCAAAAAAATCGCGGATGCCGCTGCGCGGGAGGCCGGCCACATGGCCCGCCACCCAGCGGTTGCTGGGAGTGCTCATGATAATGCTCCGTTCAAGGGCTGACGTTTAACCGGTCGCCCGTGGCCTCTCCGCCATCAATCGGGAAGCCGCCCTCTTTATAGGAGCGCAGCAAAAAGTGGGTGCTGGTGGAGAGCACACCGCCCAGGGTGGAGAGTTTTTCGGAGACGAAGGACGCGGCCTTCTGGAGCGTGGGCGCATTGACGAAAACCAGCAGGTCATAACCGCCGGACATCAGGTAGCAGGACTCGACCTCCTCAAATTTGGAAAGGCGCTCGGCCAGACGATTGAAGCCGCCGCCGCGCTCAGGGGTGAGCTTTACCTCGATGACCGCGCGCACGGCGGCCCCGGCTGCGGCATCGCGGGAGAGATCGAGCACTGGACGCCAGCCGAGGAAGATTTTATCTTTTTTCAGCTGTTCCAGATGCTGTTCCACTTCGGCGACGGAGAGCCCCGCGACTTGCGCCATCTGCGCGGTCGTGAGTCTGCCACCTTCGAGCAACAACTTGAGAACAGGGTTCATGTTAGGAGGGGAAAGCCCACTCGGCATGGCGGGACAAGGCCACACTTTTTTCACCGTCATCCACAGCTTTAAGTTTAATTAATGCGGATGGCTGCGAGAAGAACCAAGCGCGCCATTGCGCCGCCTCGCGCCCGTCCCTTGTCTGCCCCGCCAGACATGTCCGCCCCCAAACCGCCGCTCCGCGCCTACCTCTTGGCGTTCACCACGATTTACCTCGTGTGGGGCAGCACATACCTGGCCATCCGGATCGGGGTCGAAACCATGCCGCCTTTTGCGATGGCCGCTCTGCGCTTTTTGATCGCGGGCACGCTCTTAATGGCATTCCTCCGCCTGCAGGGCGTTGGCTGGCCGACGCCGCGGCAGTGGCGCGACGCCGCCGTCTGCGGGATGTTGCTCATCGTCGGCGGCAACGGTCTGGTCTCCTGGGCCGAGCAAACCGTGCCTTCCGGCCTCACCGCGCTGCTCATCGGAGCGTCTCCTCTTTTTATCGTTCTCGCGAACTGGAGCTGGCCTGGCGGCCAACGCCCCTCGGGGGTGACGTTTGCGGCGATGGCCTGCGGGCTTGGCGGCGTAGCCTGGCTGGCCGCGCCTTGGGAAACAAAAGTCGCGGGTGGCATGGACCCTGCCGGGATCACGGCCATTCTCCTCTCCTGCGTCTCATGGGCGCTGGGTGCCGTTTATGGGCGCCACATGCGCGACCCCGCCCCGCCGTTCACCGCCGCCGCAGCGCAGATGCTGATCGGCAGCATCGGTCTCGGACTGATCGCGTGGGCGCACGGAGACCTGGCCGCATGGCAGGTTGACTCCATCAGCGCACGCTCGTGGCTCGCTTTGATTTACCTGACGCTCGTCGGCAGCCTGGTTGGTTACACGACATTCGTCTGGCTGATAAAACACACCACCCCCGCCCTCGCCTCCACCTACGCCTACGTAAACCCCGTCGTCGCGGTATTCCTGGGCTGGCTCCTGCTCGACGAAATGGTAACATCTCGCACCCTCGTTGCCTCCGCCATAATCCTCGGCTCGGTGATCGTCATCTCCCTTCATAACCGCCATGTCGCTAAAAATTAAATGGAACGACGACCGCATCCGCGGCGCCGCCACCGCCGTGCTGCTGCTGAGCCGCGATCGCCTGCTCCGCAAAGAGACCACCGGCCTGGTGCAAAACGCCCTCGACGTTTTCCGCCACGACTTGGATGCCTACAAGTCAGCCCACCCGATACGCACGCTCGCCGCCGCCAAGGACGTGGGCGCGTTCAAGGACGCCTATCACCGCGAAGCCTACGAAAAACTCCTCGCCGCCGTGGAGTCCCTGCTGGGCCGTCTGGAAAAAAACCACACGCAATTCAACAGCCTCACGGAGTTGGACAACTACCTGATTTTTAACCTGCGCACCTTCGGCTGAGGCAAAGGGAAGCCGGCGCTCAGCCCGCCACCCGCGCCACGGTGCCGAGGCCCAGCCGCGACTCCAAGGTGCGCAAGCCCTCCAACAAGGCCTGCGTGCGGGTGATTTCGGCCGGACTCAGATTAGGCAATGGGCGCTGTAAAATCTCCTGCCGGGTCTGCGCCAGCACCTTCGCCGCCAACGAGGCGCGCGGGCCATCGGGATCACCCAGATGATCGCTCAAAAACTCCGCAAGAAAATGCGGCTGCTGGGTGCGATAAAGCCACGCACCAAACTCATAAAGGCGAAGCCCCAAGGCGGGCCCGCCAATCATCTCTTCTTCCTGGCGACCTTTCCACACCGCCGCAAGCACCAGGCCTTCCTCGGCCAGATCGCTCGCCTCCGCACGCAACCCGGCGGCGGCTTCGCCACCGACGCTCATTCTGGCCCCGAGGATAACGCATACGGCATGCCTGGCCCGCAGACCGAGAATGGCGGCCGGCACCTCTTCGTTTTCATCCGGTGCCACCAGGGCGAGCACCTCGCGCATTTCCACCAAGGCACCATCCGCATCACCAGCCTGACCGAGCGCCTGGCCAAGCTGAAAAGCTGGCCCGGCAAAATCCCACGGCTCCAGTTTTTGACCGTTCTGAACGCTCCATTTCTTCAAGGTCGCCTTCGCCTCGGCGTGCGAACGAGCCGCCTCACCCATCTCACCGAGCGCAAACTTGGCGTCGCCACGGTTGCCCCAGGCGGAAATCACGTTGGGAACGAGCGCGGGATTTACCGCCGCAAGCTGCTGGAACAAACCGAGCGACTGCTCGAAGGATTTCGCCGCGTCCTCCCATTGCTCTTTTTTGCCAAACTGACGCAGCGCCGAACCACGATTAGTCCATGCGGCGGCAAGCATGTTGGCCATTTCGGCATCAACCTGACCGTTTGCAGAGAGAGAACCCAGCCACCCGATCGCCTGGTCGTAACACCGAACGGCCTCCGCCCAGGCGCGCTCATCGCGATAGCCCTGAAGAACATTGCCCCGGTTCATCCAAGCCACCGCCCTGCCGACCGCCGGCCGGGGGCCGGGCAAGCCTTCGAGCGCCGCGATGGCGCGGCCGTAGCACTCCAAAGCCTGCCCGGCGGCCTCGCCCGTGCCCATCGCCTCTAGCAAGTGCCCCCGCTTCAGCCAAAGCGTGGATCGCGCGGTTGTCCTGGGATCAACTGTGGCAACAGCTGCGTCGCCCTCGACCGGACTCGCCTCAACCTTGGGCACCTCGGCGGGATTTACCGCCACACCGTCGCCCAACGCGGCCAACATCCGGTCGCATTCACGAACACCGGCCTGCCATTGCGCCGCGTCACCCGATCGCCAGGCGGTGTCGAGCGAGGCGACGACGGATTCGATTTCCTGCTGCAGGGCTGGTTCCAAAGAGGGGCTGAGGGGATTCATTAGCGTGAAAAAGAAACAGGATAAACGGGTCGGAGAGCGAAAGACACGTCCCGAATGAAAGATAAGCTGCGAGCCGCCGAAAAATTGGTCATTTATGCTCCAATGGCACCCTGAAACCCGCGAACAAACGCGGCTTCCAACTTCCGAAGCGCAGGGAAATCCAACGTTGCCCCTGCTTCGTTTACCTAGCATGGTGATGGACGTCCGAAGCTCAGTAAATTTAACCCACGCCCGCCATGAAAACCCTGCTCGTATCGGTTGACTTCTCCGACGCCACGCGCGCTGTCATTGCAACTGCGGTGGACCTCGCCACTGCCTCATCCCGTATTGTTATTCATCACTGCCTGGTGCCTTCGCTCGTCACCACCGACTACGGCATAGGCATAGCGATGCTTCAGGAAAACCCTGCCACTGCCGAGAAAACCGCTCGCCACCAACTTCAGCATATCGAGGATGAACTGACTGCTCGGGGACTTGATGTCTCCACCGTGCTCACCAATGGGTCTGCCGCCACAGACATCGTGAACAAGGCCGCAAAACTGCACGCCGATGCCATCGTAATCGGCTCGCATGGCCACACGGCGTTATACGAACTTGTGGTCGGCAGCACCACCCACGCCGTGATAAAAAAGGCAACGTGCCCTGTTGTCATCGTGCCTGCCTCCCGCAACAAGGTTGCGCAGAAATAGCCTGAGCGCCCTCCCCGACGCAGCCTGCTTAAGTTTCACGCATAAGCAGGCCGTTTTAAAGTTAGAGGCAAAGCGCTTTCGTAGCTGCAAAATGCCGAGGCCTTTAAAAACAATTGAGCCTCCTCGAACAACGTCGGGGAGGCTCATCATGGAGCGGGTCGAGCCCGCTAGCGCGGCAATGGCGCTTATCTTCGTCTTGGTTTGGCGGAGTCTACTGAGTTTTTAACTTTTGGACTACTATCCTAACCTTTCACTAACCTGACAACTTTCATCTGACCTCTGACAACCAGACCATCTTACTTCTGACCTGTCACTTTACTAACCTGCCAGACTCTGAACTTGTCGGTTATCAAGTGATCCCTTTGACCACGTCAGCACTATACACCTGCGAGACTTATAAAGCTAGTGGCATGAATGTAATTAATTATAATTTCCCTGCCGATTGACGACTCCGCTAGTTTCTTTCTCCGTCACGCCTTCTCCCCTGTGTCGCAGCCCCACCCCAGTCCCAAGCCATGCTCCCCGCGCAGATGCGCCGCAGTCGGCTTGATGGTGCTGCTTCTCCTTGCGCTCAAATTGCTTGCGTTCGCGCCTGAAGCCCACGCCTGGTTGCACCGCAGCGACCACGCCACCCCCGACGAGACCTGCCACGCGGACTCAAGCGCCCCTCGGCACTTGGAGCAGGACTGCGCGATCACACTGTTCGCCCAAGGTCTCACTACCAGCTTTGCCATCTCTTTCGCCCCCGCTCCGCGCGCCATCGTCTCGGCTTCTCCTGTCGAGCTAAAACTCACGAACGCTTCGCACCAGCTGCCCGCCAGCCAGGCTCCGCCGTCCGGCGCCTGATCAGGCCCGACAGATTTATCCACGTCACGCCGGCCACGGGTCGGGCGACGTGTGTATCCGTTTTAAACTACGTCTCCACCTGCGCGTGGAAACGCTCCCTTCGCACCTGCTTTTTACCGTAATTCTTATGCACTTTTCAAATCCCTCCGCACGGTTTCTCACCGCCACATTCCTAACCATCGC
>Ga0105049_10008226_pt1 | contig 12095 bp, 11 predicted proteins | sample MAT06_FD_78087 | JGI IMG/M metagenome (GOLD analysis project Ga0105049, IMG submission 78087) | Freshwater microbial communities from Lake Fryxell liftoff mats and glacier meltwater in Antarctica - MAT-06 | ecosystem: Environmental > Aquatic > Freshwater > Ice > Liftoff microbial mat | place...
CCACGCATCAAAACTAAGGAGTCCCTGTGAAAGCAAATAAGAAATAGATGACCCGCATCGGTGCAGGTGTTGGAATCACCACATTCTCTGTAGGTGCAATCGCTGACGTTGCTATTGCCGCCGGCGATAAGAATCTACGGATGTCCGACGGGGCACCGGGGACCGAGTTGGCGCTCTTAAGTGACTCGATGAATTCCATGCGGGAATCACTTCGGCTCTCAATGCAAAAACTCGAGCAATCTGATGAACGGCTGCGGACATTTGTCTCTGACGCTTCCCATGAAATTCGCACCCCACTTACTGTTATCCGCAGATACGCAGAATTACTCGTTCGCAATACCAACGACTCAACGAATGAGTTAGAAGAACGGGCGCTGCACCGAATCAACTCGGAGTCCATGCGCCTTTAACGACTCGAATGTTTACTGTTGCAACTTGATTTGGCCCAAACATCAACCGGTCCAACCGATGAGTTTTCAGTTTCTTCACTCGTGCGCGACTCATTTGGGGATCTCACCCAACGATCAGATCGTAAAGTTGCGTTCGACATTCAAGAAGTTGTCACCATGGGTAGCGAAGAAGGCCGGGCACAGGTCCTTGCCAATATCGCTTAAAACATCTCGCACTACACCCCAATGGATTCATCCGTGCCGGTGCACCTTGAGCGCAACAACAAAGAAGGTGCAGATTAGTTCACGCTCACCGTTGATGAAGGGGGTCCAGGAATTGCACTGAAAGATCGAGAAATGATTTTTGATCGCTTCAGCCGGCTGGATCAAGCTCGAGATTCAGCCTCCGGAGGATTCGGCCTTGGGATGAGCATTATTAGATCTGCCGTGCTCGCGCACCAGGTCACGTAGCACTTGGTGACAGCCCACTTGGTGGCTTGCGACTACTCATTTCGTCTCCGGTTAGACCCCATCAGTCCTAAGTTCACGCAAGTGGCCTGCTTCAGCGAATGAAAACATGCTGGAGTTTCCGTCGGGGAACCATACGAGTGATGTCAGCGAGCAGGGAGGCAACTCCATCCGAAACGCTGACTCGAGCGGAGCACCCGTCGCGATTCCGGTCATGAGTTTGATCGGCGAAACGTGGGAAACAATCAGAATTGTCTGTGCTGGGAATTGCGCGATGACAGTTTCGCGACCTCGATTTACCCGATCACGACATTGGGCAAGTGACTCCCCACCCGGGGGTGCCGCACTCATGTTTGCCAGCCATTCGCTTAACTCGTTTGGCCACCGCTCGCGAACGTCAGCGAAGGTGTGACCATCCCAATCACCAAATGAACATTCAGCAAAGTCAGCATTTTCTGTGATGTCGAGTCCGGTAACTTCCGCGACAATATGTGAGGTTTGAAGTGTTCGCAGGATGGGTGAAGAAACAATATGGCTGACGTTACCGCGGATTTTGACCTCGTGGGCGAGTGCCCGTGCTTGCTCAATTCCAATGGGGGCAAGGGGAACATCAACTCCGCCGGAACCACTAAATCTTTTTTCAAGTGAATATGTGGAGGCACCATGACGGGCCATCAGCGTCGTTACCGGCGTGCCCAGGTCAGCCCAGCCAATCATCACCCGCGGTCGCGCTTCGAGTGCCTCTTTGGCGCTATCCCGTGCCTGCAATTCTTGTACCGAACCCAATAGGTCCTCTCGCGCAAGTGCATTCAATTCCGAGGTGTAGTGACGCTTGACGCGAACAGTTGTGATTCCGTCAAATTGATCGAGTACTTCATTCACTAAGGCATCGGCGGCTCGGTTTTGCTCCCGTGGCACCCAGGTGTAAGTGACCTGTCCGGCTGGCATAACATCGCGCGCGGCTCTGGCGAGGTCGCGCAGGTTGGGGTGCTTGATTTGCCAGCGCCCGGACATTTGTTCAACAATCAACTTGGAATCAAGCCTGACTTCGACGCACGCGTCAGCATCAATCTCAACCGCGGCTCGCAGACCAGCGATTGCCCCACCGTATTCAGCAACGTTATTTGTTGCGATCCCAACCGACTCGCCTAATTCAACCAGAACTTGTCCGGTTAACGCATCACGGACGAGTGAGCCGAATGCAGCCGGGCCGGGGTTGCCTCGACTTCCGCCGTCGGCTTCAACAATTAAGTCCCGGGGCATTGATTAAATCCCTGAGTCTGCGGTTCTGATCAGGATGCAGCGGCACTCTTCACACTGGATAACGGCGTCCAGTGCTGCCGTCTTAATCGCACCCAGTTCCTGTGGTGGAATCGTCAGTCGACAACCTTCACATTGGCCACTGTGCAATTTGGCTGCGCCCATCCCTTGATGGCCTTTACGGATTTTTTCATAGAGAGCCAAGAACTCCGCTGGCATGGCGGAGGAGAGACTCCCTCGTTCGGCACGAACGTCGGTGAGATCTACAGCCAAGGCCGCGAGTTCTGAGTCAAGTGTCGTACTCACTGCTTCTAGCTGGGCGGCGAAATCTGACTTCTGTTGAACGAGCACCTGCACGGCCGATTTCGCGCCCTCTACCCGTTCCATCACTTCGAGTTCGACGTCCTCCAGGTCACTCTGACGCTTGGCCAGCGACTCAAGTTCGTGTTGAAGATTTGACAGTTGCTTAGGGTCGTTAATCTCCCCCGAGTTCAGCATTTCCTGGTCCTTGGCAACTCGCTGGCGCACGACACCAACATCACCTTCGGCCTTGAGGGCTTCACGCTGGAGGTCGCTCAGGATCACTTCGGAGGCGATGTGTTGGTCTCGCGCGCGGGCAAAACTCGTTTCAAGTTTTGATTTCATGTCAATGGCCGGGAGGGTGGACCGCTTGTGTTCCAGTTGGGCGGCTTCGGTGTCTTTGCCTTGTACGACAAGGAGTTGCAGTTGAATCTGCGGTTCAATGTTCAATGCAATCTCCTAATAAAGCTGTTCTGGCGGCTCTTTAGTTATCCGACGGTTGGTGAACAATGTCCGGTCCATGGATCCGTTCGAACCGAGGAGACCAATGTACTCACCGTCTCTCCCAGTTCGCGTTGCACCAATGCGGCGACCGCCGACACCCACGGCCATTCGGTGGCGAAGTGCGATGCGTCAATCAGGGCGCATTGATCACGCGGGTGATCAAGGACCCGGTGGTGCTTTAGGTCGGAAGTAATGTAGACGTCGGCTAAGTGCGAGGCCAGTGGTAACAAAAAGTCACCGGATCCCCCACAGACGGCAACCATGTCAATTATTTTATTGGGATCTCCTGCATATCGGATTCCTCCAGCGGTCGTTGGCAAAGAATCGGCCACATGCTGGGCAAATTGCGCCAGAGTGGTGGTTCTGGGTAGCCGGCCAATACGTCCAGCACCGGTGAACGGTGTTGACCCGGGTTCGATTGGCACACACTCAACTAATCCCAGCGCCGCTGCAAGAGCGTCAGAGACGCCCGGGTTTGCGTGATCGGCATTAGTGTGGACGTTGAAAAGTGCGATTCCGTGCGAGATCGCCTCGTGAACCACCCGCCCACCCAAGGTGTCCCGCGAGACTGCATGGACACCAGTGAGAAAAAGTGGGTGGTGGGTGACAACAAGGTCGGCTTGGACATCTATTGCTTCGTGGATCACTTCGATCGTCGGATCAAGCGCGAAAAGGACCCGTCTAACGGTCGCTGCCGGATCACCGCAGATCAAACCAACACTGTCCCAAGTGTCCGCTGTTTCGGGTGGAAAGTGGGTGTCAAGGAGGCCGCACAGGTCAGCAACAATAGGCATATTGACAGATTACCCAGCGCGATAGGCGCTGGTGGAGTCACCCATCGGGTAACTCCACCAGCGTTCTTTTGAGCGGGTCGGCCTTGTTGTTCAGCCGGCCAAGCACGCCGGGTCATACAGAGCCTCCGGCACCATCGAATCACTTGGGAAGCTGCCGTCGGTGTAGGTACCACAGACATCTGCGGCGCTCTTGGGGATCCAGAACTGGCCTTCAGCCTCAAAAATCATCATGGCTGGAGCGCCCGTTTCACCTTGGGCTGGGTCGGCCGAGGCGTACGCCCATCCACTGTCGCACTTGTAGTCGGTGACCGTGTAATTGGCGAATGCTGGATCGCCGTTTACCGCGTCTGCAATAGCCGTGTCGCTGCACTCAACCATGCCGCCAACTGCCGCTTCATCCGTTGAGTCACTTGAACAACCAGCAAGTACCAGAGAAGCGGCTCCAAAGAGCGCGATTCCAGTTAGTGCAATTTTCATGGGATTCCTTTCAGAGTATGTCGCTGCCAAAACCTGACATCGGACTACAGGCTAACTCCCCCAGGCCTGGTCTCTCAGTATTGAAACCCAGCATTAACTTCGAGCGAGTTTCCTCCCACTGGCGATCATGAAAATCAGAAGCGCGCACACGCTCGCAACGAGAATCAGGGTCCTGTCGGAGCCCAGCACCGAACCAAGCGCGCGAGAAACAATAAACCCACCAACGACAACCACGACGCCTATTGACGTTCGTGGCGCACCGGCTACGCGGTTCATCAGAAACACGGCATACGCACCAATCCCGATCAAAAACAGCCCGCCGAGCCAGCGGACATTAGTCAGATCTGCAACGGCAAATCCCAGTGTCAGTGCGAGAAAAGTAAGGAATGCTGGCATGGCCCGAGCGACATTGAATTCGTATTTTACAACTGGAATCCTCCACAACCTGAGTTTGATTTACTCAACGCCAACAATCGCCGGAGCCTATCCGTTCCATTCTTGGGAGCCGTGACCAGCGCGGGTGCGGCCCCATGTAATCTTGCGCACTTCGGGCGTGTAACTCAGTTGGTTAGAGTGTCTTCCTTACACGGAGAAAGTCGGGGGTTCGAGTCCCTCCGCGCCCACCGTTCACCCCACCCGCCGACTTTCCCAGAATCGGGGAAGGATGGACAAAAAGGCGAATATATTCTTCGTTTTTATCGGTCTTATCCTGATTCTGATCATGTCGGGCCGGGTGATCATTCACCCAGGTGCAGGTAGTTCCCCACCCAATCTGGACTCGACATATTTGACGATCCATCGGGGTTGAGGCTGTCGAGTATCGCAATGTAGGCCAGATACTCAGCCTTCGCCTTTGCTTGGGATCTGCGGTACTTCGGAGGCAGTGGCGCCTGCATTTGTGTTCTGTTGAATTGACCAAGCATTTCTTTCACAAGTTTCTGCGCTTTACCCGAATCTGCCTGCTGATTGTCAAGCTCGAGTCGACCTGCTGAACTGTCGTAGTTATAGGACTCAAGTTGAAGTTTACTTCGTTGCATGACACCAGCTTTATTCCAAAATGAATAGGCAGCAACCTTCGTGTCCGGTGTTCTCATTCCAATAATGTGACGGGGTGAATTGTTGTAATCGTAAAACTTTGGAATCCATTCATCCGATGCCATGACGATGTGGTCTCGACCTTGGGCTCGCGAAGACTTCAAGATCGGCAACAGGTCCAGTCGCTCTTCATACGTATCAGCCAACGCGCCTTTCATCCACTCTCGATCGCCGTGCGCGATCGTTCCCAGTAACGGCAACATGTCAACACTGGAAGTGAGTTGACGGCGGACCTTGTCAATATCTCCGGTGAAACGTTCACGTGGATCAACAACAATCAGCGGGACGTTCACCGCTTCTTCATACATCGATGCAACCTTGTTGGAAGCGAATCCGTGTGAGCTTGCGTAGTCACCGTGATCGGCAGTCATGATGATGATCGTGTTGTCACGGATCTCCTGTGGAATTGAACGCACCACGACGCCAATGTGTTGATCCACAAAGTTCAGAATTTGAGTGTAGCTATCAAGGGACTTTGACCAATACGGATACGGGGCTTTGGCAACCGTCGATCCCGGTAAAGACGGGTATTCTTCAAACGAAAACTTCGTTAACTGCGCAGGGTCATCGGAAATCCCACCCCACATGAGATCAGTAAAAGCCCGGGCCATTACCTGGTAGCCGGGCTTTTCATCGGTTAATTTTTTGGTGGACTCCCAATTGCGTGGTACCGCTGGGTAACCGTAATTCTTCGGGTCGTCAAGGGGTGGGACGGCGTCGTAGGTGACCGCGGGAATATTCCCTGACGATGTGAATAAATCCTTATAACGATTTGCTTCGGTACCACTCCAGAAAAATTCTTTGTCGTGTGGATTCACAAAACTTACGGTGAGACAAAACGGATCAGCATTTTTCTTCTGACTACTCAGCCAGGTTGTGGCTTGGTAGGCGATATTCCCGTCGTCGTAGGTTCCTTGACCATTGGTGCCGATCGGATCCGGCATGGTGAGGCCTTCAAATCCATATTCATCCAGATAAAACGGCGCCTCCGGATCTGTGTCCGTCAGGGGTGCATCAGATAGGTGCCATTTCCCAACATAGGGAGTTCGGTATCCGGCGGAGCGCATGATTTTCCCGTACGTGGGGAAATCCCGTTGAAGCGATGGGGCGTTGGGACCGCTGGAACCCGGCTGCTTCCCTTTTCTTGTTTGCAGGCACCAGTTTTGGTGGGGATAAAGACCGGTGACCAAGCACGCTCGCGCCGGACTGCATGCGGTACCGGATGTGTAGTGATTGCTGAACTTGACCCCGCGATTCCACAGCCGAGCAAGATTGGGCATGTGGGCTTGGAGGAACTGGTCCGGAGTATTTATTCCTTTTGGGAAGTTCATTGGGAATCGCATTTCGTCGACCAAAATCATAATGATATTGGGAGAACCAGCTCGTGCTTTGCGCCGGATCTGAGCTGCCATTGGGATGGCCGAAGTTGCACCAGTGCCGGCTGCGATCGCCGCCGCCGCCGCACCCGTTGCCGAACCGGCAAGAAAACCTCGACGTGAAATATTAATGGTCATAGTTGCGCAGTTTAATCGCTGCGTTAAGGAATCACGTGACACAGAGACACAAAACCCGTCATTCGTTGACTCGGAAAGCGTCGCTAGCTCCCAGCAGCCGTGATCGGTTCCGAGGCATCACTAGGCCGAGAGCGACAATCACGGTGGACAGATCGACCTCGTTTTGCCCGCACCGCGGTCGTCATGAAGAAGGGATAGTGGACGTGACAGGGATTTCACGTGACTGTACGTGTGCCCACGGCTCCTGGCAACACTTACACTTTGCAAGTGAGTCTCCGAATTGTCGGCCTTAGCGCCCTCTTGATCACTTCAATAATTCTGGTTCCGTCAACTGGCGTGAGTGCCAACGTCGATGCGTTAACCCCCCGCATTTACGGCGGCACTTCGGCCGCTGGCAACCCGGGAGTCGCAGCAATCGCGATTTTTGACGGTGCTTCGTGGAGCAAGAGTTGCAGTGCAGTCGTGTGGAAACCACGGGTGTTACTCACTGCCGGACACTGCGTGACCATGGAAGGCAGTTCGACCCGGGTTCCGAGGTTGGCGATTTTCCCTCCTGGTGGAGCGGCAGTTCAATTTAGCAACACCGGTCCGCAAGGGGCAAGCCCGGCAAACGTGATTGGGATCTGGACGCCGGCCAACTACGTGAACGCTTCGAGCCGAGTTGAACCAAATGACTTTGCGGTACTACTTCTGGATCGTGATATAGGTCCCACCATGTATTCCCGGTTAGCGACCAGCGCCGAAATGACACGTTGGGCGGCTTCCTTGTATCCAGCGACGATCGTGGGATACGGACTCAAAGCCCCAAACCAAAGAGACGTTTTACCCATTCAAGCTAGTGTTCCCATTGACACCTATGCACCGAACGCATCACTAGGACCCGTCTTCTCCGTTGCTCAAAATGCATCTGTTGGTGTGTGTAGCGGTGACAGCGGCGGCCCCACGTATGCAACAAACACCGGTGGTGAGAACCTGGTACTCGGGGTAAATTCAGGGTCAGCCGGTGGGTGCGTCGCTGGATTCATTGGTGCTTACCTGATGGTTGGCTTTAGTGCAATCGACTATCTTGACTTGGTGAATCAAGCGTTCGTTGGTGCGGGTTACCCAACCATCCCTTCCGCACCGAACAATGTTGCATTGAGCGCCGTCAATAATTCGGTTGTGGTGACATGGCAGCCACCGACAACCTCGCCGCAAACCGTGGTTGGGTACGACGTTATTGATCCTTCAGGAGTCGTGGTGTGTGCGTCGACCCCCCTCACATGCACGGTCGCAAATCTGCCCGACGGTGATCACATCTTCAGTGTCCGTGCCCGCAACGCCCAGGGTGAAGGAAACGCGCTCCCTGCGAGCGTCACGGCAACGACGACGGCCCCAACCCAGCTGGCGCCGCCGAGTGCTACTAAGAAAAAGATCACGTTTACTACCCTGGCCGGCACCACCTCCGCCGTGGTCAATCAATACCGTGTTGTCGACGTCAAGGGAAAAAGAATCTGCACGATCAAGGATTTCAATCCTGGCGCGAAATTCCTCACCTGCCCGGCACCCACGAAGGCCGGAATTTACCGATTCCGAGTCCTCGCCGTGACACAAATGGGACAAACCCCACCTTCGGGTTTGAGTGTAAAAGTACGAGTTTCCTGACGAAATCCGTAAGTTTACCTACAATTCACCACGAATTCCGACCCCCGGTAACATTTGTATAACGCCAATGTCGTATTATTGTCTCACCGGACACCCCGGGAAGAAAAAATCTTTAAAGGACGTGAATGTTATGCAGAGCTTCGGAAAAGTTCTCAGTCAGATTTTCCAGTCAAACCCGCGTCGGTCATTCCAGCAGGAATGGGATTTCCAACGGTCACAGGCCATGAGCCCATCGCACCGGGACGAAATCGACGCGATCTTTCGCCGCCACGAAGGCTGAGCGAAATATAATAGGAAAACGCTAGACTCAAAAAACTCGCAAAGACTTCTTTGCGAGTTTTTTCATGCCCACCTCCTAGAAACAAAATGTTGAGTTATGCCCACTCGCGGATGATGCGCTCGTGGATGAAGTGCTCGGTGGCCCCTCGTCGATGCTCATGAAACTCAGTAAACCCCGAAGACCACCTCACGATTTGTCAGGTGGCGGTCAGATCGTTCTCAACCTAACCGCCCCGAGCACCAAAGCGACGGATCTGCGCCAACTCGGGTCGAAAAAAGGAACGTCAAGGTCGGGCCACAAGCTCGGTTATCCGGCCACCTTCCGCGCCGGCCGCGCCGTCGGTTTCAAAGGTTCGATCGTAGAAGCCGCTATCCAGTTTGACAACGGGACCAGCGAGGAAACTCACGGCGCGTTTCGCAACAGTAGATTGTGCCAATGGTTGCTGCTTTAGGAAATTTATTTCGCGGATTTGAGATCACGGATTGATTCGATAGGCCGCGGGTGCATGCTCGGGAACGTAAGGGTTCTTGGGAGCAATCGGGTTAACCTTTATGTACTGCGAACCAAGTGCAGGTCGAGGGTCCACCTCACCTCGATTGGGCCACAGCGCCATCGCTCGCTCGGCTTGAGCCGTGATGGTCAACGACGGATTAACCCCAAGGTTTGCCGTGATGGCCGAGCCGTCAACAACATGAAGCCCGGCATGTCCGTACACGCGGTGGTAACCGTCAATCACACCAGCATTCGCATCACTTCCAATGACACAACCGCCAACAAAGTGAGCGGTAAGCGCGGCATCGAAACTTTCAAACACACTTCCACCCGGTCGTCCATCGATAATTTTGGCAGCACGCTCGACAACATCTTGGGCTACCGGGATGTAGGTCGGAGCCGGTGTTGACTCAGATGGCACGGTGCCAAGTGACCAGCGTCCGAACCGATTACGTTTACCTTTAAGTGTCAAGGAATTATCAACGGTTTGCATGACCAATGAGATTACGCTGCGTTCACTCCACGACTTAACGTTCAAGGTAATGGCAACATCTTTCGGATTTCTCATCATCTCTCTGATCCAGACCGACCAACGTTTCTTACCGAACTCCGGTGTCGTCATGATTGTTTGCAACAAGCCCATTGAGTTGGAACCTTTTCCGTAACGAACCGGCTCGACGTGGGTCTGCGGATCTGGGAAGAAACTAGAGGTGATGGCAACACCTTCGGTGAAGTCAGTAGTCGAAGTTTTTGCAACGGCACCAAGTATCGACTCAGAGTTGGTCCGCGAGAGTTTGCCCAATGCCGGTGACAGATTCGGCAGGAGCCCTTCGTCTTTCATGTGATGCAACAGCTTCTGGGTGTTGTAGGTACCGGCAGCAAAGATCACGTCCTGCGCCGTGTAACTCGTTTCGTTTTTGGTCCCGGTTTTGCGAACTGTGATTCGGTAACCACCCTGTTGTAATGGTTCGACCGTGGTCACCGTTGACATAGGCATGACGCACGCACCGGCAGCCTCGGCTAGCCCGAGATAATTCTTTGGCAGGGTGTTCTTTGCGTTATAGCGGCAACCGGTCATGCACTCACCACACTCGATGCAACCGGCGCGAGCAGGTCCAACGCCGCCAAAGTAAGGGTCTGCTGATTTCTTTCCGTGGCCTTCACCAAAAAAGACTCCGACAGGGGTAAGCGTGAACGTGCTACCAACTCCCATGTCTTCGGCGATCTCTTTCATGACGTGATCAGAGGGGGTCATGGTGGGATTCTGGGTTACCCCCAACATTCGCTTGGCCTGGTCGTAGAACGGTGCGAGTTCACTCTTCCAATCGGTGATCTCACCCCACTGGGGATCTTGGAAAAAAGTGTCCCCGGGGACATACAGGGTGTTGGCATAGACCAAACTGCCACCGCCAACACCCGCTCCAGCCAGGATGGCGACGCCTTTAAGTACATGGATTCTTTGGATTCCAAAGAATCCCAACTCTGGTGCCCATAGAAAATTCTTGAGATCCCACGAATTCTTTGCATAGTTGTCTTCGGTGAAACGACGGCCAGCTTCAAAGACGGCAACCGAGTAACCCTTCTCGCTGAGTCGCAATGCAGAGACCGAACCACCAAAGCCTGACCCAATGATTGCAACGTCAAAGTCGGCGCTTGACCCACGATTGTTCACAGGAAAACCATAGAACAGATTCACCTCACATGCGCTCAATTCACCCAAAGCCGGATCAAGTGCTAACCTTTCCTCACCTTGGGGAGCTCGCGGGATCAGCGGGCTGAGAGGGCAGTTGCCACTGCTTACCCACAAAACCTGATCTGGGTAATTCCAGCGCGAGGGAGTGGAAATGTTTCGTTTTATTACAGTAGTCATATCCGGTGCGATCGCTTTGAGCGCCTGTTCGAGTTCACCTGAGTCATCACCCGCATCGAGTGGTGAATCGCAGTTGCAAACGGTGCGAATGATCACTCACGAGTCATTTGTGCTTTCTCCTTTTTTTGTCTCCGATCTTCGAGATCAAGGGATCGACCTGCAAATCACGTCGACCGGAGACGCTGGAACTATGACCGCAAGTGCAATTTTGGCTGCAGGTGAGCCAACCGCTGACCTGCTGTTTGGAATTGACAACACGTTAGCAACGCGGGCCACCGGTGAAGGTGTCTTTGATTCCTACACCTCCCCTGAGCTTGCAAATGCGCTACCCAAGTTTGTGCAGGACACCCAAGGCGGATACCTCACACCGATTGATTTCGGTGATGTCTGCATTAATAGCGATAACACGTGGTTTGAGCAAAATAATGTTGCGACTCCGACGACGCTTGAGCAACTGCCCGAGATCGCGAACCTACTTGTGGTACAGGATCCCGCAACCTCGTCGCCTGGACTCGCCTTCCTGTTAGCAACGATTGCCCGATTTGGTGACGGCTGGCCTGAGTATTGGGAATCCTTGCGCGATGGTGGCGTGGCCGTTGCAGGTTCGTGGACCGACGCGTACTACTCGCAATTCACGCCCTCTGGCGGAGACCGCCCACTCGTCGTTTCCTACGCGACCAGTCCGGCAGCCGAAGTTGTGTTCTCAGAGGATGCAAGCATTACCGTGCCAACGACTTCGGTACTCGCGGACTCCTGCTACCGGCAGGTTGAATACGCGGGAGTGTTGGCCGGCGCCGAAAACCCGACAGGGGCGCAAAAAGTCATTGATGCACTGCTCTCACGTAAGGTACAAGAGGATATTCCATTGAACATGTTCGTCTATCCGGTACGCGCTGATGCATCCTTGCCAGCGGTTTTCACCGATTTCACGCCGGTGATTGCAACGAGTGCCTCGTTACCCCCCGAGCAAGTCAGTGAACAACTTGCATCACTGCTTGAGACGTGGGG
>Ga0105049_10008228_pt1 | contig 12095 bp, 3 predicted proteins | sample MAT06_FD_78087 | JGI IMG/M metagenome (GOLD analysis project Ga0105049, IMG submission 78087) | Freshwater microbial communities from Lake Fryxell liftoff mats and glacier meltwater in Antarctica - MAT-06 | ecosystem: Environmental > Aquatic > Freshwater > Ice > Liftoff microbial mat | place...
AACCAATAGCCCGTTTTTTTGCAGCCCTGCCCAACTGTACGCTCATGAACGCTTACGGCCCCACCGAAGCCAGTGTGTGGATGGCCGAGAATAAACTGACGGGCGATTCGTCGGCTTGGCCAACGCTGCCTCCTATTGGCAAACCCATCGGGAACACCAATTTGCTCGTGCTCGACGATGCTGGCAACGAACTTCCAGTGGGTGAGGGCGAATTGTGCATTACGGGTGTTTGTCTGGCTCAGGGATATTTGAACCGCCCTGAGTTGACAGCCGAAAAGTTCGTCAACTGGACAAATACCGCCGGTGAGACTATCCGAATTTATCGCACCGGCGATATGGGCCGGTATCTCCCGGATGGTGTAGTAGAGTTTGCCGGTCGAAAAGACGATCAAATAAAAATTCGGGGAAACCGAGTTGAACTGGGCGAAATTGAAGTAGCCCTCACCCGGCAGGAAGGCGTTCGGCAAGCCGTAGTGGTGGCCCGCGAGGATATTCCCGGCCTGAAACGCCTGATCGCTTACGTAGTGCCGGAAACGGCAAGTCTCGATCTGAACGAAGTTCGCCGAACGTTGACTGCCCAGCTGCCCGATTTTATGTGGCCCGCTCAATTTGTAGCCATTGACGAGATCCCCCAAACGACCGCCGGAAAAGTCGACAAAAAGCGGTTGCCCAGCCCGACGGTGCAGCGGCCTGATTTGGCAGTGCTATACCGCAAACCGGCTACGAAACGGGAACAAGCCGTCGCTGATTTGTGGGCCGATCTCCTGCAGCTAGACCAGGTTGGTGCCGACGATAACTTTTTTGAATTGGGGGGTAATTCATTGCTGGCGCAAAAGACCGTAGCAGCCCTTCGCCAACAGCACGGGCTCGAACTACCCATCACCAAACTGTATCAGCACCCCACGGTGGCGGGGGTGGCGAATTACCTCACCCACCGCCCCTCTCCTACTGAGAGGGGAGACGTGAAAGCCATCCCTCTCAGTAGGAGAGGGGCCGGGGGTGAGGTAACATCCTCTCCCATTGCCGTGATCGGGATGGCGGGCCGTTTTCCGGGTGCCAACACGATTGATGAGCTTTGGCAGGTGCTGGTTGAAGGCCGCGAGACAATCCGATTTTTCACACCAGAAGAGGTTGATCCCAGCGTTCCCGCCAACAAAAAAAACGACCCGGCCTACGTGCGCGCACGCGGACTGATTGACCATGCTGACGGATTTGATCCCTTATTTTTTGGTTTGACACCTGCCCTTGCTGAACTAATGGACCCGCAGCAGCGGGTGTTTCTGGAAATAGCCTGGGAAGCACTGGAAAAAACAGGGTATCTGCCCCAGCATTTCGGCGAGATGGTGGGCGTTTTTGCCGGATGCGGACCGAATACCTACTTCCTGAATAATGTACAGCATCACCCCGACCTGATCGAACAGGTGGGTGTGGTGAACGTGACAACGGTCAACGAGAAAGACTACATTGCCTCCCGCACAGCCTACCAGTTGAATTTGAAAGGTCCGGCAGTGAGCGTATATTCCGCCTGCTCCACCTCATTGCTGGCTATTGCCCAGGCCGTACAGAGCTTGCGCAGTGGACAATGTGCCGTGGCTCTGGCGGGAGCAGCTTGTATTACGGCCCCGCTTTTGAGTGGTCATCGCTATGAAGAAGGGACCATGCTCAGTCACGATGGACATACTAAAACCTTCCAGGCGGGTTCCACCGGCACCGTGTTTAGTGATGGGGCCGGGGTGGTGTTGCTCAAACCCCTCAATGCTGCCCAACGCGATGGTGATACTATTTTTGCTATCATCAAAGGAGTGGGTGTAAATAACGACGGGGGCAACAAAGGCAGTTTCACGGCTCCAAGCGCCGATGGGCAGGCAGGCGCCATTAGAATGGCACTTGCCGATGCGGCTGTTGATCCTGCCACCATCAGTTACGTTGAAGCGCACGGAACGGCTACTCCACTCGGCGATCCTATTGAAATTGAGGGACTAACGCTGGCTTTTGGGGAGCAAACTCAAAAACAATTTTGCCGGATTGGCTCCATAAAAAGTAATATGGGCCACCTCACCGCAGCAGCAGGAGTGGCAGGTTTAATCAAAACGGTGCTGGCATTGCATCACCAGCAACTGCCACCAACTATCAATTTCAGCGAACCCAACCCCGCCATCGACTTTGCCAACAGCCCATTTGTCGTAAACGATACACTGACAGACTGGCTCGTGGTAGATGCACCACGTCGGGCCGGAGTCAGCTCACTCGGTGTTGGGGGTACCAACGTCCACGTGATTTTGGAAGAGGCCCCTGACAGCGGTCCGACGCATCGGGAACAGCTAACAACGGTCCGACGTATCGGGAACAATGAACCGTTAACATTACCGCAACTCATTACGTGGTCGGCGAGGAGCGAAACAAGCCGCGATGCCTACGCCCAACGATTGGCCGACGTGTTGACGCAACCCAATACTCCAACTCTGGCCGATGTGGCTTTTACGCTCCAAACCACTCGTCCCGATTTTAAACAGCGTCGGTTTGCCGTGGCGTCAACAACCGATGAACTAGTTCAGACGTTGCGAGCCGATGCCCAAAAAGCCACAACCAATACACTCCGGCAATCGCCCGATGAACTGGTGTTTTTGTTTCCGGGGCAGGGTGCCCAGTTTTTGGGAATGGGTCGGGAATTGTATGAAGCTGAACCAGTATTCCGGCAAGCTATCGACGAATGTGCTATCCTGCTTGCCAACCAGGTAGATGTGGACATTCGGGAGGTTATGTATCCTGTCGCGCTCGACGATGAAGCCATTAAGCGATTTGCCGAGCAACGGCTCGATAACACCCGCTATACGCAACCTGCTCTGTTCGCAACGGAATACGCTCTCGCAAAACTCTGGATGAGTTGGGGGATTAAACCGGGCGTTTTGTGTGGCCATAGCATCGGTGAATTTGTAGCCGCTCATCTGGCAGGAGTCTTCTCACTGCCAGATGCACTCACGCTCATTGCTACACGCGGACGGCTTGTTAGCGAACAACCGCGCGGCCGGATGCTTTCGGTGAGGTTGGAGGCTAAAGCCGTGCTTGAGTTGCTACCCAGTACGCTGTCGATTGCCGCCATCAACAGTCGTGCGCTGTGTGTGGTTGCTGGCCCCGACGAACATTTGGCCGATTTTGCCCGCCTGCTCGATCAGCGCGAAGTACCTAACCGGCTCTTAATGACCAGTCATGCCTTCCACTCGGCCATGATGGACCCGGTGGTTGGTATTTTTGAGGAAGTAATAAAGCAGGTCTCTTTGAACAGACCGCAACTACCTATCGTATCAACGGTAACCGGACAACTCCTGACCGATGCCCAGGCAACAGACCCGCACTATTGGGCTACTCACCTTCGCGAAACGGTACGTTTTGCCGATGCCGCCGACACGCTGCTGGCAATGGGCAACCCGCTTTTGCTCGAAGTGGGACCAGGACAAGCCCTCGCAACACTCATTCGGCAACAGTCGGCTCCCAAACCCGTGACGGTTTGGCCCGGTTTAGCGTCATATATAAATAAAGATAGTGCGTACCGGGCGATGCTGACAACCCTCGGACAACTATGGATTAATGGAGCAACACCAAACTGGAAAACCTTCTACGAAACTCAAACAAGGCAAAAGATTTTACTGCCAACCTATGTTTTTGACCGCAAGCCGTATTGGGTTGAACCCCTTGAAACCGGCCCTGCAAATCAACTAAACACAGCAACTGCACCCGTTGACTTAGTTTTGGAACAACAACCCACGCAAATACCAACCGCACCTATGAGAAAACCTATTTTGCAACAACGCATTCTGGAACTGTTAGAACGGGCATCAGGAATCGACGTAACAGACGTTACGCCCGATATGTCGTTCCTGGAAATTGGCTTTGACTCCCTCCTACTCACTCAGTTAGCGCAAACGTTCAAAAAAGAATTTGGGGTTCTAGTCACGTTTCGGCAACTGACCAGCCAGTTCGGGACAATTGGCGAGGTGGCTACACACCTCGACTCCGTGTTGCCTGATTCGGCCTTTCAGTCTGCGCCGGTAGCCCAGCCAACCGTTGCCCTGCAGCCAAACCAGTCGTATGTGAACACGGGTCAGGTCGTGCAGCCCATATCCCCAATAAGCCAGGGAAACGATTCCGCTTTGGGACTGATTGCTCAACAATTGCAGATTCTGGCTAAACAGGTGGCCCTTATGCAGGGAACAGGGAGCAATCCTGGCGCGGAAGTGCAACAGGGAACAATCCCAATGGGAAACCACAACAGCCCCCAGCCTCAGACCCCAAATCCCCGGCCCCAAACCCCCAGCCCTACGCCCCAAGCCCTCGATATTACGCCAGAGGAAGCCGTTGAACTTAAGAAACCATTTGGAGCCACGGCCCGGATCGAGCGAAAAGCAACAAGCCTGCCTGCTGAACAACAGGTATTTATCGACTCTTTGACCACCCGATACAACCAGAAAACGGCCGGTAGCAAACGATATACCGAGCAACACCGACCTCACATGGCCGACCCCCGCGTCGTTTCGGGCTTCCGGCCAACGACCAAAGAACTGGTGTATCCGATTGTGGTCAATAAATCGAAGGGAAGTCGATTGTGGGACGTTGATGGCAATGAATATATTGATGTATTGAATGGATTTGGCTCCACCATGTTCGGTTACCAGCCTGATTTCATGAAGGAAGCCATGCACCGGCAAATTGAAGATGGCTACGAAATTGGCCCACAACATGAACTGGCGGGCGAGGTGAGCAAGTTGGTCAGCGAGTTTACCGGGCATGAGCGGGTGGCCCTGTGCAGCACCGGCTCAGAGGCTGTTTTGGGGGCCATGCGCGTGGCCCGCACCATCACGGGTCGCTCGCTGATCGTTGCTTTTTCTGGCTCTTATCATGGCATTGTGGATGAAGTGCTGGTACGTGGAACCAAAAAACTAAAGTCGTTTCCTGCCGCTTCGGGTATCATGCCCGAAGCCGTTCAGAACATTCTTGTGCTTGATTACGGCACCGACGAAAGCCTACAAATCATTCGTGAACGCGCCGACGAATTGGCGGCCGTTCTTGTTGAGCCTGTACAAAGTCGCCGACCAGAGTTTGTGCCCGTTGAGTTTCTGAAACAAGTCCGGGCCATCACGGCGGAATCGGGTACAGCCTTGATTTTTGATGAAGTGATTACGGGCTTCCGAATGCACCCCGGTGGCGCACAGGCTCTGTTTGGTATTAAAGCTGATTTGGCTTCGTACGGTAAAGTAGTTGGCGGAGGCTTACCTATTGGGGTGATTGCCGGCAAGCGGGCCTTTATGGACGCTCTCGACGGTGGGCATTGGAACTACGGCGACGGGTCGGTGCCAGAAATTGGTGTGACCTACTTTGCGGGAACCTTCGTCCGTCATCCGCTAGCGTTGGCAGCCGCCAAAGCATCACTGTTGCACATGCGCGACATGGGTCCGGGCTTGCAACAGAGCCTTACGGCCAAAACCAACTGGCTGGCCGATACATTGAACGCTATCATCAGGCGGTGTCAGTTACCCATGTCGGTAGTGCATTTTGGCTCGCTCTGGAAAGTAAAATGGTCAGAAGATGTACCCTATGGCGAATTACTATTTACGCTCATGCGGGAGAAAGGCATCCATATCTGGGACGGCTTCCCTTGTTTCATGACAGAAGCGCATACTACTGCCGAACTAGAAACAATTGTTCAACGCTTCATAGAAAGTGTAGATGAGTTGACGAAAGCAACATTTTTCCCTCAAATAACAACTGATACTAGTGTTGTACCAACAAATGATGTACCTTATGCTTCATCACCTGTTCCGGGTGCCCGAGTGGGCCGGGACTTGCAGGGTAATCCGGCTTGGTTTATACCTAACCCAGAGCAACCCGGCAAGTATTTACAGGGTGCATTTGAGTAATTGTCACAATGAATACGTCGATCGATATCAGTTATACTCCTGTTGACTTTGACCCCTTCGCTGGCCCCGCCATCGAACTGTTGGCTCCCCTTACCGAACCACAGACAGAACTCTGGTTAGCCTGTCAATTCGGAGGTGATGATGCAAACCGGGCTTACAACGAGTCAATTTCGGTTCGGTTGCACGGTTCGCTCGACCGGGCCGCTTTCGAGTGGGCAATGGGCGCGGTAGTGGAGCGGCATCAGGCCCTCCGGTCGGCGTTCAGTGGCGACGGAAAGACCACGCTGGTTTTTCGGGATGCGGCCTTCACAATGGCTTACGACGACCTGTCAGGCCTTGCTGAAAACGAGCAACAAACGGCCATCGACCAATACCTCAGCACCGACGCGCAGCATATCTTCGATTTGCAAAACGGCCCGTTGGTGGGTGTCAGGCTCCTTAAACTGGCCGACACCGAGCATTTGTTTGTTCTGGCAGCGCACCATATTGTGTGTGATGGGTGGTCGTTTGGCGTTGCACTACAGGATTTAAGCACCCTTTATTCGGAGCGAACACAGGGCCAAATCCCCCAGCTTCCACCCGCTGAACAGATTGGGGCCTACGCAATCGAACAAATAGCATTTGAACAAACAGCTGATTATAAGTCAATTGAGAATTTCTGGCTCAATCAATACCGGGATCCAGTCCCCGTTCTTGATCTGCCCCTCGATTTTCCACGCCCGGCCCGCCGAACCTATGCCAGCCATCGGCAAGATTACCGGTTAGACGACAAGCTGACCCTATCCCTTCGGAAATTGGGCCAACGGGCCGGTTGCAGCTTTGTATCGACGCTTTTGGTCAGTTTTGAAGTGTTGCTGCATCGCCTGACGGGCCAAACCGACTTAGTGGTGGGGTTGCCAGCCGCCGGGCAATCAGCAACCAACCATCAGCGGCTGGTGGGCCACTGCGTAAATTTGCTCCCAATCAGGAGCCATCCGCAGCCCAATCAATCCTTTATCGACTACCTGAAAAGCCGCCGGGAACCGATCCTGGATGCGTTCGAAAATCAGCGGCTCACGTTTGGAAGCCTGCTCAAAAAACTGCCCATCCCCCGCGATCCGGCCCGTATTCCGCTGGTGCCGGTGATGTTCAACGTGGAATTCGGAATGGACGAAGGCGTTCATTTTCAAGGATTAACGTTCGACTTTACCAGTAACCCGCGTCAGTTCGAAGCCGTTGATTTGTTTGTGAATGCGGGCGGCACCCAACAGTCGCTGACCATCGAGTGGTCGTATAATACCCAACTGTTTCGGCCCGAAACCATCGCCGGCTTTCACCGCCAGTTCGTCGGGTTGCTGGAATGCCTTGTGGCCGACCCTTCGGCTCCGCTAATTTGCCCGGTTAACCTGATCGAAGCCCCAGCGGTGGCTTCCCCAAAGCAGACGCTCCATGAGTTGTTGGGTGAAACGGCCCGCACCTACCCCGACAAAGTGGCCGTTCGGTTCAACGGGCAGAGCCTAACCTACGCGCAGCTTCATGGGCAAGCCAACCAACTAGCGCACGTGTTGATCGAGAAAGGGGTTCGGCCCGGCGACCGGGTGGGTCTGTCTATCGACCGTTCGCTCGAACTGGTGGTAAGCTTACTGGCCGTGATGAAGGCGGGCGGGCAGTATATTCCGACCGACCCCCGTCATCCTACTGACCGGATTCAGTACGTCATGGCCGATGCCAGCTGTTCGGTTCTGCTGACCAACCGGGCGCACGAAGGCCGAATTGCGCTCCCCCTGCGCGAACTGCTCTTGGAAACCATATGGCCGACGCTCGACACCTACCCCCCCACCGAACCGGTGGTTTTAGTGGCAGCCGATGCGCCCATTTATGTGCTTTACACATCCGGCACCACCGGACGACCCAAAGGCGTACAGATTCGGCACGACAGCGTGGTCAATGTGTTACAAGGGCTGGCCCGAAAGCCCGGCCTGACGGCCACTGACAAGACCGTCACGATGGGAACGATTGCCTTCGACATTACCACCGCCGAAATATACCTCCCGCTCCTGGTGGGGGCCGAGCTGGTGGTGGTCGATGCCGCCACTGTTAGCAATGGGCAGACGTTGGCCGCGCTACTTGTACGCGAACAAATCACGTTTGTGCAGACCACGCCGGCCACACTCCGTATGCTCTGGGAAACGGGCTGGCGGGGCAATGCCAACCTGCGTGTTATCTCCTGCGCCGAAGCCCTGCCGAGTGATTTGGCCCAGAAACTACTGGCGACCTGCGCGGCCCTGTATAACTACTACGGCCCCACCGAAACTACGGTGTATGCCACCGGAACCCAGATTCTGTCCGCCGATGCTCCCATCACCATTGGGGTTCCTATCGACAATGCCCGCATCGTCATTGTGGACGAACAGCTACAGCCCGTTGCCGACGGGCAGCCGGGCGAGTTGCTCATTGGCGGGGCAGGCGTGGGGTCGGGGTATCTGAACCAGCCCAAACTAACCGACATCAAGTTTATCCGGCCCTCGTTTGCGCCACACGAGCGTTTTTACCGCACTGGCGACCTCGGCAAACGGATGCCTGCGGGTGACATTCAGTATCTGGGCCGCATCGACGCACAAATCAAGATTCGGGGTCACCGGATTGAGCCGGGCGAGGTGGAGCACCACCTGATTCGGATCGATGATATAGAGAACGCCGTTGTTGTAGCCCGCGAAGACCAGCCCGGCCATCAGCGATTGGTAGCGTATGTGGTGCTGAACGACCCAACGGCTCCTACCTGCATCGACCGGGAACAGGTGCTGCGCTGGCGGGCAGCCCTCTCGACGGTGTTACCGGCGTACATGGTTCCGGGCGATTTTGTGGCCCTGAACGAATTACCCGTTACGCCCAACGGCAAATTAGACAGAAAAGCCCTGCCCACACTTGAACAGGCCGCGCCGACCGGGACAGTGCCTCGCCTGACACTGCCCTCAACGCCGGAGGAAAAACAAATTGCGGGTATCTGGCAACAGGTGTTTGGGTTAGCTACAATTAGCATTGACGACAACTTCTTCGACCTCGGCGGGCACTCAATGCTTGCGGTGCGGGTAATGGCCCAGCTCGAACGCGAAACCGGCCGCCGTTTGCCAGTTTCCACGCTGTTTGAGTCGGCCACAATTCGGTCGATGGCCCGATTAATTCGACCAGAGCAGAGGATAAAATTAAAGCATTCGCTCGTACCGATTAAGCCCTATGGCAGCAAAATGCCTATTTATGTGGTGCATGGCGGTGGTCTCAACCTACTTACGTTCAGGGGATTAATCGAGTACATGGATCCCGAACAGCCGATTTATGGGTTTCAGGCGCGGGGACTGGACGGCACCGAAGAGCCTTTGGACAGCATGGAAGCGATTGCGGCTGATTACCTGGAGGAATTGCTGGAACAGAACCCCGATGGTCCCTATGCCCTGGCGGGCTACTCGTTTGGCGGGTACGTTGCCCTCGAAATGGCCCGTCAGTTACACGATCAGGGCAAAACGGTGAAACTGCTGGGCATGTTCGACACCAACGCGGAGGATTCGGCAGAGAGTCGTCCGTTTTTGGACCGGATGGCCTGGCGTATTGGGCGGCAGCTCCCGAAAATGGCCTGGATTGGCCGGTCCCTTATTGAGCATCCCCTGCCAACGCTTCGGTATCAGGGTGAATATGTGGAGCGGCAGGTCAAAAATGTGCTGAAAGCTGTGGGGCTGGCCGACGAGCAAACCTATTCGGAGATTCAGGATGAGAACCTCCTCCGCATTATTGAGAAACACGAAATAGCCTTCCATAACTACCGGATGCAGCCTTACGATGGGCTTATCGACGTGTTCAAGGCCAAAAAACGGTTGTACTTTGTGGAAGACCGCGAGTTTCTGGGCTGGAAAAAATACGCGCTTCAGGGTGTGCGGATTCACAACGTCCCTGGCGACCACAAAGAAATGCTGCATCCTCCCAACGACAAGGAATTCGCCCGGATTCTGCAACAAGCCTTAGATCAAAGTTAACATGACCATTAAAAACGCCCAGGATACTGTTGACCACTGGATTAAAACGGTAGGCGTTCGCTATTTCGGCGAGTTGACCAACATGGCCATTTTGACTGAGGAAGTCGGCGAACTAGCCCGCATCATTTCCCGTCGCTACGGGGAGCAATCCGAAAAAGAATCCGATAAAAACCGAGATCTCGGCGACGAAATGGCCGATGTTCTCTGGGTACTGATCTGCCTGGCCAATCAAACCGGTATCGACCTGACGGAGGCTTTTGCCAAGAATCTGGAGAAGAAAAACACACGGGATGCCACGCGGCACAAAGAGAATGAAAAGTTGTTGTAAGGGACGAATGCTTCCATACAATAGATTCACCAACTGCACAAGCCAGTTATTATTCGTCACAATGAACCCCGGCATTTTTCCGAGACGCAAAGACGCAATAGTTTTTGAATCTCTATCGAGAGCTAATTCAAGTTCGTCAGTAGCTTCCAGCTTGCCGTTTTCTTGGATAATCCGTAGCTTGTGGCTTTATTTTCCAATGCGTACACACACCACCGGCGAATACTACATGGATTGACTAAATAGCGTTTAGACAAAGCCGCCAGCCGGTAAGCCAGCTCCCTCATGTACATCGTTTATCAGGAAGAAGAACTGTTTGTTACACTCACCAACAGCGCAGAGTCATCAGCGGGCGAGTTATCTACGTCCGGCCAAATCCGCTGGGTTGGCTCGGTAGAACAGGCCGGGCAACCTGTTGCGGTGTTAGGGTTTATTGAGGCTGGTGGTTTTGTTCACTTCATCGATATACTTGACGAGGGTGTTCAGACTCCCCAATCTGTTCTGACAGAACGCCTGAACGCCTACCTGCGCGATTTACGCCAGACGGAGCAGTTCGGCATTGAACAGACAGAAGAAACCGAAGAACAGGAGTCCATTCCTTACGACCCCGAGCAGATTGCCATTCGGCGTGACACGTACTCAATCTTTGAGGTGCTAAAAATGATTAACGAGGGCGATTTGAATCTCAGCCCCGATTTTCAACGCAACTTAGTTTGGGACAATATACGTAAGTCGCGTTTGGTCGAGTCGGTATTATTGGGCATTCCATTGCCCGTTTTCTATTTTGCCGAAAACCGCGACGGCACCTTCAACGTTGTTGATGGCTTACAGAGACTCAGTACGCTGCAGTCGTTCGCGCAAAACGACTTTGCACTTCGCAATTTAGAATACCTGAGAGCAGATTGCGACCGAAGATATTTTAAGGAAGACCCCGACAAAAACATTCCTACGAGGCAAGTACTCGACAAAAAATATACCCGTCGAATCGATAAGGCGCAGTTGGTAGTCAATGTGATAGAAGCCAAGTCGCCGTTGAAAGTTAAATACGATATTTTCAAACGTATAAACGAAGGAGGTCGCCCGCTCAACAGCCAGGAAATCAGGAATTGCATGGCTACCACAGATACTCGGGCATACCTGAAAGAAATGGCACACTCTTCTTTTTTTAACGAAGCTACTGGTGGCAGCGTCAACGATACACGCATGGATGCTCAGGAGTTAGTGTTGCGATTTACCGCTTTCTATTTGCAGCGCAAGGGGTTGATAAGTGATTATACAGGCGATATGAACACCTTTTTAGATAATACGCTTGAGTTACTGAACACCCGAAAAATGTCTGATTTTATTGAACTCAGAAAGGTGTTCAAAACCGGTATGCAAAACGCTTATTACCTATTTGGACCTTATTGTTTTCGCAAGTGCTTACCAGAGCATTTAAAACCCGGTGCCACCCGCCAACTCATCAATAAATCACTGTTTACAACCTGGAGTCTCGAACTAAGTAGCCATGAGTATTGGGTAGTAAAAAGAGCTATGAAGGCTGGCGGCTTCGCTCTCATTATAGCCGAAGAGTTTAAAAAGCATGACGATTATTATTGGGTTGTTACGGCCCGCACCACCGACCGCAAAAGTTTAAACAAAGCATTTGGTCACACCCGTAGTTTACTTACCACTCACTTACTCGTTCCGGTATGATTCAATACGTTGACATTGACCATTTCAAATGCTTCACATTACACCGTATAAACTTGAGCCATATTACGGTATTAGCCGGAGCCAACTCGGCCGGCAAATCGTCGGTTATCCAGTCATTGCTGCTATCACGGGTTGCTTTTGAGCGGCTACAAGCAGTCA
>Ga0105049_10008230_pt1 | contig 12094 bp, 9 predicted proteins | sample MAT06_FD_78087 | JGI IMG/M metagenome (GOLD analysis project Ga0105049, IMG submission 78087) | Freshwater microbial communities from Lake Fryxell liftoff mats and glacier meltwater in Antarctica - MAT-06 | ecosystem: Environmental > Aquatic > Freshwater > Ice > Liftoff microbial mat | place...
CGTCCCCTCGGCGCAAAGACATGAAGCGCGTTCTCATCATCAGCCCGCATTTTCCGCCCATCAACGCGCCCGATATGCAGCGCGTGCGGATGAGCCTGCCCTACTACCGCGACTTCGGCTGGGATCCGGTGGTGCTCAAGGTCGATGCCCGGCACGTCGAGGGCGTAATCGAACCCGAGTTGCTCGCGACCATCCCGACCGATGTTCGCATCGTGCGCGTCTGGGCCTTCCCGATAAAATGGGCACGCTGGCTGGGCGTGGGCAATATCGGCCTCCGTGCCTGGCTTCCGCTGTTTTGGGCGGGAACCCGCCTGCTCTGGCGCGGCCGGTTCGACCTCGTCTTGTTTTCGACCACGCAGTTCAACACGCTCGTGCTCGGTGGCATTTGGCGGAAGTTGCTGGGCGTGCCCTACCTGATCGACGTGCAGGACCCGTGGCGCACCGACTACTATGAACGGCCCGATTCGCGACGCCCCCCGGGCGGTTGGAAGTATCAGTTCGCCCGTCTCCAGGCGTGGCTGCTCGAGCGTTGGTCCTTCATGAATGCCGGCGCGGTGATGAGCGTCTCCCCCTCCTACCTCGACGAGTTGCGCGCGCGCTACCGGTTCTTTCCGACCATACCGGCGCAAGTCATCCGTTTCGGTGCCAGCCGGGTCGATCTCGAACGGGCGGCGGAAATGCCCGCGCCGTCGCAACGGTTTGCCCGTGATGCCGGCGAGATTCATCTTCTCTACACCGGGGCCTCAGGTCCGGTCATGCCTCATTCGCTCAAGGTGCTGTTCGACGCCTTGCGCCTTTACCGCGGGCGGGAACCCGCCCGTGCGCGACGCCTTCGCTTCCATTTTTTCGGCACCAGCTACGTCCCGCCGGGCCAAGGGGTGAACTCCGTGCTGCCCGTCGCCGCGCTTTGCGGCGTCGCCGATCAGGTCGATGAAATCCCGCACCGCCTCGGCCATCTCGAATGCCTCCGCCTCCAGAGCGAGGCCGACATCCTCCTGCTGCCCGGGAGCAGCGATCTCGCCTACTCCCCGTCCAAAGCCTATCCCTTTTATCTCACCGGCCGGCCGATTCTCGGGCTCGTCTTTCGCGACAGCGTCATGGAGCAACTGCTCGAGGAACTCAGTTGCGCGTATCTTGTGAAGTTTCGCGAAGGGGAGCCCAAGGACGCGGCCCACGCCGAACTCCATCGGTTCTTCGACGCCGCCGCGACAGGGCGGTTGGCGTCGATCCTCCCGGTCCGCAACGATGCCCGTTTCAACGCCCGTTACCTCGCCCACACGCTCACCGGCGAGCAGTGCGGTTTGATGGACCGCGCCCTGGCGCCGGCTCCACTTCAAATATGACTCAGCCCGATCCGGCACCTCCTTCCGCCGCAGCCGCGGCCTCACCTTCGTCCCGGTCGACGCTGTTCGATTTTTCCGGTGGTCGCGATCGCGCGAAAACCCTGCGGTTTTCGAATAGTCTCCTCGGAGCGGCCGTGGCGGCGATCCTCTACCTCGGCTACACCTCCAACATCATCAACCCATCCCTGCTCTACGCAGGTCTTCTGATCCTCGTGCTCTCGATCCTGCCGGCACTGCTGTGGACCCGCACCGCCGGGCGGCAGTTTCCGACTTTCGAGGCGTATCTGTTCACGTTTTCCAACGGCTACGCGATCCCCCTCCTCACCGGACACCGCCAACTCGCCTTCTACACCGAAGAGATCATTTTCAAAGCCGCCCTCGGCATCATTCTCTTCCAAGTCGCCGCGATCGTCGCCTTCTACGCGACCGGCGGCCGGCCCAAGCGCGGGCCGTTTTGGCGCCGGGAAATCTTTTCCGACAAGATCGGGCGCTATCTCGGCCACGCCATGGTGCTCAACTCGATTTACGTCGTTGTGAGCACCTATTACAGCGCCATTCCCGGCGATCTGGTCGGGCCCTTGCGGGCGGTGTTTTTCGGTATCGGCATTCTCTGCACGTTCGTCCAAAGCCTGCGCTGGGGCCAAGGCAGCCTGCAATCCACCGAAAAGATCTACTTTGTCGCCAACCTCGCCCTGCAGATGCTCGTGCTCACCGCCACGTTGTTTCTGATCAACGGAGTCTCGCTCTTGGTCCTCGCCCTCGCCGGCTACGTCTGCGGTGCGCGGCGAATCCCCGTTTTGGTCTGCATCGTCTCGCTGCTCGTGCTCGGCGTGCTCCACAACGGCAAGTTCGTCATGCGCGCCAAGTATTGGGAGGGCGCGAATTCTCCGTCCGAGCGCAACGATCGGTTCTCCGAATTGCCGGCGTTTTACCTCGAATGGCTGACCCAGGGCCTTCGGGTCAACGAAGAGGATCGCGACGACCCCAAGGCCAAGCACAAGCTGCTCGAGCGCACCTCGCTCTTCCACATGATGTGCCTCGTCGTCAGTCTCAGTCCGGATCGCCAGCCGTATCTCGAGGGCGAGACCTATCGCGATATACCCGGACAGTTCGTCCCGCGATTTTTCTGGCCGGACAAACCTCTCGGCCACGTCAGCACCTCCCGGCTGGCCGTCTACTACGGCCTGCAGCGCCCGGAAGATACCGTAAAGACGACCATCGGTTTCGGCGTAGTCACCGAAGCCTACGCCAATTTCGGCTTCTTCGGCCTCGGGCTGGTCGGCGCCTTGATCGGATTTTTCCAGAAAAAAATCCGCGTGTGGTCCTCGGAAAGTCCCATCCTCTCCTACGCGGGTATCGTAACCGTCCTGCTGATGTCGTGGGCGTTTTCAACCGAGCACACGATGAGCATCTGGCTGAGTTCGTTTTACCAGGCGTGCGTCGCGGTCCTCGGCTCGATCGTCATTTTGAGAAATTTTCTGAAGTGATTCCGCCGCGTTCAGCCCGCGTCCGACTCGCGATCCTCCTGTCCCATCCGACGCAGTATTACAGCCCTTGGTTTCGGTGGCTCTCCACGCATACCGACCTCGACCTCCGGGTCTTTTATCTCTGGGAATTCGGCGTGACCGCGCAGGCCGATCCCCAGTTTCGGGCGACGCTTAAGTGGGATGTCGACCTGCTGGCCGGTTACCCCCACGAATTCGTGCCCAACTCGGCCAGCCGGCCCGGCACAGATCGCTTTGGCGGGCTCAGAAATCCGACGTTGATCGCGCGCCTCGCCGCGTTTGGGCCCGGTGTCCTTTTGCTCTTCGGCTATGCCTACCGGAGTCACCTCCGTGTCATCCTCTGGGCGCGCCTCCACCGCGTGTCCCTGCTTTTCCGCGGCGACTCGCATTTTCTCGGCCGCGGTTCGCCGCCGTTCGTCACCCGAACCCTCCTGCGTATGCTCTACGCGCAGTTTGCCGCTTGCTTGCCGGTCGGCGCCGCCAACCGCGCCTACTTCGCAACCCTCGGCGTGCCCGACGGGCGCCTCTTCTTTGCACCCCATTCGGTCAACGCCGCCCATTTCGATCCTGCGCTGGCGGTTCACCGCGATGCCGCCGCCGCGTTGCGCGCGCGACTGGGCCTCGCCACCGCTGCAAGGGTTGTTCTTTTCGCCGGGAAATTCGTGCCGGCGAAGCAACCGCTGGAGTTGCTCCGGGCCTTCCTCGCGCTCCGACCCGCCGACACCGCCCTCGTCTTCGTGGGCGACGGCGAGGAGAAGGCCGCCCTCCAGACCCTCGCGCGCTCGGCTTCCCCGGGTTCGGTTCACTTTCTTCCTTTTGCCAACCAATCCGAGATGCCCGCGCGCTACCTCTTCGCCGATATCTTCGTCCTACCGTCGCGCGGCTTCTACGAGACGTGGGGGCTTGCGGTCAACGAGGCCATGCATCTCGGCGTGCCCTGCCTCGTCAGTGATCGCGTGGGCTGCCAGCGCGACCTTATCACCGACGGCGAGACCGGCTGGGTCTTCTCCGCCGAAGACCCCGCCGCCCTCGCCGCCGCGCTCGCCCGCGCCCTCGCCGCCCTCGCCGATCCCGACGCCCGCGATCGCATCCGCTCGGCCGTCGCCGACCGGATCGGCGGCTACACCTACGCCGCGACCACCGCCGGCCTCCTCTCCGCCCTCGCCTCCCTTCCCGGCCACCGCCCTGTTGGTTTGTCACGTAATACGTGACAAGTTCCTCGTCGTGAAAATCACCGTCGTCGCCGGATTTCTCCTGCCCGTGCCCCCGGCGCGAGGCGGCGCGATGGAGAAAACCTGGCACCGCCTCGCGTTGCTCTTCGCGGCGGCCGGGCACGAGGTGACCGTCGTCTCCCGCCGCTGGCCCGGCTGGCCCGATCATGAGATCGTCGACGGCGTCCGTCACTTGCGCGTGCGCGGCGCAGACCATACAAGCCACCTCGCGCTCAATCTCCTGCTCGACTTCATTTGGGGTCTGCGCGTCACCCGCGTGTTGCCCGCCGCCGATGTCGTGATCACCAACACCGTCGCGCTCCCGGTGTGGCTCCGGCGCATCAAGCCTGCCGCCGGGCGCGTCGTCGCCGTCATGGCCCGTATGCCCAAGGGCCAGACGCGCCTCTACGGCGGCGTCGACTTACTCCTCTCCCTCAGCGCGGCCGTCTCCGCCCGCATCGTCGCGGAGAATCCCGGACTGGCCGGGCGGATCGTGCCGTTCCCTTTGCCCATCGATTGTCAGCTCCAAGCCGGGCCGTCGCGACGCATCGCAACGCTGACGATCGGCTATATCGGTCGCATCAACCCCGAGAAAGGCATCGCCTTGCTGCTCGCCGCCGCCGTCCGCCTCGCCGCGCGCTCCGATTTGCCACCTTGGCGTCTTGTCTTGCAAGGCCCCCTCGACATTCCCGCCGGCGGCGGTGGTGCCGCGTGGTTCTCAGCCCTGCGCCATCGGCACGCGGCGGCCCTCGGCGACCGTCTGGTGCTCCTTCCGCCGGAGTATGATTCCGCGCTCCTCGCCCAATGCTACGCCGGCATCGATGTTTTCTGCTATCCCAGTTTGGCCGAGCATGGCGAAACGTTCGGCGTGGCAGTCGCCGAGGCCATGGCGGCTCAATGTGCGCCGGTGGTTTCCGGCCTCGCCTGCTTCCGCGAACTGGTCGCCGACGGAGAAACGGGCCTGGTCTTCGACCACTCGGGCCCCGCGCCGGAGATTGCCCTTGAACACACATTGGCCCGGCTCCTCTCCGATTCGGTGTTGCGCGCGGCGATCGCCGACCGGGCCCGCTCCCATGTCCGCCGGTTCGACTATCCGGTCGCCGCCGCAAACCTCCTCGCGCGCTTGGAGCCAGGCTGATGGCGGTCGCGGTCCGGACCGGGTAAACTCCGCGATTGTCACCGCCGGTCTCAGCTTATCCCTTGTTCGTTTGAATGTCGCTTGAACCGCCCTACCTCGGCCAACACACGCAGACGCCCTATCCGCGGCGCGAGCTCGTCGCGCGGCTGCTTTGGGGCATCGTGCAGGCCACGGTGTTTCGGTGGAGCCCGCGTCCGTGCCACACGTTCCGCGCCCGTCTGCTTCGGCTGTTCGGTGCCAAGATTCCCGCGCCGGCCCGCGTCGTCGTCTTCCCCACCGTCCGGGTCACGTTTCCGTGGAAACTCGCCTTGGCGGATCGGGCGATGCTCGGCCCCGAGGTGATTGTCTACAACCTCTCCATGATCACGCTGGAACGCGGGGCCAACGTAAGCCAACGGACGCATCTCTGCGCCGGATCGCACGACTTCAACCGTTGGTCGATGCCCTTGGTTGAATCCCCCATCCGGCTCGGGGCGAACGTGTGGGTGGCTGCGGATGTCTTCATCGGCCCCGGGGTTGAGGTCGGCGAGCTCTCCGTCGTCGGGGCCCGGTCCGTGGTCATGAAGAGTCTCCCGCCCCGCAAGGTCTGCTTCGGCCACCCTTGCCGGCCCGTGCGGGACCGGACCGAACCCGCTGCCTGACCCGCGATGCACGTAGCCCACGTAGTTCCCAGCCTTGAAGAGCGCCACGGAGGTCCCAGCAAATCCGTCCGCGCGATTGCCGCCGCCATGTCGCAATCCGGCGATACCGTCGAATTGCTCACCACTGCGCCGGTCGCGGCGGAGCCCGAGGCGGCGGATTCGCTCACCATCGAGACCTTTCGGCGCGAATGGCCGCAGCGGTTGTGTCCCTCGAAGGGATTGCGCGACCGTTTGAGGGTCAGCACGGCCGAGGTCGTCCACCATCACTCCCTTTGGTTGCGAACCCTTCATTACGCTCATCGTAGCGCCGCCTTGAGGTCGGTTCCGCTGGTCGTCTCACCGCGCGGGATGATGTCGCATTGGTCGTGGGATCACCATCGGTGGCGTAAGCGTTTCGCCCGACAGTTCGTCCATCCCGGCGCGCTCGAGGCCGTCGCGGGCTGGCACGCCACCAGCAAAGAGGAGGCGGAGGAGATCGCCGCCTTGGGGTTCCGCCAGCCCGTTTGCGTGGCGCCCAACGGCGTGGCCGTTCCCGCCGCCGACTCGATCGCCAGCGCCGCCACCTATTGGCGCCAGGCCTGCCCGACGGGCGCCGATCAACGGGTGGCCCTTTTTTACTCCCGGTTCCACGAGAAGAAACGCGTGATCGAGCTTATCGACCTCTGGCTCGAGCGTGCGCCGCGCGACTGGCTGCTTCTGCTCGTCGGCGTGCCCGAGTCCTACTCCGTTGGAATGCTCGAACAGTATGTCCTCCGCAACTCCGGGTCGGGTCGGGTGCGCGTGTTTGATGGAACGGGCAAGCCCGCGCCGTATGCCCATGCCTCCCTCTTTCTGCTCCCGTCGCACTCGGAAAATTTCGGCCTGGTTATCGCCGAGGCGTTGGCCCACGGCCTGCCGGCCATCGTCACCGATACCACCCCGTGGCGCGGATTGACCGACTCGGGCGGAGGCGGCTGCGTGCCCTGGGTCGAGTTCGGTGCCATGCTGGCGGGTTTGACCGTCGAGAGCCGGCAGAAATTGCGGGCCCGGGGAATGCTGGCGCGGGCTTGGGTGCTGCGCGAGTTTTCCTGGGAACGCTCCGCGCGACTGCTTTCCGAATTCTACGCTTCGCTGGGCTCGCCGGGAAAATGATCGACTCCTCCAGGCGCAACCGGACCGCACCGATCGAGCACGTGGCCGGGGAGAGTCCCCGGATCTCGGCCCACCGGCGCCCGCTTCAACCCCTGGAGTGGGTGGTGTTGTTCCACCTCGGGGCCATGGTTGCTTTCGCCACATGGGCCTTCGGCGGCGGGGCCGAATGGGTGCGGACCGCGCTGGCGTGGGGCGGCAGCGCCGGTGTGCTCGTTCTCCTCGCCCACCTGCGCCACGCGGAAAACCGAAAGACCGATGGCCGGCGGGTGTTGCTGTGGCTCGGTCCGCTTGCCGCGCTCGACGCGCTGACGCTTGTCGCCTGCCTCAGTCCTTCGTTCCGACCTGTCAGTCTGGGTCTCGATACGATGCTCGTGCCCGTAGAATTCCCCGCTTGGCGCCCGTCCAGCGCGCGGCCGGTGACTGCCGTCTACGAGCTTTGGCTCTTCAACGCCCTTTACCTTTCCGCTTTCAATCTGCTCGTGATCATCCGCCAACGCCGCACCCTTCGCGGTTTCCTGGTCTTCATGGGCATAAACGCCCTTGCGCTCGCCGTCTTCGGCACGGTTCAGAAACTCACCCACGCCAACGGACTTTTTTTCGGGTTGGTCGAGTCGCCCCAGCCGTTTTTTTTCTCTTCGTTTGTTTACCACAACCATTGGGGGAGTTTCGCGATTTTGCTTACGGCGGCCTGCCTCGGTTTGACCTGGCACTTTTCCCGGCGCCGCGAGAGCCGCGATTTTCTCCATAGTCCGGCGGCCACGTGGCTGGTCGTGGTCCTGACGCTGGCGGCAACGATTCCTTTGAGCGGATCGAGGTCCTGTTCGCTGCTCATGATGGTCCTGATGGGCCTCGCCGCAGTCCACGTCCTTACCCGGATTTTCGTCGGGCGCCGGCACTACCGACAGACCCTCTGGCTACCGCTTTCGGGGCTGGCCGTCGCTGCAGTTCTCGCCGCCGCCTCCGTCTGGTTCGTGGCTCAGGACAGCATCGGGCTCCGCCTGGCCAAATCGCGCGAACAGATCGGCACCATGCGAGCCGAGGGCACGATCGGCGCCCGCGCGGTCCTCTACCGAGACACTTGGGCCATGGCGCGCGATCGGCTCTGGTTTGGCTGGGGCACGGGTTCCTACCCGCACGTGTTCCAGCTCTACAATACCATCGAGCCCAATTCCGACCGCCTCCCCATTTACTACGCCGATGCGCACAGCGACTGGCTTCAATCCGTAGCCGAGCACGGCCTCGTCGGCACGCTTTTGTTGGGACTCTGCGCCCTCGCACCGCTGGCCGGACTCCGGCCGCGCCATTTCGGCAACCCGACCGCCGCCTACCTGCTCGCCGGATGCGCCCTGGTCCTTGTTTACGCCTGGGTCGAGTTTCCCTTCGGCAACGCCGCCGTCGTGCTGACTTGGTGGCTCGCCTATTTCTGTGCGATCCGCTATGCGCGACTGGAAACCTTCCGCGGAGGTTCGGCCCCTTAAACCATGTCCACCCCGCTCTGCCCGGTCTCGATCCTGATCCCGACCAAGAACGAACGTTCAAACATTCGCGCCTGTCTCGAGACCTGCCGGTTTGCCGGCGAAGTGGTCTTGGTTGACTCGGGCAGCTCGGATGGGACGCGCGAGATCGCCCTCGAATTCGGAGCCTCGGTCATCGACTTCAAATGGGACGGTCGCTTCCCGAAAAAAAAGAATTGGGCGCTCGCAAATGTGCCATGGCGCTATGAATGGATCTTCATCCTCGATGCCGATGAGCGCATCACCCCGGCTCTCGCCGCCGAACTCTGCGCTCTCCTTTCCGGACCGTCCCCCGGGGTTGCCGGCTTTTACGTCAATCGCCGTTTCTGGTTTCTCGACGGATGGCTTCTGCACTGCGGCTACTACCCGAGTTGGAATGTTCGCCTCGTCCGTCACCGACGGTGCCGCTTCGAACGGTTCGACGAAATGGGCGATACCGGGTCGGGAGACAACGAGGTCCACGAACAGGTTCTGGTCGACGGACCAGCCGGCCATTTGCGGCATGAAATGGAGCACTACGCCTTTCCGAGGATCGATGTCTGGGTCGAAAAACATAATCGCTACTCGAATTGGGAGGCCCGGCTCATTGTCTCCAAGGCCGATCACCGCGCCGACATCACCGCGATCCGGTTGCCGGCTCTCGCCCGCAAGCGCCGCCTTAAGCTGCTTGCCGCACGGCTGCCTTTCCGACCCTTCCTCCGTTTCTTCTATCACTATGTCTTGCGTGCCGGATTTCTCGATGGCTACCGAGGCTTCGTCTTTTGCCGCCTCATGGGATTTTACGAGTTCCTGAGTGTCGCAAAAGCGAAGGAGCTACGCCGCTCTGAATCACGATAACCCGACCGCTTTGAGATTCGTTTTCGTCAACCGTTTCTATTGGCCGGACGAGCAGGCGACCGCCCAACTCCTCGCCGATTTGGCCGAGTCCTTGGCTGCCGCCGGCCACGCGGTAACCGTAATCGCGAGTCGCCCGGGACAAAGTTGCCCGCTCGTCGAAATCCGGCTTGGGGTTGCCGTTTTCCGCGTGCGCTCGACGCGCCGGAGCCGGTCCGGCCTCGCGGGAAAGCTCATCGACTTTGCTTCGTTTTACCTCGGGGCGCTTTGGTCTCTCGCCCGAACCGCCCGGCGCGGCGACATCGTCGTCGCCATGACCGATCCCCCGTTGATCGGCATCGGCGCATGGCTCGTCGCCCGGCTCCGCGGCGCCCGGGTCGTGCACTGGGTGCAGGATATCTATCCCGAGATCGCGATCACGCTCACCGGCCACCGCTGGCTCGGCCTCGCCAAGCCGTTTCGTAACCTTGCGTGGCGGGCCTCCAATCGCTGCGTCACGCTGGGCACAGACATGGCCGCGACCGTGGTCGCCAAAGGCGTCCCGCCGGATCGCGTGTCGGTGATTCCGAATTGGGCGCCGACCGGCCTCGCTCCGGCAACCGATGCGGCCGTCCTCGCTCTCCGCGAATCGTGGGGCCTCTCGGATAAATTCGTGCTCCTCTATTCTGGAAATCTCGGTCGCGTCCACGATCTCGAGCCCCTCCTCGACTTGGCGGAACAACTCGGGCCGGTGCCGCGCATCACACTGGTATTCGTCGGCGGCGGGCCCCAGCACGCCAGTTTGGTCGCGGCCGCGCGTAACCGCGGCCTCGCGAATGTCCGCTTTTTCCCCGCGCAACCGCGAGCGAGCCTCTCCGTCGCCCTGGCGTTGGGCGACCTCCACATCGTGACCCTCCGGCCGGGTTGCGCCGCCGCCGTGTTTCCCAGCAAGCTCTACGGCATCGCGGCCGTTGGCCGCCCGGTGCTGTTCGTCGGCCCCCGCCAAAGTGAAATCGCGCGGACGATTCGCGAACATGGTTTCGGAGTTTGTTTTCAGCGTGATGAGACCGCAGCCGTCGCCGCCGCCGTGGTCGCGTTAAGCACCGCGCCGGATCAACGCGCGAAGCTCGCCTTGGCTGCGGAACGGTTTTCCCGTTCCAGCGGCGACGCCCGGTCTGCCGCCCGGCTTTGGGCGGCGCTTGCCGTTCAGGTCGGCTCTACCTAACGTGATATCAACGATGTTAAAATCGGAACGTCACACACCCTATCTATTGCTCCTCCTGGATGTGGCGGTGTCGGTCCTCGTTTTCAACGTCATCTACCACTACTGGGGTCTGGCCGGGGATTTACTTTGGTCGGCATTGTTTTGGCCGGTCCTGGCGTTGGTCACTGCCATCTACCTCATCGACGGATACCGGCTGAAGACCGATATGCTCAGCGTTGACTTCGCGAGCCAGCACACGATCGCGATCCTGTCGGCGATGCTGGCAACCCTCCTGTTTACTTTCGTCGTCATCAAGGGAGGCTACCAGCTGCAATCGAGCCGCGGAGTTATCGCGCTCAGTTTCGTCGCCCTGTTTCCGCTCACGCTCGGCTACCGGCGGATGATTTACGAACGATCGCTGGCCGGGAGCAGCGAGCGCGCGTTCGTCTTCCTTGGCGATCGGCCCAGTTGCTTCGCATTCCGCGCCGAATGCATCCGCATGGGGACCCGGCAGCCCGTGGTCTTCGCGGTCTTGAGCGAAGCCTCGTTCAGTCCGTTTCCGGCCGAGGGCGAGGTTCCTCTTCGGGTCTTCTCCTCCGTTCTCGCCGACATCCAAAGCGGAAAGCTCGCCGTCGAGGCCATCATCCTGCGCGAGACCAGTCGCGAGCTGGCGCCCGATGTCGCGCAGCAACTCGTGCATCTTTATTTCGGCGGCGTCCCGACCTATACCCTCGAACTTTTCCACCAGGTCCACTGGGGGAAAATCCCTCTCTACCGGCTCAATCAAACCTGGCTTTTTCAAGAGGGCTTCAAAATCGCCCGCGAACCCGTTTTCGAACGGCTTAAGCGCATCAGCGACATCGTCCTCGCCTCGGTCGGGCTCCTCGTCTCCGCGCCGGTGCTCGCCATCGCCGTGATCGCCATTTGGCTCGAGGACCGCGGGGCCGTTTTTTTCCGACAAACGCGCGTCGGCCTCAACCACGCCCCTTTTCAAATCGTCAAGCTTCGCACCATGCGGCCCGCTCCCGCCGGCGACCGCTATACGCGAGTCGGAGATCCGCGAATCACGCGGGTCGGACGATTCCTGCGCGCAACGCGCATCGACGAATTCCCCCAGCTTTGGAACGTCCTGCACGGCGAGATGAGTCTGATCGGCCCGCGGGCCGAGTGGAGCAAGCTCGTGGACGACTACGAGCGCCAGATCCCCTGCTACTACTTTCGCCACCTGGTGAAACCCGGTATCACCGGCTGGGCGCAGGTGAACTACCCTTACGGCGCCAACCTCGAAGACACGCTGAGGAAACTTGAATACGACCTCTATTACATCCGGCACTTCTCCTTCCTGCTCGATGCCTCGATCGTCCTGAAAACCCTCCACGTTATGCTTTTCGGCCGCGGCCGCTGATCCCCGATGCCTTTTGACTACGACTTCGTCGCTATCGGCGGCGGCAGCGCCGGTTTCAACGCCGCCCGCGTCGCGGTTTCCCTTGGCCTCAAAACCGCCATCGTCGACGGCGCGCGTGAACTCGGCGGGCTCTGCATTCTCCGCGGCTGCATGCCCTCGAAGACCCTGCTCTACATGGCCGAGGTGCTC
>Ga0105049_10008232_pt1 | contig 12091 bp, 12 predicted proteins | sample MAT06_FD_78087 | JGI IMG/M metagenome (GOLD analysis project Ga0105049, IMG submission 78087) | Freshwater microbial communities from Lake Fryxell liftoff mats and glacier meltwater in Antarctica - MAT-06 | ecosystem: Environmental > Aquatic > Freshwater > Ice > Liftoff microbial mat | place...
AGAAGCACCTTGAAGGCAAAGCCATCAAGAAGGTGATCGTGGTGCCGGGCAAGATGGTCAATCTTGTGCTGGGCTGATCGCTCGCGCTGGGTTCATCGCTCGTGCCGGGCTCATCGCTCGCGCTGGGCTCAGCGCTCGTGCTCAGCCAATCATCCCACCGCGATTGGCGCACTCGTTCTTCGACGATCCGCCCCTCAACGGCGCAAATCTCGTGTCCTGCACATGAGATACGGGCACTTTGCCTCTTTTTTTCAACGTCCTAATAACCTGTCAACCTTGAAAATCGAAAGTCATCGTTTCGATTTTCAAGGTTGTTTTTCTACCGGCCGCGCCAGTCCCCGCAGCGAACGCACCACCCGCTCGCGCGACTCGACCGGCCCGCGCTCGGCTACCGCAATCGCCATCTCAACCACTTTGGACACCTCATCCTCGCGCCCCATCGCACGGTAGACCTCCACCAGCACCGCGATCGGTGAGACCGTGACGTACCCGGTTCGCTCGCACGCCCTTCGCGCCAGCTCCGCCGCGCGCGGAAGGTCGCGCAGCGAGGTGTCGGGGCACGAATACAGGAACTCCGCCAGACGAGAGAGCACGTTCGGGTCGCCCGGCGCCGCCGCAAGGGCCCGGTGCAGCACCCCCAACGCGGCCCGCGAATCCGGCCCCGCGTCTTCCTGAACCAGCGTCAACTCCATCGCTCGCTGCGTAAGCGCGACTGCCAGCGTCATCATCAGCGTCGGATCGCCGGGTTTGATCCTGTCGAGCTCGAGCGCAATCTCCACCGCCTCATTGATCCAGCCAAGCCGCAATCCCGTCGGATCAGCCTTTGGCATGGCCCTCACCATGCCCACCAGCACCGAGGCCAACTGCATTCGCGCCGGCACGTCTGGGCTCTTTGCCACCAGCGCCCGCACCGTTTCGAGCGCCATCGTGAATCGCTCAATACGCGCCTCATTACCAAGGAGGGATTCTTCGATCGAGGCAAGACTCTGCAGAATCGCGATCCGCATCTGCATGTCCTGCCGCTGCCCCGGCGCAACTGCCGCCGCGGCGTCCTGCGCCGCCATGGCCCGCAACCAATCCTCCCGCCCGCCTGCGTGGTCTTCCTGGCTGCTTCGCCACGCGGCCCGCGCCGACAGCCCTGCCGCCATCACCCGGTGCGCATCGGCCCGCTCGGGCGCCACGGCCAGGTACCGCTCGGCAAGCTGCACATGCAGCCCACGCAACCGCGCCGCCTCCGCAAGGTCGCCCTCACGCATGCACCACTCGGTCACCCGCTGGCAACTCCACGCCGCGTCGCTCAGCGCCCGCTCATCAACAGGACGCGCCTCGACCATGTTTTCATGAACCACAAGAGCCCGCCGGTAGAGCTTGAGCGCTGTCGTCTGGTCGCCCGCCTCCTTGAGCGCATCACCGAGTTTGATGATCGCCGTCGCCCGATCCGCCTCCCGCGTCGCGTCCTCGTTGTGCGCTGCCGCCGCCAGTCGCTCGCGAATCTCCACAACCTGCTCGCGAATCGGACGAATCTGTATCGCCTGCCCCATCTCCAGCTTGGCGTCCGCCAGCAGTTCAAGATACCGCGCATAGTCCGACTGCACCGACTCATCGGTCGGATACGCCGATGCAAATCTCGCCAGCGTCGGCCCTACCGCTTCGAGCATGTCCTGGCGCGCCTTGTTCGTTCCCAGCAACGGCGCCAGCGGGCCCACCACCGTGTTCAACAGCGCCAGCGCCGTCCGCCGAGACTCACGCTCGGCCTCAACCACCTGCTGCTGCGACTTCACCCACAACTCCACCCCCACCCCGCCCGCCAGAATCGCCGCCGCCGCCGCCACGGTCGCGACCTTGTTGCGCCGCATCGCCCGCACCGTCAAGCTCACAATGGTTGGCGGCCGTGCTCGAATCGGTTCGTCGGCCAGCATTCGCCGCAAGTCGGCCGCGAGTTCGCCCGCCGACAGATACCGGTGTGAGGGGTCCTTCTCAAGGGCCCGCCCCACAATCGCCTCCATGTCGGCCGTGCAGCGCGGGTTCACCGTCCGCAGACGCGCTGGCTGACCGCTGCGCACCATCGCCAGCAGCATCGCCAGCGTGCACTCTTCCGCGCCATACGCCGGCCGGCGCGCCAGCAACTCATACAGCACCAGTCCCAGCGCGTGCACATCGGAGCGCGTATCACCCGGCAGGCCCGAGGCCTGCTCCGGGCTCAGATACCTCACTGTCCCCACCCACGACCCCGCCATCACCCCATTTCCCAGCGTCTCCCCCGCCAGGGTCTGCGAAACGCCCGCACTCACCAGCCGCGCCACGCCAAAGTCCAGAATCCGCGCCTGTCCCTTGCCATCCACCATGATGTTCGAAGGCTTCAGGTCGCGATGAATGACGCCCTGCCGGTGCGCATGATCCAGCGCCTCCGCCCCCGACGCCACCAGCGCCACCCGCGCCCGCTCGTCGCCCTCCACTCTCTCCGCGCGGCACAGCTCCGTCAGCACCCTGCCCTCCACCCGCTCCATAACGATGTACGGCCGCCCGTCGCATGTGCCCGACTCGTAAATCCGCGCAATGCCCGGGTGCGCCAGCCGCCCCAGAGCCTCGGCCTCAATCGCAAACCGCCGCACCGATTCCTTCGAGGTCGCCTCCGGCCGAAGCACCTTCACCGCCACCTCGCGCGATGGGCTCTCCTGAAGCGCCAAATACACCCGGCCCCACGACCCTTCACCCAGCACCCCAACCAATGTGAACGCCCCAAATCTGCGCGGCAGTTCCTCCGCCTCCACCAGCCGACCATGCAGTTCCGCCCCGGACCCTGTGCCGATCGACGAACCAGGCGTGCCCGCAACCCCCGGGAACCGCAGCGGAATCAGCCCCCGAGAATCATCAGGCCGCGGCAGGTTGTTGGGAGCATTCGGCACCCTATGAGTGTACAACCTTGCGCAGATTCCGCAACCCGCACAGGCACCGTCCTCCCTCAACCTACCCCGCTCACCCTACCCCCCACGCCCCTACCCCGCGGCCGCCCGCGCACACTGCCCGGGTCAGCTCTGGGCCGCCGCACCGTTTCGCGCCGTTTCGCCCACCGTCCCATTTTCTCTCCCTCCGCCAGGGCTCGGCGTGCTCCCCTTGTCAAACTCATCGCCCCGAAACAGCGAGCCCAGGTATACCCGCTTCACCATCTCGTTGTTAATCAGCTCTTTGGGCGTGCCCTCGGCAAACTTCTTTCCCTCGTCGATGATGTACGCCCGGTCGCACACCGCCAGCGTCTGCTGCACGTTGTGATCAGTAATCAGGCAGGCAATTCCCGCCGCCGCCAGCCGCCGGATCTCTTTCTGCAGGTCCTCCACCGCGATCGGATCAACCCCGCTGAACGGTTCATCGAGCAGTATCAACTTCGGGCTCGTCACCAAGGCCCGCGCAATCTCTAACTTCCGCCGCTCGCCGCCGCTGCACGTCCGCGCCAGTTGCTTGGCCTTGTGCGTCAGATTGAACTGCGCCAGCAACTGGGCCGCGATCTGCTTGCGCTCCGCCCGCTTCATGTTGAGCGTCTCAAGAATCGCCAGCAGATTGCCCTCACACGTCAGCCGTTGAAAAACACTCGGTTCCTGCGAGAGATACCCCATCCCCATCCGGGCCCGCTTGTACATCGGCAGGTCCGTCACGTCCTGACCGTCAAACGTCACCCGCCCGCCGTCGGGCTCGATCATCCCGATCGTCATCCGAAACGACGTGGTCTTGCCCGCGCCGTTGCGCCCCAGCAAGCCCACCACCTCCGCCCGCTCCACATGCAGCGAGACCCCCGCGACGACCTTGCGGCCGCCGTACGCCTTCACCAGGTTGGTTGCTTCCAGAAGTGGCACTACAAGTTCAGCCCTCAAAAGTAGCCCGCCGGACCGGGCCCGCGCCCATTCCCTATTACACCGCCGCCACCGGCGGCGGTTCCGCCGGGTCGGCCCGCATAAACAACGCCTCGCCCTTGGCCATCCGCTGCCCCGGCTTGAGCGAATGGTGCCCGCCCCACGCCGCCACATGCGCCAGCGCGTGCCCCGCCGACAGCACCACCGGCTCGCACGACCAGTTCGCAAACACCCGCGCCGCCGCCTCCGGAATCGCCGGTGACATCAGCAGCGTCGCCACCCGCAGCGCCTCGGCACAGTGATACAAAATCGCCCCCAGTTCATCGCCCAGCCCCGGCTCCGCCTCGATCCGCTTCGCCACCTTGAACGGCTCGGTGATATTGATATACGCATCCACCCGCCGCACCAGCGCCCCCGCCTCCGCCAGCGCGCCCGGCAAGTCAAACCGATCCGCCTTGGCAATCGCCGCCGACACATGCGTGCTGATGATGCTCGGCCAGTCATGCCCCGCCAGCCCCGCGTTCCCCTTGGCATCCGGGCAGGCCCCGTCGAAGTACTTGGCGATCATATTGCCCACCCGGCTCGTGGCGTTGCCGATGCCGTTCGCCAGATCGGCATTGAACACCTCCACAAACTTCATGTGGCTGAAGTCCGCATCCGTCGATGCGCTCGGCCCCTGCGTCACTAAGTAATACCGCACCGCATCGCGCGAGAACTTGGCGATGTACGCGTCCAGCAAGTCGATATCGATGAAGTTCTTGAGCGACTTGCTCATCTTCTTCCCGTCCCGAACCCAGTACGCGTGCGCATACACGGTCCGCGGCAACTGCTCGCCCAGAGCCATCAGCATGCACGGCCAGATCACGGCGTGGAACCACAAAATGTCCTTGGCCATCACATGCACCGTCGGCGGCCAATACTTGCGCCGCTCGGGCGTATCGATCGCCGACAGGTAGTTGAACAGCGCATCGATCCACACATAAATCCGCTGCGTGTCGTCACCCGGCACGCGAATGCCCCACGCACTCGCCGGGTCATCGGTAATCGGCCGCGAGAGCGGAATGTCCTGCAGGCCCTCGCGCAACCGCCCCAGCACCTCGTTCCGCCTCGACTCGGGCAGAATGAAGTCTGGATTCTGGTCGATGTGCGCCTTCAGCCGCGCCTCATACTTCGACAACTTGAAGAAGTAGTTCTTCTCCTTGCGCTTCACCAGCGGCCGCCCCGTCACCGGGCTGGTATACGCCCCCTGCGGGCTCTCGCGCGCCACCGTCTCCGTCAGGTACTCATCCTGCGACTCGTCATACCACCCCTCGTACTCACCCAAAAACACATCGCCGTGCTTCTGCAGTTTCGACACATACTCCACCACCTTGGTCTTGTGCCGCTCCTGCGTGGTGCGGATGAAATCGTCGTGCGAGAAGTTCATGGCCTTAAAGGCCTTCTCAAACTCCGCCGCGTTGCGGTCGGCCCACTGCAGCGGCGTCATCCCGTGCTCGGCCCCGCTCGTCACCACCTTGTCGGCGTGCTCGTCAGTCCCCGTCAAAAAAAACACGTCCCGCCCAAACAGCCGCTGAAACCGCGCCGCCACATCCGCCACCACCGTCGTGTAGCAGTGCCCGATGTGGGGCCGATCGTTCACGTAATAAATCGGGGTCGTGATGTAGCGGGTGGAAGACGGGGAAGACTCTGGCATCGTGGGGCATAGTAGTGCCCGCGCGACCACTCGCGCCGCCCCCCGCCCCCCGCCCCCCGCCCGCCGTGCCCGTCCCGTTCCGCCCCCGCCGCCCGGCCCATCCTGCCCGGCCCGCCCACTCGTCGCCCAGCCACGCCCGCCCCCCATAACCGCTGCGGTTCTTCACCCCGCCGACACGCGCGACTCACGTCTCCCAATAATGATGTTGAAAATGACCAACCCTTCCTCTGCATCCCCGACCCCGCCCCCCGGCATGCCCCCGTTCGCACGCCGCGTGCAGCCTGCGACTGCGCCTGTCGGCGAACCAGTCCAGCCTTCGCGCACCTCCGCCGCCGCCACACCCTCCTCCCGCGGCCCGTTCCGCATCCCCCACGGCCCTTGGGGCATCCCCCACGGCTGGTGGGTGCTGATCTGCTTGCTTTACATTCTCTCGCCGGTGGACCTTGTGCCGGAGATCATCCTCGGCCCCTTGGGGCTCGTCGATGACATCGGACTCCTGATGTTCGGAGTCGCGAGCGCGAAGAAGTGGTGGCAAGGGCGGAGCGCCGCCCCGAAACTCTAAGGTCAGCGGTCGCGCCCAAAGATGCCATCCTTGGTAGACCAGAGTGGTGTGCCGCTCGCCCAAGACGGGAACCCTCGGTGGGTCAGGTGGTGCCAGGGGTTGGGAGAGCCGGGAAGGACGGCGTCGCCCATAATGCTGCTTGCGCTCAGATCGGACCAGGCCACGGCGATGGGAAGGCCTTGGCGGCAGCAAGATATGGTGCCGTCGGGGAAGTTCGGAACAAGGAAGTTCTCGATGGGCATGAGCATGGCCTTGCGGTCGGGGTAGGCGACAGCGTCGAGGCGCTGCGAGGCCCACTGCTTAGGGCCGGTGATGGTCTTCATGTTCCAGTAGGCGGGGCTTGCGTAGAACGCTTCGGAGAGATGAAAGTCCGAATAGATGAATCGGTCGCGCGGGCGGATGTGGGCTGGGTGACCCGCAGCGTGAAGCATTTCTTCCGTGAAGTCGGGCGCGGCGAGCATCCAGGCGGTGTGGGTGTTGCTGAACCAGTAGCCCCCGCCGCGTTGGCCATCGGGCATAATCACGCGCTCGGGGTTGCCTTGAATGCGGAACTCCGGTGAGAAAATGGCGGCCATGATGCCCGCGTGCGAGTCGGCGTAGGTTGTGAAGGCAATGGCAAGCTGACGCATATTGGAGAGCATGCGGGTTTCGAGCGCGGCGGCGCGGGAACGGAAAAGGGACGGCAGGAAGAGCGTAATAAGAAGGGCGATGACGGCAATGACCATGATGGTCTCGAGGAGCGTGAAGCCGCGAAGCGTGGGCCGAGCGCAGCGAGCGAACAGGGAAAAGCGGGTGCGGCGGGCCGGGCGGGAAAAGGAGCTTGACTTGGTGGTGAGTGTGTGATACATTGAGTGCAATTCCTTCTGGAAGCACATCGCTTCCGGAAGCACATCGCTCCAAGAAGCACATCGCTCCCGGAAGCCGCACCTTCCAGGCGCTTCTTTTCTGGAGGTACGACAGTGTATACGCTTTCGAGGATCAAAGTGAGGGGCTTGGTGGCAGCAGGCGCGGTGGCGGTATTCGCGTTCCCGCTGGGGGCGACGTGTTGGAAGATTGTGACCTCAACGATCGACCTGCCGTTCAACTGCAACGAAAGCAACAACGGCCACCCATGTAACGTGTGTCCCGACGATCCGTTTCCGGCTATGGTACCGGGCGGCGACTGCCTCGTTGTCGAGTCGGTTGTCTCAACGGCTCGAGACTATCGTTGTTTCGCGGGAACAACCACATGGAACGTTGATTCATTTGGCAATAGCTGGTGTGGTTGCGCACCGTACGTTTTACCTGCAGTTCCGTCGACCGTGCATCGCGCACAACTGCGGTGTGTGACATATTGTTTCACGATGCCGCCCGGCGACCCCTCCCTCTGATGCCTGGCTCTGATTCCGCCATGATTCTCACGGTACCATTCCTCCTTGTAACCTGCGTATCGGTCGCATCGGCAGTGGCCGACGATCCGAATCCCGTACTGCAGCCGGCAGACGTGCGGGCGGCGCTGGCCGCAGTCCGCGCCGCCCATAGCACACTCACGCCGCTTGTCATCGAGTGTGATGTTCCGGTGAATCACTCGGGTTCCTCCGAGGAGATCCGGGCGGGTATTGCCACGCAGGGTCTTGCCGTTGTGCGCGACGAGCGCCGCGGCGTCGATCTCCACATCACGTCCAGCGAAACGTACATTTTCGATGGGCGCGACGCCTGGCGTGTGGAAGCCGCAAGCTTGTTGATGGTCGGGCCGCGGGATATAACTGTCACCGTTCAGATCAATTCGCCGTGGCTCAGGGCTTGGGCACCTTCGTTACGGCCAGCGACCGCCCACGTCACAAGCAGGGGTCTGCTCCCGATGGAGCGCGAGCTGAAGGCGCGAAAAGCGCGCCATGTGACCTCGTTACAAGAGTCGGCGCTGAAGGGGTATCAGACGTCAGTGCTCTGGGCAACGGGCATGCTTGATCAGGCGACCGATGCGATCATTACGACGGTTCACCAACCGGGCAGGGAGAAGTGGCAACGGGTGACCTCGCAGGAGCTCGGGACCGAGATCGAGTTCAATCCGGCGACGGGCGAGGTAGGGACGATCGGCGTGTTCCTGGGCGGCAAGCCCGGGCAATGGACGCTCTTTTACTACGAGGGCCACTCGGGTCCAGCCCTCTTTCCGGCGCGGCACCCCTCGGTTCTTGAGGGACAGATGCGGGCACAAGACGGCACCCTGCTCAATGAAAGAGGACTTGTGCGGCTCTATCGCGCTGTCAGAACGCTCGATAGCCCCCCCGACAAAAAACTCTTCGACCCGGCCACCATCGGTTCGACGTTCATCAGCATGGCCACGCGTGAGCCCTGCGACGCTACCGGCATGCCGCTCGATGACCGGCCCGTGGCGAGGCCCAAGCCAGTCGAGCAGGTCTCGCGGGAGTTTCAGGTGGCTCGTTCGGCGACGCCGCTTTCAATGACCTTGGCGCGTTCGATCGCGGGGGCGGTGCTGCTGGTCTGCGCGATTGTGTGGTGGCGCGGGAGGCGCGGATGAACGCGCCGACGTCGTCCGCCGCCGAGGGGGGGGAGGGCGGCGCGGGGCTCGCGCCCGTATCGGGCACGCAAGCGCCGCGCGCAGTTGCGCGATCCATCCGGTCCCGGCGATTGCTTCCATCACTCTGCCGCGGGTTGATAGCGACGGTTTGGATCGCGGGTGCACTGCTGAAACTGCACGACCCAGCGGAGTTCGCAGAAACAATCCGGGCGCACGCCATCCTTCCAGTCCCGGCGGTGGCGGCGTATGCGGTGATCGGGGTCGAACTGATCGTCGCAATAGCGCTGGCGCTCAAAATAGAAAACCCCAAGTCAGGAGCGGGCGGCCCGGCGCGGCGGCCGGTGCCGGAAACAATGTCCCTGCTGTTGGCCGCGGCGATGGGCGTGTATATCACCATGGTCCCGTCCGCTATCCTCGAGGCCGCCGGTTGCGGATGCGCCGGCGCGGGCTTCCGACCCGTGCTCGGGTCCGGCTCGTTGAAGCTGGACCACTCGCTCTTTACGGCGGCGTTCGGCCTTCTCCATGTGCCCATGTTCATTCGCGGCCGCGCCACTGCGCCTTCTCGCACCGGCATGCCCGCTGGGTAACCGGCCCATCTACGCCTCGATCAACCGCTCCAGCAACTTCTTCGTCGCCTTGATCCCCTCCGGCTCGCTCAACTTGCCGCCTTCATACTCAATCCCGATCCGCCCCGTGTACCCCGCGTCGGTCACGATCTTGAGCATCCGCGCATAGTCGATCTTCGTCTCGTCGCCGGTCTTGGGGTCAAAGTCATAACTCTTGGCGCTCACGCCCTTGGCATACGGCATCATGTCCGTCACGCCCTGGTAGCGGTCATACTCGTAGAAGTTCCCAAAGTCCGGCAGCGTCCCCAGCCGCTTGTGCTTGGCCCGCTTCATCACCGCCGCCAGCCACGCCCCATCGCTCGACAGTCCGCCGTGGTTCTCCACAATCACCGAGAGATCAAACGGCTCGGCCAAGTCGCACAACTTCGCCAGCCCATCGGCCGCGAGCTTCTCCTGCTCTTCACGCGTCCCCGCGCTCTGCGCGTTCACGCGAATCGAGTGGCACCCCAGCACCTTGGCGGCTTCCAGCCACTTGCGATGATTCGTCACCGCCTCGGCCCGCTTCTTCTCATCGCCATCACCCAGCGCCCCCTCACCATCACACATGATGAGCACGCTCGTCACACCCAGGTCATCACAGCGTTTGCGCAGTTCCTTGTTGTACGCCCCGTCGCTCTTCTTCTTAAAAAACTGATTCACATACTCAACCGCATCGATCCCATAGTCGTTCTTGGCCGTCTTCGGGAAGTCGAGATGATCCAGCGTGCCGGCCTGCAAGGCCCGATGCAGCGACCACTGCGCCAATGAGATCTTCATCTTCCCTTTCGCCTCACCGCTCTTGCCCTTGTCCGTCCCCGCGCCCGTCGCTGGCGGCTCACCACCCAAAACCTTCCGCCCCGCGCCAAGCGCCGTCGCCGTCAAACCCGTCGCCGCCAGGCCCGCCGCCGCCAAGCCCGCCGTAGTGAGAAACGTTCGCCGATGAATGGGATCAAGCATGCTGGAGCACTTTCAAGAGGAGTGCCAGAGCATAGCCCTCTGGCCCATCGTCCCAGTCCCGTGCCTCGCCCCCAAAAACACAACGACCACCCTCTCAGGCGGTCGCGCTAATTTCATCCTTCATCATTATCAAACACGGCAGGCCTCTCAGCCAGCCGATCAAAAGAACTTCCTCAGCACTACACACCGCCACGAGGTGCCCAGCACCCCGTCCAGCTCCATCCACACCGCTCCCACAGCGAGCGATACACATTCAACTGTTCAACTGGCGCAAGCGCAGCTCAAAGGCCCACGCCCGCAACTGGCAGCTCGTGTCCGTAGTTCGTTCAGAGCGACTGCAACCCCAGGGCATTGTGATCGCGAAGCAGCACATTCGCCTGTGCCGCAATCCGCGCACGCACCGGCGACTGCCGCGGCGGCGTCTGAGCCATCACTTTGCTCATGGCCCTGCGATACGTCGCAGCAAAAGTGGTCAGCAACCCAGCCGAAGCCGAGGGGCTTGAAAATGACGAATGGCGCGCAGCAACCGGTAGGGCGGTCATATCTCTCTCTCCTCTACGACAACTCCGACCCAAGATTACCATGAGAACACTCTTCGTGCAACCCACCAACCGAATTTTTGGATCTCTCGCCGCGATTTCTCCCGACTGTCCCCTGAAACAACAGTTATCGGTCTATCCATTTTCGGCTCGTCGCTGGCCGTTCTTCTTTCCTTTATTCGGTAAATGTTCTGTATTCCCACCCTTTCTCCGTCTCTTCCAAGCCGTCCGATCGTCCTACCCGCCTAATCTCCTCCCGCCTTTCGCTTCGTCCTCAACGCCCCGAAACCACCCTCCATCCGCCCACGCCCGCGCTCTCCGCATGTCATCATCCGGCCCCTCCATCCCCCCCTCCGCCGCGGCCGATCGTGCCCTGCCCGTCCCCTCCGGCGGGGCCGTCTCTGTCGCGGTTCCCAATCCGTCCGGCACGACCATCACCGCCGCCCCCCTGGCCACCCGCCCGAGCCCCAGCGCCACCTCCGGCCTCGCCTTCAGCACCTTCCTGACTGACGGTGTCATCGCCCGCCTCTGCGACGAACTCGCCCGCCTCGCCGGCGTCCCCATCTGGCTCCGCGACGCCTCCGGCCAGGTCATCATCCCCGTTGACCCGGGCGCTTCCGCCACCGGTGAGCACTGGCGCATCGTCGATCATGAGACCGGTGCCTCGCGCGCCTTTGCACTCGTCAACCGCCCATACAACCTCTCAAACGGCGTCTTCGTCGCGCCTCTGCACATCAGCGCCGGCGAGATCGCCTCCATCGTCATGCCCGCCGACTGGGGTATCGACGACCCCATCGGCCGCAAAGCCCTCGAGTCCGCCGTCACACTCGTCGCCAGCACCGCCGCCGAACTCTGCGAAGACCAGCTCGCCCTCCGCCGCCGCGTCGGTGAGCTTGATGCTCTTTTTCGTCTCTCGTCGCTCCTGGTTCGCGCCGGCGAGCCCGACGATGTCCTCCGCGCTGCACTCGACCTCGCCATCGATGTCCTCCGCGTCGATGCCGGCACCATCTCACTGCTCGATCGCGATCTCGGCGGCGGCGGCAGCGTCACCCTCGGCGAGCGCTACGAAGGCCCGCTCCACCATCGCGCCTCTCGTCATCTCTCCGCCGCGTGGCTCGCCGATTCTGCCTCCATCTCCGCTGGCGGCCTTCTCCGCACCCGCGCCCTCGCCGGTGAAGTTGTCGCCATCCCGGACATTCGCCACGACCCGCTCATCAAGCACGACGCCCAAACCCGCGCCCGCCAGGAGGGCCTCGTCAGCCTCCTCGCCACCGGGCTCATCTTCCAGGGCCGCGCCTGGGGCCTCATCCGGCTCTACTCGCGCGCCGTTCGCACCTTCACCACCCAGGAGCGCGGCCTGCTCCGCTCCATC
>Ga0105049_10008233_pt1 | contig 12091 bp, 4 predicted proteins | sample MAT06_FD_78087 | JGI IMG/M metagenome (GOLD analysis project Ga0105049, IMG submission 78087) | Freshwater microbial communities from Lake Fryxell liftoff mats and glacier meltwater in Antarctica - MAT-06 | ecosystem: Environmental > Aquatic > Freshwater > Ice > Liftoff microbial mat | place...
AAACCCGGACGAACATTTCCACGGCAAGCCAAATCGGCCAACTCAAAATGGAAGCGCACCACGTATAATACCAATAAACATGGTACTCGTTAACCGAATAGCATTGACTGTGTCCCCTTTATGCCGCCTCCCCTTTATGCCAGCCATTATCATTCGCATGCGCAAGCGTCGTGACGTGATTGGTCATCTGAAAATTGGGCTTTACGCGATCTTCACCGAGCGATCCCGCCCGATCCCGGATCGCCTCTACGTCGGGTACTCGTTATAGCAACCGGGAGGGGCAATACAGAAGTCAGGCCTAAAAATTCTGTTTATTTTTCCTTTGATTCTCTTACGGCGGAGATACAGCTCTCTCGGAACTTTTAAGGAGAGCCCCATGCTCAGCCCGCGCCTACTCGCCCTCGTCCTACTCTGCATGGCCTTGTTACCTGCTGCCGAACCGTCGGTCTCTCTCACGGTAGAGCAGAACGGCGTGCCGATCGTAGAGGGACAAACTGTCAGTGGATCGGTCCTAGTCACGGTGACGGTAAACGCCGCCATCGGGCAACATGTCCAACTGTACAGCAACATGGTGGTCGTGCCTTTCGTCGAGACAGGTCACGCGCCGGATACGGCAGTGTGGTCGCGGACCGCCACCATCGATACCAGTCCCTGGTTCGACGGAGAAAACCTGATCAGTGTCCATGTCCACCCCCACAATCAACCTGGCATGGTGTATGCGACCGCGTTCACCGTCGGTACCTTCAAACTGGTGAGCGACAATGCACACCCCGCCCCGAATGGAGATCGCCTGCTACCGACCGTCCAATTCGAGACCTTCGGCGGCCGGTGGAACGTCAATACGAATTCTATCGGGGCATACCTGAGTGGCGGCGCGAAGGTGGTCGATGACTCCGGGACCTTTACCATCGACCGCTCATCATCGACGGCGAGCCCGGTGCAGATGATCGCCCATCTCGGCGAGTCAGTGCTGGGACGCTTCCGTTGGAACACCTTAAATCCACCATTCGGCGACAGCGAGCTCGTCAATATCTGCAGCATGCGTCCATTTCAGACAGATGTGGCCATCAACACCACGGTGGTGGTCTTCGCCACGGATGGTGCAGGCCGGGCGAATTATGGCTACCAGGATATCACCATCCCGGCCCTTGGTGCGAGCGCCGCCACCACCCTTCCGGCACCGATCTTGGACGCCAAGATCGTCGGTATCCGCAATGGCGACACCTTAAGAGTGCAGGACAGCGGCAGCACTCCGGTGTGGGTGGAAATCTCGAATGTCCGCTCTGGCGTAGTGGCGTTCCCGCAACTCACGCTGTGGGTGGCCAACCGTGCGGTGAAGGTGACCTCGATCAGGACCCTGGTGGAGAGCCTCCCCCCGAACGTTGATTCCCTGGTGGTCGAAATTCCGCTGCCGAGCGTGGAGATCGTCAAGCTTCAGAATGCCCGGCAAGGCGGGGAGCCGTCCACGGCAATGCCGATCTGGGTCGATTTCAACCAGGGCAGATCTTCCAATCTGCCGACCTCAGCGCACATCCATCTATCGAGCATCCGCACCACCAGCTATCCGTGGACCGACGCCGAGCCGCATCTGGTCATCCGCGCGCCGTGGAATGGCAGCGGGCATTGGACCGGGACCAGTCTCACGGCTCGTTACGACCGCTGGGGCAATATACCCGCTGATCACCAAGTGCAGTGGCAACTGGATGGTGGGGCCTGGAACCTGGATGATGGCGACGGTCAGATCCTGCTCACTGGTCTGGTCCGTGGCGTCCACCAATTCGCCATGCGGCTTACCGCCGGTGATGGTTCACCGCTCGGCATTGCAGTCAGCACCAGCTTCACCGTCGCCAACGCGGCACCGACCGCGGTGGCCGATGTCTACACGGCAATGGTGGACACCACGCTCACGGTCGGTGCGCCCGGCGTGCTGGGCAACGACACCGATCCAGAAAACGATCCGCTCTCTGCCACCGTCGTCACCGCGCCCCTGCGCGGGACCCTCGCCTTGGCCGGAAATGGCTCCTTCGTGTACCAACCCGCCCCGGGAATGAGCGGTTTCGATCGTTTCGTCTACCGGGTCAGCGATGGTTTAGGTGGAGAACGCGAAACCGAGGTGCGATTGGGGGTGAAGCCCACCGGTTCTTCGGGGGCAACCATTGCGGGTGATTGGCAGATGCTGGGTCGCAATCCTGCCCACACCGGATGGACTGCTGGCCTGATCGGTGAGGTCGAGCCGACCCTAGCCTGGACCTACACCTTCCAGAGCGGGACGAGCGGGATTATTGGCATCGCCGTCGAGAGTGGACGGGCCGTAATCACCCGAAGCCAAGGTCCAATTCATGTTGTAGCTCTAGATGTCGATTCCGGTGCGGTAAGCTGGGAGCGGGAGTTTCCCGCCGGTGACATCAGCGAGCCAAGCATCGGTGATGGACGGGTCTTTGTTCAACGCGCCAACCACGCAAGTGACAGTCAGGTCATCGCCCTCGAAATGTCCGATGGTTCGACCGCATGGTCTCAGCCCTACAGCGATCAATGGACCGCGTGTTGGGGTCCAGTAGTGGCGGATGGCAAGGTCTGGATGAGGGGCGGCTACTACGGTGGATTCTTAGGCTACGACACCGCCAGCGGTGCAAACCTGTTCTCCATGAGCCTGCCCCAATGGGACTCTTGGACCCCTGCTTACCAGAACGGGGAGCTGTACACGTGGCTCCAAGGCACCATCCGCCAACACGACCCAGAAACGGGAGTGATAACCCGATCAAATTTCATCGATGGTGCCAGCGCTAACCAGGGCAATGGCTTCATGAACACGATGCCGGTGATCGAAGGAGGCGATATCCTGGTGCGGACCGAAAACGGCAAAGAGCTGATTGCCGTCGATCGCACGACCTTGATCCCGCGTTGGCGTCTGTCCGGATCATGGGGGCTCACCCCGGTCGTAGCCAGTGGCACGATCTACGCACCAGACAGCACCGGTATTGCCGTCGTGGATCAGGCCACGGGAACTATGATGGCACATATTGATCTGCCCAAATGGCCGGGCTGGGGTCCAATTGTAACTGATGACGTGATTATTGTTGGTCACGGTCCTCTCTACTACGGTCCGGGGACAACCGTGGTCATAGATCGTGCGACTTTGGCCATCCGGATGAGCATTCCCGCCGCGGGTCATATGGCCTTAGCCCAAAACACCCTCTTCATCTCTGGAGGTCAAGCTGGTCCTGGTCAGACCGGGCCGAGTTTACGCGCCTACGTCTTCCCCGCCGCTGCCAACACCGCCCCGACCTTCGCACCCATCGCGGCAACAACTGCCGAGGATACCAGCACGGCGGTCACCTTGATAGCCAACGATGCCGAAAGCGATCCGCTGACCTTCAGCATCGTTTCTTCGCCGCTGCATGGCACCGCCAGCATCACCGGAGATGTCCTCACCTTTGTGCCCAATGCAGATTGGTTCGGAGTCACGGTGATGCAGGTGGTAGCGAACGACGGCTTGCTCGATTCAAATCCTGCCCTGGTGACCATCACGGTAACGCCGGTAAATGATGCACCGGTGATCACCATGGCAGCGATGGCTACGCCGGCGACGGTTCTACTCTCGGGATCAACGTTGGTGAGCGTGACGGCCAGCGATATTGATGGTGATTTCCTCACCTATGCCTGGACCACCATCTCCGGGCCCGAGCAGGCGCAGTTCGGAGCCTCAGATCAGGCGGGTGGGTCGGTGAGCTTCCCCGTTTCAGGAGACTACGCTCTCGAAGTCACCGTCAGTGATGGCGTAGTGGCGATCACCGATTCGGTGACGGTGACGGTGGTCAGCGATTATGAGCCCGGCCTGCAGGCTCGTTTCTATACCTTCGCAACCAATCTCTCCACACTACCAGATGTGACAGCGATGACTCCCGCGGTGAGTCGTATCGATGCCCAGATCAATTATCCGAGCACGAATAGTGCATGGTCCGGTCTGACCTTCACCGATCGCTTCTCCAGCCTGCATACCGGACTCATCCTCATACCGGAAACGGGTACCTACACCATCTATCTGAACTCAGATGACGGATCGCGCTTGTGGATCGACGGCCAACTGCTTATCGATAACAACGGCCTGCACGGCATGGTCGAAAAGGACGCGACGCTGTCGTTGACTACAGGCTTCCATGACCTCCGAGTCGAATATTTCGAGAACAGCGGCGGAGCTGGATTGATCCTGTCGTGGGCTGGACCTGGAATTTCGAAGCAGGTGATTCCGAGTTCAGCGTTCGCCCACCTCACCGACCTCCCTGGAAATCAGCCGCCTTCAATCATCACTCCAGCAGCGGCTTCTCCGAGTACCATCGCGCTATCGGCAAGCAGCAATCTGAGTGTGGTGGCCCAAGACCGCGATGGAGACGCGTTAACTTACGCCTGGAATATCCTGTCAGGTCCGGGGACGGCGTCCTTTTCAGCGAGCGGCTCGCCATTCACCGCAGTGCAATTCTCCGAGGCGGGAGACTACACGCTCGAAATCTCAGTCAGTGATGACCAAACAACGGTCACCGACATCGTGACGGTTTCGGTGATTGAAGATCCGGTAACGCCAGTGGAGCCGGGATTGCAGGCAGGCTTTTATTCCTTCGGTACCCGCCTCTCGACCTTGCCGAACATGTCTGGCCTCATCCCGACGGTGGCGCGGATCGATGCCAACATCAACTATCCAAGCACTCGTGATCCCTGGTCCGGTCTTTCCTTCAAGGATTACTATTCATCGCTCCACACCGGGCTGATCCAAATCCAGCAGGACGGTGACTATACGTTCTATCTCAGCTCGGATGATGGCTCACGCTTGTGGATCGACGGTCAGCTGGTCATCGATAACAACGGATTGCACGGCATGGTCGAAAAGACCGCCACCTTGTCCCTGACTTCCGGCTATCACGACCTCCGCGTCGAATTCTTCGAAAACACTGGTGGCGCCGGACTGCTCTTTTCGTGGAAAATTCCTGGAGGTATCAAGAGCATTGTGCCGGCCTCGGTTCTATTTCATCTGCTGATACCGGCTTCGAATGGCTGATGGGCTTCTGCTCACGAACCTCCCTTCTCGATGGCCTCAGCAATGGGGCCGGATGGGAATGAGGCACGCGAACCGTGCGCGAACCGTGAACAGGCACCTTAGAGTCATTGTCGTGCACAGATTTCCTCTCGTCACGATGAGCACGCCTGCCGCCAGATGCGTTTCGCGCCTGCGACCCTGTAGGGGCGTGCCACGCACGAGATCAAACAGAATGATGCAGAAAGACATCGGTCTTGACTTGCCGAAAATTCTCTCAACAGGGAGGTGACTGCACAGCATGACAGCATGACGCCTCGTCTCAGCGAAAACTGAGACGGTCCAGTTCCGCTCCGGTGCCAGAGAGCCTGAGTAGCAATTGAAGAACGCACCGACATCGTACGCGACCATGGGCCAAGACCATCTCCCTCCCGATCATCCACCCACCGACCGTTCGGCTGAGACCGTGCGCATCGCGCCAGCGTGGAGCGACCTGCTTGCCAGCACGCCGGGCAGCGATGATCCGACCCTGACCATCCGCAGCTCGGCGCCCAGCGTCGGGTCGCGTGGGACCGCCACCATCAAGGCGCACGTGGTGCGCGCTGCTGGGCGGCCGCATGAGGGCGAGGCTGACTACGAGCTGCTCGAACTGCTCGGCGAGGGCGGCATGGGCGTGGTCTATCAAGCGCGGCAGACGGCGGTCGATCGCGAGGTGGCGGTCAAGATGTTGCGGGACGACCATGATAATGACGAGGCGCGCGATCGCTTCCTGCATGAGGCGCTGATCACCAGCCACCTCGAACATCCCAACATCGTGCCCGTGCATGATCTCGGCAGCGATGCGGCCGGCGCACTATTCTTCGCCATGAAGCAGGTGCGTGGGCGCACGTGGCGCTCGGCCCTCTCGGATCTGAGTCTGGCCGAACACGTCGACATCCTGCTGCGCGTCGGCGACGCGGTGGCTTTCGCGCACGCGCGCGGGGTGATCCATCGCGACCTTAAACCGGCCAATGTGATGATCGGAGATTTCGGCGAGGTCCAGGTCATGGACTGGGGCCTGGCAGCCGCCGTGCGCAACGATGCGCGCGGACCGCGTCTGGACGCCAGCACTGCCCTCGGCGGCACGCCGGCCTATCTGCCCCCAGAGGTCGCTCTGGGGCAGGTCGATCGCATCGGGGTCACCAGCGATGTCTATCTTCTCGGTGCCTGTCTGTGGGAAGTGCTCACCGGTCGGCCGCCGCATGTGCGCGATAATTGCCGTGACGCCTTGCAGGCCGCCGCAGAGAACCGCATTGCCCCGGCTGCCGGACCGGAAGGCGAACTGCACGCTCTGGCCCGACAAGCGATGGCCGACGATCCTGCCGCCCGTCCAGCCACGGTGCGCGCATTTCAGCAGGGCTTGCGCACCTGGGAAAGCCACGTCGAAAGCCATCGCCTGTGTGAGCTCGCCGCGACCGACCTTGAGCGGGCGCGGCAGCAGGCCGACGATCGCGCCTTCCAGCGCGCCCAGTTCGGCTTCGAGCAAGCCTTGCGCCTGTGGGATGGCAACCGCGCGGCGCAGGAGGCGCTGGTGCTCACCCGGCGTATGTACGCCGAAACCGCCTTCGCGCGCGGCGACTACGATCTCGCACTGGGCCTGCTGAACGCTGACGCCGCCGACCAAGCCGCGCTGGTTGCCCGCATCCGCACCGCGCGCGACCAACGCGCCCGCCGCAGCGAACAAGTGCGCCGGCTCGGACGCATCGCTGCCGTCCTGGCCCTGGGTCTACTCGCTATCGCCGCATGGTCATACGTCTCGATCGGACGCGAGCGAGACCGCGCCAATGCCGAGCTGACGACACGCTTGCGTCTAGAGGCCCAAGAACGCGCGCGGCTCGCCGATATCACCGCCGAGGCCGAACGCCGCACCGCCAGTGGCTTGACCGCTCTGGCCGCCAGCGCGACCGGCGCTGGCGATCACGAGGCTGACCTGATCGCGGCGCAACAGCATTTTCAGCGGGCGCTCTTTCTGCGCCCTGATCTTGCCAGTGCGGGCGATGGCCTGCGTCGCGCCGCGTTGGCCCATGCCGACCGTGCCCGCCTGGCCGGACAATGGCGGCAGGCGCGCGAAAAGGTCGGTCTCGCCGAAGCGGTCGGACTGGACGCGAGTGCCGCGGCCACCGCGCACGCCGCGATCGACGCCGCCGAATCGCGCCGCGCGCGCGAACTCACCGCGCGGGTCGAGGAGATCCTCACCGACGCCGAAGCACCGCAGCCTGCGCTGCCCAGCGATGAGGCCCGCGCCGAACTGATCAGCCTCGCCGATCCCGTAACCGCGCGGCTACTCGCTGAACGCAGTGCCGGGCCGGAGGGCGCGGGGCGCCTGCTCGCCCTCCAGGCCCTCCCGTGGATGGCCGGTGCCGAAGCTATTCCGGTTCTGCTGGAGCATCTCGATGCTCCAGCCGCGGCCGACGAGCAGGCGGCAGCCATCATTGGCCTGTGCCGCATCGGCGGCGATGATCCCGGCGTTTTCTACGCGCTGCTATCACGCCTGCACGACCGAGCCCATGTGGTCACGTCAATCTGGTTCCGTTTAATCCGGCCGCATTGGCTGGCCTATGCCCGTGAGCGGGTCGATGCTTTCGCCGCGCGCGATCGTGACACCCCGAGTCCGATCCTCACCATGCATGTCGCTGCACTCTATGGGGAATTGGGTGAGTACCGCAAGGCCATCGCCTGGTACGAGCATTCATTACGCATAAACCCGGGTAACAATCGGCCACGCGAGGCCATTCTGGAGTGCTACCTCGCCCTTGATGAACACGCCACGGCGCTTGCCCTTGCCGATGCCATGCTGCAACGACCGGATTTTCCGACGTTCAATGCGTATCAGGCACGCGCCAATGTCCTGCTGGCGATGGGCGATCGTCCGGGCGCTATCGCCGCCGCCCGGCAGGCCCTGGTCGCCAGTCCCGACCGCTCTTTCCCCTACGTTAAACTCGCCATCCTGCTGGCCGACGACGAACCGCGCGAAGCCCTCACCCTGATCGCGCGCGGGCGCAGTCTGGGCACGGCTGAGGAAGTCGTCGACGAGGTACTCGCGCGCGCCCACCTTGCGCTCGGGGAGACCACCCCGGCCTTGGCCGCACTCGATCGTCTGATCGCAGCCGACCGCACGCAGCCGCGTTGGTTAGAATGGCGCGCGCTGATCCGCGCCCGCCTCGGCGATGAGGTCACTGCCGAAGCCGATCTCATTGAGGGTGATCGGCGCTTCCCGAGCGTGGCCACTTTCGCGGCGATGCAGGCGTGGCTGCAGGCGCGACGCGGTGAAACCATCGCCGCCCGCGAGAGACTTAAACGAGCACGCACTCGGGAGGCACAGGCCGGCTGGGTGATCGCCGCCGCCGCTCTGCTCGACGGCGACGTCATCGCGCTGGCGAAGTTGGTTGACCAGGTGGATGCGCCGGTGGAATGGCGCCTGCAGCTCGCGCAGGCCGCAGCGGACCGCGGAGACGCAGCCACTGCCATGCAGCACGCCGATGCGGCCTGCGCTGCCCATCCGCACTGGGCTTGGCTGCGCAGCCAGCGTGCGCTGGTACGGTGGACAATCGGCGACCGTGACGGCGCCCTCGCGGACGCGCAGGCAGCGGTCACCGCCCAAGACGATAATGCCCGCGCGTGGCACACCCTCGCCTGGTTGCGTCAGCAGGTCGGCGATCATGTCGGAGCGCGGATCGCCTGCGATCAGGCGATCCAGCGGCGCGATGAACCTGAGAGCCGCCTGCTGCGCGTCGACATTGCGGCTAACCTCGGCGAGTGGGCCACGGTCCGCGACGATGTCCGCCACCTGCTGCCCAATCATCGCCTAGAGCGTACGACGCGTCGGCTCTTCGCCATGGCTCTGGCGGCGACGGGCGATGTCGCTGGGGCGCGGGCAGAATGCCAAGCCCTGCTGGACGAGTCCTTCGACGCGGACGTCGCCTTGCTCGCGTTACACCTCGCTGCACACGTCGGCGATGCCGCAGGGGTCGACCACCTGACCACCGCCCTGCTCGCGGCCGGAATCACCGCACCGCAGGCCGCAGCCGCGACGCGCTTCGCCCCCCTGCTGCCCTGATCACGGCCAACGCCAGGGCGTCGCGGACACCCAGCGTCGGCGCTCCAGCAGGGCCCAACGGCCGCTCTCGCCGTGGATGTCGCACCAAGCGCGCAGGTGTGCCGCTGCACGTGCGACCGTCTCCGGCTGCGCCGGGACTGCGGTCCATGCCGCACGGGCGGCCGCCAGCTCGCCGTTGATCAGGGCCGCCCAGCCGCGCCAGTAGGGGTCCGCCGCTGCGGCCTCAGCCAACCACGTCGCATCCGCAGCGGTGAGGCGATCACGGCCCTCGGTCAGCGCGATCATGACCGTGCGCGTCTGGGCGATACGGCGCCGCAGGTCCGGTAAAATCCCCGCCTCGACGTCGCTGACCGCCCGGTGCCGCAGGCGTCGAACAGCATCCGCCAAGCGACCCTGCTCGACCTCAATAAGGAAGGCCATACCGACCAGGGCAGCATCGCCATCCGCCAGCGGCAGCAGATGTTCGCCGAGCCCGGCTTCATAAAGCCAACGTGCGTGTTGACGACGGCGATGATGGCTGCGCCAGGCGGCTGGATCAGCGGCAAGGGCGGTGAGCAGCGGCTGCCAATCGCCGTCCTGCTGCGCCTGCGTCGCCAGCACGTCCAGACGCGCTTCAGGGAAAATCTCGGCGAGCTGTCGCCAGCGGATCTCGGCCTGCGCCCACGCGCCGCGTTGCAGCAGCAGCCCAGCGGGAAATGAGGCCAGGACTACGTCGCTGTCGTTCACGAGGCGATCCGCCAGAGCCTGAAACGCGGTCTGATCGCCAGCGACATCTGCCGCCGCCAGCTGTCGCTTCAGGATCGGCCCCACCGGCAGGTCTTCGGCCTGCGCCAACAGGTCGGCATCCCAGGCGGCCATCGCTGCCGGCGTGTCGCCCACCGGCCACCGGAATAACCATGGATCGATCACACCCTCGTCGCGGAGCTGTCGCAGGTGCCGACTGCGGTCGTCAGTATGCCAGTGTGCTGCCCAGCGGCAGCGTTCGAGTACACGCCAGCGGCTCCACGGCGCGGCGGCCTCAGCGGCGGCCACGTCCGCCGCCGAATGTGGTTGGTCGCCGGCAACAAAGCCGGCTACCGGCAGGAGTCCGCCAGCGGCGTCCCATCCTGGTCCCTCATCGGCGCGGCGTACCGAATCAGCCGGCAGAATCGTCCACGTCGTCGCTCCGGGTGGTTGCCAGAACAGATGGCAGCGCGCGCCCCACTGCACGTCGAGGTAGCGCACCTCGATGCGGTGACGTCCGGCCGGCAGATGGCAAAGACCGCTGCGCCGTTGGATGCCGTGGACGCCGCGGTTGTCGACCACCGCCTCGTCAGCCACGGTGAGTACGCTGGCGTCGTCGGAATCGGTGGCGAAGCGGTAGCGGCCCGCCGTCGGCACTATGAGCTGCGCGCTCCAGATGATCCCGAAACGGTCGTTGAGCCACAGGTGCGGCCACATGCCATTGCCAACGTCGCGATCAATGGTGGCATCTTGCCAACGCGCCCGGATGTCGAGCTGATCCGGGTCAAGGTCGGCCAGAGCGTCCTGCGCTTCGAACGCATACGGGCGCATGGCCGGCGCCCAGGGATCGCAGGCGGCAAGACGTTCGCGTCGATTCCAGCGCAGAGCGCTGCCGAACCGCGCGAAGATCTGACCACGCCCCAGCACACCGGCATCACCGTCATCGCGCCAAGCGACAAGCAGGTCGTAGACGACCGCGTCCTGGTCCGCATGCGGGCCTAGCCGGCCGGCGATGGTCGCGAGCACGTCGAGCGGAAGACGTGGATGCATGGCCGCACGCAGCTCGGCGGCGCTGCCACCGTGCACAGCGAGAACCAACGGATCCTGCGGAGACTGGGCTGCGACGTAGGCGATGGCGGCCGCCGCAGGAATGCTTGGCGCGAGGCGACGCGGATCGTCAGCGTGCCAGCGCAGGAGCAGGGCGAGGCGATCGGCGAGCACCTGGGCGACGACGCCAGCCGAATCGGCTGCCGGTACGGCCCGCAAAGCGAGATACATAAGGCCAAGCCCAGGGCCATCGTCTGCGACGGTCGGCAGATCGCTCAGGCCGCGCGCGCGCAATTCGGCACAGCCGGCGCGCAGGTCGGCGAGCATCGCCGGGCCATCCTGGTAGCGCATGATCTCGCGCATGACCCAACCACTGGCGAAAGGTACCGCCGTCCGCAGGTCGTACCGTGCTCGCGACGAATAGCCGCAGGCCGTCCATGCACGTACCCGGATCGCCCGCGACCACGCATCCGCAGCAGCAGTCGGCAACAGGCCGGCGTCGCGACGGATCCAGGCCGCGATGGCCTGCGCTTCCGATTCCGGCAGCCCGGAGCGGGCGGCCTCGGCAGCGAGCGCAGAGCCGCCCAGGGCCAGACTCCAGGCGCGCGCGATGGCGCGCTGAGCAGGATCGGCGAGGTCGTCGATGCGCGCTTGCGCCTGCGCCAGGGCCGGCGCCATGACTCCGTCGAAGAGTGGATCGCCGATGGTCGCCAAGGCGAGCCAGCCACCGACCGCTCGCCAGGGATCTCCGGATTTACCAACTTCAGGCAGCACCGCCGCCACCGCCTCGGCGCTGCTCCACGGCCACACGTCCACGGCCGCGCGCGCGGGCATAATGGCCAGCAGGCATGCAATCAAGACGCAGCGAATCGCCATGACGCCAACCATGGCGAGATGCCTGCGCTGCGCCAGCCTGCGCTGTCCGGTATTGTCGTCCTGTATTGTCGTCCGGTATTGTCGTCCGATATCGAGGGCCTCCGGGACAGGCAGCGTATTGCCACTCTGCCAAGGTCGTACCAAAACTTTCTCACTTCGTGATGAGCGTGCCCGCCGTCACCTGGATAGGCTCCATGCCACGTGCTTGCGCGGCTTACCCGAGCGCGTGTGTTGAAGGGTTTATGAAATGACAAACGCCCCCGTCGGCAGGGAGCCGGCGGGGGCGTTTTACGCCGTGATCAAGAACGTCTCCGTCCGCATGC
>Ga0105049_10008234_pt1 | contig 12088 bp, 10 predicted proteins | sample MAT06_FD_78087 | JGI IMG/M metagenome (GOLD analysis project Ga0105049, IMG submission 78087) | Freshwater microbial communities from Lake Fryxell liftoff mats and glacier meltwater in Antarctica - MAT-06 | ecosystem: Environmental > Aquatic > Freshwater > Ice > Liftoff microbial mat | place...
AACGGCATCGCTTCGATGAACAATGCGCTGGCCCAGAGCAACAGCGCGCTCGCCGGTATCGCTGCCAAGCTCGACACCCTGATCGCCGCTTCCACCCCACCAGCAAAGGATTGACCCGATGGCATTTTCAACGTCCGTTTCCGGCCTTGCCGGCGCCCAGACCGAGCTTTCGACGCTCGCCAACAACATCGCCAATGTCGGCACCAATGGCTTCAAGCGCAGCCGGGTAGCGTTTGGTGACATTATTTCCAATTCGCCCCTGCAAAATGCCGCCCGCGTCGTCGGATCGGGCACCAGCGTGCGCGGCGTGACCCAGCAGTTCCGCCAAGGGCCGATCGACTCCTCCGACAGCGCGCTCGATCTCGCCATTTCGGGCCAGGGGTTTTTCGCAGTGAAGGGCAACAGCGGCGATGGTGCGACCAGTTTCACCCGCAACGGCAGTTTTGCCGTAGATGCCAACCGCCATGTCATCGACAGCGCCGGGCGGCGGCTGCAACTGTTCCCGACCACCAGCGACGGCAGTATCCTGTCGAGCGATCTGGGCGCGACGATTTCGGCGCGGCTGCCGCTCACCTCCGGCGTGCCGCAAGCGACATCGTCGATCAAGCTCGCGGTCAACCTGCCCGCCGACGCGGCGATCATCCCTGACAAACCGATCTTTACCGCGCTCAACCCCTATGTCTTTAATGCCAACGACCCGACGACGTTCAACCATTCTACCTCGGTGACCATTTTCGATTCGCTCGGCAATCCGCTGGCTGCGAACATCTATTATGTGAAGACGGGGGTGCCGACGGTGCCAGACCCGACGCATAAATGGACCGCGCATGTGCTGGTCGGCGCGACCGAGCTTGAAGTCGGCGGCGTAAGGGGCATTCCGATGACCTTTGACACCGCCGGCATCTTGACCGCGCCGGCGACGCCGTTCCAGTTCGATCCCTTCACGCCGGCCAGCGGTGGCCAGGTCATCGCACTGGCGATTGATCACGGCATCGCCACCACCCAGCAATCGGGTTCCTTCAGCCGCGCCACAATCGAACAGGATGGTTTCCCTTCAGGCCAGCTTGAAAGCGTCGCGGTGGATGGCAGCGGTACGTTGAAGGCCAGCTTCACCAACGGCGAGGTGCAGACCCTGGGCAAGGTCGCGGTCGCCATTTTCGCCAATCCCCAGGGGCTCAAGCAGACGGGTGATGCGAGCTATGTCGCCACACCGGATTCGGGCACGCCGATCACAGGGGAAGCCGGCCGCAACGGCATCGGCGCGATCCTGTCGGGCAGCCTTGAACGCTCCAACGTCGATCTGACACTCGAACTTGTCGGGCTGATCGCGGCGCAACGCAATTTCCAGGCCAATGCCAAGGCGATGGAAACCGATACCACGCTGCTCCAGACCATCATCAACCTGCGCCAGTAAGCGCATAGCCGGGGGGCGACCATGGACAGGCTCATCTACACCGCGCTGACCGGCATGGCGGCGCAGGGACGCGCCCAGACCATCACGGCCAACAATCTGGCCAATGCCGCCACCACCGGCTTTCGCCGCGAACTGGTCGCCGCCGAAGGCCGCTATTTCGCGGGGGATGCCGTCACCAGCCGCGTCCAGGCCGGCGCCCCCAGCCTTGCCACCCCGCACGACCCCGGCCGGGTATCCCCCACCGGTCGCGGCCTTGATATCGCCATGGGCGGCGAAGCCTGGCTGGCGGTGCAGGGCCCGGTGGTGCAGGGCAAACCGACCGAGGCCTACACCCGACGCGGCGACCTGGCGATCAGTGCGACGGGCGTGCTCCAAAATGGCGATGGCCGCGCCGTGCTCGGCCAGAATGGTGCGCCCGTCACCGTGCCAGCGGGCGCGGCACTGAGTATCGCCGCCGACGGCAGCCTTTCGGCACGGGTCGGCGAGGCGGTAACGCCACTTGGCCGGTTGAAGCTGGTCGATGGCAGCAGCCTGGGCAATCTCGACAAGGCCGGTGACGGTCTGTTTACCACAAAAGACCCCTTGGTTTTCGACCCCGGAGCACGGGTGACCAGCGGCGCACTGGAAGCTGCCAATGTTCAGACCGCAGGCGCGCTGGCTGAACTGGTTGCCGAATCGCGCGGCTTTGAAGTCAACGCCCGACTGCTCGGCATCGCCAAGGATATCGACGAACGCACCGCCCGCCTGATGGATTTTGACAATTAGGAGCGAACCCAATGACCAGTGCACTGCAGATCGCCCGCTCCGGGCTCGATGCGCTCGACCAGCGCATGCGGACGATTTCGAACAACCTCGCCAATGTGAACACCACTGGCTTCAAGCGCGATCGCGCTGCCTTTGTCTCGTTGATGTATCAGGACAGTCGCCAGGCCGGATCGCCTTCGGGTGCCGATAGCCAATATGCCACCGGGCTGGGCACCGGTACCGGCGTGCGCGTCGGCGGCACCGAACGCATCCATGCCCAAGGCGCACTGACCCAGACCGACAATGCGCTTGATGTTGCCATCGAAGGTGAAGGCTTTTTCGCCGTGATCACCCCCGATGGCCGCGAAGCCTATACCCGCGATGGCAGCTTCAAACTGTCGGCGATCGGCGAAATTGTCACTTCGGCGGGGCTGCGGCTGGCACAGACGATCAGCATTCCGGATGGGGCGCAGGACATTACCATCGCGCCAGATGGCACGGTTACCGCGACGTTGCAGGGCGAAGCGGTTCCGGTCGAGGCGGGGCAAATCCCGGTGACTCGCTTTCTCAACCCCGCCGGGCTGGAGGCGCGCGGTGACAACCTGTTCGGCGAAACCGCCGCAAGCGGCGCACCACAGACCGGCATCGCCGGGATCGATGGCAACGGCAGCATCCGCCAGGGCGCGCTGGAAGGCTCCAACGTCTCGACGGTGCAGGAGCTGGTCGACATGATCGAGACGCAACGCGCCTATGAAGTCAACGCCAAGGTCATCAAGGCCGCCGATGAAATGGCACAATATGTGACGCAGAATGTTTAGGGGGCCGATAGTGGCGGCGTTGGCGCTGCTGGTGCCGGGCTGCGCCGATGAAGGCTTTGGGCGGGTGCCGGGCGTCGTCGCCACCCTGCCCGCGCCGCCGCTGCCGGCCGCTGAAGCGCCGGCAGCAACCGGCAGCCTGTACAATCCCGCCAGCTTTGCCGGACTGACCAGCGACCGCCGCGCCCGGCGCGTCGGCGACCTGCTGACCATCCGGCTTGTCGAACGGACGCAAGCGCGCAAATCCGCATCGGCCGATTCGAACCGCGACGGCAATACCAGCATCACCCTGCCCGATGTGCCGCCATTTTCCTTCGTACCAACGGGGCTGACCCAAGGCGGCTCGACGCAGGGTTTCAAAGGCAGCGGCAGCGCTGCGCAAGACAATCAACTATCAGGCGATATCACGGTAACCGTCGCCCGGGTGTTACCGGGTGGCGTGTTGATGGTCGCCGGCGAAAAACGGCTAACCCTCAACCGCGGCGAGGAACAGGTGCAACTGACCGGGTTGGTGCGGATCGACGATCTTGGCCCCGACAACAGCGTGCCCTCCACCCGCGTTGCCGATGCCCGCATTCGCTATTCCGGCAGCGGGCAGGTTGCGGACCAGAGCCGCCAGGGCTGGCTGGCACGCTTTTTTGCCAAAGTGATCCCGCTGTGAAGCGGCGCGGTCATTTCCGGCTGGCGCCGCACGGCACTTTAAACCTGATGCTGTTCGCGATGGGCCTCATTGCCTTGCTGCTGGCCAATCCAGCACATGCCGAACGCATCAAGGATATCGCCCGCTTTGCCGGGGTCCGCGCCAATGCGCTGACCGGCTATGGCATTGTCGTCGGCCTGTCGGGAACCGGTGACCAGAATCTTGAATTCACCATCCAGTCACTTAAATCGGCGGCCGCGCGGCTGGGAGTGCTGATACCCCCCAATATCGCGCCGCAGCTGAAGAATGCTGCTGCTGTGATGATCACCGCCGAACTGCCGCCCTTTGCCAAGCCCGGCCAGCGTGTCGATGTTACCGTATCGGCGCTTGGCCAGGCCAAATCGCTGCGCGGCGGCACGCTGCTGCTGGCGCCAATGCAGGGTGCCGACGGCGAAGTCTATGCGCTTGCACAAGGCAATCTGGCGGTCGGCGGCTTTGGTGCCGAAGGCAAGGATGGTTCAAAGATCGTCGTCGGTACGCCGTCGTCGGGGCGCATTCCGGGCGGTGCCAGCGTCGAACGCAGCGTGGCGTCGCCGTTTGCCGGGAGCGCCGAGTTGCATCTCGATCTCATCGACCAGGATTTCAGCACGGCGCGCAGCGTTACCGATGCAATCAACATGGCGCTGGGCGGGATCGCGGCATCGACCCTCGATGCCGCGACCATTGCCATCGCGGCCCCCGCCGACGGTGCGGCACGCATGGCACTGGCCGCACGGATCGAAAGCCTGGAGGTCAGGCTGGCGCCGCCGCCGGCGCGGGTGATCGTCAACGCGCGGACCGGAACGGTGGTTATCGGCGGTGAGGTGCGCATCCTGCCGGCCGCTATCGCGCACGGCAACCTGACCGTGCGGATCACCGAAAACCAGGAGGCGAGCCAGCCCAATGCCTTGGGCGGCGGCAATACCGTGATCACCCAGCAATCGAGCGTTGACGCCAGCGAAGCACCATCGCGGATGCAGTTGTTCCAGCCCGGCGCAAGGCTCAACGACATTGTCGATGCGGTAAATGCGCTGGGTGCCGCGCCAGGTGATCTGGTCGCTATTCTGGAGGCGTTGAAGGCAGCGGGCGCCTTGCGTGCCGAACTGACGGTCATCTGATGCTGGCCCCCCTCACCTCGCGCGTGCGTACTGATTGGCCTGGGCGGGCAACTCCGGCGCGATCACCGGCCGATATAGCGGCAGTGGCACAGCGCTTCGAGGCGTTGATCGCCGAAAGCCTGCTCAAATCGGCGCGCACCGCCAGCTTGGGCGACGATGGTCTGGGCGAAGACAGTGGCGGCAGCGGCGACCATGTTCGCGCCATGATCGACCATGCCCGCGCCGAAGCCATTGCCCGGGCAGCGCCGCTGGGCATCGCGCGGCTCCTGGCGGCCGAAAGCGCGCGCCATGCCGTGCCGGAGGCGGCACGATGACCGACCTGTTGCGCATTGGTGCGTCGGGCGTGCGCGCCTATCAGGCAGCGCTGGCGGTGACCGGTGACAATGTCGCCAATGCCGATTCGGAAAATTACGTCCGGCGATCGCTGTCGCTGGCCAGCGCGCCCGCGGGTGCCGGCTCGCCCTTTGCCCGCGAAACCAGCGGCGGCAGCGGTGTCATCGCCGGCGAAACCATACGCGCCAGCAACAGTTTGAAAACCAATGCCGCTCGTGTTGCCGCTGGCGACCATGAACGCTTTGCAGCACGCAGTGAATGGCTGAATCGCTTGCAGGACAGCGTGACCGGCAGCGCCCTCGACCTACGGCTTGGCGGTTTTTTCAATGCCGGGGTCGATCTGGCCGCCGCACCGACGTCGGTCGCCGCACGTACCATCTTTCTCGATCGCGCCGACCAGGCAGCCAGTGGTTTTGCAGTGCTCGGGGCTGATCTGGCCCGGCTCGATGCCGACATCGGCAGCGCCGTCACGGCAGCGACAACCCAGATAAACGCCATCACAACCGGGCTGGCACGCGTAAATGATGAACTGCGCCGCACACAATCGGGCGGTACGGCGGCTAATGGCCTGCTCGACAGCCGCGACGCATTGCTGGCTGCGTTGGCCGAGCGCGTGCGCATCACCGTGACCGAGGGTGCCCGCGGAACGGTTGTGGTCAGCCTGGGCAGCGGCAATGGCGGCGCCATACTGGTGCCGGGCAATGGCAGCGCTATCCGCGTTGGCGTGCGCGACAACGGCGGCACGCCCGAACTGGTGCTCGATCCAACGCATGGCGCGGTCAGCGTCCGCCTTCCAGCCAGCGGCAGCCTGGCCGGCTTGATTGAAGCCAAAAACGAAGTCGCTGCCGCGCGGACTGCCATCGACATGCTCGCCAACCGTTTCGCCATTGCCATCAACGATTGGGCGCAACAAGGCAGCGACGCGCTCGGCGATCCGGGAACACCATTGTTTTCAACAACAACGATCGCCGTATTGCCCGGGGCCGCGAATGCCGGCAGCGCCGGAATCGAGGTGACGCTTGCCGATGGCGCCGTACCGGCAGCCGATGGCTATCGCCTCGTCCGCAACGCCACCGACTGGACGCTGGCGCGGATTGACGGCAGCGCCAGCGTTTCCGGTCCCGGCCCGCTGGCGCTTGATGGCCTGACGGTGACGACGCGCGCCGGCGCCCGAAACGGCGACAGCTGGCGGCTGGACCCGGTCGGTGGCGCCATCGGGCTGGCGCTGCGACCGATCGGGCCCGACCGGCTCGCCGTTGCCGATCGGTATGTCAGCGACGCCAGCGCCGGCAACAAGGGCAGTGCCCGGCTACTCGTCAGCCCGGATGCCAGCGCGGCGGGCTTTGCCGGCACGCCGCCCTTGCGCATCAGCGTCACCACCTTTGCCGGCGGCATCGGCACGGCCGATGTGACCGAGATTGCCAGCGGCTTGCTCGTCGCCACGGTCACGCTCGACGGCTCTCGCATTTCTGGTACCGGTTTTGGCTTTAACCTTTCCGGCGTCCCAATCGTTGGCGATAGTTTTCGCCTGCTGGCGACCGGCGCCGGCAGCAGCGACAATGGCAATGCCCGCGCGCTCGATCGGGTGCGCACCATCAGCGCTGCTGGCGGCACGCTGGAAACCAGTCTTGATGCCAGCCTGGCCGGCATCGCATCGCGCCTTGCCGAAACCGACCGGCTCGGCGACACGGCACAGGCCGTTCGCGATGACAGTGCCCGCGCCCGCGACGCCGTCTCGGGGGTCGATATCAACCGGGAAGCTGCCGAACTGACCCGGTTGCAGGCGGCCTATCGCGCCAATGCCCAGGTGATCGCCGCCGCGCGCGACATGCTCGATACCCTGCTCGGCATCGCGCGGTGACAGCGATCAACACGCGCGCCGCCCATGCCGCCGCCGTGGCGCGGTTGACGAGTCTCAACCGCGCCGCCGACATGGCGCAGGAACAGATCGCCACCGGCAAGCGATTGACTGCACCCGCCGATGATCCGATTTCCTTTACCCGCGCCGCCGTGCTGCGCCGCGCCGATACCGCCGCCACAGCAACCCAGCGCGGCATCGATGCCGCCAGCCGCCGCCTCAACGCGACCGATACGGCGCTGGCCGGCATTTCCGAAATAGTCCAGCGCGCCCGCGAACTGGCGCTGCAAGGCAGCAACGGTACTCTGTCGGCCAGCGATCGCGGCGTGCTCGCCACCGAAGTCAGCGAACTGCTGGCGGCGGCGACTGGCCTGGCCGATACGCGCGGCAGCGATGGCGAGCGGCTGTTCGGTGGTGCCGCTGGTGCCGGCCCGGCCTATGCCGCTGATGCCGATGGTGTGTTGCAATGGCAGGGAGCCGGGCGCGCGCCGGCGGTGGTGATCGATGGCGCCAACGTCGCCAGCGGCATTGAAGGCCCGGATGCCTTTGGCTTGACAACAACGACGGTCGCAGGTGTGCCACCGGTGACGACCGTAACCAGTCGTGACCTGTTTGCCACCCTGTCGGCACTGGTCAGTGCGCTTGCCGAACCCGATGACGGGCGTCGCAATACCGCGATGACCACGGCGCTCAGCGAAATCGATGGCCATATCACCCGGCTCGGCACGGCACGCGCTACCGCCGGGGCGCGACTTGGCCGGTTGGACAGCGAAACCGAACGGATTGCCCGCTCCAGCCTTGCCAACCAAACCGATCTGACCAAGCTGGAAAGCCTTGATCTGACCGAAGGTATCGCCCGGCTGCAGCGCCTGTTGACCGTAGTGCGGGCGGCGCAGGCCAGTTTTGTGCAGACCAGTAACCTCTCCTTGTGGGACCAATTGCGCTAACAAAATCTCCCTTAATGCCGATTAACGCTCTCTTTGGTTAAGCGCGCCTGCTGCGCCGCCGTAATCGTGGCTGTGACAGCAACACCGCCCGATCCGGGGCCAGGGGAGCGAACCTGACCACCCATGATTTCGGTTATCGGCCTTGTCGTGTTGATTGTAATGGTGTTCGGTGGCTTTGCGTTCACCGGCGGCAGCATCGGCGCTGTGCTCCACGCACTTCCGCACGAAATGTTGATCATCGGTGGTGCTGCCGCCGGAGCGACGCTTATCGGCACCGACATTGCCGGCATCAAGGCAATGGGCGGTGGATTTGTCGCCATCGTGAAAGGCCCGAAATATAAAAAGGCTGATTACAGCGCTGCCATATTTTTGACGGCGCGGTTGATGAAAATGTTCCGAAACGATGGCCCGGTGGCGGTTGAACCGCATATCGAGGATCCGAAATCATCGAGCATATTCGCCGAATATCCGGTGTTCCAGAAGGATCCTGTGTTCCTCCACCTGCTCACCGATTCAATGCGGCTGCTGGTCGTGTCGACCGGCACGCTGTCACCTTATGCCGTCGAGGAGGTGATCGACACAGCCATTGAAACGCACCACACCGCCGCGCTCAAACCCGTTGAAAGCCTGCAGACCATGTCGGACGCGCTCCCGGCGCTGGGCATCGTTGCCGCCGTACTGGGCGTGATCAAAACCATGGCGTCGATCGACCAGCCACCGGCGGTGCTGGGCGCGATGATCGGATCGGCGCTGGTTGGCACCTTCCTGGGGGTGTTGCTCAGCTACGGCATCATCGGGCCGTGCGCGGCGCGTTTGAAGGCAGTGCTCGAAGCCGATGGCGAAATCTATCTGGTCGTGCGCCGTGTCATCGTTGCCAGCCTGAAGGGCCAGCCGCAGCCGTTGGTCATCGAAGCCGCGCGCACCGCCATCGGCCCGGCCAACCAACCGACATTTTCGGAGGTCTTTGATGGCCTGCGCGCAGCGAAATAGGGCCGGCAGGTGAAACCCGAGCTCAAGATCGAACCCGAGATCATCATCAGGCGGGCCAAGAAACATCATGCCGCGCACCATGGCGGCGCCTGGAAAATCGCCTATGCCGATTTCGTTACCGCGATGATGGCTTTCTTCATGCTGATGTGGATTCTGGGCGCCACCGATGAAAACCAGCGCCGCGGCATCGCCGATTATTTTACCCCGACAATCATCCAGATGAAAAACAGCGGCGGGTCGAACGGGATCATGGGCGGCCGCGCGCTCGATGCCGAAGAAGGCGCGGCCCCCCATGCCACCATGAGCGGCCCGCGGCCGGTGGCGATGACCGGCGGGGGCGCCATGAAAGCCGAAGCCAAGCAGGATGCCGCCGTGCCAAAACCCGTCGATGCCAAGGTGCGCAGCGACGATGAAGCGCATTTCCGCAGCGTGGAAAAATTGGTCGCGGCGCGCGTCGCCGGTGATCCGACGCTGAAGGGCCTGAAGGGCCAGGTCCGGTTTGTGCGGGTGCAGGATGGATTGCGCATCGATATCGTCGAACGCGCCGATTTCGCCATGTTCGGTGTCGGCAACGCCCGATTCAGCGCCGCCGCCGCCGCAATGGTAAAGTCGGTCGCCGATGCTGTGGACGAGACGCCCAATGCGCTGACGGTCCGGGGCCACACGGATTCGCTCGCCTATGGCACCAGTGGCGGCGCAAATAACTGGACGCTGTCAACGCTGCGCGCCGATGCCACTCGCCAGGCGCTGACGCGGGCCGGCATCGATGAAGGTCGCTTCCGTCGCATTGAAGGCGTTGCCGATACCGACCCTTTCAACGCCGCAGATCATGCCGACCCGCGCAACCGGCGGATAAGCGTGACCCTTTTGTATCGCGGCGTCTGACGCGCCGGCGCTATTGGGTCGCCAGCAGCGCCACCGTCGCCACCGACGTCAAAAAGCCGGCGAGGATGCCGGTAACGTCGCGGGCGACATCAAGTTTATACAGCGGATCGATGTTCTTGGGGACGATGATCGTCGATCCTGGCGGAACAACATTATTGTCGGATCGACCCCAACCGCGGCCGGCGATCGGTTGCGAAGTGCCATTGGGCAGCACGACGAAAGTCCGGCGCTTGTCGGCGGTAGACTGGGTGCCGCCGGTTTCGCTTAGATACTCTCTGACTGATTTGTCCTTGATGAACTGCAAGGCGCCGGGGTTAGACACATCGCCGAGCGCGAGGACGAAATTAGGCTGTTTTGGCATGACGATCGCATCACCGCTTTCAAGCACGGTATCGAGATCACCGCGCAACGCCAGGACGCGCGGATCTGCCTCCACCACCACCCGGCCCGGCGCTTCGACCGTTGCCAGTTGCTGGATCAGCTGTTGCCCGGCGAGCAACGCATCACCCGAGCTCTCCTTGCGCGCCGAAACGGCGAGCAACGAATTGGTCAGTTCGCGGCTGGTGCGGCGCAGGCCTTCCTGCTGCAATTCCTTTACCGAACGCCGGGTGAAGATGGCGCCATAGGGGTAAGCGAGCGCCGACAACCCGCCGGCGCGCGCCATCAACTGTGACAAGGTTTCACCCTTGCGAATCGAATATAGCCCGGGGCGGTTGAATTCACCGGTCAACAGCACGCCGCCAGGTTCAAACTGGGGCTGGGCCGCGTTGAAACGCAGATCGTCTCCGGCGCGTACCAGCGTCTGCGCCTGTGCGGTGGGATAGCCCTGGGTGGCAATGCGCTCCTGGGTGACGACGCTGCCCGAGGCGCGGCTGACGTCCAGTGTCATGTCGCTGGCCGAGATCAGCACGCCTTCGGCAACCGCCGCCAGATCGGCCGCACTGACCGCGCCGGCAATCGGATAGGCGCCGGGCCTGCGCACAGCACCGCCAACAGCAACGGCGTTTTCAATGAGGATTGGCAATAATTCGGGCTCCTCCTCGAACACTGCCGGACAACGTCCGGCCGACGAGCGCTGCACCCGGCCCGAAACGCCGGCGCTTTCCGGGTCATCCTCGGACAGTTTCATCTGCGGTTCGGTGCCAAGGCGGCGTAAGCCAACCTGATCATCGCCGGTGCGCAGCGCGGCGTCGCCGCCGCGGCTCGCCGTGTTGATATTGCCGCCGATCGCCGCCAGATCGCTCTGGCCGCCGCGTTCAACGATGAATGCCGTGCGGGTGATGACGTTGAAACGCGTCGACTGGCTATCGCGTACCAGCGATTCAAGCCGGTCCAGCGAGGCGCATTCGGTCAAGGTGTTGGCCTGACCCAGCACGATGCGTCGCACCGGGGTGCGGTTGAGAAAATCGATATCGTCGCGGCTGAAAACATATAGCCGATCATCGGAGCGCAGCGCGACACCGGGACGCGAATTCAGCGCCGTAAGCAGATTCACCGGTTCGAACATCCGCGAAGCGGTTACCGGATCACGTCGGATCAGCACGGCCATCGGCAGATAAGTATCTGACTTCAAATCGGTGATGTCACCCAGTAGGTCGCGCACCGTCGGCGCCGAGACCAAAGCACGGGCACCGGGGTTGGATACAAAGCCACGCAGCACAACCCGCCCGGTGCTGCCGCCGGCGCTGCCGCCGGTCAACTGCACGGCGTCGCCGGGCACCATTCCCGTCGAAAGGCTGGCGGCGCGCATATATTGTTCGCTGCCATCGGCGCTGATGCGGCTGATGGCGATCTGGTTACCGCGCGGGCGCAGCGCACCGCCGGCATAATCGAGCACATTGCCCAGCGACGCACCCTTGCGAATTTCATAGATGCCGGGACGGGCAACGCTTCCCGAAATGGCCACTGTATCGCCGATAACAGGAACAATGATGCGATCACCGTCGCGCAGTCGCACAGACGGCGGGCTGCCGATGCCAAGCAGGCCGTAAAGATCGACCGTGATCGAGCCGCCGCCGCGCACGATGCGCACGTTACGCAAGGAACCCGAGCGTCGGACGCCTCCAGCCTGGGCCAGAGCCGCCGAAACATCGCTGAGCGCGGTCAGGTTATACTGACCGGGCCGATCGACTTCGCCGCCCACGAACACCGTGGCTGCGCGAACCGAGCCCAGTGAGATGAACACTTCGGTACCGAGCAGCGTGCGCCGGGTAGCTGCCTGCAGGTCGCGGGTTACGGCGGCAATCGAGCGGCCGGCTGCTGAAATCGGTGGCAGCGCGCCGACGACCAACCTGCCATCACGGCT
>Ga0105049_10008235_pt1 | contig 12087 bp, 13 predicted proteins | sample MAT06_FD_78087 | JGI IMG/M metagenome (GOLD analysis project Ga0105049, IMG submission 78087) | Freshwater microbial communities from Lake Fryxell liftoff mats and glacier meltwater in Antarctica - MAT-06 | ecosystem: Environmental > Aquatic > Freshwater > Ice > Liftoff microbial mat | place...
CGAAGACGTTCATGTTCACGACGAAGTGGTACGAAAGCGGGCAACTCGCCTTCGCCATCCGCGAGCGCAGCCCGGTACTATGCCTCAACGACGGCGACGCCCGTGGCTTCGCTTTCTGGAGCAAACCGGCCGACTGGATTGGCTGGAACGGTTATCTCGTGACAACCGAGACGCAGCCCTGGGAAGTGGACGTGATCGGCCCGTACTTCGAGCGGGTTCGGAAGGTCGCCGAGTTCCCGATGACTCGCGGCGGCGTGACCTACCGCCCCGTGATGGTGTGGAAGTTCGTGAACCAACGCTACCCGTTCCCGTTCAACTATCCGATTGACGGCAAGAAGTGATCGGCGTTTCCCGCGATGCCGCAAGCGGCCGAGCATTCGGCCGCTCGCGGCATCGCGGGAAACAACTCCGGTGCGGCCGGGATCACGGTGTTGTGGGCGGCGCAGCGGGAGGCGCGGGCGGGGTTTCGGTCGGCGGCGCGACCGGGGGCGCGACGGGGGGCGTTTCGCTCACCGGCGCTGGGACAGGTGCGAGCGGTGCCGGTGCGGCCGGTGCCGGCAACGCAGGAGCCAGCGGCGCGGGTGCGGTCGGCGGCTTCTTCTCCTTCATGGTCACCTTCTTCTCGCCGGCTTTGAGAAGTTCGATGACGGCGGTCACGGTGGCGTCGCCGAGGCGGCGGTAGTGCTGCTTCACGATGCGGGTGTAGCCACCGGGACGGTCGGCGAAGCGTGGCCCGAACACGCGGAACAGCTTCTTCAGAACGGTGTCGCCGGTGGGCTTATCTTCTTTGTCCCAGATGCCAGTTCCGTGCGTCGGACCGAGAATCGCCATCGCCTGACGGCGATAGTGAAGCGCCTGGATGTTGGCCTTCTTCTCTTCCTCGTCACCTTTGCCGTAAGCGCTGGTGATCGCCAAGTTCGCCTTCTTGGAAAGCGTGATGAGACGCTCGACGAACGGGCGAAGTTCCTTCGCCTTGGGGATCGTCGTGACGATGCTTTCGTGCGTGAAAAGGGCGCGGGCGAGGTTCCGGAACAGACTTCGCCGGTGCGAGGGCTTGCGGTTTAAGTGACGTCCGGCCTTACGGTGGCGCATGGCTTACCTCGTGGGTAAAGAGTGTACGTGAATGGGATTCGGTAAGAACTCTGCCGCGTGCCAAGGCAGGCAGAGGATACCTGAAGTTCGAGCGGCGGAGAGTTACCCCGTGCCCGAACCGTGAACCCCGTTGCTGTCGGTCTTCGAGCTTTGCTCGAAATAAAACCCCCGGCAAGCCGGGGGCTAATTGTGAGGACTCTTCAGATAGCCCCCGGCTTGCCGGGGGTTTAGTTACTTACACCCTGCTGCTTCTTAACGCCGTGGCGGCGGAATCCGCATACCGAGATGAAGGCCGCGCTCTTTGAGCTTGGCTTCCACTTCGCGGAGGGTCGTATCCCCGAAGTTGCGGACTTCGAGGAGTTCCTGGTCGCTGCGCAGCACCAACTCGCGGACGGTGGTGATGCCTTCGGTTTCTAGGCAGTTCGTGGCCCGCACGGAGAGTTCCAACTCCGCGAGGCTCATGTTCAGTTTGCGTTCCAGGTCCATATCGATGGCATCGACCACCGGGCGGCCGGCGGCGATCTCGATCTCGGATTCGAGTTGGACTTCCGGCCCAGGCTCGGTGTACTGCACGAACGGGTTGAGGTGTTTGCGCAGAATCTTGGCGGCTTCCACGAGTGCCATCTGTGCGCCGATGGTGCCGTTCGTCCAGATTTCCATCACAAGGCGGTCGTAGTTCGTCTTCTGGCCAACGCGGGTTTCTTCGATGTCGTACTTCACGCGGACGACCGGGGAGAAGCTGCTATCGACGGGGATGACGCCGATTTCGCGTTCCTTGCCCGAGTTGTCTTCGGCGGTGCGGTAGCCGCGGCCGTTCTCGACGGTCATCTCCATCACGAACGGCACTTCGCTGGTGAGCGTGGCGAGGTGGTGTTCGGGGTTGATGACCTGGATGGTCTCGTCGTGCTGCACGTCCACGCCGCGGACCGCGCCGGCTTCGTGCTTCTGAATGCGGATCACTTTGGGTTGGTCCGACAAGTTCTTCACGACCAGCGACTTGACGTTCAGGACGATGTCGGTGACATCTTCCACAACGCCGGTGATGGTCGAGATTTCGTGCTGAACGCCTTGAATCTTGATCTTGGTGATCGCGCTGCCTTCGAGGCTCGACAGCAGGATACGCCGCAGGCTGTTGCCCAGCGTCATCCCGAAGCCGCGCTCGAACGGCTCGACGAAAAACTTCCCGTAGGTGTCGGTGAGTGTGGTCCTGTCCGCGTGAACCCGGTTCGGCAACTCCAACCCGCGCCATCGTACTCGCATCGTCAATCCTCCAAAACCGTCGGCTTACCGCCTTCAACGCGCGACCAGCGCTGAGGGCGAACCAGACGGTGTCTTGTGAAGCTGTCAGCCGGTCGCCAACCATCAAAGGCTGCACAGGGCTTCCGCCCTGTGCTCTACTATCGCGTGGCGATTTCGATAATCAACTGCTCGCGGATGTCCGTGATTCGTTCGTCCACGTCCTGGCGGTTGGGCAACCGGGTCATGCGACCTTCGGGCATATCCTGGTTGTTGGTGAGTTCGAGGAAGTCAGGGACGCGGACGATGTTCTTCTGGAGCGTCTCGCGGACCATTTTCAGGCTGTGGTCGCGCGTCTTGATCTTCACGACGTCGTTCGGCTTCACCAACATGCTGGGGATGTCGCACTTTTTGCCGTTAACCAGAACGTGCCCGTGGTTCACGAGTTGGCGAGCGGCCGCGCGACTGACGGCAAGCCCGAGGCGGTGAACGACGTTATCAAGTCGGCGTTCGAGAATCGAGAGCAACTGTTCGCCGGTGTTCCCGATGGCCCGCGTAGCGAGTTGGTAGTAGCGGCGGAACTGGGCTTCGAGGATGCCGTAGAATCGCTTGAGTTTTTGCTTCTCGCGCAAGCGCAGGCCGTATTCGGACTGCTTGCCGCGGCGTAGCCCGTGCATACCGGGCGGCGGCTTCTCGCGGTCAATCGGGCACTTCGGACTGAAGCAACGTTCGCCTTTGAGGAACAGTTTCATCTGCTCTCGGCGACACATCTTGCAAACGGGATCGACGTTACGGGCCATGTGGGTATCGGGGACTCGGAGTCAGGGGTCAGTTGACACAGCCCACGAAGGGGCGGTCAGTTGTCAGTTGCTCGCGGTCAGTTGGAAGGCGACTACCCGGCGAACCCCAGAGTCGTGGCGGGTGATGCACAAACAACAGTGGTCGATGGGGTTCACCCCTTTGAGGGGTTACTGACCATCGACCGGACTGCGAAGAACTGCCGAGGTTAGACGCGACGCTTTTTGGGCGGGCGGCAACCATTGTGGGGAAGCGGTGTGACGTCTTCGATGGCCTTGACGTTGAGGCCAGCGGCCTGGAGGGCCGTGACGGCCGATTCGCGGCCAGCCCCGGGGCCTTTCACACGGACTTCGATTTCTTTGACGCCGAACTTGGCGGCCTTGGCGGCGCACTCTTCGGCGGCCCGCTGCGCCGCGAACGGCGTACTTTTACGACTGCCCTTGAACCCGACCGCGCCGCCGGACGAGTGGCACAGCGTGTCGCCGCCCGTGTCCGTGATGGTCACGATGGTGTTGTTGAACGTACTTTGCACATGGGCAATGCCACGGCTGACGTTGCGTCGGGCTTTCTTTTTCTTGCTCTTCGCCATGACGAGTGGTTAACTTTCGGGTTTCAGACGTGCCAGGGTCTCACGACGCCTGGCTACCAACTGCCGCCCCATCCGGGGCTGAAAACCAAGCGTTTCTTGGGGTAACTTCGTTGCCCAAAGTCGGGACATGGAAACCGCCCGACTGACGAAACTTGCGTGAGGTAGGCAACACCCACCCGACGACAAGTAAGGCGGGCGACGACCGTTATTTGTCCTTGACGCCCTTCTTGCCGGCGACCGTCTTGCGGACGCCCTTTCGGCTGCGGGCATTGGTCTTGGTCCGCTGACCGCGACACGGCAGGCTCTTGCGGTGCCGTTCGCCGCGGTAGCACTTGATTTCCTTGAGGCGGGCGATGTTCGCCCCCTCTTGCCGACGCAACGGCCCTTCGACAATGAATCGCGGGTCTTTGTCGAGCAAAGCGGCGATCTGGGCGACCTCGGAGTCCGAAAGCTCCTTGGCCCGACGCTGCGGGTCGATGTTCAGCACCTCGCACACTTGCAGGGACGTGGTCGGCCCCAGCCCGCGAATGTATCGCAGAGAAATGTGTGTCGGCTTGTCGGCGGGGATGTCAACGCCTTGAATACGGGGCATATCTTGCTCGCGTTACACGTTTAACGTTACATGTTTAACGTTTAATGTTTAACGTTGTGTTTCACCCTCGGACAACTGAATAAGTCGTCTTCAAACGTGAAACATTAAACGTTAGACGTCAAACGCATTAGCCTTGGCGTTGTTTGTGGCGGGGATCTTCGCAGATGATCCGCACAACGCCTTTGCGCTTAATGAGCTTGCACTTCTCGCAGATCCGTCGCACGCTGGATCGGACTTTCATATTCCACCTGTGGCGAAATTCGGACCCCAACGGGTAAAACTTCAGGATAGTCAACCGCTCAAGAATCGACAAGACCCGAACGCCAGATTGGGGCGACTTGTTTGTTTATTAAGGCCGTGAATGTTCTCGGGAAGCCCGAGTTGGCCGGAGTTCGGATCGCGTGGGTGGCGGGTTGTTGGCGAACACCGTTGACGACATCGCCTCGACACGTCACCATGATACCATGAAGCGGATGACGATGAAACAGTTCGCGGCGGTGGTCGAAGAAACCATCGACACATTGCCCGATGCCATCATGCGGCACCTCGACAATGTCGTGATCGATGTTGAGGACGCCCCCACCGATGACTTCCTACGCGAAGCCGGCTTCACCGACGAGGAAATTGACGCCGGCGAGACACTTTACGGCTACTTCATGCCATTGGAAGGCGTCGCCGCGTCTGAGATGCTTGAGAACCCCAACCGCATTATTATCTTCAAGTTCCCACTGGAAGAAGACTTCCCCAACCCGCGCGACCTCCGCATCGAGATTCGCAAAACCGTCGTCCACGAAATCGCCCACCACTTCGGCTGGTCCGACCGCGACCTGGAGAAGTTCGACGACAACCCCGATCCATTCGGGGCGTGAGACCCCGCTGGGGACTCCGCTATACTTCTCGCGTCTGGAAATGAGACGTTGGGTATCGGTTGAGTTTTCGTTTAGCGTCGTCCCCAACGGGGACAGCGTTCGAAAGCGAGTCCCCGTTGGGGACGACGCTAAACGGGGAGATTCCTCCCAACTCCCAACTCCCAACTCCCAACTCCCAATACTCCGCATTGCCCCGCACGGCTAACACGGCTATACGGCCGCTGTCCGCCCTTGCTTGTGGGTTCCCTATGTCCGTGGTGGCACTGAGTCTGGTTGGTATTCGCGTCCGGTACGGGGCGAACTTCGCCGTGGATGGCGTTTCGTTCGACGTGCGCCGCGGTGAGATTGTCGGGTTGCTTGGCCCAAACGGGTCGGGGAAAAGCACGACTTTGGCCGTGGCTGCGGGCATTCTCGACCCAGGGGAAGGCGTCGCCACCATCGACGCGATTACGCGGCGCACGGACCCGCGGAAGTACGCCTTGAAGGTCGGATTCGTGCCGCAGGAGTGCGGGCTTTACGATGAGTTCACGGCCGCCGACAACCTGACGTTCTTCGGCAAACTCTACGGTCTCGGCGGGGGCGACCTGCGGCGGCGTGTGCGGCGTGTGCTGGCCCGCGTGTCGCTCACCAACCAGGCCGACCACCGCGTTTCGACCTTCTCGGGCGGTATGAAGCAGCGGTTGAACCTTGCCGCCTCGCTCATCCACGACCCGACTGTGCTGCTTCTTGATGAACCCACAGCCGCCCTCGATCCGGCCAGCCGCGACGCTCTCTTCGCCGACCTGTCCCGGTTGCGCGACGACGGCCACGCCGTGCTGCTTTCGACACACCACCTTGATGAAGCCGAACTGGGTTGCGACCGCGTCGCGCTCCTGGAACGCGGCAAACTCGTGGCGTGCGGGCCGCCGGCGGAACTGCTCCACTGCCGGGCCGCGCGACCCGTCCTGTACGGCCACCTGCGAGTTCGCCCGCCGACGTTCTTGCAGAAGGCAATCCGGCAGCGGTTCGGCCCGACGGTCGAACTCGAGATCACCGGCCGGCGGCTTCGCCTGAGTGCGCCGAACTCCGCGGAACTCGGGGCGGCGCTCGCGGCAGTGCTTGCCGCGGGCATCGAGTTGGAGACCTACCGCACCCCGGCGGGCACGCTGGAACGAGCGATGCGGTCCCAGGGTTGTGGGCGGTTCGGCATTGAAGCAGAGGCACCCATGAGATTTCACCTGAACCTCATCCTGACACTCGCCGGCAAAGACTGGCGGCTCTTCTGGGCCGACAAGCGAGCGGCGCTCCTGTGCTTCGCCGTGCCCCTCGTGCTGGCCGCCGCGTTCGGTGCGATCTTCCACCGGCCCGAAAACGAGACGACTTCGACCAAACTCCCGATGCTCGTGGTGATCGAGGACGACGGCCCATTCACGGCACGGATCGTCGCCGACTTGCTCAAGTCGCCACGACTCGAAGCCCGAACCGCGACAAGCGCCGAAGCCAAAGCCGCCATCGCTGAACGCCGGCCCTCGGTCGCGGTAGTGCTTACTCTGGGATTCGAGCGACTGAAGAGTTGGTCGCCCGGCAGTGCCGAAGCCCGGCCAGAACTTCTTATCTTGCATCACCCCGCCGCGAGTGCCGAACAGAAGTGGGCCGAAGGCGTGGTTACGGAAGTGGTTATGCGGAACTTGGCCCGCGAGAAGTACGGGGCTTTCCTCGGCGGGAACAGCGCGAAAGGCGACGATGCGCTGCCGTTCGCGTTGGAAGTCTCGCCGGTGATTGGGGAAGCCGCTGCGTTCAACTCATACTCGCACAGTTTCTGCGGGATGACGGTGCAATACCTGCTGTTCTGGGGCATGGAAAGCGGCCTGCTGTTCCTCCGCGAGCGGCAACGCGGCGTGTGGAAGCGGACGCGAGCCGCCCCTGTCCCGTTCGGCTGTGTCCTCGCGGGCAAAGCGCTGGCCACGGCGTCGATTGCGTTCCTTTTCGTACTCGTGACGTTTGGCTTCGGTTACCTCGCCTTTGGCGTCACCGTCACCGGTTCGTTCGTGGGCTTCCTGTTGCTCGCGATTGCGGCGGGTGGGCTGGCTGCGGCAACGGGGTTGCTCGTCGCCGCGATCGGTGGTACGGAGGCCCGTGCCCGGAGCGTCAGCGTGCTGGTGATTCTGGGCGTGTCGGTGATCGGCGGCTTGTGGGTGCCGGCGTTCCTGCTCCCCACATGGGTGCGTGACACCGCGTTGTCACTGCCGACGGCGTGGGCGATGCGAGGCTTCACCGGCGTGACGTGGGAAGGGCTAGAATTGCAGGCCGTGCTGCCGAGCGTCGGGATGGTTCTGGCGTTCGCGCTCGGCTTCCTCACGCTTGCAGCTTGGCGGTTGAATCGTGCGGAAAAACACATCCGGGAGGGTAACCCATGAACCGAAGAATTGCTCTGACAGTGATCGCGGTGGCTTTCGTGGGCACGGCCGCATCGAGCCAACCGCCTTTACCGCCTCAACCGCCAGCCATGCCCAAAGCGACGGAGTTGGTACTCGAAGACCAATTCGACCGTAAAGCCGACCTGACCGACCTTCGCGGTTCCGTGGTGATCGTCGTGTACGGCGACCGCAAGGCAACGGAAGCGTGCCGGGCGCTCGGGGAATCGCTGCACGTTTTCTGGCACCCCGACGCGAAAGGCCAACTCCCTGCGAAGGCCCGCGCTGCCGCCGTTACACCTCTTGAGAACCTGAAGCCTGGGCAGACTTCACCCGATGTGATCGTGGTGCCGGCCGCGTGCTGTGGGAAGGTGCCCGCTGCGATCCGTGGCGCAATCCGCAGTCAGATCGCCAAGGGTTCCCCGGATGTCGTCGTGTGGCTCGACTTCGCGGACACCCTCAAAACGATGTTCGGCCAGACCCCCGGCGAGCCGAACAGCGCGGTCTTCGACGCCGAAGGTCGCTTACGCCTCAAGTTCAACGGCGCACTCGACCAGGCCGCGATGGACAAACTCACGAAAACCGCCCAAGGGTTGCGTGTGGAATCGCTCAAGTAGTGATGAGTCGTGCTTGTTCAGCGTAGTCCCCGACGCGGGCGAGCGCCGATTACCAGGCGTCGAGAGATACGCGAGGGCCGCCTCGGATACGCGCCAGGGTGAAACGCTTCGCGCAACCCCTGGCGTGAGGCGTCCCAACACACGGTTGCTGATCGTCTCAATCCGGGCCGCGCAAAGTGTCAACAGAAATCGCCTGCCTCATTCCTTCCCGCCAAGTCGCGCCGCAATCGCGGTCCACACTTCCTCGATCACTTTCTGGGCGGAGCCTTGGAGCAGCCCCTTGGGCACCATCTTGAGCAACCCCGTCACCTGCGTCAGTTCGCCGGTCCAATGGACAGCCGTGCCGCCCTCGGCTTCGGCGAAGTTCAAGACAGCCACAACCGTGCTGCTCGCGCCGATCCCTTTGGCGATTACCTGGAAGGTCGCCGACTTGCCGGGTTCGCGCCCGGTGGCGGTCATCTCGGCGTGCAGGCTTCCCGTGAGGAACGAAAGTTTGGGCCGGAGTTTCCACGTCGCATGGTCAGGCGTGGCTTCAACGGACTGGGCGTCGGGCAGGCAACTCACGAGGAACCCGACATCGGAGAGTTTCGCCGCCACCTCGGCAACGGGGAGCGGGAACGATTTGTCACCTTCAAAGTGGATCATGGCGGGTCTCAGGAGGGAAATAGCAGCCAGTCGCGCCGCAACCGTATCTTATGCGGGCAAGCCGATCACCGGGCGATGGCTCCAGGTTTCGGCAACCTGATTTTCCCCCGTTCCCTTGCTTCCGCAATCGACTCAGGTAGAACAGTTCGACACACAGTGAAAGAATCGAGGTTGCCCGACCAATCGGCGGCCTCGAATCATCAACTCCCATAACGAATTACCGCGGAGATTTCTACCGTGTTCCGCATCCGCCTTTGCTTGTCTGCCGCATTCATCTTCGCCATCGTAGCATGCGTCGGCGGCCAAGACCCCAAGAAGCCCGCCGACCCGAAGCCGGCCGATCCCAAGCCGGCCGATCCCAAGCCGGCTGACGGCAAACGGTTCGAGCCGATGTTCGCCAAGGACAAGAAGTTCTACCAGGAAGTGACCACGGAGGTCGAGCAGATCATCAAGGTTCAGGGTCAGGACTTGGCCCAGAAGCAAAGCAGCACGTTCTGGTTCGAGTGGACCCCGACCGAACAGAAGCCCGACGGCAAATGGCTCGTCAAGCAAAAGGTCGAAGGTCTGAAGATGACCATCGACATCTCGGGCAACCTGATTACGTTCGACTCCAGCAAGCCGGACAGCCCGACTTCCGGAAACCCGGGCCTCAATGAGTTCTTCAAGAAACTCGTGGGTGCCGAGTTCACGCCGACCATCGACAAGAGTTACAAAGTCGAGTCGGTCGCGGGCCGCACGGAATTCGTGAAGAGCATCGGTGCTGGCAACCCCCAGTTGGACGGCCTGCTCAACAAGATCATGACCGATGATGCCCTGAAGCAGATGTGCGACCCAACCCTCGGCATCGTCCCGGACGCCTCCAAAAAGGTTGGCGACACCTGGGAACGCGACACCAAGTTGGACCTCGGCCCCATCGGCAAGTACGACCTGAAATACAAGTTCAAGTATGCCAGCACCGATAAGGATATCGACAAGATCGAAGTCGAACCCGTTCTCACCTACACGGCCCCCAAAGACAACCCCGAAGGTCTCCTGTTCCGCATCAAGTCGGGCAACCTGACGCAACCCCCGCTCGCCCCCGGCGAACAACCGGCCAAGGGGACCATCCTTTACAATTCCAAGACGGGGCAAATTGAATCCGCCGAGATCAAGATCAAACTCCGGGGTGAACTAACCGTCACCATCGGTGGCACAGACACCAAGGTCGAACTCTCGCAAACGCAGACAACCAGTTTCAAGGGTAGCAGCGAGAAATCGTTCAAGCCCGCCGCGCCGAAGCCGTAATCGCCGGTTGTGTGCTGCGAAGCCGCAAGCGGCTGAAGGCGCTTGCCGGCTTTGCGGGCGAGCACTCCACCTCCCAACTCGAAGCCCTGCCATGCGGATCGCCCTTCTCGGGGCGGCCGGCCAACTCGGCCGCGACCTCGCCCCGCGTCTGCCCGGTGAGGTCATTCTCCTTTCCCGCGCCGATCTCGACTTATCCAACCCCGCAAACATCCTGGCTGTAGTCAGCGCGGTGAACGCGGACGTATTCGTGAACTGCGCTGCCTACAACCTCGTGGACCGCGCGGAAAGCGACCCGGCCGCCGCCTTTGCCACCAATGGCACGGGCGTCTTGGCTCTGGCGAATGCCTGCGCCGCCGCTCGCACGAAACTCGTCCATTTCAGCACGGACTACGTCTTCGGCCTCGACGCAACCCACACGATCCCCTTCACGGAAGACGATACCCCCGGCCCAGTGAGCGCTTATGGGCTAAGCAAACTCGTAGGCGAATATGCCGTGCGGGCCGCGCACCCTGGCAACCTCGTGATCCGCACCTGTGGGCTTTACGGCCGTTGGGGCAGCGGGGGTAAGGGCGGAAACTTCGTTGAGACGATGTTGCGACTTGCGGGCGAAGGCAAGCCCCTGCGAGTGGTGGCCGATCAGTGTTGCACGCCGAGTTACACGGTCGATGTGGCCGACGCCACTGCCGCTCTAATCCGTGACAACGCTGTCGGCTTGTTTCACGTCACAAACGCGGGTTCCTGTTCGTGGTTCGAGTTCGCCCGCGAAATCTTCAGGCTTTCTTCACTTGCGCCGAATCTCACCCCGATCACTTCTGCCGGGTTCGGAGCGCCTGCCCGCCGCCCCGCGTTCAGCGTCCTGGGCACCGCGAAACTCATCACCCTTGGCGTATCCCCCCGGCCGTGGCCCGAAGCCCTTGCGGCATATATCGTTGAACGGCGTATAACAACAGTTTGACACGTTGCGAAACTTCCCGATTTCCGCTGCATTCGCACACCTGTGGTCTTGACGGACGACACTCCGTCGGCCACACTATATGAGACAACGTCTCAATAAGCACTCCGATTGTGAAGGCACGATCATGAGGCAGCAATGCTGATGCCCCTGGATATGCTACGGGCTGGCGAATCGGCCGAGATCGAGGAAGTCTCCGGCTTGCCCGCGTGGGTGGGTCGGCTGGCCGACCTCGGCATTCGCCAGGGTTGCCGCATCCGCGTCGTGCAACCGGGGAGCCTGTGTCTGCTCGATGTCGGCGGTTGCAAACTCTGCCTGCGTGGCGGTGAGTGTTCGCAAATCCTCGTGCGGCCCGTCGCCTCGTCCTAAGCGAGGTTGGGGAACAGACGACAGACGACAGACGACAGACGTTGCTTCTGAATATGCACCACCTGCTTTATGCCATCTGTTTTTAATGAAATATGTATCCTGTTTTATAATCTGCGTAATCTGCGTAATCTGCGGATAAAACTCTTCTCTTTCCCAAGCGCGGAGGAGACCAGAAATGCCCGCTCTGAGTGAACTTCACGCTGGCGATCAAGCAGAAATCGTGTCCGTCACCGGCGAACCTGGCCTCGTGCAGCGGCTCTCCGAGTTTGGGTTGATCGAAGGCGAGATCGTCGAGTTCGTCGGCCGTGCCCCGCTGGGCGACCCCATCGAAATCCGCATTGGCAACACCCGCCTGACCCTCCGCAAGACAGAAGCCCTCGGCATCACCGTCCGTCTCACTTCAACACCCGTGGCTTAAGGTCACGCTTCGTCAACAATCATGCTTACCAAGACGCTCACGGTCGCGCTCGTCGGGAACCCGAATGCCGGGAAATCGACCTTATTTAATGCTCTTTCCGGGTTGCGGCAGCGGGTCGGGAACTACCCCGGCGTCACCGTCGAGATGAAGAAGGGGCAGTTCACCGCAGGCACCACAACCGTCGATCTCATCGACTTGCCGGGAACGTACAGCCTCGCGGCGCGCAGCCCGGA
>Ga0105049_10008236_pt1 | contig 12085 bp, 10 predicted proteins | sample MAT06_FD_78087 | JGI IMG/M metagenome (GOLD analysis project Ga0105049, IMG submission 78087) | Freshwater microbial communities from Lake Fryxell liftoff mats and glacier meltwater in Antarctica - MAT-06 | ecosystem: Environmental > Aquatic > Freshwater > Ice > Liftoff microbial mat | place...
ATGTTTTATCCGGCGTTCATCCGGCCATTCCTGTTCCGCAGCGACCCCGAGGCCGCGCACGAACTCGCCCTGCACTGGGCGGAACGCGCCGGGCGCTCAAAGATCCTCCGCGAAACCTGCGAAGCGTTGTTCGTCCGCGAAGACGCCCGGCTGCGCCAGACGTTGTTCGGCCTGGAGTTTCCCAACCCGGTCGGTTTGGCGGCGGGGTTCGACAAAAATGCGGTCGGGCTCGAATTTTGGCCGGCGCTGGGATTTGGTTTTGTCGAGATCGGCACCGTCACGCCGCGCGCGCAGCCCGGCAACGACAAGCCCCGGTTGTTCCGGCAGCCGGCGCAGCAGGCCGTGATTAACCGGATGGGCTTCAACAACGATGGGGCGGAGAGTATCGCCCGCCGGCTGTCACCGCCGTATCGGATTCCGGTTGGCGTCAATCTCGGCAAACAAAAGACCACGCCGCTCGAACGCGCCGGGGAAGATTACGCGGCTTTGCTGAAACGGTTTGCCGGCCAGGCAGATTTCTTCGTCATCAACATCAGCTCCCCCAACACCCCCGGCCTGCGCAAACTGCAAGAGCGGGATTTCCTCGATGGTTTGCTGGCCGCCGTCCGGGCGGATGCGCCCGTCTTGCTGAAACTCGCGCCCGATCTCACGTTCGACCAAATGGACGACGCGCTCGCGCTCGTCCAGCAACACAAACTCGCTGGCGTGGTGGCGACGAACACCACGCTGGATCACCCGGTTCCCCCCGAAGGCGGTTTGAGCGGCGCGCCGTTGCGGCAGCGTGCGACCGATTGCATTCGCCATATCTACCGGCAAACGCACGGCCAGTTGCCGATCATCGGCGTGGGCGGCGTCTTCACCGCCGAAGATGCCTACGAGAAGATCAAAGCCGGTGCGAGTCTGGTGGAAGTCTGGACCGGCATGATCTACCAAGGCCCCGCCATCGTGCGGAACATCAACGCCGGGTTGGCGCGCTTGCTGGCGCGGGATGGGGTGACGAACATCGCGGGTGCGATTGGGGCAGGAAACCAACCGGGGGCGTGAGTTTCCCATTCAAGCTTGGCGGCAGTCGTTGTAGAGTGGCGGCATGACCGAGGAACGCAACCCTGCCGGCGGGGAAGATACTTCGTGGTTGGCGCAGTACTATACCAACAGCAAAATCAGCGGCGACTTGGAAGCCCCCTTGCCGGCCGATGGCCCCGGACCGATTGATCTACTCGCGGCACCGGCGGGGGCGAAGTACGATTTTACGGGGCAGGTGGGTTTGGGCGGGATGAAGATTGTGCATCGCGCCCGCGACCGGAACGCGGACCGGGATGTCGCGTTGGCGATGCTGCAGAAACACGCGCCGCGGTCCTCGCAGGAACGCCGTTTTCTCCGCGAAGCCCGGCTCACGGCGGCGCTGGAACATCCGAACATCGTGCCGGTCCATGAGATCGGTTTGGATTCTGACAGCCGGCCCGATTTCACCATGAAACTGCTCGGCGGCGAGAATCTGCACGATATCTTGGGCCGGGTCGCAGCGGATACCGCCTACGGCAAACAATATCCGCTCGGCCGGTTGCTGGAAATTTTCCTGAATGTGTGCCAAGCCATTGCCTTCGCTCATTCGCGGGGCGTCGTGCATCTCGATCTCAAGCCGGCCAATATTCAAGTGGGCAGTTTTGGCGAGGTGCTGGTGCTGGATTGGGGGTTGGCCAAACTGCTCGACGCGACCGGCGGGCCGAATCCGCCGGTGCAACTGCCCGAGATTCTCCGCGAAGCGCCGGTGGAGGGCGTGGTGCGGGGGACGCCGGGTTATATGGCGCCGGAACAGGCGCAGGGCGATTTTCGGGCGCTAGATCAGCGCACCGATGTGTTTGCGTTGGGGGCGGTATTAAAAGCCATTTCGCACAGTCAGCCGGCGCCGCGCCGGGTTCCGCCGGCACTGGAGGCCATTGTGGCGAAGGCCATGACGCGGGAAGCCGGCGACCGGTACCCATCCGTGACTGATTTGGCCGGGGATGTGCGGGCATTTCTCGGTGGGTATGCGGTCTCGGCGCAGAGCGTCGGGGTGGGGACGTTGTTTTGGTTGCTCGTGAAACGGCACAAAGCGGTGGCGACGGTGGTGGTGGCCAGTGTGGTCACCATTGCCACGCTGTTGGCCGTGTTCATCGTGAAGATCAAGCAGAGCGAGCGACAGGCGTTGGACACGCTCGCCCAGTTGACGGCGGAGCAGGCGGAGAAAGTGCGCATCGGCCGGTACGCCACCCCGCAGTTGCTGACGCACGCCCAAGAATTGGTGCGCGGTTTTCAATACGACGAGGCGCTGGCGGAACTAAACCTGATCCTCATTTTCGACAGCAACATGGCGCAAGCCTGGTTGCGGAAAGGGTTTCTCCATCTTGGCCGGTTGGAGTTTGACGAGGCGGTGCGGATTTTCGACCGGGTGCCGGCCACCGCCCGCCGCGCAAAGCGCGACCAGATCCTTCGACCCGGCGAAATGGCCGAGAAATACCAGCAACTGACGCCGGCCACCGGGGTGATGGGGTATGCCGTGTTACAGCAATTCATCACCGACCTCACGAGCAAGACCAACAATTTCACCGCCGAGTTTCAGGAGATGGCGCTGGGCCAGTTGTTTCAACAACTCAACCGCACCCGGACCATCACCGGCTCGCATCTGGAGTTCGTGGGCGCGGCCATCGGGGCGCTTAATCCGCCGGCCACGAACGTGGTGTGTTCCTTCCAAATTGACGAAGCCGGCCTGACGGTCACCATCAAGGGGGAGCGGGTGACCCAACTCGCGCCGTTGAATGGATTGCGGTTGTACGCGCTGGAAATGGCGGGCACAGCGGTCGTGGACTTGCGCTGGCTGCGGGACTCGGGTTTGCACGTGCTTGACTTGACCGGCACACCCGTCAAGGAGTTGGCGCCGCTTTTTTCACTGCCGCTCACACAGTTGCGAATCGTGAATTGTCCGAATATCCGGCTCGACCAACTGCGGAACTTGGCGCGATTGGAAAAGGTGGTCGTGTCGCCGCCGCTGGTGCCGAATGTGGAAAAGATTCTCTCTCAAAGCCGGCCTGCGCCGGAGGTGGTGAGCCAATGACGGGGCGACTCAATCCAGATCGTTGTTGAGCGCGACGATTTCCTCGCGCAGCCGGTCTTGCACGCGTTTCTTGTACACATAGACACTGCTGACCGTCAGCCCGAGAGTCTGCGCCACCGTTTCCGCCGTTTGCCCTTTGGAGAGGAGTTCAAACGCGCGCTTCTCGTTTTCACCGACCGCTGATTGAATCCGGTCCCACGCGAGCGTGGTGATGTAGGTCACCCATTCGCGTTCGATGAGTTGCTCGGTGGGGGTGGCGTCCACTTGTTGGAGGTAGCCCTGGACTTCCGCGCGTTGATCCTCCGTGAGTCGCGCCAGTCCTTGCGAGCGCCGGCGAAGCAGCATTTTCACCTCGTTGCCGGCCACCGTGCAGAGCCAACCGCGAAACCGGCCTTTGCGTTGGTCATACTCAAACTCCGGCAGTTTCTGCCAACACTTCAACATCACCGTCTGCACCACTTCTTCCGAGTCGTGATGATTCAATCCCATTCGTCGCGCCACGCTGACCACGTAGCCGCGATAGTAGCGGACAAACTCTTCCCACGCCTGCTGGTCATGCTGCCGGCGCACCCGCCGCAGCAAGGTCTCACGCGTCAGCCACTCTTGATGATCTGCCATGCACCATATCATTACCATGCCGGCGGCAAGAACTCAGCCGGAACTATGCCGGCGTTTTTGTCGAGTCCTGCCCACGCCACCGGGGCAGGCAGGGAAGCCTGCCCCGGGGAGGTGAACGCGATGGACTATTTGTGCACGGCTTCGAAGTACTTCTGGGCGCCTTTCGGGTCGGCCTGCATGGTCTTTTCGCCGGGCTTCCAGTTCGCGGGGCAGACCTCGCCGTGGACTTCAAAATGTTGCAGTGCGTCGAGGACGCGGATTGCTTCGTCCACACTGCGCCCGATGGGCAGGTCATTGACGAGCGAGTGGCGAATGACGCCGTCGCGATCAATGAGGAACAAGCCGCGGAGCGCCACCGTTTCATCGGCCGTCAAGACGCCGTAGTCGCGCGCGATTTTCTTGTTCAGGTCGGAGACGAGCGGATAGCTGAGGCCGCCGAGACCGCCTTGTTTGCGGGGGGTGTTGATCCAGGCGAGGTGCGTGAACTGGCTGTCCACCGAGACGCCGATGACTTCCGTGTTGCGTTTCTTGAACTCGTCCAACTTGTCGTTGAACGCGATGATCTCGGTCGGGCAGACGAACGTGAAATCCAGCGGATAGAAATACAACAAGACATACTTGTTGCCGCGATATTCGCTGAGGGACACTTCTTTGAACTGGCCGTTGATGACGGCGGTGGCTTTGAAGTCTGGGGCTGATTTCTGAACCAAGCTGGGCATGTGATTCTCCGGGGTTGTAAGTTGTTGGCAGACGAGTTGAGTGGGGAAGATAGCAACCTGCCCGATGCGGTCAAGCGCCTTGCGCGGCGCGCGCCGAAAGAGCTATAGTGCGCGCATGGTCGTGCAAAATCGCATCATCAAAGTGCTCAAGCGCAACCGCGCGTTGGTCACGTTCGACGCCGCCCACATCGCCCGCGCCGTCCTGCGCGCGGCGGAGTCCATCGGCGGTTTTCGGCAGGATTATCTGGCCGAGGTGAACGGCCCGATTTTCGACGCGCACGGTTCCGATGCGAAGATTGCCGAATTCATCGCCGACCTGGTCGTCCTCTGTCTCAACTCGAATCCGCACCATCTCATCGCCAATTTCCCGCCCACAATTGAGGCGATCCAAGACCACGCCCTCCACGCCCTGCGCAGCTATGGCTTCCAAAACACCGCCGACGCCTACGAATGCTATCGCTGGGGCCGGCACTGGTTGCGGGAAGGCGCGATCAACGAAACCCAATTCGTCGGGAACGGCTTTCCACGGCATCGCATGGACAAGATTCTCGACTGGAACCGGCAGCGCGGTTGCGACACCGTGGCCGGGCTGAATGATCTCGTCCGCGCCGGTAAACTCCCCTCGCTCGTGGACGATTCGCTGGCGGGATACGAAGCCGCGCTGGATGACGCCGCCCGCAAAGTCATGGCGCGGCTCGACGCCGGGGACAACATCCGCATGTTGTGGGTCAGCGGCCCCAGTTCATCCGGCAAAACCACGACCACGGTGAAACTGACCGAGCGGCTCCAGAAACATGGGCTGCGGTTTCACATGCTCAACCTCGACGACTATTTCTGGGCGCTCATCGAACATCCCACCGACTGGATCAACGACCGCAACTTCGAGACGCCCGAAGCGCTCGACATCCAGTTGTTGAACCGGCACCTCAAAGATTTGCTCGAAGGCAAAACCGTCGAGACGCCCGTGTACAGTTTCAAGGAAGGTCGTCGCATCGGCTCGAAGCCGGTGCGCTTGGAGAAAGATCAAATCCTGTTGCTCGACTGCCTCCACGGTCTCTACCCGCCGATCACCGAAGGCATTGATCCCACCACCCAGTTTCGCCTCTACATCGAAACCCTCAACGTCCTCTACGAGGGCGATGGCACCAGCCGCCGGCTCGCGAAGTTCACCGATGTCCGGCTCATCCGCCGCATGCTGCGCGACGTCCAGCATCGCAACCACAGCCCGCTCTCGACACTGCTCCACTGGCATTACGTCCGCGCCGGGGAACTCTTCAGCATCATCCCGTTGATGGGACTCGCCGACCACATCGTCAACGGCGGTCTTCCGTTCGACCTGCCGGTCTTGAAACCATTCTTCAGCGGCGCGGATGGTTATCTCCCCAAGCCGACTGACCTCGCTCAATACCCCGGCTTCCTCGACGCCCGGATCCGCTACGACCGCGTCCGCTCCCTCCTCGACTCCGTCACCGGCCTCACCAAAGACCAGCTCCCCGCCCTCATCCCCGGCGACACCGTCATCCGCGAATTCATCGGCGGCAGCACCGTCAAAATCCCGCACAACGATTAGCCTCGCGACGACGGTTCCCTTCCCGCAGTAACGCACGGCGACCGGGTTGACATGCAGGCATCGCCTGCCCTAGAGTGCAGGCATGCAATACACGCTTCGGAATGTACCCCGGCCTGTGGATGCGGCGCTGCGCCGCAAGGCGAGGCAGGAGGCCAAAAGCCTGAATGTTATCGCCTTGGAGGCGCTCACGTTGGGAGTCGGTTTGGCAGACGCTCCGGTTCAACATCACGACCTCGATAGCTTGGCGGGCACCTGGCAGGAAGATCCTGCTTTTGACCAAGCCATCGCGGCGCAAGATCAAGTGGATGCCCGCATGTGGCAATGAACCTGGCGCTCGACACCAACCGGTACGTGGATTTCTGTCGCAACGTCCCGGCAGTGGTGGCGCACGTTCAACAAGCCCGCGCGATTTATCTGCCGTTTGTCACACTGGGCGAAATGCGCGCTGGTTTTCTCTGCGGCCAAAAGTCGCGCGAAAACGAGCGGGTGTTGACGCGCTTCCGCAATTCACCGCGTGTGCGTGTGCTATACGCTGACGACCAGACCACCCACCACTATGCCGTGCTGTTGCGCCAGTTGCGCAGTCAAGGCACGCCGATTCCCACGAATGATCTTTGGATTGCCGCGTTGGTTGTGCAACACAACCTGATCCTGTACACCCGCGATCAACACTTCGACGCCCTGCCCCAACTCTCCCGGCTGTAACCGCCTAGCGGCCGTTAGGGATACTGCCGCTTCTGGAGGATTTCGATGCTGAGCAGGCTGTAGCAGGTCACGAGCACGGGGTCGTTTTCCCACCACCGGTTGTTGTCGTTCTGCCAGTAACCGTCGGCCTTCTGGAGCGTCACCAGTTTGTTCAGCAACTCGTAGCGCCAGTCGTGGGTTTTGCCGGCGATGTCAGTGAAGGTATCTTCCCCGAGCGCCGTCAGGGATTTGGCGAACATGTTGTAGTAGTAATACAAACCTTGCTGACCCAAGCCGGGGTTTTCATCGAGCGTGTAATTGCGCTTTAACCAGTTGATGACCGCCACCACGCGCGGATCCTCTTTTTTCACATCCGCGTAGATGAAACTCTTCAACCCCGCGTAACTCATGCTGGCATAACTGCGCAGCGGCGTCTTCTCATCCACCGGCTGGCCCTCGTTGGCAAAACTGAAACCGGGCATGTAAATGAATCCGCCCAAATCCGCGCCCGTGGTGTTACGCACCCACGTTTGATCATTCTGGCCGGGCAGGTTCTGGCAGCGACTCAGAAACTTCACTGCCTTTTCCCAATGCAACCGCGACCCGGCATACGGTGAATCGCTGGACATCGTTTCGAGCGATTCCGTGACCTTGAGCGCTTCCAATGCCCAACCCATGTTCGAAAGATCCGGCCGCTCGCGCCGGCCGTAGCCGATGCCGCCGTAGCTGGCGTGATCTTCCCCCACCATCACTTCGGCTTCCTTGCCGTCCGCCCCAACCTCCTTCACCTTCACACGTTCATCAAACTGCGAGCCGATGAGGAACTGCCGCGCCCGGCGCACAATGTCATGATGCGCTTTGTCGCCGGTGGCGAACAACGCCATCGCGCAAATCGCCGTCGAGTAATTGGGATATTTGTCCGTGTCGCCGCCGCCGTAAATCGCGCCGTTCGGCTTCACGTTGCTGAGAATGTATTTCACGCCCCCGGCCAATGCCGCCTGCTCCTCCGCCGTGAGCGCGCGGCCGGCGCGAGCAAATGAGGTCACCGCCAAGCCGGTGATCGCAGGATGCTGATTCCAAGAACCATCTTCCTTCTGTTGCTTCCGCAACCAATCCAGCCCGCGCTCCTGCGCCCGGGTCACTTCCGCCAGCAACGAAATATCTTTCTGGCTCGGCAAATCCGCCGCCAACGAGACTGTTGCCACGACTGCTGCCATCATCGAGAGAAATGCTTTCATAACGCCCAAAATAGGTGATGCCCCCCGTACAAGCAAGTTCGCCGGTGCCTACGGCCATTCCAAGATTCGCCAGGCGACCCAATCGAGCGGCACTTCCACGAGGGTTGTTCGCGCGCCCACCATCACGCGCGCCGGATTGCCGAGCGTCCCGCGCGGAATGCGCAGGACAATCTGTTGCTTGTCGCGTGTCACGGTCACGGTCTTCGGTGCGAGTTTGGTTGTTTGATCCGTCGCCGTCGCGGTCAGTTCACCCAGTCGGATTCGCACCTTCGGCATGAGCCGGAATGGCCGATCGGCCCGGTAGCCAAACACCGAAACCACCGCCTGCACCTCGTTGACGAGCGGCCGGCTGAGTTGCAGCGTCAAAACCAGGTGGTTGTCCTCGATCCGCGCAAATTGCAGGTCGACACCCACAAACTCCGCCCGCTCCGCATCCGTTAATTGTTCCGGCAACGAAAGCTCACCGCCGCCCACAATCAGCGGCTCCGGCGGGGCATTCGTCAACACCAACGGCAGCACGCCACCATGAAAATCACCGAACAATTCGTTCACCCGCACAAACGACCGCAGATACCGGCGGTTGGATTGGTACTGCGACCGATGCGCTTGCAACGCCGCCAGCTTCCGCTCCACCTGCGCCGGCGTGAGTGACAGGGAACGCCACGGCAACGCGTCACGCAATTTTTGTGGTGGTGCCAGCGGTTCGTTCACCAAGCTCCGCGTTCGCGGCGGCCACTGGCGGAAATGAATCAGGTACGGGAAAATCTCCGGCTTCAGCTCCGCCGCCAAATCCCACAACGCTACCCGCGTGAACAAGTAGAGCGCGCGATGATCGCCGTTGTGATCGGCGGGATGCGACACAAACACTTTCGTCGGCCGAAACTCGCGCAACACGGTCGTCAAGTCGCGCAAGATTTCCTCGCCCTTGTGCGGCGCGCCGGGGCGCATCGCGTCGGCGTACGGGACGGCGCGGACGCGGGTCAGCAAACTGCGGTACGGGACGGACGCTTCCCAATGTTCGTTCCAGATGGCCAAGGTGCCGAAGTCCGGGTAACCCAAAAACGTCATTTGCTCCGCCGCCAATCCGAGCGCCGCGCCGGCTGCCAATGCTTCTTGGTGCCGGACTTCGCCCATGCGCCGCACCGAACCCGGCAGCAAAACGGGATGCTTGCGATACACCATGAACGACCATTGATTTTCATCGCCGTGTGTCAGAAATACGACGCGCACCGGCAACTTCAACGCCTGCGCTTGCTGGATGACGCCGGCACAGCCGAGCACTTCATCATCCGGGTGAGGCGCGAGGATCAGGATGCGGTCCGTGGGCGCAAATGACAGTTCCGGCAGTGACGCCGCGCCGGCTTGCGCGGCCCAACACCACAACGCCGCCAGCAGCAGTCCCCCGTGGAGCGAGCGTCCTCGCGGGGACGCTCGGCCCACCGGCGCCGGGTGATTACCATTTCTGTACATAAACAATTGTCGAGTCGGTTTCATGGAGTGGTTGAAATCCCAGTTGTTCAAAAAACTTTCTGCCGCGATCGTTGTTGCGCCGCACATTCGCATGCACGCCGACCGACCCGGCGCGCGCGCGGAACGTGTCCACTAACTGCCGGCCCACTTCGCCGCCACGGAAACCGCGCGCCACATTGACGTGCAGATGGGCCGGATAATCGGTCAAGTCCACGGGGCTCGACGGCCGGAGTCGCGCGAGAAATCGCCATGTTTGCGCGTGGAATAATACGCCGCGGCCGATGGCCCCGAGAATGGCGCGGGGCGCAATTCGCCCAAACGTCACTCGCCGCCACTGCGGTGTGTCGAGACAGCCGGTGACGTAGGCGACGACGGCGCTGTTCTCTTCGGCGACCCAGGTTGTGGTCGTGTCATAATCCGTGTAGTACCGGGTCATCAGGTCGGCGATCAATTCGCGGTCGGGAAAGAAGTTTTCCACCGGCTCACCGCGATCGGCGGTGTCGCAACAAATCTGGCGCACAGCGGCGCGATCGCGCGGTTCATACGGGCGGATCCGGATAGCGGCGTTCACGGCGTGGTGGTGGAGGTGCTTTCGCGGTCGAGATACACCTGGCGTTGATCCGCGTTGTAGCCGAGCAACTCTGCGTACCGGCCCCAGCGGACGATGGTTTTGAACAACGACTGCGGGCGCAAACCGGGAAGCCAGACGGCGAGTTCTTCGAGCACTACATCTTCGTCGAGTGCGCCGGTCTCCTGCGCCTGTAGTAGTTCGATGAGTTGCTGGAATAAATGGAGCGTGCGGAGTTGCCGGTTCAGGACCCGTTTGCGTTCGTTCACTTTGGCGTCGAGAAATTGCCGGCCCGGCGCGGTCAGCACCACGGTGTGTTTGGGTGAATCCACGAAGTCGAGCAGTTCCGCCATTTTGACCAGCGAGAGCACGCGGCCGAATTCTTTACCGACTTCCACCGCGAGATCGAAAATATCTGCCGTGCCGCCGGCCTGTTCGACGCGTTCCAGCAAGCCGGTCATTTCGCCGAGGTGGACGTTGGGCAACGGTTCGTACCGGGGGCCCGCGCGCGGCGCCGCCGTTGCCGGCACGACGACCGGCTCGTCGGGAATCAGCGCGTTCGTCAGGATGTCATGAATGCGGTCGGCCACGGCGATGAATTGCGGGTCGTGATAGTCGCGCGGGTACGGCAACGGATTGTCCAGGACCATGCGGATCTGGCCGGGATTGGCGCCGAGAACGACGATGCGGGTGGCCATGAACACGGCTTCCTGGATGTTGTGGGTGACGAGCAGCACGCTGTTCGGGTCCGTGGTCGCGTCGCGCCAGAGTTCCACCACTTCGACGCGCAAATTTTCGGCGGTGAGCACGTCGAGACCGCTGAACGGTTCGTCCATGCACAGCAACTCCGGCTGGGCGACCAAGGCGCGTGCAATGCCCACGCGTTGTTTCATTCCGCCGGACAATTCCTTCGGATAGGCTTCTTCGAAACCTTCCAAGCCGACCCGGTCCACGGCGCGCACCACCAGTTCCTGACGTTTCTCAGCGTCGGTGGTGCGTCCATTCAACCCCATCGCCACGTTCTCTGCGACCGTCAGCCAGGGGTACAGCGCAAAGCTCTGGAATACCATCGAGACCGCCGGGTTCAGTCCGTGCAACGGTTGCCCGTGCACCACCACCGCACCGCTCGTCGGCGCGATCAAGCCGGTAAAAATCCGCAGCAACGTGGACTTGCCGCACCCGCTCGGCCCCAGCAACGCGGTGATGTCGTGGCTCCGCACTTCCAGCGAAATGTTCTCCAACACTTTCAATTCCCGCCCGCCCGGCTGCGAGAACGTCTGGCTGACGTTGCGCAATTCGCCGATGATTTCCTGGGATTTCGTCATGTGGTTAACGCAAATTTATCCTCGGCGAGGCGGTACAGCCGCCGCCAAACCAACCGATTGATGCCGACCACCGCCACGCACATCGCCAATACACTGGCCGCCAACATCGGGTAATCGCCACGATCCGTCGCGAGACTGATGGTCGCGCCGAGGCCGGTGGCCGTCAATGCTTCCTTTCCGTAATGGACGTATTCCGCGACGATGCTCGCGTTCCACGCGCCGCCGGTCGCGGTCACCCAGCCGGTCACCACGTGCGGAAAAATCCCCGGCAGAATCAGCCGCCGCCACCGTTCCCAGCGCGACAGCCGGTACATCGCCGCCGCCTCGTGCAAGTCCTGCGGAATCGCCATCGCCCCGGCAATCACGTTGAACAGGATGTACCACTGCGTCCCCAACATCAGCAGGGCCACGGAACCAAAATTGAGTCCGATCCCGGCCGCGTGCAGTGCAAACAACACAAGCGGATACACCATCGGCGCCGGGAATGATGCCATGATCTGGATTACCGGCTGCAACACCCGCGACAAACGCGGATTCAACCCAATCGCCACCCCCACCGGCACCGTCCACAACGTCGCCAACACCACCGCCGCCAACACCCGCAGAAACGTCAGCCCCGTCAGCCCGCCGACCCGCCACCACGACTCGCCCGGCACCGTGAGCAACAAGGCAATCAACTGCACCGCACCCCACGCCACCCCCGCCACACACAACCCGGCCACCGCCCAACCCACCACCGGCAGCGCGACTCCGCTCCGCGCCGGCGGCAACCGCACGGCGGCCGGCGGCGGCGCGCCCCATC
>Ga0105049_10008238_pt1 | contig 12085 bp, 6 predicted proteins | sample MAT06_FD_78087 | JGI IMG/M metagenome (GOLD analysis project Ga0105049, IMG submission 78087) | Freshwater microbial communities from Lake Fryxell liftoff mats and glacier meltwater in Antarctica - MAT-06 | ecosystem: Environmental > Aquatic > Freshwater > Ice > Liftoff microbial mat | place...
CCTCAACCCAGCGCCCTTTACATCTCGCACCGAGCCGCGCTTTGTCTGGGACATTGCCGCCCGACGCGTCGAGATTCGCAGGCTCGACGGTGCTACTCGCATCCTAACCGTGGACCGCGCTCGCGACGACCGCGGCGGCGACTCCATCCAGATCGCCACCTTCGTCCGCCGCATCGATGGCAACATTCGTGCCGACCGCCGCGGCCTCTCCTTCGCCTTCACGCGTCCCGAGGGTGAGACCGAAGCACGCCTCCCCCTCGGCGCCGACGCAGTGGGCCGCCCAACCCTCGACGGCCGCGGCATCGTAACCGCCAACAACTACTCCGCCATCCAGCGCATCAACTTCACCATCGAAGCCGATGCCGACACCGGCGAACTCAACCGCCTCATCCCCGACGCCAACTCCGAGCTCATCGCCTACGTCCGACAGGTCGGCCAGAAGCTCGTGGACCGCTCCGGACAAATCCGCACCGTCCGAAGCATCGCCACAACGGCCCAGGGCGGCTTCCAAGCGCTCATCATCGACCCACCCATGAACAGAGGCACCATCGCCAACGAAGAAGCCGACTTCATTACTCTGGAAGCCCTCTTCACGCCGCAGATCCCAGCCTCCGTCGGCGTCTACACCATCGATCGCTAAGCCTCGAACTCGCCGCGCAATCACGACAGATTACACGCCCAAGCACGCCCAAGCACGCCAGAGTCCGACACGGAGCGACACGGTGACTACTCCTCGCCTTGAACAACGCCGCGGCCAATTCTCCCCGTGTGAGCTCTTGGCTCGCGCTGGCGCCCGCCCAGTCACGAACCGCCCCGCCTTCACCCGCCCCGCCTTCACGCACCCCGCCTTCACCCTCCTCGAGACCATCGTCTCCGTCGGCGCCGTCGCCATCATCGCCGTCGGCCTTGCCGCGATCTTCAGCGCCGTGGGCAAGACTGTCGCCGGCGGCCAGCGCCTCAGCACCCTCAACCAGTACTCCGCCCTTCTCGAAAACCGCCTGCGCGAGGACATGGACCGCATGTCGCGCGACGGCTTTCTCGTCATCCGCCAGCAGTGGGCCGATGTGAACGCCAACGGCCAGTTCGAGCCCGCGATCGATCGCGTCCCCCTCTCCGCCGAGGACACGGGCGCTCGTCCCCGCCGCATCGACGAGATCATGTTCTTCGCCGAAGGCCGCTTCCAGACCGCGCGTCCCTCGATGCATCCCGGCGTCGTCGCCGAGGCCGACGCCGCCCGCATCTACTACGGCCACGGCCAGCCGCGCCGCGTTCCCACCACCGCGGGCAACGAGGACAACGAGCCCTACTTTCGCGCTCTCCTCTCCGATCGCAACAATGATCCCCTCGCCATCCTCGGGACCCAGGATCTCTCCAACCCCAGCCGCTTCGCTGGCAACTGGTCCCTCATCCGCCACCAGACGCTCCTGGTCGAGCCCTCCGCCGCGCCCCAGCCTCCCATCAGCAGCCCCGTCTTCACCATCCCCGCCAACAGCTTCATCCTGCGAAGCAAGGACGGCCAGATCGCCCTCCAGCCCGCGGCGGGCAGCCTCTTCCGCTCCATGGCGCGCCGATTCCCCGACCAGGCTCTCCTCGCTGCCAACGCGTTCCTCCATCCCGACTTCGTCCGCCCCGCTTTCAACAGCGGCCTGGTCGACATCGCCTGCTCCGACCTTGCCGAGCTGCGCACGACCATCATGCTCTTTCCCCTGGCGCCGGTGGAGGTGACCAGCACTACGAACGTTGCTGGCGCCTTCCTCGCCGCCCGCACCTTCTTCCCAACTCCCCTCACGCCCGTGACCGCCCGTCCCCTCCTCGCGGCGGCCGAGAGCATCGATCTCATGCACGCCTGGATGGACGACGCGATGCCGACGCAGTCGGCACCCGGCGCCTCCGACCTCCTGGACTACCGCGGCGTCGCTGGCGTTGATCCCGCCGCCACACGCATCCGCACCGAAGTCGCCGGACCCGATCTGCTTCGCGTCGTGAGTGGCGCCGCCACCACGGTCGCGCGCGAGCAAGCCTTCCGCCGCGCCGATCAGTTGGCCCTCGCCTCCTCCGGCCTCCTGCCGCGCTGCAGCGAGTTCATCGTGGAGTGGTCCTTCGGCAACACCGACGCCGCCGGCAGCACATTCTGGCACGGCCTCGAACGCCGCGAGGACACAAATGGCGACGGCACCATCAACCTCGCCGATGCCGTGACCGCCAGCCCCTTCGACCCGGTGACCTTCCCCGCCAGCGCCGTCCGCACGCGCGTCGAGGGCACCACCTTCCACGATCTCACCCCGCGCGTGATCTACGGCTACACGCCCGACCTGACGCTCCTCCCGATCCAAAGCTCCCTCACCAGCTACTTCGGCTACATCGATCCGACCTACGCGCCCGCCAACGACTCGCAGCCCGATGCGCTTCCCTGCCCCTGGCCCCGCATGATCCGCATCACCGTAACGCTCTCGGACGCGGTCGATCCCACGATCGAGTCCACGTTCCAGTACGTCTTCCGCACGCCGCAGAACCCCGGCGCAGCGCAGAACTAACACGCCGAGCAACCACGACGCGCGACCCCAGCGCACCCGCCCGGCCGCAGATCGCCAGTTGACCCCGCCCGCGCCCACCGGCCGCGAGCGACCGCGCGTGAGCCCGATCACGCCAAGGAGTTGGACGCCATGGATCGCACTCGCAAGCTCTCAGCACAAGCCTCAACGCTCAAGCTCCACAGCGACGGCGCCGCAGCAACGCGCGACAAGGTCCCAGCCCGCCTCATCCGTGGCCTCGCCGGCGCAACCGCCGCCTTCTCACGCTCCAGCACGCCCGGCGGCACACGCCGCGGCTCCTTCCTTGTCCTCGTCGTTGGCACCCTCGCCCTCCTCTCCGTCGCCGCCATCCTCTACGTCGCCATCGGCAACCGCGACATCCGCACCAAGGCCGCCATCCAGAAGCGCGAACGCCTCGACGAGATCCCCGATCGCTTCGCCGCCTACGTCAGCGAGAAGATCGTCGCGGCCGATGCACTCGCGACGTACTACGACGCATCCACCGTCGCGCAGGCGGGCAGCAACACCCCGGTCCTGATGCGCGAGGCCGTCGACTATCCAAGCATCGACTACGCCCGCCGCTCCAACAGCACCGACCCCGCCGAGATCTTCAGCCCCGTCGGCACCTACGACCCCAACCTCGGCCTCGTCGGTATTCCGCTCAAGTGGCTGCCCACCGATCCCTGGCTCGCCACAAGCGAGGCCACCTTCCTCGACTTCGTTCAGGCCGGACCCACCGATGCCAGCCGCCCCTATCTCGACCGGCGCGATTGGGCCAGCATCAGCAACGTCTCGCCCGACGGCCGCTTCGTCAACCTCTTCAACCTCCGCGGCAACTTCACAGAGCCCTCCACCAACCTCTCCACCAACCTCACCCTCTCGGACGCCAACGGCGCGCCCACCATCAACACCGACTTCGGTGTCGCCGCCGGTCCCAACATCCCCGCCCACTGGACCGCCCGCCAGCGCGGTGCTTTCCGCCCCGTGAACGACAACGTCTTCGCACCCAACGATCCCAACTGGCCCGGCTACCAGTGGGCCGACACCGACGGCGACGGCATGTACGACTCGCGCATCTTCGAGCTCGTCGACGCACGCGACGCGGCCAACATCATCGACCTCCTCGGCGCCGATGAGTCCTATCGCTGGTTCTTCGCCACGCGCATCGTCGACCTCTCCGGCCGCATCAACGTCACCACCGGTGGCGACATCTTCGCCGCCGCGACGCGCGAAGTTCCCGTCGGCCTCACACCCACCGACGTTGATCTCCGCCGCCTCCTCATGATGACCGACGTCTTCGCTGGCAACAACGCCCCGATCGGCAGCTCCCTGATCGGCGGCTACGACGGCATCTTCCAGATCAGCCCGTCCACGCCCGCTGGCGCTCCCTCAGACTACGGACCCGTGGCTGGTGACACGGGCTACGACGAGGTCCGCGCCTTCGATGTCGGCCGCTTCGCGTACGACTCGCTCCGGCTCGGCCTCATCGCCAGCGCCCCAATCTCGATCACAAGCCCCGACGGCACCATCCCATTCCGCGGCGTCGCCCTCACCACCCTCGGCACCGCCGGACCCGTCGTCACCGCATTCAACCTTGGCGCACAGGTCAACTTCTACGACTTCAGCCTTCCCATCAACCGCAGCAACCTCTACGGCCGCGCCGTCGAGACCTTCGCCTGGAGCATCGGCACCAGCTCCGAAGGAACCAGCTCCACAACGCAGTTCCGCCCCTTCGGCGCCTTCGGCATCGCCGATCAGGTCGAGCTCCTGACCTACAACGCCTCCAACAATCCCGCCGTCACCAGCGCCCTGGAGCTCACCCTCTCCAGCCGCGACGACAGCGACATCTCGCCCCTCCCCGGTACCACCCGCTTCAGCCCGCTGCGCGACAACCGCCCGCTCGATCTCGAACTCCGGCGTTACACCGGAGTCGCCACCGCAGCCCCCGCCGGTGGCCCTGTCGAGCGCACCATGCTCCACTTCTCCAGCGACCTGCGCCAGCGCCTCACCACCGTCGCCTCCTCGCGCCAGATCCGCACCACCCGAGGCGTCGATCCCACTCGCCTCAATAGTGCCGAACTCAAGATCGACGCCTCCGCAGCCGCGGCCGACCCCTCGCTCGCGTTCCGCGGCTACGGCGACTCCCTTCTCCCCTCTTCTAACATTCCCGGTTCCTGGGCCGATCCTGCCGCCAGCTTGCTCCCCACACTTTCCTACGGACACCAAGGCCCCCAGCTCGCGGCCGTCATCGCTGGATCCATGGCCGCCAACCTCGGCTCGACAATTGGCCTCGCTGTTCCCGGCCCCTTCACGCTCATCCTCAACGGAAGCGACGCTTTTCGCGACTACCTCGACGTGAACGGCCAAGGCAACGCTGGCGATGTCGCCCTCCCCGACGATCGGCAAGTCTTCCCAGGCTGGCACGACAGCAAGCGCTTCGACCTCGGCTCCGCTCGCCTCGCGGCCGCAGCCGATCCAATCGTCGCCCCCGCTGTGAACATCTACCCGGTCCAAGGCCAACCCTTCCTCACCGAAGTCGCAAGCTACACGGTGTATACGGATACGGACGATCCCGACGGCGGCGACGACGAAGAGAGCGATGGCCGCAGTGAGGTCACCATCCAAAGCGACCTTGTTGGAGTTGGAAACCCCGAGCTCGATAACCCCGACGCCCTCTACCAGGTCCTCGCCTTCAAGCTCCACAACCCCTTCAACGTTCAGGTCCGCCTCTCGGGCAACCCCACGTACCGCGCTTCGCCCGCCGACCCAAACGAGACGCTCCTTCGCTACCTCAACATCACCGACCCCAACAACCCCAGAGCTCCCTCCAACCCCGCCTTCCCACCGCTCGATCGCGATCCGCTCGAGTACTTCTACATCGAATACCTCGGCCGTACGTACAAGCTCGCCTCACTCGTCGAGCAGACCTGGGTGAACTCCGCCACGGAGGCGACCTTCCAAGGCCAGACCCCGCCCGTCCCCGCCCGAGGCGACGACGCGCGTGTCGGTGAGTACTACGACGCCGCCGCCGCCACCGGCGCCCAGTTCATCACGCTCGAAGGCATCACCATCGCCCCCGGCCAGACGGTCGTCTGCTACGCCCTCAGCCAGTCGCCGCGCCGGGTGCTCCAGCGCATCAAAAACGCAGACGCGGTCCCCGCGCCCAACACCAACCGCGCGGCCTACATCCGCTCTGTGATCGAGTCTCAGCTCGCCGACGACACCGACATCGACGGAGTCCACTGGATCCCGGAGATGAACTACGCCGTCCCCGAGACCGATGACGAGTTCGCACGCCCAAGCCTCCCGACCGACGAGACACCCGCAGGCCCCGGAATCGCGATGGAGTTCCGGCGCGTCGCAGCAGCGGCCTCGGGCTACACCCCGCCCCCCGCAACCACCCACGAGTCCGTCAATCTCTACCGCTCCGTTCGCATCGGCGATGAACTCGACGTGAATCAGGCCGCCCCCAATCTCGTTGGCAACCCGCCCCTCGGCTGGAACCTACCCGCCACGTACTGGGATGGACAGACCGATGTCCCGACGCAGCGCGTCACCCTTCCCCCACGCAACACCCGCTCCAACGACCAGCTCGTCGACCGCCTCAAGCTCCCCCTACCCTCCAGCCTCAACCCGGCCTTCAGCCTCAACCGTGTCCTCCCGACACCCGGCGCATCGCCCAACCAGCTCACCATCGGCGGCACCGACCCGACCGATCCCGGTGATCAGGAAGGCCTGACGATCACCACATGGGCCGCCGTCCGCCGCCCCGGTGCCATCGCCGAGCCTCTCATCGGCGCCTTCCCGCAGTACTGCATCGAGCCCAAGCGCTGGCCCGCGCCCGGCGGCACGCCCATCTGGAACGTCACCGACGACGACGGAAAGTCACTCGACAACCTCGACGTCGCCGACTTCAACGGCAGCCCCGGCTCCTTCAGCGGCGGAGCCGAAAATCTCAGCGACTGGCGTACCTTGACGCTCTCCGACACCTTCACCGGCGATACCGCCAGGGCTCCCAACAACATCCGCAGCAGCCCCCTCGGAGTCGCCGCGGACACGCGCATCAACCCCGCAGTCCCAGCCACCGCCAACTTCGTCGCCAACTTCGCCGAAGTCATCATCGCCGGTGAAGACATCACCGCGCGAATCCGTCCCGGCGACATGCTCCTTCCCCTCGGCGTCGCGCCGATGAACGTGCCGCTCACTGCCGCGGCCATCCCCTGGACCGACGCCACCGACGCCGGCGCACTCAATCGCTGGACCACCCTCGCCGAGGGAATGGCCATGGCACTCGGCTATGACCAGCGCCCCGCCACCGTTCCCCCAATTCCCTCCGACATCCTCCAGCTCTACTACCCCCAGCCCATCGCTGGCGGCACGCAGCGCACTCCCCTGGACCGCGGCAATCTCCGCCTCGACGACTACATCCCCTTCTTCGACGGCAACACCGACCGCGCCTTCACCGCTGGCACCGATCTCCGCGCGGGCCTCGAGATCCCCATCGCGCTGAACGTTCTCGACGTCTTCCACACCGCAGGCACCCTCACCGACTCCATCGACCGAGGCGTCCCGGGCCTCGTCAACATCAACACCGCCTCAACTCCAGTCCTTCGCGCCCTCCCGCTTCTCAGCCCGCCGCCATCCATCGCGCCCGACGCATCCGCCTGGTGGTGGTGGACCGGCCCCGGCGCGCTCGACAACACCAGCGACATCGCCGCCACCGTCGAAGCCTTCCGCGACAAGAGCGAGGTCGCACTCCGCCCCGGCTCGGCCGTCGCCGCGGGTGCCGTCACCTCAGTCTTCTTCAGCGACGACACCTTCACCCCCGACATGGATCCCGAGAACCTCAACGGTCGCCAGCTCTCCTCGCAGATCCTGGGCCTTGGCGAGCAGCCCGGCTTCCGCTCCATCGGCGCCATCCTGAACGCCCGCTTCCGCGACGTCACCGCCCCAGCCTCCGCCGCATGGCCCGCCAACATCGACTTCATGGGCTTTGATGTCGACGGCGCCTCCGTACCCATCAACAACGGCCGCGCAGGCATCGACTCGGTCCTCTACCGCACCGGCGCCGGAGCCTGGAATCCCGCCGAACTTCGCAACGAGTACAAGGAAAAGCTCGCCGTCGCCAACGGCCTCCTCTCCAGCATCACCACCCGCAGCGACACCTTCGCCGTCTGGTTCGTCGTCCAGGGCTACCGCAAGGGCGATGTCGAAGGCCTCACCGGCAACGACCCGCTCGTTCCCAGCGTCCAGCGCCGCTTCCTCATGATCCTGGACCGGTCCAACGTCAGGGCTCTGGGCGACAAGCCCCGCATCCTCGCCCTCCGCGAGCTGCCCATCTGATCCCTCCGCCTCCTCCGCCCCCCTCCCCGTGGCGGCGATGTGCCCCGGAAAATCCGGAAGCACGCGCCGCCGCATTCTTTGAACCTACCATCCTCGAATGTTCGTCGATCGCGCACTCATCAACGTAAAAGCAGGCAAAGGGGGCGACGGCAAAGTCTCCTTCCGCCGCGAAAAACTCGTTCCCAAGGGCGGCCCAGACGGCGGCAACGGCGGTCAGGGCGGCAGCGTCCTCCTCGTCGCCGACGAAGGACTCTCTACGCTCTATGACTTCCGCCAGCAGGCTCACTGGCGCGCCCCCGACGGCGAGAACGGCGGCCGAAAGCAGTGCTCCGGCGCTGCCGCCATCGACCTCCTGATCCGCCTTCCACCCGGCACGCTTATCTACAACAACGCCAGCGATGAGCTCGTCCACGATCTCAAGCCCAACGACTCCATCGTCGTCGCCAAGGGAGGCAAGGGCGGCTGGGGAAACGAGCACTTCAAACGCAGCGACCACCAGTCGCCGCTCCACGCCGAGCCCGGCCACCCCGGCGAAGAGTTCACCTTCCGCCTTGAGCTCAAGCTCATTGCCGAGGTCGGCATCGTCGGCAAGCCCAACGCTGGCAAAAGCACGCTTCTCGCCGCCCTCACCAAAGCCACGCCCAAGATCGCCAACTATCCCTTCACCACCCTCTCGCCGCAGCTCGGCGTCGCCGAAGTCGACGCAACACGCCGCATTGTCCTCGCCGACATCCCCGGCCTTATCGAGGGCGCGGCGGAAGGCAAGGGCCTCGGCCACGACTTTCTCCGCCACATCGAACGCACCAAGATGACCCTCCATCTCTTGGACCTCGCGCCCGAGGATGGCAGCGACCCTGCGGAGAACTACCGCGTCGTGCGCGAAGAGCTCGCTGGCTACAGCGAGGCCCTCGCCGAAAAGCCCGAGCTTGTCGTCCTCAACAAGGCCGACCTCGTGAGCGATCTCGCCGAACGCAAGAAGGCGGTCAACGCCATCTGCCGCGCCCTGAAACTTCGCGAAGGCAAGGAAGTCCTGGTCATCTCCGCTGGCGCCCGCGACGGCCTCCGCCCGCTCCTAGAGCGCCTCTGGTCCACCCTCCACGCGCCCGGCTACGTCGTCGAAGGCTGGAAGGCTCGCGAACCCGCGGCCGAAACCACCGAGGAATAGCGAGCCCAGCCCGCCGAACAAAGCGACCCGCCTCGCTGACTGTCTGCTCCAAATGCCTCAAGCGCGTTGGCCGTTCGTCCCAAGTGCCTCAAGCGAGGGCGAGGGCAGCCGCCCCAGCAGTGCACACTTACTTGCCAATCCCGACTCTCGGCTCCTTCGGGGCTCGATCCCTCCACGGGCCCGCATGCCCTCGCGCCCCAACCCAATCTCACCCCACCCCATCCCCACACCAAGCCAGCCACTCCGCGTTCCCCTTCCCGATCCCCGTCTTCGCCGCGCCTGCCTTTCCGCCGCTCCCCAGGATCGGCGACTTTGTGAGGCCCAGCACCTTCACGCCCAGCGTCGCGATCAGCGCGGCCGTTTCCTGCGTTGCGTGCTTCGCTGTTTCCGCGTCGAGCACCCCGCCTCTTGGGACTTGGCCGCCACGGTCCTTGTGCTCGTAGTGCGGCTTGATGAGCGTGATGATCGTGCCGCCGGGCTTGAGCCAGCGTTTCGCCGCGGGAATGACGAGCCTCTGCGGCGTCCATGACAGGTCGCACACCACAAGCTGGACCATCTCCGGCGCTGGCGCGTGCAGCGCATTCTGCCGTTCCATCACAACAACACGCGCGTCCTTTCGCAGCGTCCATGCGAGCTCGCCATACGCGGTGTCAACGGCATAGACCTTCGCCGCGCCGTGACGCAGCAGGCAGTCCGTGAACCCACCGGTGGAGCATCCAAGATCAGAGCAGATGAGCCCGGTCGGATCTATCTTGAACTCGCGCAGTGCATGCTCGAGCTTGATGCCGCCGCGGCTGACAAACGCGCGCGTTTGTGCCGCGGGCAAAGCCGCGTCGGGGCCATGCGAAGCAGAGCCACCACGCAAAGCAACATCAGCGCGCAAAGCCGAACTCTCGCGCGGATCGCGAGCCGTCGCGCCATCATCAGAATCTGGAAGAGCCATGCTCACTCGGGGCTCACGCGGAAGGGCGCGGCGTCTGAGTGAACGCCTCAGGGTGCGCATCCGCACGCAGCTCCTCTGCGCTCTCAGCACCCAGATCAACATCCGCAGTGATATTCGCGACATCAAACGAGCCCGCGCCGTGCGCCGCGCTCTCGGCATGCGCCGCGCCGTGCGGCCTCAGAAGCGCCGACATCGGCTGCTCGCCCCCGTACGCCGGCGGCATCCCGACAATCGCGATGCCGTAGCGATCCGCGATCGAGATCATCTCATCCTTGTCGAGCATGATCACGTCATTGGCCGCGAGCGCCAGGCACCGAGCGCCCGTCGCGTGCATGTTCTTGATCGTGTTGATGCCAACCGTTGGCACGTCCGCGCGCCGATCATGGCCGATGCGTGCGCCCTTGCACAGCACCCACCCGCTCGCGCGGCACAAACGGCCGACACGCTCGATCATCCGATCCGTCCCCTCAACAGCCTCGACCGCGATGACATCACGCTCGCGCACCGCGATAGCCTGGCCAATGTCCAGCCGCAGCGTGTGCGCCAGCAGCGGCCACGCGAACTCAACATCGGCCATCTGCTCGGGGCTCGGAACACGCCGCGTCATGACACCAAGCGACGACATCTGATCCGGGATCGGCGCCGTGGAATCAAGCAACGTCACGCCGCTGCGTGTGAGCTCATCAGCCACGAGTCCAAGCACAGCATGGCTGCGTCGATCGCGCTTGAGCCGCAGCCACGCCATGATCGTCGGCACATCGGGCAGGTGCCGCACCATGCGCCACGGATCGTGCATCAGCCGGGCCTTGTCAACCTTGCCGACCATGATCGCGTGATGAACCTCAAGCTTCGACAGGATGCGGCCCCACGTCCCAAGCCGCAGCAGCCCAACCTCGCGAAACGTCGAGCAGAGGTGAGGGAGCGCCACGTCGTACTGGCCCGCAAGCCCAAGCCCATGGACCGGGTGCCCCATTGCGCGAAGCGACCGAGCAATCAGCAGAGGCAGCCCGCCGCCGCCCGCGATCAGGCCGATCGCGGTCGGTGGCGGCGGCGTATCAGGCAGCACCGCCGAGGGCGCGACCGCGGCATCCACGGCCGGATACCCCGCCCAGCGAGCGCCGGGCTTGGCTTCCACGTTGATGTCGAGGCGTGCGTTTCGTAACATTCAAAGCAATCGGGTCAATTCGCGAGGGTGAGGTAGGGCGGGTCAAGTAAGGCCGGTCAAGTAAGGCGGGTCAAGCCATTGTCCGCCCCCGGCTTGCCCCGCCGAGCGGTCATGGGCAGAGTCGGCTTCAACTGGTGCAAAGGCCAAGCGCACCTTAACGAACAAAACTTCCCCAGCTACACCATCGGTCCAGCCATGACGACGTGATCGAACTTGCAGGATATGGACCCAAAGGCCGGGTATCAACCCGTGGAGACGCTGTCGTTTGGGATCTGAGAGGATATGGACGCCGAACGGGGAACCTCCCTCGGTTGGATGTTTGTGGCGGTTCAACACCAGCACGCCATCGCTCCGATGATCCTTCGGCATGGATCTCCCAGGAATCGACATCGTTGAGAGCGGCGGCCTTGATCAGAACGCGGATCAGAACGGTCGGCTCGCCGACGCAGGCCCGGACCCAAGCAATCTCGCCAGCGGCCGCCCCGCGCTCCAGGTCTACTTCAAGTGTGCCAACGCCTACCTCCGCGTCCTGCGATCTGCCGATGGCGCTCGCTATCAGGCCCGATGCCCAAAGTGCTCCAAGGAAATCCGCTTTGCCGTCGGCGAAGGCGGCAGCTCGAAGCGATTCTTCGAAGTGTCGTGCTGAGGCGAGAGGCGAGAGGCATGCAGGCATGCAGAGATGGGACCTGAGGGAACGTTCAATCACGGCTTGTGCCCGCTCGCGAAGAGGCCACGCAAGAGGCCGGGGTTGCGGTCATAGCCGGGCTCGCCGGGCTTGATGCCATCGACCTCGGGCGTTCGCCAGATGACCATGACCAGGCCCGCCCCGACGAGGATGAGCGCGCACGCGCCGACGCCGATCTGCGTCGCGAGGCCCGGCGTCCAGTATCCCGGCGATGAGTGCCGCACCCACGCCGCGCCGGACTCACCAACCGCCG
>Ga0105049_10008239_pt1 | contig 12085 bp, 4 predicted proteins | sample MAT06_FD_78087 | JGI IMG/M metagenome (GOLD analysis project Ga0105049, IMG submission 78087) | Freshwater microbial communities from Lake Fryxell liftoff mats and glacier meltwater in Antarctica - MAT-06 | ecosystem: Environmental > Aquatic > Freshwater > Ice > Liftoff microbial mat | place...
AGCAATATTCCCGCCATATTCCCGCAACTTTTGTTTCACCACATTGCGGAGTACTCCCGTGCCTTTTCCGTGCAGAATTTGGATGGTGTTGGCGCTGGTGAGCTAAAAAAATAAAGCCACCCAATCCCCAAAAAATGGGAAAGGGTGGCTTGTTTAATGTACCTACTTAGGTTGGTTGGATTGAATTAGCCGCTATTCTAAGCCTGTATCAGCACTCATTCTTTTACCACCTTGGCCACTTCAAATTGCTGCCCCTCGGCAGTTATTTTTATGAAATACAAACCAGAGGGTAGATCTGAGAGGTCTATGGTAATTTGATTGCTCGCATCAGGAACATTCAAGGTGTGGACATTTCGTCCCGAAAGATCCGTGATAAATACCGTACCTTTTTTCGGTGTGGCAGCTTTCCATTCAAGGGTGATCAGCCCGGTAGTTGGGTTCGGCGTGATTTTTACCGGACTCGATGGTTGCGGGAGCAATTCATCAACGGATACCAAACGACAACTTAAAGCGTCGGTGATGCATTGCTTTAAATCAAAACTGCCTGTTTTGGTGCAACCATTTGAACAGCTGACCGTAACAAAATAATGGCCGCCGGTAGTCACCATGATCTCATCGGTGTTTTGTCCGCTCAAAATACTACCGGATATACCAACAGTCCAACTGTAATTGCAGGTCACACCCGGCATTGGGTTCAGTATTACGGCTTTGATCATTTGCGTATCGTAATTGCAATTGAAACAGGGCCCTAAAACCACTAATTCACAGGGCGGAGCGATTTCTACTACAGTTGATTTTACTTTTTGATCGCAGCAACTGTCGGTTACGACCACGTAGTAGTTCCCTGCAATAAGATTCAATGCCCCAGGGTAGTAAGTGTATGCATCTAGTGGACCAGTGACGTTAAAATCGGTTTGAACCACATTGCCGTCTTTGTACCATTCCACTGTGTAATCACAATCGCAGGGGCCTCCAGACGAGTTGCAGCTATTTATATTAACCATCATGGTTACACCTGTGGGGTTGCAAGCATTGTCATAGGTTGCCGAAAAACTCGCCAACGTTAATTTGTCATACACGTCAATAAAATACTTTACATGATCAATTGGGCAAACGCCATTCTCGGTATCCACGGAGAACCAGGTGTCTTGCCAAAGTCGGTTGGTATGAATCAATGGATTCATCATGCCTGAACCCTGAATCCCTGAAAAAGTAATATTATCGGTGCTGCTCAGCCATTTCCAGGTTACAGGTGGAGGTGATTTTGGGCATTCAGATTTGAACTTCAAGGTGGCATCTTCCCCTGGGCATAATGCTTGCTGTTCGAATGGATCCATATCTAGCATGCCTGCTGGGGCCGCTTCATCGTACAACGTAACCGTAGACGTGCAAACCCGCGGACCACAGGGACCGGAAACCTGCGCAGAAAAAGTAAAGTCTTGCTTGCAATCGCCAGTCAGCCCTGACCAATTCACAGCAGGCGGCTGATAGCTAGTTTGCCCTTGAAGTGCCGAGATTGGATTCCCGGCTGCATCCAACCAATCAATCGTATAACTGCACTGCGTTGGGTCGACCTCAATTTGAATCATGGCAGGCGTAATTGGACTGCCCGTATAACAATATTCCTGATTGGGCAGCGAGCAAGTAACTGGTTTGCAAAGTTTGAAATGTGCAATATTAGAGACCAGTGTTTGACATGGGAAATCTCCGACCGACACAACTGCATACATACAGAAATCACCTGTAAGATAGGGTGGGTAAACATTGGTCGTTGTTGAAAAAGAGGTTGCATAAAGCGACCAACCGGGATCGGAAATAGAGGCAGGGCAAGGTTCATTGGCTATATACCAGTTCACCTGCGAAACGTTCGTCACAGAACCGCCAAAATTGACGGAAACGGGATGCGACGGACTTTCTTTGCAAATTTCAATTCCATCCAGGAATGCTTTTTTGCAACAAATCGGCGTCAAACTTACGGTTAATGGACAAGTTGTTTGTGTGCCATCAGAGCATACACAAACTGCATTGACCGTCAAGTCAAATTGACTTGGTATTGGAATTACAGCATTGATGGTTCCAGTAATGGTCGCGATGCTGTTGCCAAGATTCCAGGTCACCGTTGGCATGGCAGCAAAAGCACCTTGCAAGATAGGCAAAGAAGTGCTCAAGTTACAAGGCAGCCCGGAACCGCTCAAGTTGTTGACTGTCAGGGTAAAATCATAAGTGTCTGGTTGCTCACCACATTCAATGCCAGATGTTGAAATTGCTGCGCAAGTGCAGGTTATATTGATTTGAAAACTACAACTTGAGGTATTCCCTGACATATCAGTAGCAGTACAAACGATTGTCGTTGAGCCGCAGAAGAAAAACTCCCCACTTTGGCGGGAACAAGTATAGGTAACCATTGGGCAATTGTCGGTCACTGTTGGTGGACTGAAATTGACCACCTTACCATGGGTGCAAAATGGTGTAGTCAAATTTTGACTGGCCGGACAGGTAATTTGGGGCAGTTGCTGATCTACGACGGTTACTGAAAAGGCGCAATTGCTGATGTTCCCTGTTGCATCTATTGCAGTGCAAGTAACAAATGTGGTTCCTTTTGGAAATTGAATGGGTGCGGTTCCTGTAAACGTACCCATCAACGCCCCTGTCAAAACGCAGGTCACTTGTGGGTTTGGATCGCAATTGTCGATCACATTGACCAAACTTCTGGTGGCAAAACAAACCCCTGGATCTGTTGGGAAAGTAAGGTTTCCGGAAGGGCATGACAGTATGGGCAGACCAAAATCATTAGGCAAGTTGACTATTTGGACGATAGATTTTGCACAGCCCGTTGCATCAGTGACGGTAAGTCCAACAGGGTAACTACCTCCAATCATGAAAGGATGATTTGGCGGATTTTGCCCGGTAGCATCCGGTACGTTATTTAAATCAAAATCCCAGGAATAAGTGTAGGCTGGTGTTCCGCCAGCTGCGAAACCGCTGAATTGCATTTCAAAACAATTTACGGTCAGAGCGTCGAAACCAATAGCCAAATCACAGGTGTCGCAGAAATTATTACAGCCATATTGAATCGGTAAAATTGAAACGGCAGTAGCAAATGTTGGCTCTGGAATGACCACCGAACTGACAGGTACATCCGTTTTGGTAAAAGTGAAATTGAAAATGGAATCATCATATGGTTTTGCACATTTGGAGTTCAAATTTAGGTTGAACGAACCAACCAGCATGTCCCAGTTTCCAAAACCAGATGGATTGAAACGACGCGCATCGGCATAAAAGACACGGTTGTGGGTGGGTGTGACGGAGATTACACCATTTGAAAACTGTTCTTCCCCATCATCAAAATAGCGCCTACTATTAACAGTTATTATTGGAAGGACTGGTGTAGGGGTGTAAATTAACTTATGGATCACTTGGTAATTGTATAAATACGGTTGGCTCAAATCCTTGTTTTCACCAATAGTCCACAAACTGCCGGATTGGTCTGTCCAAATATCTTTAAAATTGACAATAGAAGGAAATAGCCTACCTGAAAGAGGTGCCAGCGACTTGTCAAGTATTTCTATGAACGCACCTCTATTAGCAGGATTTGGATCAAAAAATTCTCCAACAATGGCGATATTCCCATCAGGCAATACCAGGCCATCATAAATATCGAGGGTTTGGTTGTAGCGTTTTCCATTGCCTACCACGGCACCTGTTGTGCCATTGACTTCTACCAAAATGCCGTCGTTATTCGGGACATCATTACCAACCATCAATAAGTTGCCATTGGGCATCGGAATCAGCCCACGGTGAAATTCATCGTCCGCTGGAAAAGCATTGTAGGTAAACTCCCTACCCCAATTATGCAAACCATTAGGATCAACATTGAACAAAACCACCCGATCAAAACCAGATTGTGGCTGACTGGCCAGGTTTTTTCTACCTACAATGTAATAGGGGAAATTTGAGTTTGCTGGAAACGGATGCCTCAAAATCCGATCAAAATGCTCACGCCCGGTTTGGTCAAACGATTTAAAAAAAACGGTCGCGCCATTATCGTCGAGTCTAAGTAAAAACGAACGGTTGTTTAAGGGCAGCGGAGAAGCTGCAAATGGCGTACGTCCGACTAGTAGAAATCCTTCGGTTAAGGACAACGCGGAGATCGGAACGTATTCAAAATCCAAAATTTGAGAAGCGATATTCAACCGTTTTTCCCAAACTAATGCGCCTGAGATAAGGTCAAATTTTGTGAAAGTTCCAAAATCATTGCCATTGATAACGCGATAACCAGCTACATAAATCCCGTCGCCGAAGGCTTTGATCGCCGTCGGTCGGTTTTCGGAGGTGTCACCATAAATTTTTTCAAACAAGACAACTGCGGGTGCTTGGGCAGTTAGATTAACTGAAGCAAGCAGACTCCAAAACAGCAAAAGGAATGTCTTTTTCATTGATGTATCTTTTTTTAAGTATTTGGAAAAAAGGAGAATGCTCACTATTGTTTGCACGGTTTAATGAAAGTGGAAGTTGTGGCCAAGCAACCTGTTGAAGTGTTTGTCACCGTGAGCGTATAGGTCGTGCCACTGGAAGCTGGTATGTGTTCAAGATTGCAGCCATTTTGATTTACAGGCGTTCCACTGTCCCAAGTCCAAGTATAGCTGAGTGTCCCTGCGCAATTGTCTTTCGAATAATTGGGCGCACAGCCAGTGAGCATAATAGACAGCCCTTCGCAGACACAATCGTTAGTTGGTAGCGGACAACTGATGACCGGGATGATTTCGCAAACAGTCAAACAATGCTTGACAGTGGTGGTGATTTGACAGCCATTTGAAATTTCAACCCAATAGCAGCCTGTTTTGGAGGCCGTAAAAGATTGCCCGGCGCCGACCTGTAAGCCGTTCCAAAACCAGGTATAGATATAGCTTGGGTTGTAGTTAACGAGGGTTAATTGAGTGGTTTGACCTTTGCAAATTTGGGTGGCACCAGTCACTACATCAGCAGCCGGGGCGGTTTTAAGGCAGATCGTCAATTCGTTGGAATATTTCGGGTCACAACCGGACGGATTGCTGAACGGCTTGACGACAATCCGGTATTTGATGCACTTTTCACCGCTAGGCCAGAGATAAGGGGAGAGCGGTGGTTTGAGGCAAGGCAAGATATTGGTGTTCTGGATCGAATTGGAGATGCCCAGATCATACCAAATACCCTGTGAAGGAAACAGATACTGCCAGATTTTGACGCCGTTTTTGAAGGTTAACTCATTCACCATTTTTAGTTGTGCATCGTTGCCCGGACAGATTTCATAAGCCAGCGGATTGTTGCTCAACAAAGTTAAGGTTCCAGTAGGCAATTCGGTGATGCTTCCGGCCATTGGAATAGGATCTACCGTAAAGCATTTTGTATAGGTTACTGATTTGCCTGCACAGTTTTTCACGGTTGCTTCGAAGCAAGCCGTCGGGTCAGTAACTGTTATGTTGTTTAGGGTAAATGAGGTTTGATTGGCGGCACTCAGTATTGGCGAATTATTGTAAGTCCAATCAATGGTTACGCCTGGGCCGGGGGTGTTTACAAACTGGTCTGGCGAATTGAGTAAGCCAGTAAAGTTGACCACATCCCCTGCACAGAGCAAATCGTCTGTGAAATTGGTTGTTGCGGTTACCGTCGCCGCAGGGCTGAGCGGGCAGCAAATTCTAAGCGTTTGAACCTCGGAAATGTAGTCGCAACTCACCCCAAGTACTGGGTCGGTTACCGTGGTCACCGCCCGATATTGCCTATCCACAAACCCATCTGCGTTTGGTGTACAAACGGCTGTGATCACGCCTGGCATTACAGGAAAGCAAAAGCCGGAAAAAGGCGGGAGCGTAATCGCAGTCCAATTCGTCACAGTGTTGTCCAGAAATTGCCAGACGATGGCTGCGCTTGCGTTGGATGTAGGATCAATAACCTGTGGCAATTGCACCGCTTGCCCATTTTTCTTTAGACAAAAGTGAACGGGTTCGCCGGTACAAATCTGTGAGATCGGTGTAGCTGGCGAAAAATAATCACTGATTTGGAGGTCCAGATTTTGGTAGTTTGGGTAGATCAGCTTCGCGCCAGATTTTACAAAATTGCTTGTTGTTCCGCTCAAATTGAAGCCAACCAAAGTGCCGTTTTGGGCTGGTAAAGCAATATCATTGACGGAAGTGTTTGAAGTGTTATTCCCATTGGCCAGGCCTTCGTCAAGCGGCCAGTAAAGTTCCAGACCTGGTTCATTCCCAAACAAGATACAGTTTTTGTTTGCGCAGATATTGGCAGCGGGGCGCGCCAATAGCCAAAGTTTCACATCGTCTACCTGCCCCAGCCAATCGTCGGTAGGTGTTGAACCCTGTCCCCAGTGCCCAACCCGGAAGCGATTGATATCCATTGAATTGGCATTGGGAAGTCCGGTTTGGATAAAAATTGAATTACAGTCCAAAAAAACTTCGACCGTTCCAGTCGCTGCGGTGCGGATTACAGAGACACAATGCCATTGATTGTCATGGATATTTGGCGTAAGCGGTATGGGAAAAAGATTGCTAAAAAAACCATCACGCCAAAACAAATTCAGTACGCCACCACATTCTCCAAACTCAAACCGATCTCCGGAAGTAGTGCCATAGAGTGAAAAGAGTCTTCGAAAATTCCCGACGCAGTTGGTAATGGTGGAAGTCTCTTTGGACAAAAACCACATTTCCACCGTAAAATCAGGGTTTGAAGCAATGGAGGAAAAATCATGTGTGATGTAATCACCATTGCCATCAAAATCAAGGCAATTATTTTGGCAAAAAACTGAAGGTATTGCAAAGCAAATACCCAAGCCTAGCCACAGGAGTGGCAGGAGTGCTTTTTTCATTTGAAAAAAATTATTGGTTGAAAAAATGGTGAAAGACTAGGCGAAATCTGGGCAAGACACGTAGGCTATATCCACCGCAGACCCTGAGTTCGCCCTCAGGCTCCAGCGCGAAAGGATATTTGTCGGCCTAACTGAAGTAAAAGGAATTAAGGCCGTTGTTTGCCGACACGATCCTTAATACAGCCAATTCCCGCAACTTTCATCCCTTAAAAATATCTTGCAATCGAGGCTCCAATGATATTTTTCCCATCAAAGCCGTAATCATCTTTCTTGCTGCTTAGATTGAGCAAAAAACTAGCCCGAATGGTGTACTCATGTCCTTTTATAAATCCTTTGATACCAGCAGTAAAGTGAGGTCCATAGGCTTTATTGTTACCCAAATCACTGGAGGTTATACGGTTGTACGCAAATCCTGCACCGATATGACCACCAAACCCTTCCAGTTCCTGATTGCCAAAATGCAATTCAGCGTCAATGGGCAATTCAAAGGCAAAGGAAATATCGCCTCCCTCACGCGAATTGACCGATCCACTGACCCCAACGGTTGGGCTGGCAGCCAAACGCAGGGATAGTTTGTCGCTTATTTCTGCCAATCGGATAGAAGGAATGTAAGTCAGCCCATAAGCGATGGCACTATTGTCGTCTTCTTCGGCAGTTGAAGGAGCCATGAATAAAGTCGCCCCGAGGCCATGTTGAAAGCTTGTACTGGACTCGCTTTTTTTCTTCTTTTTCTTCTTCTTTTTAGGGCTAAAATCATAGCCGGACAGCTCCTTGGAATGGTTTTCGCTCAGAAAAGCTGAATAAGCATTTGTATTTAATTGAGCATTAGCAGTGCGCGAGAACCCTAACAGAAGGCAGATCGCTAAACAGTATTGCAGGATGTTTTTCATGTTAAAAATTTTTATGGTTGTAAAATTGAGCTGGAATGAAAATAGTCATTGGGCTACTGGTAACTCATATTGAACTTTCCATCTTCCAATGTGACCGTGGAACTGCTCGAAATAGATTGACACATCATTTCAAAAGTGCCCTCAATAGTTTTCGCCACCGTGTCGTGTTTGCTGACGACAATCTTGCCGGATATTGCTCCGTAAGTTTGGATTGAGAGGTAAGTGTAAAATGCATTGAGGGTTGTCGGGTCGCTTGCAGGGAATGTGTAGGTTCCAGGCTGCGCATCAATGGGCAACCGAAGGGTCAGCGAAGTGGCGCCATTGGTCTTGGAACCAATCAGCCAAATCACATCGCCCATATTTATCCCTTGGGTCAAGGAAGCCTCAAAGCTTGTACCGTCAATTTTGGCCGAAATGCCTTTAGGGATTTCGACAGCACCGCCGTCGGCAGGGTCAGTGTCTTTTTTGCAGCTGGTTAAAAGACATAGAGAGAACAGGCCTGCAAGCAGGCAGAATCGAATGGGTTTCATGAATTTTAGAAAAGTTTAGTTGAAAGGAATTGTAAAATGATTAAGTTATTGGTGCCGCGTTCTTTAGGGGTGGGTTACAGGAAAATGTTTGACAAATGCCTTGTTACAATGATATCGGCCTTGCCGTTAATACCTTACCCTCTGTAGACAACTTTATAATGCAGGCATCGAAAAATGCGAGCCAATAAAAGGATGCCGATTGCTAATTTTGGATAGAAATGAGGGCCACCCTAATTCCGAATGTTCGGAACAGACGGACCCCCATTTTTTTCAAATTCCTACTACTCCTTTACTACCTTGGCTATGCCAGTCAATTGTCCATTCAACCAAAGCTGGATAAAATATATCCCGGATGGCAATTGACTCAAGTCCAACAACTGGTCGCTTAGGCCCGCTTGCATTCCTAAAGAAAGCACAGTGCGGCCTTGCGTGTCTGCGATTCGGATAAGAGTAGTCTCTGTCGAGGTTTCAGGCATGAAAACACTAAACTTGCCAGTAGTCGGGTTGGGCATTACCTGGAGCAATTTGACCTTTGGCTCCTCTGTGTCCGTAAAAATTCCGCACTGTTCAAATTCAAATTCCACCTCCTTCACGCAACCACCACAATCAGTCACTACTTTGTACTTGGTTTCAGGCCAAATGACCGACAGGGTGGCGCTGTTTTCCCCACCGATCAATATCCATGTACTGCTAGACGGCTCGAATTTGTACCAGTTATAGGTACAAGTGCTGCCCGAAGGCTGGTTAATGTTTACTGCTTCCAAGGTCACTATTTCGCCTTTACAGCGGAAACAAGGGCCCAATACCACGGCCTGAACGGGCGGGCCGATGGTTTCCACATTGGATTTTATGATCTGATCTTCGCAGCAATTATCGGTGACTACCACATAGTAATTGCCTGAATAATCTCCCAAGAGGCTTGCGTCTATGTAATCATATACACTGAGCGCGCCAGCCGCACTGAAAGAATTGTGGATGAGGTTACCGTCTTTGAACCACTCAATCCTGACTCCACAGGATGAGGCTTTCAGGATGTCCACCTGTAGTTCCACCCCTGTTTCGACACAATAGTCAAGCGGCGTGGCTTTCAGCGCACTGATCTCCAGCGCATCATATACGTCAATTTTCAGGATAACCTCATCGGCAGGGCAAACACCGTTATTTTTTGTCACCTTGTACCAAGTGTCTTGGTCGAGTTTGTTCGTGTTGAAGAGCGGGTTCATGTTGCCTGCCGTGGTTACAGGTGTGTACGAACTGCCATTGGTGCTGACATGCCAATGCCACAAGGGCGACCCAGATGGCAGGGCGGCACATTCAGGAGTATAAAGGATCTGAGCGTCTTCTCCGGGGCACAGCGGCGGCACATCGGGGGGCAGCAGGGTCAAAGTGCCAGCGTCCGCATCGTTGTCATATATCCTGATTGAATACTGACAAGGAATATCGCCACAGGACTGGCTAATGACAGCGGTATAATGGTATTCCCGCCAGCAATTGTCTGGCCCAGCATTAGGTGCGCCCGCAAAACTCAAGCCTGTAGCAATCATTGTATTGTTCGTCTGACCTTGCAATATGCCAGCATCATTGTACCATTGAATAGAAGATACACAGTTGTCGACATAGTTCGCCGTCATCGTAACAATAGATGGAACGGCATTGGAACATAATTGTGAAGGCGAAGTGGCGGTGATGCTGCACGCCGCTGGCTTGCAGAGGGTGACCGTAGCCACATTGGAAAATATCTGCCAGCAAGAGCCGCCACAAGTTCCTTGTAGCACTTCGGCATACACGCATACATTGCCCGTAAGGTATTTGGGCAAAAGCACCAGGTCATCGCAGCCGTTGGTCACTTGATAAGGGCTACCCCAGGCCGGATCGCCAATGGGTGGGCAAGGTGCATAAGTTACATACCAGCGTACTTGTTGAATGTCGGGCAATGCAGCACAACCCAGTAATGGCGCGTTGAACTGCGCCGCATTTTCGCAGACCTCCGCATCATTTACTTGCAATTCGTAACAGCACGGCACGTCGAGTGTGAAGGGCAAACTGCAACTCACCTGGCCGTTCGGACATTGGCAAGTAAGCGTGACGGTGGAGAAAAAATTGACCGGGATACAGCCAGTGGCAACGGTAATCAGGCCAGTTACGGTGCCAATATTGCCGCTCCAAGTTGGCGGATTGCCCACAATGACTACGCCGGGTTGAGTGGTGCTTACCGTCAAGTCGCAGGCACCCGTTGAGCCAGTCAGGTTTTCTACGGTCTGTATAAAAGTAAATATCCGTGGATCGGAAGTACATTCGATATCTGCTAAGCTGGTTTCTCCACAAAGGCACTGAACTTTAACCAATATATTGCAGGAAGCAAGGTTGCCCGCCACGTCGAGGGCCGAAAAGGCAACCGTAGTAGTACCGCATGGGAAGTTGCTCCCGCTAACATGCGAACCAACGATGGTAACAGCCGTGCATTCGTCCGTTGCTGTTGCGGTACCGAAAAATACGGGCGCCTGGCCTATACATGAAGCTATTTGAACCACTGGCGGCGAGGGCGGGCAATTGATCTCTGGAGGGGTATTGTCTACTACCGTCACAGTGAAGAAGCAGGTCGCGGTGTTTCCTGATTGATCCGTGGCTTGGCAAATCACGGTGGAGGCACCAAGGTTAAACACGGTCAATTGTGGGTCGCACAACACTGTAACTGGTCCACAATTGTCTGTGGCTGTCACAACGGGGCTGAAGTTTGCAGTGCAATCTGGGGTATTGGTGCTGAGCGTAATGTCGGATGGGCACTGAATAGTGGGCGGCGTCATGTCTGGAAATACCTGTACTGGAGCCATAAATGTGGCGGTGCAGCCGGTAGCATCGGTCATAGTGACACAAAAGGGGTGTATGCCCGGAGGGAAGGAGGGGATGGTTACGTTGTCGCCCGTAGCATCTGTGCTGTTGTCACAAAAAAAATCCCAGCTATAGGTGAACGGTCCAGTGCCACTGACCGGATCGGCCTGTAAGATAAATCCGTTGCAAGGCGGAATTGGCTGCGAGGTGAAAGTCACGGCGCAATTGATGGGGTTAAACTGGTCGCAAAACGTCTGAAGCAATGAAAGGCTCGATGGTATAGGATCAATACCTAAAAGTGGCTCACTCGTCAATCTGGAGAAGGGTGAATGTGGCAGCACTGGTGGCACGAGCGACTGAATGACAGGAGTGTACGATGCGATGCAGTCAAGATTGTTCAACCATCCGCCCGGGTCGGTCTTCATCGCAAAGATCCGAGCGGCCCCGTTACTATTTGCCAGAAAAGTCGAGCCTACCCAAGCTCCTCCATCCGCCGTTGCGTCCAACACGACGGGCAATTGCCGGGGGTACGCGCCTGCGCCCAGTGTGCCTTGCGGTCGTCTTCCCCACAAAAAACCGCCCGTGGTGGAGAACTTCATCAGCGTAGTTGTTCGGATACCGCCAGAAAAACCGTTGGTACTGCCGAGCGCCAACAAATTCCCGTCAGAAGCGAATTGGAGGTCAACAAAATCAAGGCCCAGGTTGAATAGCCCAGAGGTGGGCACCAAATCAGCCCAGCTGATAATGGGAAAGGGAATGGGCGGCGAAAAGGTAGCTTTAAACAAGAACCCTTCCACGATGTCGCTGCCATTATTCAGGTCATAATAGCCGCTCACGTATGCTGTGTTGTTGTTTTGGAGTACCAAGCCCGTAGGGTAAGGGATTTCGACGGTCGAATTGGGTTTCATGTCCAATTTGCCCTTAGCGTATGGAAGTACACTGTAATTGCTGCTAAACAAAGTCGTGCCCAAATGATGTAC
>Ga0105049_10008240_pt1 | contig 12084 bp, 8 predicted proteins | sample MAT06_FD_78087 | JGI IMG/M metagenome (GOLD analysis project Ga0105049, IMG submission 78087) | Freshwater microbial communities from Lake Fryxell liftoff mats and glacier meltwater in Antarctica - MAT-06 | ecosystem: Environmental > Aquatic > Freshwater > Ice > Liftoff microbial mat | place...
CGAAGGAACTTACGCCGAGGGCGTGCGACTCACAAAGCAGCAAATGAAGCCGATTGAAGCCCGCCTCGAACGCTCGCCGACGCTGGCGAAATACGACATCACCATCCGCCCCCAACACCCCCGCAACGGGTAAATCAAAACACGCCCGTCGCCTATGCGAAGCGATCCCGTTTGGCGAAACGGGCGACGATCTGAACAGTTCGTAAGCCGTCGAGAATGCAATGAGAAGCAATCGCGTTCGCCATTCGGGCGAACCCCCCTCCCGCACGCGCCAAACGGCTTCGGCGAAGGTTTACTCTTGATCCGCAGAATCATCTTGCGCACCAGAGTGATGGCGTGCAGGTGGTGCGTGTAGACGGCGATGCTTGCTTGCGAACCGGTCGGCAGGTCGAGGTCTTCGACATCCTCGCCGTATTCGTAGACGACAGGAATGTCGCCGGAGGAACTACCCGGTGTCGCCGACTGCGCCCGCCCGCTGTTGAGGAACTGCCCTTCCAGGATGATCGGCATCACTTGGCTGACCTTCGCCTTGAAGATTCGACCGGGGTATGCCTTGAGCGCGATCTCTGCCTCGAGGCCCGTCTCGATGCCGGCGATGGCGTTCTGCGGGAAGGTGGCGACGAGTAACCGCCTCTCCTTCGGTACGAACAGCATGGCCGACGCGGTCGAGAACGGCGTCACCATCTGCCTGGGCCGCAGCCCGCTGAACGTCACAATCCGTCCGAAGGGCGCGGACGGTGGTCTGCTCCAGGTCCCACCGCCGCCGGTCGAGCTCCGCTTTCGTCTGACGGACTTCCTGGTTCAGGCCGTTGCTCTCCGCTTCGAGTGCAATCCGGGCCTCGCGTGCCGGAAGGTCGAGCGTTTGACCTTCCCTTCCCCGGCCGGCTTGCCGTTCACAAGCAATTTCCGTGTGCCGCTGCCGTCCGGAATGAATTCTTTCTTTAGCGTGACCTTGCCCTCGGGCAGCGCTTCCGTGCAAAGGATGGTCGCGTCGGCGACGTAAAGTTTACGTAGGCTGATCGCTACAGCCATATTAAATGGTATGCATTAACATCTCATCCGATGGTTTCAGTTACCCCACATCTTTGTGCGTATATCGTCGTTTCACGGTCCGGTTTCGTAGATGACTTCGCACAGTTTGCCGAGGACTTTGCCCTCGCGGCTGGAGCCGACGCCCATCGGTAACGGCACGTTGTTGACGAACATGGCAAATGTAATGTCGGTGCCTTTGGCGGTTTTCATGACTCCTGCGAGTGCTTTGCTTCGCAAGAGGGATCGACCGTTCATGCCGTCGTTGTAAATCAACGTGCCGGTTTTCGCGAATACTTGCCCACGTGCGGCACTTTCCGCCGAGACGACACTCGCCAACGTGCCGTCGATGCCGATCACGGGCAGACACGATTTGTAAATCTCCCACTCGGGGCGTTTCGCCATCGCCACCAGCAGTTGCACCGTTGCTTTTGGCGTTACGCAGTCGGCGGGGCTGCCACCCGCACCGCCGCCGAACGAAATATCCTCGACATCGACGCCGAGCTTTCGCAACACCCGGCGCTGTTCGCGTAAGCCATCGTTCGCGGTCGATTTCCCTTTGCTCACCGCAACGAGGCACGGCAACGTACTCGCGTATAAGTTGTGGCTCACTTTCAGCGTGACCTTCAACGCTTCCTTTAGTGGCGGCGACGTGTTAGCAGCAACCATCGTGTCGTCGGTGTAAGTCGAAATCGTGGGCAGATTCGTCGACTCGGGCTTCTGCACTGCGGCGGCCACGCGCACACTGGCTTTACGGAGTGCCTCGATGAACAAGCCGCGTGCAAACAGTGCCGGGTCTTCAACGGGGTAGATTTTCACGGTCGGTTTGGCATCGATCGCGATGCTGCCACGAACCGAGAAGTGATTCGGGCCGACGTTGAGGATCGTGATCCGCGTCCCAGAACCGGCTTTGCCCGTGGAAATGTCGAGGTCGGCCCGCAGGAAGTCCGTCTCCGGAATGAGCTTCACCTTGGCTGCATCGCCGATGTTTTCACCCGCTGACACCACGATGTCCACGACGTTATCGTTGACGAATATCGGTGTAACCGAGTCCGGCCCGCTACCGGAGCCACGCGTTTTTTCGAACAACCGGTCGTCGACCAGCACTTCGCCGCTCACCTCGCGAATACCTGCTTCGAACACTTGCTTCGCCATCGCGTTCAGCTCCGCACGCGGGTCGATGCCCGTGAGATCGGCTTCGGAAAGTCCGCTATTCGCGTAGGTGTGGTCGTTATTTTTGAACGCTGCCGTGCCGTCGGGTTTGGCCCGGCCACCGAAGGTGAGGTCGCCTTTGCCCACCAAAATCAAGTCGCCATCGAGCACGCCCTCGGAATTCACGCTGCCGTGGAAATGCACGGGCGTGACGATCCGCGAATCGGCCCCCATGCTGATGATCGCGTTCGCGCACGTGTACAGTTTCGTCGTCGATGCGGGCGTGCAGAGTTTGTCGGAATTTCGGCTAAACACGATCTCGCCGGTCTTCGTATCGATGACGTGGAGGCCCCACTTCGCGTGTTTGTAATCCGGCCCATCGATAATCGCCGTCAGTCGTTTCACAAGTACGGGGTCTTCCGCTCGCACGCTGGAAAACGCGAGGCCAACGAGACAGGCAACCAGCGCAAAACGCAAGTATGGCACGGAGTGTTCCTTCGTTTGGAGTTTGAAAATCGAATTGTCCCCGACCGCACGACCCGTGTCAAGCGATCGAGAATGTACCTCGCTTCGCGCGTTTGCAAGAAATTCCGATCGCCGGGAAAAATTGCTCTCCCCTTGCAAGAAATACTCTGGTAGAGTCCCGCTTCGATACGACCGACACGGATGTCGGTGGAACATGGCATTCGGCGGCAAGGAGGCTCCGCGTGGCCCGTCCTTGGAGACTTCGACACAAACTGTTTCTCGGCCTCGGCCTCGTCGTCGGCAGCATTGCGCTGCTGCTGGGCGGGGCGGTCTTCGGACTGCTTTCCTATGTGGAAGCGGGCCAGATCGTCGACCACAAACTGCACCAGTTGCAGGTGACGGTCGTGCTTCGCGATCAGATTCACCAGATGGCGGACAACCGCACGAACCCCGATGGCAAATCGCAGAACCGCCAGGAACAGCAACAATATATTTTGCACTGGTACACGCAGGTTCGCAACTCGCTCGATTATTATCGCGAAACCCGCAAATCGGACCAAAACTCGCAGTTTCCAGATCCCGACGATGGCGAAGGGCAACGACACGCGCTCGCGAAGATCGATACGAGCCTTGCGAAACTCAAACAACTGATTACGACGCCCGGAACGCGGGCCGATTCGCAGGGCGATCAGCGCGTGATCGACGACCCCGCAGTTCGTGCGGCATACCACGAACTGATGAAAGAATCGACGAACCTCTTCGCCATCATCAAGACCGACATCGACGACACGTTTCGCCATGCCGATACGAACCGCCGTCGCGGCACGGCCATTGCGGTTTCGGGAACGGTGGTGGCCGCGCTGTTGATCCTGACGATGCTGTACTACTTCAAAGTCTGGGTTTTCACGCCGATCCGATTGCTTCAGGCGGGCGTGCAACGGGTGCATAATGGCGACTTCGAACACCCGATCCAGCTACAATAGCAAGACGAACTCGAAGAACTCGGCAACGAGTTCGACGCGATGACGGCCCGATTTCGCGACATTTATAAAGACCTCGCGCAGCAGATTAACGACCGCAGTCGGCAACTCGTGCGTTCGGAGCGCATGGTCTCGGTCGGGTTCCTCGCTGCGGGCGTCGCGCACGAAATCAACAATCCGCTCCACTCGATCTATCTGCGTTCGGATTCGCTCGTCTCGCGGCTGGGTACGCTGACGAAGAATCTCGCCCCCGCCGATGCCACGGTACTGACAGACTATCTGCGAGTGATTCAGCAGGAAGCGGATCGTTGCAAGCAGATCGTGAACAAGCTGCTCGATTTCAGCCGATCCGGGGAAGGTCGCCGCGATGCGACGGACATGGGCCGCCTGATTCAGGAAGTGATTGACATTGCCCGCCCGTTGCCGAACTTCGGCCGCAAGCGGATCGAGTATCAGCCGGTGTACCTGCTCGCGGAGGTCTGCCCCGGCGATTTGAAGTCAGTGGTATTGAACTTGATCGTAAACGCACTCGACAGTATGGACGACGACGGAGTATTACGCATCGCAGTGGGTCGCGTCGGCGAAGTGGCCGAGTTGCGATTCCAGGACAGCGGTTGTGGAATGACTCCGGAAGTGCTCGAACATATCTTCGAGCCGTTCTTCACGCGGCGACGCACGGGGAACGGAACGGGGCTGGGGTTGTCGATCAGCCACCAGATTATCGATCAGCACGGCGGCACGATTTCGGCCGCCAGCGATGGCCCCGGTCGCGGGAGTGCCTTCGTGATTCGCGTGCCGATGCGGGCTGTGGCTGCGAAAACGGAGCCGGCGGACGCGAAGAAACCGGAATCGATGCCTGCCATCGTGCCGCTCTGGCCGATCGCGAAGGCCGCCTGATAACCATCCCGCAATGCGGTTGCGGATCTGCAATATTCGACGAATCACCGAGGACGCGACGTGAACGCAACACCACAATTGAAACTGCGGATTCTGTTCGTCGACGACGAACCGCACCTCCGCGAATTCATGTTGGCCGAACTGCCGCGACTCGGCCACGAAGTCACAGTCTGCGCCAATACGAACGCCGCCGTCGAAACGCTCAAACGCGCCACGTTCGATGCCGCCATCCTCGATTTGAAGATGGAGAACGACAATAGCGGGCTGCAAGTTCTTCAGTATTTGAAACAGGTTGCGCCCGATACCGAAGCGGTCATCATGACCGGCTACGCGAACCAGGAAACGACGCTGACCGCGCTACGGCTCGGGGCGTTCGATTACCTGACGAAGCCGTGCAAACTCGCGGACATCGAAGGGCTGTTGATCCGGATCGGCGAGAAGCGGAAGCTGAAAAACCAGGCCGCCGCGCTGCAAACTCGCGTGACGGCGGCTGAAGGCCCGTCGATGCTCATCGGCAACGGCCCCGCGATGGACCCCGTCAAGCGGTTCATCGATACCGTCGCGCCGACCGATGCCACCGTGCTGATTACCGGCGAAACCGGTACGGGTAAAGACGTCGTCGCCCGTTCGATCTTCATGCGTTCGCATCGTGCGGAGATGCCGTTCGTCCCCGTGAACTGCGGCGCACTGACGCAAAACCTCGCGGAGAGCGAACTGTTCGGCCATCGCAAGGGCGCGTTCACTGGTGCCGACCGCGACCGGAAGGGCCTGTTCGAAGTCGCCAACGGCGGCACGCTGTTCCTCGATGAACTCGGGGAACTCGACAAGAATATCCAGGTGAAAATGTTGCGGTTCCTCGAGTCCGGCGAGTTGCGACGCCTCGGGGACAGCGAACCGATCACCTCCGACGTTCGCGTGATTTGCGCCACGAACCAGGATCTGCGCCGACTGATCGCCGATGGCCAGTTCCGCGAAGACTTGCTCTATCGCCTGAATACGTTCCATATTCATCTGCCGTCGTTGCGCGAACGTCCGGAAGACATTCCCGAGTTGGCGCGGTTCTTGTTGGCCCGCGAAGCAAAGCGGCCACTTGAAGCCGTATCGGGGTTACTCACCGCCGACGCGATGCGGGTGATGACCGCGTACCACTGGCAGGGGAATGTCCGCGAGTTGGCGAACGCGATGGAATACGCTTGGATTATGTCCGGCGGGCAGCCGATCACGCCGCACCACTTGCCGCACGACGTGCGGACCGGCGCGATGAACCGCCCCGCCCCCGCGTATATTCCGCCCACCGTTCTGGCATTCCCTGGAATGATGAATCCGGCACCGACAAACCACTACACCGATTCGCCAACGACTCAGACACTGCCGCGTGGGAAAACGCTCGAAGACGTCGAGATGGACTACATTCTGCAAGTATACGCAAAGAACGGCCAGAACAAGCAATCGACCGCCACCGAACTCGGTATCAGTCTGAAAACGCTGTATAACAAGCTGCACAAGTACGAAGAAGAGCGTCAGAAGCGCGCGAGCTAAACGTAGGAATCTCATTACGTCAATTATGAGATCTCAAACTCGCCGAAATTGTCGGTCGAGTTCGCTTCGGCTGAACGATAGCGACGTGGGCCGGCCGTGCGGGCAGTGGTGCGAATCCTCGGCCATGTCGCGCAAGTGCAACAAATATGCGATTTCCTCTTGCGTCAGTTTGTCGCCCGCTTTCACTGCCGCTTTGCACGCCATTGTCGCTAACAGGTGGTCCAGCAACGCTTCCTTAGCGGGCATTCGCTCCTTCGAAATCAGGTAATCAATCGCACTTTGCAGAATCACGTGTGGCGGTTTCCGCGAAAGCAACGTTGGGTAGCTAGATAGCAATATCGTGTTGCCGCCGAAGTCCGAAATCTCCAAACCGAGGCGTTCCAGTTCGTCTTTCGCTTCCAGCACCATCGCGGCTTGATCGGCGGGGAGATCGATCGGCTCCGGGATTAGCAACCGCTGCACCTCGAGTTTGCCATCGCGAATTCGCCGCCGGAGTTGCTCGTACAGGATGCGTTCGTGCAGGGCGTGCTGATCGATAACGAGCATGCCATCCGCGGTTTCAAGCACGAGATACGCATCGTGAACCTGCAACGCCGTGCCGGGCGGCGGCACCGGGAAAGGCTGTGGTGGCAACGACTCCAGCAGGGTAGGCTCCGGAGTTTGCACGGCAATAGGCACTTCCGGCGCAACGACGTGAATCCGCTCGGTGGCAAATGGGATCGTAGTCGTGCGCGGTACGGTTACCGGCACAAACGGGTTGGCAATCGGGCTTGCGAACCGATCCCCGAGCGACATTTCTTCCCACGGCGCAACCGTCGAATCCGCCAGTTCCCGACGTGGCGACATCGGAACATCGGCTTCAGGCCCGTCGGGCACTTTAAGTTTCGGAACGAGGTTTTCCTTGAGCAATCGCGTCTTAACCGTTGCGCGAATCAGCGAAAATATCAGCGAGTTTTCGCGGAAGCGAACTTCGGATTTCGTCGGGTGAACGTTGACATCCACGGTGTCGGGTGGCACCGTCAGGAACAAGAAGCCGATGGCGTGTCGGCCCGTCATCAGCAACCCGCGATAGGCGTCTTGCAGTGCGTACGCGAGGCTGCGGTCGCGAAACCAACGCCCGTTTACGAACAGGTATTGCAACTTCGCATTACCCCGGTCGCAGACGGGATCGGCAATGAACCCCGTTAAACGAAGCGGGCCGGGACCGGAGTCGATTTCGTACACCGCGTTGCGAATTTCGCCACCGTAGAACAGGCCGATGCGATCGCGAAGATTCGCCGACGCGGGCACTTCGTAGACCGATTTCCCGTTGTGCCGTAACACGATGTGCAGCGTGGGGTGCGAGAGCGCGATCCGCGTCACGGTTTCCGAGACTTGGCCGAGTTCGGTGGCGATACTTTTGAGGAACTTCTTGCGAACGGGCACGTTGTAGAACAAGTGCCGCACTTCGATCCGCGTGCCGGTGGAACCACCCCACGGCCTTACTTCGGAGAGTTCGCCACCATCGCAGCGGATTTCCGAACCGCACTCGGCATCGGTGGCACGCGATTGCAGCGTCACCTTCGCGATGCTGCCGATCGAAGCGAGTGCCTCGCCGCGAAAGCCCATCGTGCCGATGCGAAAGAGATCCTCCGCATCGGTGAGCTTGCTCGTCGCATGAGACGTCAGCGCGAGTGCGAGATCTTCGGCCACGATGCCACGCCCGTTATCGACGACGCGAATCAGTTCCGTGCCGCCCTGATCGAGATCGATGTCGATCCGCGTGGCCCCCGCATCGATCGAGTTTTCGAGCAACTCTTTCACGACGCTTGCGGGCCGTTCGACGACTTCCCCGGCCGCGATCTTCGCGATGACATTGGCCGACAATTGGCGGATTCGTGACATATTTCCCAAACACCCCGTATCGCGTTTCTTACGTCCCAATTTTAGCAAACCGTTCGCTTTCGGTCGACGTAAGTCAGAATTGCGGACGCTCAAAAACCGGTTTTTTCGTGTTTTTGATTCTGAAAATGCCACTTTGAAATCGGAGATAACTGATTTCAGCGAGGCCGTTTCGCGGTATCTGTCTGCCAATTCGTGGGTTACGCCGACGGCCATCGATTCGAGACTCGGCGCAAGTACCGATATTTTGGCGACGTCAAGCGACCGACACACGACGTCGAGGCGACCGACACACGACATCACACGACATTATGGCGACGTGAGACGACACTTTCGCGACATCACAGAATTCCGACTTACGTCACATCGTCTCAAATTTTTTGACTACGGTCAATCGTGTGGGTGCGAGTAAAAGTCGACTCAAATTGACTCGCTACGGACATCGCTGCGCGAACGTATTTTTGCAATAACTCTCTCTCCTAGCCGAATCATTCGGTGAGGACAGGAGGGTTGTGTTCATGTTTGCTCTCGATGAATTACTTCATGGTACGACGATCGAGCCACGGCCGTATCAGGCGCGGATCGTCGAGAAGGCGGTCGAACTGTTTACGCAAAAACAACTGCGTTCGATTCTCGTTGAAAGCCCGACGGGTAGCGGCAAAACGGTGATGGGGTTGTTGATTGCGGCCGCGCTGCAACGCGAACTCGGCCTGAAAGTCGGCTGGGTGGCGATGCGTCGCTTTTTACTTGCGCAGGCGAAAGCCGAAGTCTCCGAACGGGGCATCCCGTTGCAGGCCGAGTTCATTTCGATGTTCGACAAGAACCCGCCCGCAAACCTCGATCTGCTCGTCGTCGATGAAGCCCAACACGATGCGGCGGGCAGCATGGCGCATCTGCACAATGTCATCCGCCCGCGTTACATTCTCGGCTTGTCCGCCACGCCGTTTCGCACGGATAAAGTGAAGCTCTGCTTCGATACGAGTATCCGCGATGCCGGCATTCGCACGCTGATCGAAGACGGTTATCTCAGCCAATATCGGCACTTCACCATCCCCGATTACTCGCCCGAATCGGTGGCAGATTGCTACATCCAGGATCGCGCGCGATGGGGCAAAACGGTCTTCTACTTCCACACGATTCCGCAATGCAAACGCGCCGCAGATCGACTGATTGCTGCCGGCGTGCGCGTCGAAATCATCGGTGCGAACGGCGACCGCGAAGCCCAACTCGACAAGTTCGAACGCGGTGAAGTCGATTGCCTCGTGAATTGCATCGTGCTCGCGGAGGGTTTCGATTGCCCGAGCTTACAAACGGTCTTTTGCCGCCCGAGCGCGAAGTCGATCACGGTGCAGATGTGCGGGCGGGTTTTGCGAAAGCACGCCGATGTGCCCGTGAAAAACATCGTGCAATGCCAGAAGACGCGCTGGCCGTTCGTGCGAACCGCCGCCCCGACGCTGCAATATGTCTGGGCCGACACCGAATGGCGAACGCTGCAAATCAACCCGCGAATTCAGCAAGTCGCGCAGTCCACAATGCGGGCACTCGCGCGAACGCCTGTGGATTTGCCGGAATATTTGAAGAAACGGCAAACCACGCCGACGCAGCACTGGAGCACAGCGGTCCAAGAGTAACCCGTTTTATCACCCCGATAGGAGAGACGATCATGACGACGACATTCGACTACGGCATCTGCCAACTGCGCGACTTGCAGGTTCCAATTGGCCACGACTCCACGGATAAACCGAGCGCCGCCAACCACACCGATGACTTGCTCATGCACGGTCAACCCGTGAAAACGAGTCGCCGTTTCTGGCATAGCCTGCAAGTGCGGTTCGGCTTCACCGCGAATATTTTCCGCTACTTTACGCACGCGGAAGTCTTTCAGCGAATCAGCACGAAAGCGCCCGACGACAAAATCCGCTGGTGCCTCGAACGCAACACCGAGACGAACTCCACCCGCTTGATGGCGGTGTCGAACCCGAAGACAGCCGTCATCCCGCACGATGAACTCGAGAACTTGCTGAACCGTCACCGTGCGAAAGAAACGCTGTATCACGAAGGGGTCGTGCGGAGTTGCCACACGCCTCGCCATGCCACCCCGTTCACGATTTCCGGCGATGGTTTCGAGGCGCAATACGTGATCGAAACGCCGATCGATGGATTCGGGAAGCCGTCGGTTTATCTGGCCATGCTGCGGCAGATTTGCAGCAACGGGGCCGTGGCAATGACTCCCGCATTCCGGAGCGAAATCAACCTCGGACGAGGCGGAGCGAATGCGACGTTCGGCCTCGTTCGTGCGCTCGAAGGCTTCAACAACGAAGAAGGCTTCATGGCACTTCGCCAACGTTTCGAGTCGTCGACGCGGTCGTGGGCTTCCGTCAATGAAGTCGCGCGGTTCGGCCGATTGCTGGTGGGAATGGTGAACGCGAAAGAAGTCCCCGGCCGATTGGTGGCACCGAAAATCAAAGGCTCTGACGGCGCTTCGCTGATGGACGGCTCGCCGATGATGCACGCCTTCAGCAAGATGGCTGGCGACTTGACGAGCATTTACGGGCTGGCCAACATGGACGCACTCAGCGCCAAACGGCAACGCACTCTGCCATCCGCCTGTCGCGTTTACGACCTGATCAATTTCGCGAGCGAAGTCGCGACGCACCACGCGAAACCTGCCGGTGGCAAACGTATTCAGGGCTTCATCGGCGAACTCGTCAGCGGCGAATATGACCTCGAAAATACCGTCGATCAGTTCGCCGATTGGAAGGATTTCTTTCTGGGCGACAGTTCGAAACCGACCGGCAAACGCAAACGCTAAGAAGGACGCAAATTCTTATCGGAGGTGTTTTCGGGTCATCCAGGTTTTGGTTTCTTTATCCCAACGGGATTACAGCCATTAGCCCCGGGTCGCGGCTTCCGCGCACCCAGGGTGCTCCTGGTCCGATGCAGTTCGTCTAGCCTCGTTCGCTCGCATTTTGTTACAGCTACCCAAACACCGTTCCCGTCTGGAGTAGTCGATATGCGACTCGCCATGATTTTGTTTGTGCTTGCCGATTGTGCGATGGCGTTCGCGGCTCCGATGCCGGCGTTCGACGATGCGCCGCTTCGGGCGATTCAGTTCATTGACAAGAACGAAGGCTGGAGCGTCGGCGACGATGGCGTGATCTGGCACAGCATCGACGGTGGCAAGAGCTGGGAACGCCAGAAATCGGGCACGCGAGCCAGTTTGCGTTCGGTGCATTTCGCAACGCCATATACCGGTTGGGTAGCGGGGCGGGTCGAAAAAGCAGGCGATGCGGCGAGCATGGGCGTGCTGTTGCACACCACCGATGGCGGGATTACGTGGGCTGAAACGGCAACGAATCTGCTGCCGGGGCTGAATATCGTGCGGTTTTTCGACGAGAAGAACGGCATCGTCATCGGCGATGGCTGCCCGGGTTACCCCGCGGGTACGTTCACAACCAACGATGGCGGCGGCAGTTGGCGACCGGTCAGCGGGCCGCGAATCGCGACGTGGCTGGCGTGCGATTTCCAGGATAACAAGAGCGGTTTGATCGCCGGTGCGTGGTCGCAATCGGCGAAGTTCGTCGATGGGCCATTGCAACCGGGGCAGATGGAAATCCCCGGCAGTCGCAGCGTGCGTGCGGTCAGGATTTCCGGAAAAGAAGCGATTGTCGCGGGTGATGGCGGGCTGGTGATGGTCAATCGCGACTGGCCGAACGGCACGTGGTCGCACGTCGAATTGCCACTCGATCGCGACGCCCGTTCGGTGTGCGATTTCCACTCGGTTGCCGCAGTCGACCAGAACCTCTGGCTGGTCGGACGGCCCGGCTCAGTCGTGCTGTTCAGCCCCGATTTCGGTCGAACGTGGGAAGTTCGCAAGACGATCGTATCGGTGCCACTTCACGCGATTGCGATGCTCGACGCGAACACCGGCTGGGCGGTCGGCGAACTCGGTACGATCCTCGGCACAATCGACGGCGGCAAGACCTGGACCTCGCGGAAATCGGGTGGCCACCGTGCCGCGATTCTGGCAGTTCACGCTTCCGGTAAAGGCATTCCTTACGGGACGATTGCACAACTGGCGGGGAAAGATGGCTATCTTGCCGCAGCGGTGCAAGTGACGTCTGCCGACGCGAAAACCGCC
>Ga0105049_10008242_pt1 | contig 12083 bp, 16 predicted proteins | sample MAT06_FD_78087 | JGI IMG/M metagenome (GOLD analysis project Ga0105049, IMG submission 78087) | Freshwater microbial communities from Lake Fryxell liftoff mats and glacier meltwater in Antarctica - MAT-06 | ecosystem: Environmental > Aquatic > Freshwater > Ice > Liftoff microbial mat | place...
AAAATAAAGGATGACAGTTACCGGAAAGTAGTGATTTTATTGACCTTGATGGGAGCCATTGTAATGTTTTTAAAGAGATGACAAATTTCAAGTTTCAACCAATCCCATTAAATTGTATTTGAGAAAACAGTTGCATTAAAATGAGCTATCCGGTAATTTATATCATGGGCGTTTCGGGCAGTGGTAAAACAACCATTGGAAAACTTTTGTCCCAAAAAACAGGATATCCTTTTTATGATGCAGATGATTTTCATTCTATTGAAAACAAGGCCAAAATGAATGCAGGCATTCCGCTAACGGATGAAGACCGGCAGCCGTGGCTTGATGGCATAAATAATTTTGTAGTTGAAGCGAATAAGAAACACCCCGTGATACTGGTATGCTCCGCCTTGAAACAACGCTACCGGGAAAGGCTCAGCGAATCGATTGAAGATAACTGCCAATGGATTTTTCTGGAGGGAGATTTTAATACGATACTTGGACGATTAAATAGCAGGGCCGACCATTATATGCCAGCTTCACTTTTACAATCACAGTTTGCTGCGTTAGAAATACCGCAGGATGCCACCCGGATAGACATACGAAAAACCCCGGATGAAATTATCCAAACCATCAGAACGAAACTAAAGAGTTGATTTGCAATGATGCATCGATCAGTAGCGAAGGGGGCTTTATTTTTCAGGCAAAAATCTTCAAGTTGGAATCCAACAGCCTGATAAAAAACTTTAATGCACGACCTTTTACGTGGTTGTACTTTTTCCCTGAAATTATTTAAAAAAATGCGCCAGCGCTTTTGCCACGCCATCGTTGTTGTTGGTATCGGTTACATAGTTGGCAGCAGCTTTTATTTCATCAGGAGCATTGCCCATTGCAACACCCATACCGGCATATTCAATCATTCCCTTATCGTTGTAATTATCACCAATGGCAACGATTTCATTTTGCTGAATACCATACTTAGCTGCTAAAAACTTAACTGCTCCGGCTTTAGACGCTTCGAGGTTCATGATTTCAAGATAACGTGGCTGCGATTTATAAATATTGAATTTGCCCTCATGCAATTCGAGCAACCTTTTTTCAATATCAATAATTAGCTCCTTATCTCCTGCAATTAATATCTTATTAGGACCGCTTTTGATAGCATGCCATTCCTTCATGGAATGCTCAAATGGTTGAATTTTTATTTTAACCTGGGTTATCCGTTGTTCCTTTTTTACTTCTGTCCTGTCTACAGTTGCGTACCATTCCATCTGGCAATAATACATTACTGCCACATCGTAGTTCTCTACTTCATGGTGAATAAGGGCTGCTTCTGATAAAGCAATATCAGTCTGGCAAATTATTTCTTTATTGTGCAAAATATACCCGCCATTTAAACTAACAACAGGAATGCTTTCAGGAAACACGTTCTGCGTGATGGGTAGTATGCCATGTAGCGGTCGGGCAGAAATGGGTACAATGATGATTCCCTTGTTCAACAGATCTTGTATAGCCTTTTTGGTAACGTCGCTAATGGTGTGATCCTTTCGTAATAAAGTGCCATCCATGTCTAAAAAAACCGCTTTGTACATTGTTTCATTTAAAATTGGTAAGGCCGCAAATATATACGGTTTTACCAACGAAAACAGGTTAACTGCAAAAAATTGCCCGTTACTAGCATCAATAAAAATAACCAGTAGCTCAATTTTCCAAAAAATGTGATGGGTTAGCAGGGAAAAAGATTTTAAGAACTACCACAAATTTATTTTGAAGGTGTTTGAAAATACCCGAACCAGACTGGCTAAAATTACAAAGCAACTATCAAAGGGGATATTTAGAAATTGCGCCGGACAGCATCCAATTGTACACATAATAAAACTTTTGTCCATTATATGGAAATCAGTATCATTAAATTTTCACGTAACCCTTACTGGATAATGGTTACGTTAATTGGCACGATGACTGCAATTACCAAACAAAATTAACCACCACAAAAAATAACATGAACGCATTCAACAAAATTATTTTAGGATTTATGTTATCAGTATCAATATCTGTTGTAGAAGCACAGACTAAAAAATTGATGTTTGACAATACGCAACCCACCAAACGAATTTACAACGACAACGAAATTATACTTCCAAAGTATTTACAGTATGAAAAAACAGGAGCATCCGGAAATATGCTGGAAAGCACACTTGCAAACAATATGCTTCAGATTCGTTGGCAAACAAAGGCTGAAACAAATACCAGCCATTTTAAACTACAGTGTAGTATTGACGGACAGCACTTTGAGCCAATTGAAACCATTGCGGCAAAAGGCTTTTCTAAGAAAAATAACAATTATACAACAATCATTACTCCCAATAATTTAAACAACGATCCTTTATCCTATCGTTTAAAAAGTGTTTTTGTAAATGGTAAAGAGGTGTTCACTTCAATCCTCGTGGTAGACATGGCTTCAACAACACAGGAATCAATCAATCAATCATCAACGGTAGTTTTGGTGATCTAATCACCTACAGCAGAACGCACAAAAACCTTGTGTCCCTCAAAACAGTACTACAAGAAAAGAATAAAAACAGGATGAGAAAAGATGTATCTAAACTACAGTCCAACGAAGCAAATTAGATTTATTTTGCTTTTGACATCAATCATTAATGGTTCGATGGGAAACAATAATGGCTTAATCAATTAATAACACCTTATCAAAACAGATTTTTTAATCTATAAAAAATAATAAAATGAGTACCAGCATACAAAGTGGCCCTATACCGATTTTAATAACCAAAAGCTTACAAAAAATGGTAAACCTGGCAGCAGGTAACCTAAGGTTAACCGCCGCAAAGCGACATAGCTTTATCGTGAATGAGGTATCATCCGAATTTCAAATTGAAACCAACGAAATCATATTAACAACCCTGTTGAATCAGCTCCTGAGTGCGGTAGTCAGCAATACAAATCATAGTTGTATTCGCATTGAAGCAAAGGAATATGATGATGTTGTTTTTGTAACAGTTAAAGAAAATAGCGGTATTGTGAACGGTAGCGTAGTGTTCAATCTTGATGCAATAAAAATACTTGCCATGAAAATGAATGGAGCAATCACTGTTAGTAATACCGGCAATAAGATAAATTCTTTTTTATTAAGCTTTCCTAATTTTAAAATTGCTGCTTAGTTTTCGACAACGCATTCATATAAAGGCTGACCAAAAGTCTGGTTTCAAATCCAGCTTCCTTTACGTTATTAAACATTTACAACCTTTCCGGTTGAACATAGTCTGCGGGGCTTTTAAAAACACCTCCAACAGCAAATGCTTAATAGTTTCAAACAATAGAAAAGCTTCTGCCCGTTTGGGCAAAAGCTTTTTTTATTTTATTCTTTTATTTTGCTTATTGTAAATCTGCAGATACAGAAATTTTTGGTTCAGTTGCAACCTTTCCTGCACCAATTGCAGGACCATTTACGCCATAATCTTCCAACTTAATTGAAAAGTCAGCATTTGTAGAAATGGATTTACCAGCTACAATAATTTTACCGGTAGTTTTTACTGGCTTTGTAACTCCATGAATGGTTAAATCCCCTGCAACTTCCGCATTGTAGGTACCATCCTTTTGGAAATCAACTGAAGCCAGATTGGTGATATTTCCTTTGAAAGTAGCTGTGGGAAATTTTTCAGAATCCATCCACGTTGCACCGTTAAAATGCTCCTGCATTTTTGGATTGCTAAAAGCAAAGTTTTTCACAATCGCTTCAAATGCAATGGTTCCCTTTTTGGCATCAATGGCAGCAATTACGGTTTTGTTTTCTGCTTTTGGCAAAGCGTCTTTGCTGGTAGTGGCATCAAAACTAATGATACCGGATGTAGTTGTTTTCTTTTGGGCAAAAATAGATCCCGTTACTGCTACCAAAGCAAAGAATAGAATTGTTTTTTTCATTTGTTAAGATTTTTTATTTTTTTATTTATTGATTACACATCTTTTAAATGTAATAAACTCCGTTTCCAGAATTTCGCTGTAAGCTCCACCACTACAGGAGCCTTTGATCGAAACCTCATCTCCCTGCTTAATACTTTTTGCCTCAGCAAGATGCTGTTGTTGAAAGGCAAAAATAATATAGGAACCGGAGGTTGAATCGGCCATTTTTATATTTACGGTTGTATCAGCGGCCTCCACTTCAGACACCATTCCATTTACCACTATAATCTTTTCCGAATACTTCCTGTTGGATAAACTATCATTCTTTTCAAACTCGTGAATTAGGGCTAATGCATTCACCGTATAATCTGCCTTTATTTCTGTAGTATCTGAAAATTTTAAATTAAAAATATACCAGATTGCGCCACCACCTACCACCAATAAAACGGAAATTACTACTAGTGCTTTTTTTAGAACCGAACTGCCTTTCTTCTTAACTGCTTCCATTTACTTGAATTACTTTACCGGATATAAATAAAATTGAAAGGCAAATATACGTTGTTTAAACATTGAGTTGTGCATTCAAAGAAAAAAAGTACCGCCATATTACTTCAAATAACTGAAAGGGCACTCGTAAGTGCAATATAATGGTGTGTTTGAAAAATGCCCGATAAAAATTTACTATTTCTTAACAATAAATCCTTGGTACAAACCTCTGCTTATGGGTGAGCAACTTAAATTTAATATTTCAACCCAAATCTAACACGAAGGGCGCCATAAGAATCAGCCAAAAAGCCATCCTATTGAGCACATTTAATAACCACTTCTTAAATTAAAAAGATACTCTGTGAACACAATTTCTAACATTTTAGTTGATAATGAATCAACCTATCAAACCACCTATTCATGATCATTGTATATGTTTTTCTTGCCTTTATCCTGTTTGTAATTTTATTTATACAACAGGATATGTTTGGTAAAACGCCCTCAGGAGAAAGACTGGATCGGATTAAAAAATCTTCCAACTTTAAAGAGGCAAATTTCAAAATCTAAGCCACACGCCCGACCGTACAGAAAGCGTAAATTATTGTGCCGTTTTAAAGGAGTTTATCTTTTCCAAACGCAAACGTGGTAAGCCTATTGAAACAATCCCCTCAAAAAAACCAATCTGCTAACCCTTTCCGCAGATCAGGATGTGTTGGTGTGGTTTGGACATTCTTCTTATTTCATCCACATAGATGGCAAGAAAATTTTAGTATATCCCGTGTTAAGTGGTGCCGTAAGCCCGATTAAGGGGGCTATTCGCAGTTTTAAAGGCAGTGACATTTATACCACTGCCGACATACCCGAGATAGATTATCTTTTTATTTCGCACAACCACTGGGATCATTTGGATTACGCAACCATCAAACAATTAAAACCAGAGATTAATAAAATCATTTGTGGGCTTGGTACCGGCCAACAACTACAGCATGGGGGTTTTCATCCCAACCAGTTGGTTGAGAGAGACTGGGAAGATGAAGTTATATTGGACGATGGCTTTACTATAAACTTTACCCCTGCCCGACATTTTTCCGACAGGGATTTCAAAAGAAATACAGCTTTGTGGATGTCCTTTGTTTTAAAAACGCCTACCATGAAAATATTTCTGGGAGGAAATAGTGGCTATGACACTCATTTTGCAGCCATTGGAAATAAATATGGCCCATTTGCCCTTGCTATACTGGAATGTGAACAGTATGACAAGAGCTGGAAGTACATCCACATGATGCCGGAAGAGATCATTGCGACAGCAGGCGATTTAAAAGCAACTACATTGCTTCCAGTACACTGGGCTAAATTTTCATTGGCCAATCATGCCTGGGACGATCCGATAAAAGCAGTTGCTGCATTTGGGAAGATAAAAAATTAGTTTGTCATTATGCCGATGATCGGAGAAACGGTATTACTTAACGGCAAGAACGAATTTGGAGCTTGGTGTGAAAAGATATCCTGAAAACAAAGCAAATCACTTTATGAAATCTTCCCGCAATGGAGAAAACATATCCAGCAATACACCTTCTTCAAGGCAGTAAACTCCATGGGGTGTGTTGGGTGGTACATAAAATGAACTACCGATTCCCAATACTCTTTTTTCACCATCTATATTTACTTCAAAAGCCCCTTTTTCTACATAAGAAATCTGGGTATGGTAATGTTGGTGAACTGCCCCAACCGATCCCTTTTCAAAAATCACTTTTACGAGCATCAGGCTTTCATCATACGCAATTATTTTCCTGCTAATACCTTCGCCGAGGTTATCCAATTCGATGTCTGCGTCTTGGATAAATCGCTTTTTTTCACTTAATTTTTCCATACTGCAAATGTAGGGTAGAAATAAATATTGACTACCTGCAACATGGCATGGGTAACTTTCAAAAAAGGTGGGTTTAAAAGAAACGAAAGGTTGCCAACCCTAAAGAACCATACTACTAATTGTGAGCGGCTGTTGACCATGCAGGCAGCGCTGTGAGGAAATTTAAAATACGTCCCGTAGCATCGCTGCGTTTTAAATTGCAGGAAGGTATCGTTATTTTTGAACACAAAGAATCTAAAAAGCTGGTCATACATCGTGCCAGTACTTTTGGTAACAGTATATTTGTAAGAAATAATTTAACCCGGTCAATCAATCATATTAATACACTGACAACCTGAAAAATGAAAAAAATAAATTTGCTATTTTGCATTGCACTAATGATTGTCTGCAATGTTGTTGCTCAAATAAAATCATCCGAAAACAAATCAGGCAATCCTGTTTTTCCGGGCTGGTATGCCGATCCTGAGGGAGCCGTATTTGATAACCATTACTGGATTTACCCCACCTACTCTGCACCTTACAATCAGCAGGTTTATTTTGATGCGTTTTCTTCGCCCGATTTGGTAACCTGGACAAAACATCAACACATCACAGACACTGCTAACATTAAATGGGCCAACCGAGCCATGTGGGCTCCGTCAGTTATTAAAAAAGACAATTAATACTTTTTCTTTTTTGGTGCCAACGATATTCAAAATGACCAGGAGAAAGGCGGTATCGGCGTTGCAGTGTCCGATCATCCCGGAGGACCGTTTAGAGATTATTTAGGTAAGCCACTGATAGATAAATTTTACAATGGCGCACAGCCCATCGACCAGTTTGTTTTTAAAGATGCCGATGACAAATATTACTTGTTGTGTGGCGGACGGAGGCACTGCAATATTGCCCGTCTCAACAATGATTTTACCGGTTTTATACCTTTTGATAATGGGCCCAATTTAAAGAAGAATACCCCGGAAGGATATTTGGAAGGGCAGATGATATTTATAAGGCATGATAAATATTATTTCATGTGGTCGGAAGGTGGTTTGACAGGACCCGATTACTGATTAGCATAAGCAATAGCAGATTCTCCCTTTTGGCTATTTAAAAAATCATTAAGATATTGCAACAGTGTCCGGCCATTGCAACAGGAGCCGGTCATCATTCCGTGATCAACGTTCCTGCAACCGATGACTGGTATATTATTTATCACCGCAGACCATTGACTGAAACGGATGGCAACTCAAGAGTGACTTGTATCGACAAAATGTATTTTGATAAAAAAAGTTTGATAAGGCCGGTGGTAATTACCAATTCCGGGGTGAAAAAAAACACTCTATTGATTAAATAAAACTTGCAGCAATGACCAACGATTACCTGGAAAGTGTAAAAAAACAATTGGAGTATTATAAAATGCTGGGCGAAAAAGCCATGGCACAATTACCGGCGGAAAAATTATTCTGGCAGTATAATCCCGAAAGTAACAGTATTGCCTCCATTGTAAAACATCTTTGGGGAAATATGCTTTCCCGCTGGACCAATTTTTTAACCACTGATGGCGAAAAAGAATGGCGCAACAGAGAGGCAGAGTTTGACAACGACCTGCATAGCAAAGAAGAACTGATGGACAAATGGAACGAAGGATGGAAATGTCTTTTTGATGCGATAGAACCATTGACCACAGCAGATCTTGACAAAGAAATCTTTATCCGAAATATGGGGCATACCGTGTTAGAAGCCATCAACCGCCAACTGGCACATTATCCTTATCATATTGGACAGATGGTGTTTATTGCAAAAATGATTTGCGATGATCCATGGAAATCCTTGTCTATACCTAAAGGAAATTCAACAGCATACAACGCAACCAAATTTGCAGCACCAAAACATAGGGAGCATTTTACCGATGAATTCCGGGAAGATAAGAAATCATAAATACGAGCACCTGTTGGATAGCAGTCATAAATAAAATCCAATTCTTACTGCCACCGTTTGCACCTGCTGCTTTGGCACAATATTTTCATTTGTTTAAAAAACTTACAGCTTGAAAAAATTGATACTTATTTTGCTCATTTCATCTGCTGCAACAGCACAGGCACAAAAGATTGAAAACATTTACGTTAATTTATACACAGACAGCTTAAAGAAAGGCACATTCAATTATATCAACATTGATGGCCTTTTATCCAATGGAAGCTATTTGCCCCTTGATAGTACCCATTTAATTTTTCAAGCCTCCGCCGGCACCTTTAAGGGCAACAGTTTATGGGTAGACCCTAATTTTAAAGACGACAGCATAAATATAAAAGTAATACTACGTAGCAACCCGTCACTCTGCAAGCAATTTGATATTTATATCAAGAAAAAGCCGGATAATGAGCGGTTGAAAACGTCGGATGAAATTATGAACGAAATCAATAACAACGGGAAATCGAAAAAGAAAAGAAGCCGTAATTGAAACTAAGAAGATTTGGGTAATCAGAAAATACCGGACATAAAAATGGCAAGTTACTTACATCGCACCGCTCAACCATTTACCCTTGCTACCTTCCGGTCCTGGGGGAGTTCAACAGGAGCTGGCCGTATAAGACTTGCCGGTGCAAATATAAGGCAGCGATTTTAAAAGCCTCCATAAAATTTTATTTTTCTAATGAAAAAATAAAATTACACTACAAACTCTTTTCATTGATCAATTCAATATTCTACAGAAAGCAAGCTGAAGAAGCATTTCAACCTAATTTCCAAACATACCAAAAGATGATTATTCACAACAACTGGCAAATACGATTTTAAAATATTCGCTGCAGGTCACTATTGAGATAACCTTTTGTACTGCTGATTTTTTATCATTCATTTGATAAAAAAAATTATTGGTAGTTAAAAACTAAACCCCGGCCGGTCGCTTCGGGTATTTAGTTTTGAAACGCCAATCAACTGGTCCGACTGATCTGTAAATGATTTATAATACACTAAAATCGTATAGCTATTTTCGGTTTCCCAATAATTACCCTCCAGCTCTGTTTTCTGTTTCGGATCATTTTTATCTACCAGCATGTATCCGTAACTGTAGTAACCCTGTTTTAAAAACTGCATCGTTTCATATTGTCCTTTTTCAGCGTTGAACTGCATTTTGGCAGCTTCATTTAATTTATAATCTGTCAATTGTCCAAACAGGTATAAATTTTTTCCGGGATACTCAGCCCTGTCTGGTGTTACATAACTAAACTGCACTGTTGCATAATCACCCTGCCAATATGGATTGATAGATTCATACGTTGTTGCCAGGTATAACCCATTCAAATCCTGGAAGTACACATATTTTTGATTGGTCCGGTCGATATCCGGCTTCACATATACCTTGGTGGCATTCTTTAAATAATCGGCCTTCTCTACCCGTTCACTTTGAAGGCGCAAGCTTCTAAGGTCGAGCCAGCGCCATTCCTTACCAGCCGGAAAAACAAAATGATCCTCTGTATTGTATTCAAGCGCACTGCCCCTTACAAAGGTGGGCGGCAGGTTTCCCTGTGCATTATCCCAACGATTGTTTTGTAACACTACTACTTTCACCTGCTGGTTGGCACTAAATGCATTTAAGCCTGTAAGGTTGACTGTAAATTTTAACCGCTGGTGTGTTTTAAAAAACTGGGGCGTAAAAGGTTGAATGAATTGCGCCATAATAGATGACTTGGGATCCAAAACCAGCAATGCCCTTGTGAAAGCCAGTTTAGAAGTATCGCCATCCACAAAAACTTTTAGCAAATAATTTCCACTGCGGGTAGGCAGACTGTTAGTCTCGGGTAAAATTGCCTGGTAATGTGTGTATCGGGTAAAGGCGATGGATGAATAGCGATAATTTGAAATACGCAACTGGGTAAAGCCTTTGATATAATCAAAAGGACTTAAGCGAACGGGTTTCCAATCATAATCACACAACTGGTAGGTGTAAAAATAGCTTTTTACATTGGCATCCAAATCATCAAAATGCAGCTCCAAACGATCACTGCTATTGAGTTTATAAACCGGCAATGCTTCCTGATCGCCATAAATATGAAAGCGTACCGATTTAATATTGCTTTTATAAATAGCCTCAGGATTTGTTTGCGCAAGCGAAGCAAATGACATCAGCAATATATACGTGGCTGGTAGAAAAGATTTTAAAAGATGCATGTAGCGATGAAAATATTTACTTTTGAAAGATACTAAAATTATGCCGATTGAATATTTCCGCTTTTATTGCAAAAAGAATTGCTTTCAATAAAGAAAATACTTTTTCCCGTTTTATTATCCGGCTGGCTATTGGGGCTACTGCCATCAGTGTGGCAGTGATGATTGTTGCGTTGAGTTTTGTAAATGGATTTCAGCAAGTAATCAGCAATAAAGTGTTTAGCTTTTGGGGACATATCCGGGTGCAGCAGGATATAGAGAGCAGGGTAAGCATTGCAGAAGAATACCCAATAACAAAAAATGATACTGTAGAAAATGTCATTCGCAAAATACCCGGCGTAAAATCAGTTGAACGATATGCTACCAAATCGGTCATCCTCACCTATGGAACAGATATTGAAAGCATCCTCGTTAAAGGAATTGATTCTTCGTTCGATTACACCCGGCTTGATCCATTTTTACAAGAAGGCAAATGGGTATCCTTTACAGATAGTGGATACAGTAAAGAAATAAATGTTTCAATATACATAGCCAACCAGCTAAATGTGAAAGTGAATGACACGCTGCTGGCATTTTTTATACAGCAGGATGGCAGCAAGCGGGCAAGGAAATTAAAAATTGCTGGCCTTTTTAAAACGTCCATTGACGAATATGACAAGCAATTTGGTATATGCGATATCAACCTGATCCGGCGGTTTAACGATTGGCAACCTGGTCAGATTGGTGGCTACGAAATATTTTTAAAGGATTATAAACAAGTGGATACCATAGCCCAACTCATAAAGGAAGAAACGCCAACCGGTTGGAACAGTAAAACTATCAAAGAAATTTATCCAAACATTTTTGACTGGCTCGGATTACAGAATGACATCAAACTGATATTGGTTGGCATCATGATGGTAGTGGCAATCGTAAACCTGGTAACCTGTCTGCTGATCATTGTACTGGAAAGAACAAAAATGACCGGCATTCTGAAAGCCATTGGTGCCAGCGATTGGGATGTTCAAAAAATATTTTTATATAATACCGCACTCATCGCCATAACCGGTATTATATTAGGCACCATCCTCGGTCTGCTTATTTGCTGGGTGCAGGAAAAAACCGGTTTCATTAAACTGGATGAAGAAGCCTATTATATGCGTGCAGCTCATGCGGAAGTGATTTGGTGGCAGGTTCTTTTAGTGGATGTAATTACATTGGGAATTTGCTTTGCCACCCTCATTATCCCAACTATGCTTGTTAAGAAAATTCAACCGGTAAAGGCAATCCAGTTTAGATAATGATTTACTGAACCAATTATTGCACATTCACTTAAACCTTTACCAGTAAAGGAATACAAGCTTTACTGGAAATAAACAACTATTTATTTACTGCATAATGGTAACCACCCTCTTTACCGTATATGTGATAATATGATCCCGGTTGCTACCGCTGCATTCAATGATTCTGCCACTCCAAACTTAGGGATGGTAATTTTTTCAGTGGCCAGTTGCATGATTGCTGCACTGATCCCTTTTGATTCGTTACCAATTAATAGGATTCCTTCTTTGATCCCCTTTAATTCATCCACGTTTTTGCCGTTGAGTGCCGCTGCATAGATTGGAATACTGCTATTTCGATTCAAAAATTCAACCAGGTTGGTGTACACCACTTCTACTCTTCCAAAGCTACCCATCGTGCTTTG
>Ga0105049_10008243_pt1 | contig 12082 bp, 6 predicted proteins | sample MAT06_FD_78087 | JGI IMG/M metagenome (GOLD analysis project Ga0105049, IMG submission 78087) | Freshwater microbial communities from Lake Fryxell liftoff mats and glacier meltwater in Antarctica - MAT-06 | ecosystem: Environmental > Aquatic > Freshwater > Ice > Liftoff microbial mat | place...
CGCGCCGGCCCGCCAGGGTGCGCGCGCCGGCCCGCCAGGGTGCGCGCGCCGGCCCGCCAGGGTGCGCGCCCGAGCGCGCAGAGTGCGCGCACGGGCTCGCTAAGCGCGCGCATCGGCGCAGTGGAAACACAGCGGGCGGCCGCGCTCTTCGCGCAGCCGCCCGCCGTGATGTCGAGCCGCGGGGATCCGGAGATCCCCGCGGTCTCACTCAGATCACGGGATCCAGATCACGGACACGCCGCTCGAGAAGTTCGAGCCCGTGCCGCAAGGTCCGCCGCCGTTGCGGTACCAGACCTGGTAGTAGCGCGCGCCCGGACCGGCGACGAGACCCTTGACGCTGACCGGGAGGTCACCGCCCTGCGGGTAGCTCGTCGTGCCGCCGAAGGCACCCTTCGTGGCGAGACGCACTTGCGAACCGGCCACGCAGCGACGTCCGTCTTGGAACGGCACGTTCGTTTGCGCGTCACCCTGGAAGAACAGGGCGAAGTTCGGACCGCCGCCACCCGGGATCGGGAGGCCCGTCACGGTCAGCACGAGGCCGTCCGACGACAGCGAGCTCATGCCCGCGCCGAGGAGTTGGGCACCCGCACCCGTCGAGTTGTTGCAGCCCTGGCCGGAGCCGGGGAGCGAGTTGTTGCCGCACGGGCAGGCCGAGTAGCCGAAGCAGAACGGCGTGCCGCCGTTCGTCTCGCACTCGTCCGGGATCGTGTTGGCGTTGAGGTCCGAGCTCGTCGCGTTCGCGATGTCGCACGTGTCCGGGATGCCGTTCAGGTTGCAGTCCGGCACACCGAAGAAGATCTCGCAGGCGTCACCGATCGTGTTGCCGTTGCAGTCGCCCTGACCCGGGTTGGAGACCTGGGCGCAGTTGTCGCAGGCATCGCCCACGCCATCCGAGTCGAGGTCGGCCTGGGAGAGGTTGGCGACGGTGGCGCAGTTGTCGATGCAGTCGGCGATCGAGTCGCCGTCCGTGTCGACGTCCACGACGCCGCAGCCGCACTGGCCCGGAGCCGTCTTCAACGGATCCGCCGGGCAACCGTCGATGCAGTCGGCCGTGCCGTCACCGTCGGTGTCGACGTCGGAGACGCCGCAACCGCAGATGCCCGGAGCAACCTTCAGCGGGTCGGCGGGGCAACCGTCGATGCAGTCGGCCGTCCCGTCACCGTCGGTGTCGACGTCGGAGACGCCGCAGCCGCAGATGCCCGGAGCAACCTTCAGCGGGTCGGCGGGGCAACCGTCGATGCAGTTGGCCGTCCCGTCACCGTCGGTGTCGGCGTCGGAGACGCCGCAACCGCAGATGCCCGGGGCCGTCTTCAGCGGATCCGTCGGGCAGCCGTCGTTGCAGTCCGCCGTGCCGTCACCGTCGGTATCGACGTCGGAGACGCCGCAGCCGCAGATGCCCGGGGCGATCTTCGCCGGATCGAGCGGGCAACCGTCGTTGCAGTCCGCCGTGCCGTCACCGTCGGTGTCGACGTCGGAGACGCCGCAGCCGCAGATGCCCGGGGCGACCTTGTTGGGATCGAGCGGGCAACCGTCGTTGCAGTCCGCCGTGCCGTCACCGTCGGTGTCGACGTCGGAGACGCCGCAGCCGCAGATGCCCGGGGCGACCTTGTTGGGATCGAGCGGGCAGCCGTCGTTGCAGTCCGGCGTGCCGTCACCGTCGGTGTCGACGTTGCCCGGACCCGTCAGGTTGAACATGCCCACCGCACCGATCGTCGTCGCGAAGGACGAGATGCGGATGTAGTAGGTCGTGTTGCACTGAGCCGTGAAGCTCAACATGCTGCCCAGCGCCGGCGTGGCGCACGTGTCGTCGTCGCAGGCGATCTCGGTCAGCGTGCCACACGTTCCCGTGTAGATCGTGATGACCGAGTCCCAGGTCGGACCACCGCACGTGTCGACCATGACGGAACCGGCACCCGTGGAGGTCCACGCGTACCAGATGTCCTTGCTCTGGCTGGTCTGGCAAACCGAGCCAGGAGCCGTCGCCGTCGTCGGCGTCGCGAACTGGTTGTCGTACGCGAACGGACCGTTGCCGGAGATGACCGTCGCCCCGACGCACTCGTCGTTGGTCGGCGGGGGCACGAGGAACGCCCAGTTCAGCGTGAACGCACCGCCCGCGCCGCCCTTGTCGGAGACGCGGATCTTCACCGTCTGGCCCGAACCAACGGAGACCGACGCACACGAGCCGGGGCCCGTGCACGGCGTACCGCCGCAGTCGTCGTTGCAGGCGAGCTGGAGCCCGCCGCACGCGTCGTACACCGAGATGACGGTGTCGAAAGCTGCACCGCACGTGTTCAGGTTCAGCGTGCCGGAGTTGACACCCGCGGTGAACGTGTACCAGACGTCGTCGCCGGTCGCGTCGCAAGTGGACGTGCCGTCGTTCGTCGCCGTCGACGTGTTGCCCGCGACCGAGACGCCCGCGAGGGGAGCCGCGTTCGCGCACAGATCATTCGCCGGCGGACCACCGACGCCGATGCTGAGCGTGTACTGGATGGTCGTTCCACCCGGCATCTGGCCGCCGAAAACCGTGCCCGCGGGCGTCGCCTGGAGGCTGATGCCGCCGACGACGAGAACCGCGTACCACGTGCCGGCCGTGACGTTGCTCGAGACGGTTTGAATCGTGCTCGCGCAGCGCGTCAAGAACAGCGGCGTGTTGGCGATCGGAACTTGCGGGCAGGACCCGCCGACGCCGAGCGACACGAACTGGGCTTGCGCTTGCGCGCCCAGGGTGTCGATCGTGATGGAGATCGGGCCGGTGACGGTCGATTGCCAGCGGTACCAGTCCACGTCACGGTTGCCGATGAGGCCACGCGACGTGCCGCGGACCGGCACGGGGATGGCGGTCGGTTCGGCGATGTCCGTGAAGCGGTTCGGCGACGAGCTGCAGCCGTCGTTCGTCGCGATGCCGTAGCCCGGTTCCTGTTCCGTGAACGGACCCGCGGTACCGGAGCACAGCGTGACCGGGAAGGCCGTCGCGCACGGCACGCCGGTGTCCGACACGTTCATCGTGAACGTGTTGGTCGGCAGACCCGTCGTGGCGAACGCCGAAACCCAGATGAAGTAGGTCGCACCGGCCTGCGAGCACCAGGTGACCTGCGACGCGTTCAACGACGCGCAGAAGTCGTCGTCGAGCCCGATGACGGTCAATCCGTCACACGTGCCCGCGAGAACCATCATCACGGAGTCGAAGACCGGCAGGGTGCCGCACAACGAAGCCGTGATCGTGTTGCCGGTGCCCGTGACCGAGTACCAAACGCCCTTGCGCGAGCTCATGCCGCTCGTGAAGGATCCGCCGGTGACACCGGTGACGATCGGGTTCGTTTCGACGCTCGCGCCCGCGACCGTGCCGTTCACGGTTCCGGGGACGGAGACCGCGATGGCCGAGGTGCAGTTGTCGTTGTCCGGCGTGACGGCCGCGTCACGGACCGCGATGCTGATGAAGCTGCCACCCGAGAGGCCACCCGTCGCGCTGACGGAGAGCGGGAGGCTCTTCCCGCCGACGCTGGTGCCCGCGGCGACCGTGACGATCGCCGTGTAGAGACCGTCGTTGGCGACTTCGTCACCAGCCGTGCCGTTGTCGAGCAGGGCGACAACGCCGCCGCCGATCGAAAGCGTGTCGACCGTGACGACCGTGCCCGCGCCCAGATTGTTCGTGGCGCAGCGGTACGGCGTCGCCGTGAGGCGGACCGTCTGCAGCTCCTCGACCGTGATGGGCAGAGCCGTGCCGATCACGGTGATCCCGGCGTTCGCCGGAGTCGCCGTGTTGCGCGGAGCGGGCCATGCGACCGCCCAGTCCGAGCGGCTCGAGTTCGTGTCCGTGCCACCGCACGCGATGCGGTAGACGGCCGTGGCCGTCGAGGGCGCCGGAGCGTTGTTGGCCGCCGCGTGCACGCCGCCGGCCGCGCCAACGTCGTTCCAGTTCGCCGTGCCCGTGCCGACGAAGTCGACCAGGGTCGGGTTGCCCGTGTACGTGGGCAGGCCCGTCGGGAGGAACGTGGTCGAGCTGACGAGCGCGACCTTCATGCTGTCCGCCGCCATGGCGACGTTACCCGTGGCATCCGGCGTGGGCAGTTCGGCCGTCTGGCCGACGATCAGCGTCGTTCCGGCCGCCTGCTCGACGAGCAGGTACTTGCCGACGCCGAGGGTCACGCTGGGCAGAGCGACCGTGTTGAGGGCGGAGAAGGTGCCCGTGGACGAGGCGTACTGAACCGACCAGCCGCCGAGCGGCTGAGCGATCGGGCCCGGGTTGTAGATCTCCATGTAGTCCCGGCGCAGCGGAGCCTGGGTGTTGCCGCCCGCTCCGTAGATCTGGCTGAGCTTGATGGTCGGAGCGCCGACCGTGATGTTCAGGTTGCCCGCGCCGCCGGCCGCGCCGCCGCTGCCCGGGTACGTGCCGATCTGCAGCGAGTAGACCTGGCCCGCCGTGCAGGCGAACTGGATGCGCGACTGCAAGGCGCAGGCGTCGTCATTGCAAGCGAGCGCGGCGCCCGTCGGGCATCCCGCGCCCGCGTAGGCGGCGATCTTCGAGTCGATCGTGGCCTGCGCGCAGGTTTCGACCGTCGCGACGCCCGTCGAGGGCGCCGTCCAGTTGAACCACACGTCGCGCGCGATCGTCGTGAAGCTGAAGGCGAGGCAAGCGGCCTCCGCTTGTCCTTGGGTCCCGGCCGAAGCCGCCGCGTTGTTGAACGGGAAGAGGCCCGTGCCGCTGATGGCCGTGGCGGCCGAGCAATCGTCGTTGGCGGGCGGGATCGGCGGGCCGGAGATCGTGAACGTGCCGGATCCGGTGACGCCGTTGTAGCCGCCGATCTGGATCACGTAGTTCTGCGCCGCGACCGCCGCGAACGTCACGGTCGATTGAGCAGCGCACCCGTCGTCGTTGCAAACGATCGAGGCCGCGCCCGGGCAGGCCGAGCCGTTGTAGACCGCGACGATCGAGTCGAAGCTGACTCCACCACACGTCGCGATGGTCGTGGCTCCGCTCGCGGGAGCCGTCCACGCGAACCAGACGTCACGTTGCATGTTTCCCGACGCGCAGCCAGGAGCGAAGTCCTGGCCGGCCGCGGCGGCCGTGTTGTTGACGGAGAACGGGCCGAAGCCCGCGATAGCTTGGGGGGCCGCGCACGAGTCGGTGCCCTGAGCGCTCGCCGACGCGGCGAGTCCCAGGAACAACGAGCCGAGGGCGAGTGTGCGACGCAGTTGCGTCGTACACGACAGACGAGGGGGAGCCATGAAGAGCATCTCCAGATGGGAGGGAAGCACGGAACTCCCGTATGGCCCGGTTCGAACGGGCCGGGACCTGAGGGACGGGACCCCGTGACAATCTCAAGTATCCCCCTAGAGTTGCGAACTCGGCAAGGTGTACCGACTGGGGAAAGCGAAGATGTGGAGCGGATGAGTCGTGTGTGAATCCCGACTTCGCCCGTTCCGGGCGACCGCGGGCGGTCATTCGCGCTAGACTCCGACCGGATCCCCGGAAGACTCGCCCTCCGAATCCCCACTACCGCATGCGCCTTTGGATCGCGATCGTCGTCCTGGCCGCCCTCCTGGGAGGGGGCTACTGGTTTCTAAGCGGCGAACCGGCGGAGCCGGCGGCCGGCACCGGACCGGATGCGGCCCCGGTCGTGGGCGAAACCTCCCGAGCCGCGCTCGATCTGGAGCGCGGCGCTCCGGCCCGGTCCACGCGCGCGACGGTGGTCGGAGTCGAACCGGGTGAGGCGTCTCCGGCCGGGAGCACGAAGGCCGCGCCGACAGCGGTCGAACCCGCGCTGGTCCCGCTCGTGCCCGAGCCCGTGATGGAGGGCGGCGTGACCGTGGACGTGGTCGGCGGCTCGGCCGCGAACGAGCTCGATCAGGCGCTGGAGCTCAAGTACTTGAACGCGTCGCGGAGCGAGCGGCTCCTGGCGATGGAGACCTTGCGTACGACGCTCGACATCCAGCGCTCCAGCGCCGACAAGGCCGTGCAAGAGAGCTTGTCGTCGTTGAAGCACGAGTTGGGCTGGCTCCAGTCCAGCCTCGACGGCTGAGACCGTCGACCGTCGGGGGGGGGGACGCACTCACGGATCCCCCGTGAGCCGACTCTGCTCCGCGTGCTCCGTGAAGGCTGCACGGGTCCCGGAGGTCCAACGCGGGCTCAAGCAACGCCGCGCACGGTGTCGATAGGTGCGCACCGGACGCTACGGCGCACGTGCCGCCGTCCTCGGAGCACCCTCGCATGGATCCCTTCCAGCCCCGCGCCGGCGACGAATTCGCGACCGAGACCGGCGAACGCCGCCGCGCCCGCCGCCTGACGAATCGCGGGCGGGTCAAACTGACGATCGACACGAAGGAACTCGAAGGCCGAGCCGACAACGTGTCGCAGTCCGGCGTCCTCTTCTTCAGCGAGGGCGAACTGCGCGTGACGGTCGAAGTCGAGGAGAACGGCATCGTGAAGTCCCGCCCAGGCCGCCTGGTCCGCGCGCAGCGGATGCGCGGCGATCGATTCGGGTGGGCGGTGGAGTTCGACTCCTAGGCTCGCTCGCGAACGAGCTCAGGCCGACGTGGCAGCGGGCGCCTCGCACACTCGGCTCGCACTCCGCAGCTCACGCGCCGCACCAGCGGTGCCACGAGGATCTGAGAGCACGTACGCTCGATTCCTCCACACGCGCTCAGCGCACGTTGTCGAGGAACCACCCCGGCAACACGCCGAGCACGATCACCATCCCCGCGCAGGCGAGGGCCATCGCCGCCGACACCGGCCGCGATTCCGTCGGCACCGGTCGGCCCTCGAGCTCGGTCTGCATGTACATCGCGATCACGATGCGCAGGTAGTAGCCGAGCGCGATCACCGACAACAGCACGCCGATCACCGCGGGGAGGACCATGTCCCCGCGCACCGCCACGCTGAAGATCAGGTACTTGCCGAGGAACCCGCCGGTCGCCGGGATCCCGCCCAACGAGAGCATGAACAAAGCCAGCGCCGCGGCGACGCCCGGGCGCTTGCTCGACAAACCGCGCAAGGACTCGATCGTGACGGGGAGGCCGGTCTGCGACTCGAGCATCGTCACGAGGCCGAAGGCTCCGCCGGCCGTGAACGTGTAGGCCGCCATGTAGAAGAGGATGGCCTGGCTCGTCGCGCCCGTCTCGGGATCCTCGAACATGCCCGCGATCGCGAGCAACATCGTCCCCGCGTGCGCGACACCCGAGTACGCGAGCAGACGCTTCATGTCCGTCTGCACGAGCGCGCCGAGGTTGCCGACCGCCATCGTGAGCAGCGCGATCACGGCGATGAAGCCCGCGCTCTGCGAGGGCAGCGCGAAGGACAACGGCAGGAGGAAAGCGAACGCCGCCGCCTTCGTGCCCGTCGCCATGAACGTCGTGACCGGGCTCGGCGCGCCCTGGTAGACGTCCGGCACCCACAGGTGGAAGGGGAAGACGCTGATCTTGAAGAAGATCGCGCCGACGAGCATCGCGACGCCGGTGAGCGCGAGCGGCCCTTGCAGGAGATCGCTCCGCGCCAGCATGCCGTCCAGCGTGATCGTGCCCGTTCCCGCGTACACGAAGGCCGCGCCCATCAGGTACACGGCCGCGGCGAAGGCACCCAGGACGAAGTACTTCAGGCCCGCTTCCACGGACTCGCTGCGCGAGCGGCGGAAGGCCGACAGCGCGTAGAGCGGGACCGACAAGGTCTCGAGTCCCACGAAGAACACGAGCAGGTCGCGCGAGCCGGCCATGAGCACCATCCCCGACGCCGCGGTCAGGAGCAGGATGTCGTGCTCGCCCTCGAGACGCGCTTCCTCGCGGTAGTAGCGGCGGCCGAAGACCCAGGCGATCAACGTACTGCTGACGAAGAGCAACGCCCACCACGAGGTCGTGCTGTTCGCGACGTACGTGCCGTCGAACGCCGAGATCTCGGGCCCGAAGAGCGTGCGCGTCGCGGCCCAGGCCGCGGCGGCGAGCGTGGCCAGGAAGAGTGTCGAGCGCAGCGCCTTCAGCGCGGGCAGGATCTCGACCAGGACGAGCACCAGCACGCCCACGGCCAAGGCCAGGAACGGTCCGGTGGCATCGAGCGTCGCCTGCGAGAGTTGTGCGAGGCCGGAACTCATCGGGGTTCGATCTCCAGACGATGGACCGGGACGATTTCGACGCTGGCGGTGCGAGCGGCTCGAGCGCGCTCGAGGCGCGAAAGGACGTCTTGCAGCGACCCGTCTGCACGGTCGAGGAACACGTTCGGCTGGACGCCGATCCAGATGCACAAGGCGACGATGGGGAGCATGAGCCCGATCTCGCGGCCGTTGAGGTCGTTCAAGGCGCGGTTCTCCGAGTGCACGACGGGTCCGAACAGCATCTTGCGCGTTGCCATCAAGAGGTACACCGCGCCGAAGATGACGCCCGTCACGGCGATCGCGGCGAGCCAAGGCGATGCCTGCCACGTGCCGAGGAGGATCAAGTATTCGCCGACGAACCCGTTGAGTCCGGGCAGGCCGACGCTCGACAGCACCGCGAACACCAGAAACAGCGCGAAGAAGGGCATCACGCTGGCGATGCCGCCGTACTGATCGAGCGCGCGCGTGTGTCGGCGCTCGTAGATCATCCCGATGAGGAGGAAGAGGAGGCCCGTGGACAGGCCGTGGTTGATCATCTGGAGCAGGCTGCCGCGCAGCCCGGCTTCGGTGAGCGCGAAGAGTCCCAGCACGACGTAGCCCAGGTGGCTGACCGACGAACACGCGATCAAGCGCTTCACGTCGGTCTGCGCCATCGCCAGGAACGCTCCGTACACGATCCCGAGTACGCCCAGCGCCATCATCCACGGCGCGGCCTCGAGCGCGGCGCCGGGGAACATCGCGATCCCAAAGCGCAGCAGGCCGTACGTGCCCATCTTGAGCAGGACGCCGGCGAGGATCACCGAGCCCGAAGTCGGCGCTTCGGTGTGCGCGTCCGGCAGCCAGGTGTGGAACGGCATCACCGGCACCTTGATGGCGAACGCCAGCGCGAACGCGGCGAACAGCCACAGCTGCGTGTCGACCGGCAGCGCGCCGGCGACATCGAGCAGGCGCATGACGTCGGTCGTGTTCGTCGTCCAGATCAGCCAGATCGCGGCGATCAGCATCACCACGCTGCCGGCGAACGTGTAGAGGAAGAACTTGATCGTGGCGTACAGCCGCCGCTCGCCGCCCCAGATCCCGAGGATGAAGTACAGCGGGACGAGGCTCGTCTCCCAGAACACGTAGAAGAGGATCAGGTCGAGCGAGAGGAAGACGCCGAGCATGCCCGTCTGCATGACGAGCAGCCAGATCATGAACTCCTTCACGCGCTGGTGGATGTGGCCCCACGTGGAGAGAACGACGATCGGCCCGAGGATCGCCGTCAAGCCGACGAGCAGCACGGAGATCCCGTCCATGCCGAGCCGGTAGCGGACGTCGACGCCGCCGGGCAGCGTGAACCAGGGCACGTTCTCGGCGTGCTGAATCACGGCCGTCGAACCGTCGAAGTCGAGGCACAAGACGACTCCGATCCAGGCCACGGCGAGCGTCGCGAGGAGCGCGACGCCGCGCTGGAGTCCGACCGCCTTCGAGGGCGTCGCCGCGACGAGCAGCGCGCCGACGAGCGGCAGGAAGACGAGGACGGACAGTGTCAGCACGTTGGTGGGCATCGGATCAGTGCTTCCACAGGAACAGGAACGCCATCAGGGCCGTGAACGCGCCCATCCACAGGCCGTAGGTGGCGATGCTGCCGTCGGCCATCTTGCGGACGCGCCCGGCGATGCCGCGCGTCAGCGCCGCGGCGCCGTTCACGAGGCCGTCGATCGCGAACGCGTCGACGACGACCGCGATGACGAACGCGAGCAGCTTCACGGGGCCGACGACGAAGCTCGTGTACTTCGTGTCGATCGTCCACGCGTCGCCGAGGAACGCGGAGAGACGCGGGCTCTTCGCCTCGCGGTCGAGATCGCGCTGGATGCCGCCCGAGTAGGCGCGGAACCCGCGGTGCGCGAAGACGAGCGCGACCAACGCACCGACGCCGAGCAGGATCCACTCGGTGGTGTGCGACAGGTGGTGCACGCCGTGCGCGCTCTGAAGGATCGCGGTGCCGCTCGCCGTAACCGGCTTAAGCCACTCGGCGAGCAGGTGCGGCAGGCCGAACACGATCGGGAGCCCGAGCGCTCCGCCGACGACGGACAGCACCGCGAGCACCATGAGCGGCACGGTCATGACGGCCGGCGACTCGTGCGGGTGGACCTTCGCGGCGTCGAAGCGTTCCTTGCCGAAGAAGGTCAGCGCGACCATACGCCACGTGTAGAAGGCCGTGAGCGCCGCGGTCAGGATCCCGACGGCCCAGAGCGCGTAATAGAGCGGCGTGCGTTGCGCGAACGTGTGCGCCAGGATCTCGTCCTTCGAGAAGAATCCCGAGAGCAGCGGCAGTCCCGAGAGCGCCGCCGCGCCCGCGATGAACGTCAGGAACGTCGCCGGCATGTGGCGGCGCAGCCCGCCCATCTTGTGCATGTCCTGCTCCTCGCGCATGCCGTGGATCACGGAGCCCGCGCCGAGGAAGAGGAGTGCCTTGAAGAAGGCGTGCGTGACGAGGTGGAACACCGCGGCGGCCCAGGCGCCGCTGGCGAGTCCGAGGAACATGTAGCCGAGCTGCGAGACGGTCGAGTACGCCAGCACCTTCTTGATGTCGCGTTGCACGAGCGCCGTGGTGCCGGCGACGAACGCCGTCAGCGCGGCGACGATGCCGATGATCGCCAGCAAGGTCGGGCTGGCCGCGAACAGCGGGTTCAAGCGCACGACGAGGTACACGCCGGCCGTGACCATGGTCGCGGCGTGGATGAGCGCGGAGACCGGCGTCGGACCGGCCATCGCATCCGGCAGCCACGTGAACAGCGGGATCTGCGCCGACTTGCCGCACGCGCCGCCGAACAGGAAGAGGCCCGCGACGAAGAGCTCGGTCGCGTGCGCCGACATCGATCCGGGGACTCCGGCGACGATCGCGGCCATGTCCAGCGAACCGAAGAGCTGCACCAGGAGGAACGACCCGAGCAGGAAGCTCGCGTCGCCGATCCGGTTCATCACGAAGGCCTTTTGCCCTGCTTCCGCGGGCCAGCCCTTCTCGTACCAGAACCCGATCAGGAGGTACGAGCACAGGCCGACGCCTTCCCACCCGACGAAGAGCCCGATGAGGCTCGACGACAGGACGAGCATCAACATCGAGAACGCGAACAGCGCCAGGTAGCCGAAGAACTTGGCGTAGCCCGGGTCGCCCTTCATGTACCCCGCGGCGTACGTGAAGATCAGCGCGCCGATGCCCGTCACGACGAGCGTCATCACGGAGGACAGCGGGTCGAGGTGCATCGCGACGTCGATGCCGAACGTGCCCGCGTCGATCCAATCCCAAGCGGTCGAGCGGATCACGCGCGCCGTCTCGGGCAGCTCGCGCAGGATCGCGAAACCCTTCCAGGACAGCGCGAACGCGGCGTACATCGAGAGCGCCGCGACCCAGGGACCGAGCGCGCCGATTCCGGCCGCGACCTTGGCGTGACCGTGGTCAGCGCCATGCGCAGCGTGTCCGTGCGCAGCGTGTCCGTGCGCGTCGTGTCCGTGCGCGTCGTGTCCGTGCGCGTCGTGCACGTCGTGCGCGGCGTGCGCGGCGTGCGCGGCGTGCACGTCGTGCGCGGCGTGCGCGGCGTGCGCGTCGTGCGCGTGCGCAGCGTGCGCGTGGCCGTCAGCGTGCGCGTGGCCGTCCGCCGCGTGCTCGCCCTGGCCGCCCTGACCGCCGTGACCGCCGTGACCGCCGTGACCGCCGTGACCGTGCGCGACCGCCTTCTTCTTCCAGGCCCCGCGCGAGCGCAGCGTCAAGAAGTGCAGGATCCCGCACAGCACGGCCGCGGCGAGCGGCAGGGCCGGGATCAGCCACAGCCAGTCGTAGTCCGCGGATCCGGCGGGGATCGGAGGGGCTTGTTGGAGGAGCATGAGGCCTTCTCAGTCCTTCAAGTCGGTCACCGCGTCGAGCGAGACGACCTGGCGGTTGCGGTAGAGAGCGATGACCAGCGCGAGGCCGACCGCGGCTTCGATGGCCGCGACGACGATCACGAAGATCGCGAACGTCGGAC
>Ga0105049_10008244_pt1 | contig 12081 bp, 12 predicted proteins | sample MAT06_FD_78087 | JGI IMG/M metagenome (GOLD analysis project Ga0105049, IMG submission 78087) | Freshwater microbial communities from Lake Fryxell liftoff mats and glacier meltwater in Antarctica - MAT-06 | ecosystem: Environmental > Aquatic > Freshwater > Ice > Liftoff microbial mat | place...
AGCTACGACTTCATGGCATCGCAGAAGGCGATGACGACGCCGATTGGTGCGACGTCTGCCGAGTGGTCACCGAAACGTCAGAAAGCCCGCATGCGTTATTCGCCAAGGTATGCGAGCGGGTTTGACGAAGTGCCGCACCAGATCGCACGATTCCGTCGCGGCGACACGACCCTTGTTGCTGGTGGATATCGCCTCGTTCGCGAACTGGAGATGGGACGCGCACCGTACAACGCGACTCTGGTACTCGATGCCATGAATGGTCGCGAACCGACCCTCGTGAAGCGCGACAGCGCCGCGGCGAATGGGGCGCTCGTGGCACCGCTTATGGGCCCGATGCTTGCGAGCATCGAAGTGCTGGCACCCACGGGCAAACGGGCGACGCGTGTCCGCACAACGGTTCAGCCGCTGGCCACGGACGCCCGTCTCTCGGACTATCTACTGCTGCAGCGTGGTGACGCGACCGCAACGCCGAGCCTCGAGAAGAACGCACTGCAGGCGTATGGCTCGCTGGAGATTGAGCGCGGTGCATCGGTTGGTCTCTATTGGGAGATGTACCGCCCCGTGAGTCCTGCCGCACCGCTACAGGTGTCCGTGCGTGCGACACGCGTAGGTGCGAGCTTCTTCCAGCGCTTCGGCAGTTCGCTCGGGCTGTCCAAGTCGGTCACGCCCGTTGCCATTCGTTATGCGGACAACGGGCGTCCCGATGGGCAGCCCGGTCGCAGCCTTACGATCAATTTTCCGCCGGTCGCGCCAGGTGAGTACCGATTGACGCTCATCGTTGCGGGCGCTGGTGTCTCCGACAGCACGACACAGACGATCAAGATTCGTGGCGAGCGCTGAACGGCCGATCTGTCGGATGTGGTGTGCGATGACTGTGTCGTCTGTGACAACGGTACGGATTTTCGCCGTTACAACTGTAACTGACTTGGAACTGCCGATCTTGCGGCCCTAGAGGATAAAAAGCAGATCAAAAGCAAAAAAATGCACAGGAATGAAAAACAGCCGAGATAGTCGGCTGTTTTCTTTTGCCTTGTTGTTTGCAGAATCCGTTTGTTTCCGCTTGATCCGCAAAATCGGCAGTACCAAGTCAGTTGACGACCCGGCCACCAAACAATGGTCGGCTTCGGCCACCCCTTCCGCCGCCCAAGGAATCGCCCGACTACTGTTTGCCTTTGACGAGGATCATCCCGACCGGGCTTCCATATTCGTTGTTGCCCATCGGGAGCCCTGGGGGGGCGATCCAGCGACCACCATCGGCGCGGACCGTCACGCGATGCATGCCCGGCGCGAGATTGAGTTCAGCGCGCCATTTCCCGTTCTTGGTGTTCCGGGTCATCTGAGTCACGATCCACTGCGTCGCGTCGCCCATCAGCTCGACGGATTCGGCGCGCGGCGCGTCTATGAGCAACACCACGCGAAGTGTGTCAGCATCGCCCTGGGCTGGGGCTACATCGACCGCTGCCGAGTCGACGGAGCCGATCGTGCGGGTCTCGAACGAAAGGATGCCGCCCGGCGTGTCGTCGCCGCGACCGCGGAACGGGAGGCGAGCGATCCGCACACCCAGCGCAACGACCGGCGCGAAGTTCCGGCCGCGCCCTTCGCCGATGTCATCGCGGAAGGCCGTGCTGCCGACTGACGCGGAGTTCGTGCTTGCGGCGCCCACGATTGAGAGCCATGCCGTGATCGGTTGCGCGATGGCCAACGACGCAATGGTTGGCGACGCACGCGGCGTGGGTGAGAGCGCGTCGGTGGTGATCCAGGTGGCGACCGGCGCAGTTACGGACAGGAGCCACGTAGTCGGGCCGGTGTTGAAGCCGGCCGACGCCACACCCGTCGCGATATCGCGACGTTGCAGCGCACGCAGTGTGCGGGTGGTCGTCATCTTGTCTGCCAACGGCGTCGGAAGCGACGTGGTCTCGTCGATGCGCAGCGTCTGCGTTGTAACGCGCGTCGCACGTTCGACGGAGAAACCGAAACTCAGTTCGACGCTCGAGACGTTTCGAATGACGCCGCCTTCAAAACGACCGATGTTGCCGACGTCGACGCGACGTGAAACCGTCGTGTCGGCGCGCATGCCGTCGAAGCCACCAACCATAGATGACGGGCCGCGACCGATAAAACGTCCGGCGACATCACCATTCACATCGGCGCGCCCATAGCTCGCCGCGCTCCACAGCTGGCTTTCACCGAATCGCGAGCGCGCGCGGAGCGAGAGAGTACCTTCGACCGAAGAGCTGGAACCAACAGCGTCTCTCGCGAGCCAGTTGCCGACCGCGATTGCCGAGAAGCGCACGCGGCCAATTCGTCCAAACGGTTGGGTTGCGCCCATCCAAAGGGCATTCCGCTGCGAGAGCGCCGTGCCACTGCCATCGGGGAGCGACGCGAGTCCCATGACGGCAATCGTGGGGGCCTCGGTCACGGGACCCAATGCCGACGAAGGCGCAACGGGAGCGTCGCCTCGCCGTTGTGCACGCAGGGGCAGTGCACTGAGCACAATCGTTATGAGCGCACACGGCACAGCCACTCCGCGGCTCGAAAATGAGCAGCGGTGCGACGCGCGGAGGGAGCGGAGGGCGGGCGTCACAGTGATGGAGGACGGATCGGCTTTCGATCCACCGTCGCGGGAGCGGACGGCGGGTCACTACCCGGAACCGTCCCTCGAAGATAGCGGCGGAGCGCGTCCACGGCCATGCCTGGACCGCGCACGGCGTTCTTCGCGACCATCACCTGCAAGCCGAGCAGTGCGTCATCAGAGCGCGGCATTCGGGCGATTGCTGTCACGGCATCGCGTGCGGTCACAGCCGGCACGCCGCGCGAAACGATATCAGTTAGAACAACCAATGCCGTGACAGCCGAGCTCGATGGACGAGCCGCACGGATGGCCGTGAGCATTCGTGCGTCCACACCGGCACGAAGGGCATCCGCACCGACTTCCAATTCGGCCACGGTGGACTCAGCGCCAAGCGCCTCGCGAGCGAGCTCAAGTGCGGTTGCGAATTCACGGACCGCTTTCAGAATGCGGACCCCGCCGACTTTTCGCGCCGATCCTTCCAGTGCACGATTGATCAACGGCGCGGTTGGCAGTCCTCGCTCGGCGGCACTGTCGAGGATCGAGCGGAGCGCAAACGCCGTAACACTGTCAAATCGCGCCGCGTCGAACTGGATCTGCTGACGAACGCAGTCGCCAACACGACAGGGAAGTTGCGGGCCATCGCTGCGTCCCTTGTGCGTGGTGTCGACGACAGCCACGCGACGAGCGCTGTCGCCCGCGAAGGCGGGCGCCGCCAGCCTCGGATCGGCGCCGGTCAGTAGCTGACCGACCACGACGAGCAGGGCGACGCCGTGCGCCGTCACTGAGTTCCGCCTTCTACCACCACCGCGTTCGACGGTCCGAAGCCTGAGTCGGGGACCTGAGGCGCGAGCGGGTCGACGAGCCACCGGGTGCCATCGATCACGAACGCGTAGACATGGCGCCCTGGCGTGAGCGGCACCTGCGCCGACCAACTGTCGTCGCCACTGCGGCGAAGCATCGGCGTTGCATTCTCATCCCAACCGTTGAAGTCGCCGACGATCGCAACCTCGTTGGCCGTCGCCGGCAGTCTGAGGTCGAAGCGAACGGCTGTTCCGTTGGCGAGCACGGTGACCAACCCGGTCGGCTGAGTCACGCCGCCGGCATCGCTCAACGTCGTGGTACTCGCGTTGGCGCCGCCGCCGCGACCGATGGCGCGCCAAGGACGCATGGTGACCGCAACCAAGAGTGCTGCCGCGACTGCGCCCCACCACCAACGGGGGCGCAACCCGCCCAAGCTGCTCCGGGTGGACGCGTGCATCGAGCCCGCGATGACTGCGCGGGCGCAGCGTTCGGCGGCACCTGCCTCCGGCGTCGGCGTGGCGGCATACATCGCGGCGATCTGCGCTGCGAGTACTACGTCTTCGTCGGGAGACGGAAAGGTCAGCATCGACTTGTCGTCGCTCATTGCCGGTCACGCATCGGCTCACTCATCGCGGGTGCCGAGGATAGCGCGCAGCCGCTCGCTGCCGCGCTTGACGCGCATTTTGAGAGCGGATTCACCGACACCGGTTATCGCAGACATTTCCGTGTACTCGAGTCCTTCGGCGTACTTGAGGAGAATCGCTTCGCGTTGGAGCGCATCGAGTTGGGCAAGGGCACGGGAGAGAGCAGCATGTTCGACGCCGAGTTGCAGCCCTGCAGCGGGAGCATGTGCCTGATCGATGGCCAATTCATCTTGCACGAACCGACGCGTCCGGCGTCCCCGTGCGGTGAGCGCGTTGCGGCATTGGTTGGTCAGAATCCGGAACAGCCAGCCGCGGAACTGGTCGCGCTCATCGTACCGCGCGATGGCCCGGTACGCCCGCATGAGCGTCTCCTGAACCACGTCTTCCGCATCCGACCGATCCCCCAGCATGTGGTAGGCAAATCGACGACAAGCTTCGTAATACCGCGACACCAGAGTCCCGAACGCGTCGGTGTCTCCATCGCGGGTCCGGGTGACCAACTCCGCGTCAGTCATTGCTGAATAACAGTCTGGCGCGCTTTCGCGTCACTGGACGGCGAAGTTGCTGTTCGCGCCTGGGGACAGCAACCCATTGATGGTCCACGCTTTGCAGCGTCACGCAAACGCTTGGGCAATCCCGATGACCAGCGAGAGCACGACGAAGAGGATCGTCCCGCCTCGATTTACCCCACCAATTCGCTGAAGTAACGACATCGCCTCAGGGCGGGGCAGCTGCTGCATCGAGACCAGCCGGGTCGCGGCCCGCGCCCGACGGAAGAGCAACCAGTTCGCGGTGCCACCGGCTGCAATGGCTGACGACAGCAGAATGGCGAGCAGCATCATCACGAGCGACCGATTCTCCGGTGCCTGCACGTTCTCCCGCGTCAGGATGGTGTCCGACTGGGTCAGCCACCGAAGCGCGAAACTTGGCAGCATGAAGAACGCCGCGAACACCAGATACAACTTCCGATAGAGAAACCAGAAGGGCATCGCGATCCCGGCACTCAGCGCCGCACTCCAGTTCCACGTCGGGACGAACGACGGGTCCTCCAGAAACGGCGCGAACTTCCGGCGATACGTCCCTTCCCATTTGCTGCCGACAAAAACCGCGAGTTCGCTGTCCGGGATCTGGTTGCCAACCGAACGGCGCTTGGCCCATGCCGGAAGTTCAGGCTCAGGCGCGCTCGGCGGCACGTTGTCTCCAACTGGTGGGATCGTCATAGGGTCGCTCCGTCGCGCGCACTTGGCTGCTGCTGAGTAAGACAGTGTAGCGTGCCCAAGCCCCATACCAGATCGACCGCATGAATCCCAACGATACGATGAGTGGGCATGAGTTCGGCGAGCGTGTTCAGTGCGATCCGATCGTTGGCATCATTGAACGTTGGCACGATCACCACGCCATTGGCGATGTAGAAGTTCGCGTAACTCGCTGGAAGTCGCGTGCCGTCCATGATGACGGCACGCGGATATGGCATTGTCACCACGTGCAGATTCTCGCCCCGCGCGTCGGTGGCGCGCCGAAGGCGATGCAAGTTGTCCAGCGAGCGGCGGTGATTTTCATCTGATGGGTCTTCCTCGTGAGCGAGCACAACCACGCCAGGGGCGACGAAGCGCGCGATGTCATCGACATGACCATGGGTATCGTCGCCGACACACCCTTCGCCAAGCCAGACCGTTTGCGTGATGCCGAGGTACCGGGCAAAAGCAGTTTGGTATCCCGCGCGATCGAGTCCCGGATTCCGCACCTGCACGTCGGAGAGCAACCACTCTTCCGTCACCAGCATGGTACCCAACCCGTCCGTTTCGATCCCGCCACCTTCGAGGATCATTCGCTCGCCGGTATCGGGACGCACCGTCTCCGTGCGCGAGAGTCCGGTGACGCGCTCCACCGCTTCGGGCACATGGACGTCGAATGCGTAGTTTTCGTACTTGCTCCACGCGTCGAATCCCCAATGCACGAGCTCCACGCTGCCGTCGGCCCGATGCACGCCGGTTGGCCCTGAGTCGCGCAGCCACACGCGATCGGTTGGCTGCAGATGCAGGCGATACTGTGATGCGTTCACGCCATGCATCGCGAGGGCGCGTGACGCATCGTCGCGCACCGATTCTTCATGACAGAGAATTTCCACGCGCTCGTGCGGTGCGAGTGCACGCACGATCTCCGCATACACCCACGGAATCGGCCCCAGCTTGCCTGGCCAATCGGGCTCGTGGTGCGGCCACGCAATCCACGTTGCATCATGACGCGCCCATTCTGCCGGCATCAGCACGCGCGCGCGGCTCACCGAGGACTCACTCGCCGATGACTCGCTCACGCGCCGCCCAGCCAGCGCTGAGTGATCGGGCCGTACGCATCGACACGACGATCACGCAGGAATGGCCAGTTGCGCCGCGTGTCTTCGATCAACCGCAGGTCGCACTCGGCGATGAGAACGGATGGCTCGGTATCTCCCTGCGCGAGATAGCGGCCGAAGGGATCGCAGACAAACGACTGCCCGAAGAACTCGATGCCATCAGTGCCTGCCTCTGCTTCGAAGCCAACGCGATTGGGGGCCGCGACGAAGACACCATTCGCGATGGCGTGCGCGCGCTGCGCCGTACGCCACGCATCGACCTGCGCGTCGCCAAACGTTGCCTTCTCCGCCGGGTGCCAGCCGATGGCCGTCGGATAGAAGAGGATCTGCGCGCCAAGCAGCGATGTAATCCGCGCGCCTTCCGGGTACCACTGATCCCAGCAAATGAGCACGCCGATATCCGCGAACTTCGTGCGCCACATGCGAAAGCCGTTGATCCCCGGATGCTTGTCGCCCCGGAGATCGGGACCGACGTCACCGGGCGCGAAGTAGTACTTCTCTTCGAACAACGGGTCGTGCGGAATGTGCATTTTGCGATAGGTGCCGAGCAGCGCACCGTCCGCGTCGACAACCGTCGCCGAGTTGCGGTAAAGGCCGGGCGCCTGCTTCTCGTAGTACGGCACGACCAGCACGACGCCAAGCTCTTTGGCGAGTGCTTGCATCGCGCTGACCGTTTCGCCGTCGACCGACTCGGCGAGATCAAACCGGTCGGCGCGCAGCGACTTGCAGAAGTACGGCGCGTTGAAGAGTTCCTGCAGGCAGATGATCTGCGCGCCGCGTTCGGCGGCGACACGCACCTGTTCGACCGCGCGGCGCAGATTGGCCGCGAGATCAGGCGAAGCGGTGTCCTGAATCAACCCAACGGAGACGGAGTTCGAAGGCATGCCGAAAGCTCGTCAGGTTGCCAATGGGGGGCAATGCGCTCAGCGGGTTGCGGGGGCTGATGGGACACTCTTCGCGGCGCTCTTTCGCTGCTTCGCCGACGGCACTTCGAGGATCGGTGCCAGATACGCGACGAGGAGCCGACGCAGGTCGTCCAACAACGGCCTCTTTTCCGCTGCAATCGCACGGCTGCGTCGCGCTAGTACCGCCTGACCGACCGATGCGCTGACCAACGCCGCGCGTCGACGATCGCGAGTGGGCAGTTTGGGGTTGCGAGACGCAAAAAGCACGTCGAGCCGGTCGACAAAGGAATTGAAGAGTTGTGCGCGCAGGCGCGCCGGTGCGCCGTGTGTGTCGTCGAGCGGACCTTCGACCGTGGCGAAGACACGACGAAACGCAGGATTGCGGTCGTGGAATTCCGCGAGCGGCTTGATGATGCGATCGATCAACCGCTCAAGCGCGAGCCCGCGCGGGTCGATCGGGAACGCCTTTTCGTGGATGTGCCGCATCTCGTCGGCATAGCGGAGCGCGAGTGCGGCCAAGACCGCGTCCCGATTGGGGAAGAACTGATAGAGCGAACCTTTGGCGGTGCGCGCCCGCAGCGCGATCGCTTCAGCAGTCGCGGCCTCAAGCCCGGATTCCGCAATCACGGCAGCCGCTGCGTCAAGGAGCAACTCCACGCGCGCTTGGCCACGGGGCTGCCGAGGACGCCGGCGAAAAGCGTCCTGCGATTCAGTCTCCGCGACGGGCGCTCCCGCAGCAGCCAAGGGCGGGCCTGCTTCCGGGGCCGGTTCAGCGGGCGTCGTCGGGTGAGCGCGAGGGCGTGGGGAGCGTTTGGCAGGCATGAGCGGCGAACATACAGTGTCGAGCAGGGGAAGGCACCGGGGCGCTGTTGCAAAAAGCGACGCAACCGTCATATTTAACAGCGTTCAGTTGTTGTACGCTGTTCTACAAAGTCCCTCCATCAGGGTTCATCATGCGAGTTATCCGTCTTATCGCGTCGTCCGCTGCGGTTTTGGTTCTTGCTGCCTGCGCCTCGGGGGGCGCGTCGTCATCGGGCGCCGCGTCCGCAGGCGGGAGTACGGCCAACATCAGTGACGCGGCGGCGATTGCAAACGCCATCGATGCCACCAACGCGCCGTTCGTGGGTTCGAAGAAGTCAAAGCGGTACTACCCGGCCGCGTGCCACACGGTGAAGCTGATCAAGGCCGCCGATCAGGTTGGCTTTGTTTCGCACAAGGACGCCGAGTCGGCCGGTTTCACGAAGGACGTGTACTCGACCGACTGCCAGTACTGAGTTGTTGTGGCAGTTCACGCGCGCGTCATATCGTGCGCGTACAGTGGCTTCAGCGCCGAGCCGGGCGAATGAGCACCGCAACGACGTCCATGACGTTCGTTCCTGTCGCGCCGGTACGGAGTAGTGCACTGGCTGCGTCGAGTGGAAACCACGATCGCCCGGTGGCGAGATCCTGTTCGGGGCGCCGTCCTTCGCGGCGCGCCACGGCCGGCGTGATTGCATCGACAATCGCTCCCGCGGCATCGGTCGGCCCATCGCGACCGTCGGTGCCGGCGGCGAGCACCGTGATGCGCCACGCGACATCGTCGCCTGAAGCGGCGGCCTCTTCAAGTGCGAATGCTGCCGCGAGTGCGAGCAGTTGCATGCGCCCACCCCGCATCGGTTCGTCGGGCTTCGGCTGCAGACGTGGAGGCGTCGCTTCAACCGCTTCGTCCGCGTCGACTTCGTCGTCTTCCCACGCGCGTTCGTACACGGCGCGAAGATTGACGACGGGTTCGCCGCCGAATGCGAGCAGCGCACTTTCTCCCGGCGCGAGAAGTCTCGCGCGTGCGATCGCATAGCGCGCGAGCCGATCGCCGAGTTGCGCGGCGTCGCCTTCGAGCGGCTCGGTTTCTGTGATGACGTGCGTGATGCCGTGTGCACGGGCTGCGTCAGCGAGTGCGCGTACGGCATCGCTGTTGCGCGCGACGAGTCGATATTCGACGAGCGCGAACGCGGGGTGCGATGGCGATGGAACGGCGGGCGGATGACCTGTGCCCGAGATGCCCAGAAAACGCGCCGTGTCCCGCTGGAGTGCGTTCCGGATATCGTGTGCGTCGAGGAGCGCGAGAAATGTCGCTGCGTCGAGTGGATCGGGAGAGCAGGGGCCCGAACCGATCACTGACGGATCGTCTCCGATGACATCGGAGATCGCAAACACGGGGATGTGCGTTACGCCGCGCTCGGCGAGTACGACCGCGAGTCGGCCTGCGCCCCAACGCAGCATCCGGCGTCGGATTGCATTCATCTCGTGAATCGCGAGCCCTGATTCGAGTAGCGTATCGGCGAGATTCGCGAGGTGTGCCTGTGCCTGCTCCGCATCGCCGACCATCTGCGAGAGCTCGGCGACCGGTGCCGCCGCGAGCGCAGTGGTGCCACCCGAGAGCAACACGATGGCAATGTCCCCGGCACGGACTTCCTGCACCGCCGCTTCCATCAGGTCCGCCGCTCGAAGCGAGGCCGGGCCCGGAACCGGGTGATCCCCTTCGACGATTGCGAACGATGGGGGCAGTTGTCGCGCATATTCGCGGGCCTGCTCGGCGCTCGCGTTCGCACAGACAATAATCCCGTGCTGGGGGTCGAGCGCTGCGTCGTGCAGCGCGCGCACCGCGCCAGCCGTCATGGCGATCGACGCCTTCCCCATTCCGATGAGATGCACGCGCGCTGGTGCACGAAGCGCTCCGCTGTTCGCGCGCACCCACTGCGCGACCGCGTCACGCGTACGCGTAAACGGCTCCGCGCCCTCCACCGCCGCGCGATGAAGCGCGGTGAGAAGGGCGCGGGGATGAGACAAAAGCTGCGTTGATCCGTTCAGGCGTGCCTCTGCGAACGAACTACTTCGCACCCTGTGCCGATGTCACGGCGGCGCCAAGCTCGGTGTACGCCTCTTCAGACGCCTGACGGAACGGGGTCGCGACGTAGGAGATCTTGCCCTTGGGGTCGATCACGTACAGGTAACGCTTGTGGTAGCCCGTGCCCGCGCTGGCGCCATAGGCAACACCGATCTTGCGGTCGACGTCAGCGGCAAAACGGAACGGGAGCTTGTCATCCTTGGCCCACGACGTGAGCGCAGAGTCTTCGTCGATGCTGACGCCGACAACCGTCACCTTCTTTCCACCCTTGAACACTTCGTTGTACTTGTCGCGATAGGCGTGCATCTGCATCGTGCAGCCGCTCGTGCGTGCCTTGGGGAAGAAGGCGAGGACGATCGTCTCGCCCTTGTGCTCGGACAGCTTGAACGGCTTGGCGTCGACGCCGGAGGCCGTAACGGCCGTGACCGTGAAATCAGGGGCGACGTCACCGACCTTGAGCACCGTCGCGTTGGCGGCTGGCGCTGCCTGAGCAGAAACGAACGACGGTGCAGCCGCTGTCGCGGCGACAGCGACCGCCGCGACGGCGAACGAACGCGCTACGTTGCGCGAAAACATGAACATCGAAAAGCTCCTGGAAAGGCGCGGGCTGTCCGCGCGGTCGGCGGGCAACGGCCCGTGTGATCGCTATGACGTTAACGCATGAGTCGCCGGGAGGCGATCTGTGCCGGTTTTGGTACACCCAAGTGGCAATATCGGTAGCGAACGATCGGGCAGGACGGATCGTTTCCTGTCGCGAGCCCGCGCTCAGACCACGACCTGTAACGCCCCAGGCCTGACGCTCACTTCGACCTGGGCGCGACGCGCACGGTGTAACTCGCCATCCGCCTCAAAGGCCGGAGGCGCTTCAAACGACACCCGATAGCGCTCCACCCGATGGTGCAGTACTTCGCGCTCCGCCAGATGCGTGCCCTTGAACACCTTGGCAAACAGTGCAAGCCGACGAAACGGTGAGGCGTTGCCGATGGAGACGACATCGAGCAATCCATTGTCGAGCGATGCGGCAGGCGCGATGTGAAAGGCACCACCGAAATAGCGACCGTTGGCGAAGACGAGCATGAGCTGTTCGCGTTCGGCATCGTCACGCAGGCGCGCGCGAAATCCACGATAGCCGATCAGCGCGCCGAGCGCCGTGTTTACATATGCAGCGGTCCCTCGGAGTAGACCAGGCGTGCGCATGCGCTCCAACACCTCGACATCGAAGCCGAATCCGGCTGCATTGACGAATGGCACGTCGTCCACATAGCCGACGTCCACTGCACGGGTGTGTCTCTGCGCGATGCGCGCGACCATGGCAGGCACATCGTGCACCGGCGCGCCAATCGATTTCGCGAAGTCGTTTCCAGTGCCGGCACTGAAAATCGCGAGCGGAGTTTTGCTGTTGGTTTCAACAAGTCCTCGCGCCGCGTGGCTGACCGAACCGTCGCCGCCGACCACAGCGAGCACGCGCGCGCCACGCATAGCCGCCTCTCGCGCGATGCGTGCTTCGTCGCCAGCACTTCGGGCGTCATGTCGTTCGACGGCGCCGAGTGATTCGAGCGCGCCCTGCACCACGGCGGCGCGACGGGCGGCGCGTCCTCGACCGGCGACAGGGTTCACGAGCAGGAAGATGGGGCCCGTGCCGATCGGGTTGCTCGACGGTGCGCTCAGCCCAACGCATCCGCAAAAAAGGCTTCCAGTTCAACCACGAAGGGGTGCTGGGCGCCGCCCGGATGCCACTTTACCCGCTCGCTCAGCACGACTCCCGGATCACTCGCGCCAGACCAGCGCGACACGTTCCGCGCATCAGGGTTGAGCACCCAATATTCGGCCACACCTTCGCGTAAATACAGATCGCGTTTGATCTGGTAGTCGAGGCGAGGATTGCTCGGAGAGGAGACCTCAACCGCGAGCAACAGGTCACG
>Ga0105049_10008248_pt1 | contig 12080 bp, 10 predicted proteins | sample MAT06_FD_78087 | JGI IMG/M metagenome (GOLD analysis project Ga0105049, IMG submission 78087) | Freshwater microbial communities from Lake Fryxell liftoff mats and glacier meltwater in Antarctica - MAT-06 | ecosystem: Environmental > Aquatic > Freshwater > Ice > Liftoff microbial mat | place...
AAGCCTTGATTTCCCGCCGTCCAACTGACGACGATGAAAGTCTGGCAAGTTTTGTTCGGCGGCGATTTGGCCAGCAGGCGCTTGAGCGACTCGTGCAGCCATTGGTCGGCGGAATTTACACAGCCGATCCGGAATTGTTGAGTCTGAAAGCCACGATGCCGCGCTTTCTGGAGATGGAACAATCGCATGGCAGCGTGATCCGCGCAACCTTGGCGCAGCAGAAGATAGATCGCAGTCGGAATTCAAGACGTGGCGGCAATGATGAGTCCTCCGGCAGCGGCGCGAGATATGGTTTGTTCGCAACGGCTGCTGGTGGGTTGAGCGACTTGGTTACGGCGATTGAGCAGACATTGCAGAAGTCCGGCAGAGTCACCGTGCATTTGGGGACCGATGTGACGTCCGTTGAAAGAACTTCAGAGTGTGACCAACAGATATCAGGACGACCTGCCTGGACGATACGTTCGCGTGATCAGCAGCCAATGGATTTTGATGCCGTGATTGTGACGATGCCGACATATGCGGCTGCGAACATTCTCAAAGGTACTGTCAGTTCTGAATTGCTGACGTCGTTGAATGCGATTCAATATGCTTCGAGCGCGATTGTGGTGAGTGGTCATCAGCTATCGGATTTTAGTCATCCGATGGATGCCTTTGGATTGGTTGTGCCTGCCATTGAGCAGCGAAAGATTTTGGCGGTCAGTTTCTCCAGCCGCAAATTCCCTAACCGCGCGCCGGATGGGCAGATACTTTTAAGGACTTTCGTTGGTGGAGCGATGCAGCCCGAACTGCTGGCGCACGACAGTGATACGATGCAAGGATTCGTGAATGCAGAACTTCGTTCTATTTTTGGAATGCAGGCCGACCCGATGTTCAGCGAAGTCATTCAATACAGGAATGCGATGCCGCAGTATCATGTCGGCCATCTGGATCGTGTCGCCACAATTGAGTCTCTGGTAAAACATTATACCGGGCTCCATCTGGCCGGCAGCGCCTATCACGGCGTGGGAATTCCCGACAGCATTGCCAGCGGCCAGGCGGCGGCGGATCGGGTTGCATCTCCCAAGTCGCTATTGTGAGCCGCAAGGCGCTAGCCGCGGGTGTTTTTTCTGTATTTTTCCCTGCGCTTTTCACGAAGGTACCCGCAGCTAGCGCTTGGCGGCTCACTCCGGCAGATTTTGCCGACTTGCTCTAGGCACGATTTCGGGATTCTTGTAGAACGAGTTCGGACTTTACTGCGCGCAATGGAATGCGTGCGATTTTGCTGCATTTTATCGTTGCAGGGAGACAAGGATGTCAGTAATTCGATTCCTACATACAGACTCACTTCGGTTGGGTACTCCAATTTCCGGACTCTCTGACAGTCCAGACTGGCTGAAAAAAGTTGCCGCTTCTGCGGTCCGTTCGGCCGTCACAAATGTCATTGAAGCCGCCATCGCTGGCCGCTGCCAGTTGTTGTTAATCGCTGGCCGATTGACGGAATCCAGTCAGGATCTTGATCTCGTCGTGACGTGGCTGAAAAGCCAGACAGTTGCTCTTCGTGAGCATGGAATTCGTCTGGTCATCGCTGGTCACCCGGAGTCTGATCACGCCGCGTTGCGACGCCTGGACGCGATTCTGGTGTCTCCCGATCAGCGATTGGACGTCTGGACAAATGGAGCTGAGCGAGTTGAATGCTCACTGACATCGGTCTCGACTCCAGCACGCGGCGGGGCATTGGGAATTGAAGTTGGCACGACATCAGGCCGTCGTCCACAAGCCGATCTTGCCTATGTCGCAGTGCCTTCGCTGGCACCGTCATCAACTTCGGATTCCGTTGATCAGGTCGCCTCGGCGCATGATCGATTGTTGCGAATATCGGCTGGCTGTCCGCAGTCGATTGGTCCCATGGAGCGTGGTGCGTTTGGCTGTCAGTTGGTGGAAGCGGATCTGTCGCGTCAATCGCTGACCGCTCGCAGTTGCGTTACAGATGTGATTCGGTTTACTCAGGAATTGATCTCGTGCCGTCAGGGGATGGCGGCGTCGCAGGTCAGCGAGTTGCTTCGGGAACGCAGTCGAACGATTGTTGCCAACGGCCGCCGGACGACAGTGGTGGAATGGGTTATCGATGGGCATTTGTGTTTGTCAGGCTCAACAACGGAATCGTTGAGCGAATTCGATCTGTTGAGGGATCTTCGCGGCAGTCTTCACGCCGGGCATTCGGGCGCGTGGCCGTTTCGTATTCGGTTTTCGGACAACAGTACTGTGGATGCGAGCCGCCATCCGGCTCTTGCGGCGAAAGAGTTTACTTCAGTCGTTCGCGAGCGAATTTTGAAATTTAGCCATCGTGACCGAATGATCGAAAATACTTCGATTGGGGTACCCATGGGATCTGGCAGCGAAACTGCAGTCGGTTTGGATGTACTGCGACGAGTGGCGTAATTTCCGTCATAAAAATCAAAGAGATTCTGTTTTCAATCAGGGATCACAGCCATGCAGCTTACGGACGTTCGAATTGATCGGTTTGGTTCGCTTAAGAATGTTTCGATAGAGAAATTGTCGCATCGAATTACACTTTTCTGGGGACCAAACGGTTCCGGAAAATCGACGTTTGTTCGATTCGTTCGAGGGCTGATATTTGGATTCCGCCAGAACTCATCGTGGGCACATTCTGAATTCGATGCAGAATCTGGATACGCACGAGTTCAGACAGCGAGTGGGTCTCGGACATTGCGTCGAACATGGTCAGCGAATTCCAGTGAACAGTTCACAATGACGGACGACTTCGATCGTCCGGCTTTGTCCGGACAGAGCAATTGTTTGCCGGCATGGGTCACAGAAGACGTCTTTCGTGAAATATTCACAGTGGGGCATGTTGAGGCGGAACGCTTTGATCTGTTGACTCGACTGTGTGTCGAATCGGGCATGGGGCGAAGCGATAGTGAAGCAGAATTGCGTCAAGCCGAAGCGGGATTGATTCAGACTGCTCGTGATCGCGATGGCAATGGTATTCAGAGCGGCGTTGTTCAACGGATTGCTGAACTTCGACGCCGGCAGGGTGATCTGCAAAGTGAAATTACTGCACTGCGTCGTCCGGCGGGAGAGCTGCCTGCACGCATTGAACAACTCATCCGCGAGATCGATGCGGCCTCAGCGTCGATTGATCGAATTGACGCACGCATTCGCGAGATAGATGCTGAGATTCTGCGGCTTGAGCAACTGTTGATTGAACTGCGTCGTCGCAACGTTCTGCCTTTGAATCAGCAGGCGATTGAGGGCGAAATTCGCACTGTTACAAACAAACTCGAACGTTGGCAGGAAATTCGTGCGTTGATTGGGCGTGACAGTGAAGTCTTGCGTACATCGGCGGATCTGCAAACTCGTCCAATGGAATCAGCGAAGACCATTCGCGCGATTGTTTCGCGTCTGGAAGAACGGGTTCAGGCTATGACAGATCGTCTTCGAGGCACTGTCTACTCGGAGTCCGAACAAACTCGCGACGCTGACGTTGTTCGCCAGTTGCGCGGCGAGATCGCTTCGTTGTGCTCTTATTTGAGTCAGCATGAACAGGCATCGGTGCAGTACGTCGCATCGTTGCAGTCCATGATTGCCGCCCGGACGCATTCTGACGCGGCTGAAATGGAACGGCTGCTGGAATCGCAAATCGCTTCTCTAAGCGCTGAGCTTGCTCGATCTGAAAACGTGCTTGCGGAAACTGCGATACCTAAATCGGAATTGAATTGTCGCTTTACGGGTCATCAGGAAGTTTTTAGTTCAAATCTTCAGGGTGTTTCAGGTTATCGAACTGTCGGCGAAGTCGAAGCGCAACTTGAACGGCTGCGAGCGGAGCGTGTACGTCTGGTGTCTGAACGCATGGCGACGGAGGAATCTCGCAGCGGCAAACGTACTCTGTTGGAACGCCTGCGTCAGGAATTAGCGGGCACTGCGACTTTGGAGCAGTTGGACGCATTGCGATCACAAGTCGCCCAATTGGATGCTGAAATTGTTCTGCTGGAAGATCATCGTCGTCAGTTGGATCGGACGGAAGCCAGCCTGCGGGAAGTGATCGAACGGGTGAAAGGACGCACGTATTCGAGAGTTCTGGATCTGGCGTCGCAGTACGTACAGCGTCTGACTGAAGGCGAATGCCGAAAAGTTTCGGTGGTGATGCCTAACCATATTTTGGTGCAGACGTCTCAGGCAGGTGAGCCGCTCACACTGCAGCAACTGAGCCGCGGGACGCGTGATCAAGTCGGCTTCGCATTGCGACTGGCATTGATTCAGGTGCGTTCTGAAACTCAGGGACAAGTGCCCTTGATTCTGGATGATGTGTTTGTAACTTCTGATGATGCTCGCTCTAATGCTGCCGTAAGTCTATTGTCTGAGCTTGCCCAACAAGGACTTCAGGTCATCTTCTTCACATGTCAGAAAGATGTTCGCGACCTGTTCGCTTGCTTCAATGCGGACGTGCGAACTTTCGACTACCGCGTTGAGGTGCCTAAACCCGCGCCCGTTATTTTACCGCCCGTGATTCCGCAACCGATTCTGCATGCCTACGTCGAACCTGTGATGGAAGTTCGTCCCGTGATTTCGCAGCCGGTGATGCCACCGATCGAACCTGAAATTCATCCGAATGGCACGAATTGGTTGTTCTATCTGGAAGTGGATCATGGCGTGGAAGATCTGGCGGGGATCACACTTGGCGAACTGGAAGCGTTCCGCGCCTCGGGCATTTTGACGATCGACGATTTGCTGAATCGTACTGTTCCGCAACTTCAGGAAGCCACACGACTGAAAGGTTTTCAGTTGTCCGTTGATCGTTTGCACGCGTTGCGAGGTCAGGCGGAATTGACAACACGTGTTCCCATGCTGCGTCGAAGTGATGCGGCGTTACTCTACGCATCCGGAATTCAAAGCGCTGAGGAACTTAGCCGACTGCGACCCGAAACTGTTTACGATCGCGTGTCTGAATTCCAGCGATCGGAATCCGGCAGTCGTTATCGTCGCGGTGGTCGCTTGATTGATCGTCAGCAGGCGATTAACTGGGCTCGTTTTGGCCAATTCACACGTTCACTGGATGAGGCGCGGCACAATCGTTCGCGTTTTACGGTACGTTCGACGCCGCGCACAACCTCAAATACTTCTCGTACTGCATTCACCGGGGCAACGGCATTGTTGACGCACGATGACGATAGCCACGGGGCCACTGATACTCAAACTATCAGCCGTCGTCGTCGCAGAATTACGGGAGATGCTGATGTTGCTGAAAGAAGGGCGCGTCGGATGGCTCGCCGCAGTCGTCAGACATCTCGACTTCGAACCGAATCAACAGAAGATGATCACGGTGTTCCTGAGGTCGCCGAGAAATCTGGCGGACTGCGATTTTTTCTGAGTCGCACGAGCAATATTGAAAAGGCTCCCTCAATCGGACCTCGCACTGCTCAACTGCTGGAAGCGATCGGGATTCGTACGGTTGAAGATCTGATGAGCATGACGGCTGAGCGAATTTCTGAAAAGTTGAATCTCCGTCGGATGACACCGCAGGTTGTTCAGCAATGGCAGCATCAGTCACGGTTGGTATGTCAGATTCCTGAACTTCGCGGACATGACGCACAGATTCTGGTTGCGTGCGGAATCAAAACTCCTGAAGAACTTGCCGCAAAGAATCCTTCAAGTTTACTGAACGTCGTTGAGCCGTTCTCGAACACAAAAGAAGGTGAAAGAATTATTCGCAGCGGCAGAAGGCCAGATCTGGCAGAAGTCACCGAATGGGTTCAGTGGGCTGCGAATGCTCGTTCGTTCAAGGCCGCATAATGTGCTTTTGCCGAAGGGATCTACGTTCTTGTTCCGAGGCTCCTGCCTCGGAACACACTGCTCTGGAGGCTCTTGCCTCACGTGTATTCACTGGAGGCAGGAGCCTCCCGCGCACTGCGTTCCAGGGCTGGAGCCCCGGAACGAGAAGTAAGGACAACACCCGCGGCTAGCGCCTCGCGGCTCACAATCGTGACGAAATCAAACACGAGGGTTGCGGCGAATCGCAATGTGTCCGTTGGAAATAAAACCTCAATGTTACCCATGACCAAACATAAATCAGAATCCGGCCGCGTTCGCAATCGAACGACGGTCTGGCATCTGTTCGCGATGGCTGTAGGCTTGTTGAGCTGCAATGGGTGCATGAATCCAGACTTCGTTCGATATCCAACCTGGAACACATCGTTTCCTGCGGCCGAAAATGCGGCGTACGGTCGCCAGGATCCTTTTCCAGATCCTGACATCGGTCCAAATACTCATTCTTCACCGCGCGGCTATGAACGGCCACGCAGTACAGCTCGCCAGGCGGCTGAGCAGCGTTTGTTGCAGGGGCTTCCCGTTGGTCCGGAGAGTGTACCTTCCGGTGCCCCGCAAGGCAGCAGGAAGAACAGCCAGTCAGTTTACTAATCGGACTGCAGTGGTTAGTCTGGCGTTGCTTGCAGGCTGTTGATTTAGTGGGTATTCACAACCCGACACGCCAGTGAGGGATAAAATTTCCAGCGTTTTTCGCCAAGCATCCCTCGCTGACGCTTCGGGTTAGGATTAAATCGACAGCCCGCTTGCCTGGAACGACTGTCCTGGGTTTCTGTCAAAAAACCCGCCCGTCTCGACATAAAGTACGTCAGCCGTTCCAGGCTGACTTGACCTTCTGCCTGTCAGGCTGGAAAGCCTGACGTACTTTTCAGGATGTTTATCGGCTTGTACTCTATGAAAAACTTCCAGCCATCAATCAGCAGGATCACTGCAGCGTTTTGCGAGATCTGCGGACTCGTTCTGATTCTCACAGTAAGTCTACAGGCTGATGACGTGGCACGCCCACTTGTCGTACTCACGCCGGAAGCCGCAGCGATTCACTCCGCTGGCATGTTGTTTGACGGACACAACGATCTGCCATGGGAAATTCGAGAGAAAGGGAATTCATCTTTTGATGCTCTCGATATTTCCAAGCCGCAGCCTGCAATTCATACGGACATTCCAAGGCTGCGAAAAGGTGGATTGAAAGCGCAGTTCTGGTCCGTCTATGTTCCTGCGGAGCATGACAAGACCGGCGATGCCCTGCTGCAGACGTTGCATCAGATCTCCATCGTAAAATCTATGATGCAGCGCTACCCGGAGACTTTTGAATTCGCATCCACAGCCGATGATGTTGAACGCATCGTGAAGTCGGGAAAGGTGGCTTCCATGATGGGAGTCGAAGGCGGCTACAGCATTGAAGGTGAACTTAGCAATCTGCAGCGACTGTACACTGAAGGGTGTCGCTACATGACTCTCACGCATTCGAAATCATTGCAATGGGCAGATTCCGCAACGGATAAGCCAGTGAGTCACGGACTGTCGGAATTTGGCAAAGATGTCGTGCTGGAAATGAACCGACTGGGCATGATGGTTGATCTTTCACACGTATCACCGGAAACCATGAAGGCCGCCATTGCGACTTCGAAAGCTCCTGTGATATTTTCACATTCCAGCGCGCGAGCGATCAACGATCATCCGCGAAATGTCCCTGACGACGTGCTGCCATTGGTCGCGAAAAATGGCGGTGTGATTATGGTAAATTTCTATTCCGGATTTATCGTTCCTACGGCGCAGTTGAAGGAAAATAAGGAAGCTTGCGGAAATCTACATGACGTTGTCGATCACATTGTGCATCTGGTAAAACTGGCGGGAATCGATCATGTTGGGATTGGATCTGACTACGATGGAGTCGGTCGTCTGCCGGAGCAACTTGAAAGTGTCGCCACGTACCCGTTGATCACTCAGGAACTTCTGAATCGCGGATTTGACAAAGAGTCTATTCACAAAATTCTGGGGAGCAATATCATGCGAGTGCTTCGCCGGGCGGAAGTTGTTGCAGAATCCATGAAGCAGGATGAAAAAAGACCGTGACCGCATTTGCCCTCATCGACGCCGAATCTGTTCCGACCGGCACCAGTGCAGAAGTCGTGGCAAACGGGCGGATTTTTGCTGTATTCAACGTTGACGGTGTTTTTTTTGTGCTGGACGGCATTTGTCCTCATGCCGGTGGTCCGCTCGGCAAAGGCACACTCTGCGGAAACATTGTGACGTGTCCGTGGCATGGTTGGCAATTTGATGTCAGCACTGGCCAGCATTGCCTGAATCAGCGACTTCACCAGACTCGGTATGAAGCTAAAATTGAAGGCGGGAAAGTTGTGGCGGAGATCGGTTGATCCTGCCAGACAGATTCATCAAGAATAAGTTAACCGTCTATGCGACTTCCAGATGCATCACTCCACCGCACGCCATTGCGTTTTAATATCACGCCAATGATCGACGTGGTGTTTCTGCTGATCATATTTTTTCTTGTCGCCAGCTACTTCATTCGCAGCGATCAATCAAAAGTAGTCGAGCTGCCGGTTGCGTCAAAGGGGCAGTCTGATGACATCTCGTCTCCTCATCGTCTGACGATCACCATCGAACCGGACGGACATTTATCCGTTGGTGGCGTGCAGATGTCAGAGAATCATGTCTTCCGGCGTATTGAGGAACTGAATGAGAGTCCGGCGGCGAATGGTGAAAAGCCGGAAGTACGTATTCGGTCCGACCGCAATGCGAAATTTGTCTCAATCCGAAAACTGATTGAACATTGTGCGGCACACAACATACGCAGCATTCGCTTTGCCGTCGCGTTACCGCAGGATGATATCGAGCGTGGTCGGAAATGATGCTTTCAGGGAAAGGCGTTTGCAAGTCCCTTCTCCTCCGAGATCGGGGGAGAAGGTGGCCGACAGGCCGGATGAGGGGGTTGACTTGTGAGCAACATGGCGCTGCAGAAAAAGGTAAAATCCCCCTCACCCTAGCCCTCTCCCCCAAGGCAAAGTTATGAAGTTGGAAAGCTGATTGCTGGGGAGAGGGGACAATTCCCCAGACACCTCATTTCCGACCGTGCGAGCACTTATGAAAATTCCTACACGCAAAATTGGAGCGAACACTCTCGACGGCGACACGATGACGCCGATGATCGACGTCGTCTTTTTGCTGTTGGTGTTTTTTATCTGCGCTTCCGTCGGCAGCACAGCAGACAAATTACTGCCCGCAGAATTGAATGGAAACAGCACAACGTCAATTGAACCTGTTGCGCCAGCGGAACCCGAAGAATGGGAACATCCGCCCGTGCAGATTCGGATTGAGCCATCGGCTGCAGGAGACAATCCGGTCTCGGTTTTTCTTGACGACGAGCCTCTGACAGGGATTGAAAGCTTGTCGCAACGCCTCACGCTCCTTGGCGCGGCAGATGCGGCGACGCGGATTATTTTGAACGTCAACGATGATGTCGAAGTTCAGCAGTTTATTCTGATTTACGACCTGTGCCAGAAGCTGAAATTCGAAAACGTATCCTTCGCGGTTCGTGCCGACGGGCTTGAAGCAAAACATCCGTAATTGGCATCGCCATTTTCATTGGATTGACCCATTTACTCAGAGCCGTTTCTGAAACGCACGCGACACATCCTGAGCACCATGAAGGGCTAGCAAGATGGTAATCCCATCGTCAAAGGGCTCGTAGATGACAACGAAACTATCGACTGAGAAACAGCGTACATTTTCCCCAAGATCGGGTCGAGACGTGCCCATCATTGGCTGATTGGAATACTGACGAGCCTTTGCATCAATCCGACCCAGTTCTTTGAGAGCAGTTTCAAGGCTGCCGCTGGTCTGATAGATATAGAGACCGATGTCCAGGAGACTTTCCTCCGCCACTGGCGTCTTACGAACCTGTGACATCTGGCTCAGTCTTTTTGCTGAGTGACACGATTGGTCAAGGATTGTCGGATTTCATTAATGTCCAGCGGAGTCGCTCCACCAGCGTGAGCCTGTGCCAATGATTTTTGCACCTGTCCTCGCAAATCAGCATGCCGCTGCCTGACTTCACGGAAAACCTCCAACGCCGCTGTGAGCACTGCGTCTTCATCGGCATAGCTGCCTGTTTGAAGTTCATCCTGAATGAACTGATTAATATCTGTTGGAAACGTTCTGGTCATCGTGAATTCCCTGTGAGAGTCACACATTCTATTGCGAACGCATCCATGCTGTCAAAACGAAAACGCTCATTTGTCGATGTCAGCTAACGGCTGCAAGCTCACCTTCAGCGTCAGCGTTTTCTCTGACCCTTCCAGCGGTCGTTCCACCAGTCGAATGCTCTTTTTAACATCCAGCACATTTACGATCGCCGGGGCTGGCTGTTGATCGCGTATTTTGAACGGCAAATCTGCGTTCTGAATCTGCTCATTTTCTCCTTCTCCGGATCGCAGTTGCAGTTTGGTACTGATGCCATCGTCCGATGGTTTGGCCTGAAGCTGAATCATGTAACGTCCGGCAACAAGCTTTTGCTCGATAATTTGGGGCTCGCCTGGCGACTGCGGAATTGTAACGCGAATGATGGCTTCATAGCCTGCGGGCACAACAGTATTCCAACCGTACCAATGGTCGTACTCGCGAATGCCTCCCGAGAGAACTATTTGATCGGCTTTAGGATTCAGGGCTGAAAATTCCTGTGACCATTCTGTGTCAACCTTGTAGAGCGAACGATCATTGACGGACTGTGCCGGTGCTCCAAAGAACTGATTCTTGTCTCCATCCCAGTAGATCATGCCATTGACCGCCACACCGTCGAGCGTCACGCCCACGGTTTGGCCAGCGCGGTCGTTTCGGCTGTCGGGGAATTCGAAATACAGGTCTCCATGGCGAGTGATCTTCTCTGGGCCGTTCGACCATGCGTTTGAATTCGCATAGTGGTAATACTTCAGAGACGGTACAATTGATTCGCCGATGCGGTAGTACACGCTTTGATAAACGAATGGCTCATTCTCCTGAAACCGAGTCACTCGAACGAACCAGTCTTCTTCCGGACCAAGGCACAGAATATCGACATTCTCCGCACTGCCCGCCCCCGTCGTTCCAATCTCACCGCCAAGGCTCGCGACATGTTGTCCATCTGCGTCAAAGGCAAAGACGCATTCCGGCAAAGGCTTGAAGTCCGATTCTTCCTGTCTCGTAGCATCGACAGGCCGAACTTTTGCAGGCACCAGCAAATAGGATTTGTCGCCAACGCCGATAGTACGAACGCGAATCCCTTTCGATTCGCGGCTAAATCGTCCTTCGTCCAGCAGTTCAATGGGCTCAGGTTGCTTTAATTTTGTCGACGCCAAAAGCTGCCGCAGAATCGCCAAACTCGGAGTCTTCATCATCACTGCCATGAGTTGTTCAGACGTCTGTGTTGCAAGGATATCTTTCAAAGTTCCGTAGACGGCCTTACTGCTTCGGCTCGAATCGGGATTGCGAATGATGGCCACAATTCCATCGTCAGCGTTCAGGGGAACTTCGACCAAGCCACCGCTGACCCTGATACGTTCATCAATTGCAACAACGGTCCGAGACTCATTGTCAAACTCACAATTGACAGCCAGACGAAGCCGGTCGACCGTAATATTATTGATTCGACTTGGAACGCTCAACACTACGCGGCCGTTCTCATCGCTCTTCGCGGTTTGCACTGCTCCAAATCGCTGTATGCTCCAGAGTTGCCAGTCCTTCGGGCCAACTCGCATCTCCGACAAAGAAATTGTCACTCCTGCCAAGGGGCTCCCTTTTTCATCCATCACGAGGACTTCTCGGTCGATCACCGGCTGATCGCGATCCAGATAGATCGTCGATTCAATCGTCTCGCCTGCAATCAAGTTGACATAGGCTTCACGCCGGTCACGATCGGGAAAGTGATCCGGAGGAAAGAGTTGAGACTTGGGCAGGACAAAACCAGTCGCCCACACGGAGAAACTCTCCTGGGAGCCGCTCGGGAGATTGCGAATCTTCACTCGTCCGTCGGCATCTGATTTCGATCCGCTGAATGAACGGTCTGCCCAGGCTTTCATCTTTTGGCGAACCTTGTCTTCCGGCAAATTAATTCGTCCGGGACTCAGATCCGATGACATCGGGGCGTTGCGAAAGAGAGTGTCAACCAGCGTTGAAGACATCAGATCATAGGAGCCCAGCAGGAACAGTTTACCGCTGATGAACACGCCGTTTGGGCTAAAGAACACTGCAGCATTCGGGAGCGGATT
>Ga0105049_10008250_pt1 | contig 12078 bp, 7 predicted proteins | sample MAT06_FD_78087 | JGI IMG/M metagenome (GOLD analysis project Ga0105049, IMG submission 78087) | Freshwater microbial communities from Lake Fryxell liftoff mats and glacier meltwater in Antarctica - MAT-06 | ecosystem: Environmental > Aquatic > Freshwater > Ice > Liftoff microbial mat | place...
GCTTTCAGGTTGGCAATGGAGCCGGTTACGTCGCGGGAACGCTGTTCGCCGAAAGCTACCACCTGTACCTCATTCAGCGAACGCTCATCGGGCAGTAACTGGATATTCAGCGTACTTTGGGCGCCTACGGTTGCTTCCTGGCGTACATAACCCACAAACGAGAACACCAGCACCGTGTTTCGTCCGTCGGGAATCGTTAGGGTATATTGTCCGTTGCCATCAGTCACGGTACCGCGACTGGTTCCTTTCACGCTTACGTTTACGCCGGGGAGCCCGTCGGGGCTATCGGTGGCCGTTACCCGTCCGCTCACGGCTCGGTCTGCGACGGCCACCGATAATACGTTTGGGTCTGCTTGGCGCAGTATAATTTGTCGGCCAACCAGCTCGAACTGTATTTGCAGCGGGCTGAGCAGATCCGTCAGAACCCGGTTCAGGGGTTGGTTGGTAACGCTGATAGACTGCCGCGTTGTTCGAAACCGGTCGGTACTATACAGAAACGAGTAGCCACTTTGCCGCTCAATTTCTTTCAGAATTTTGTCGAGCGAACGGTCCTGAACGGATAAACTGATCGAGGGTTCCCGAGCAGGTCGGCGAGCGGGCGTATCGGTTGGGGCAGGGTTGGCTTGGGCAGGGTTGGCTTGGGCCAGCTCAATCACGCCCTGATTCAGGCGTTGGGCTGCTCCCGCTTGCGGCAAAAGGCCAAGCCCCAGGGCAAGGCCGTAAAGGATAAAAGGTGAGTTACGCATTGGTTTTCGGTATACGTGTTGATAGAATGGGTTCGTTTATGGGCAGGCACGACCACGAATAACCAGGTCGTTGTTGGTTAGGGTATATTGAAATTGTCCAGTGCGGCCAATCAGATCCATAACGTCCTGAATCGACTGATTCTCAAACGTGGCCGTCAATGGGCAGTTGGCCAGGTCGGGCTGATCCAGTACGACGTGCAAACCATACCATCGTTCAAGAGTCCGGGCCACTTCGCTCATGGGTGTCTGATCGAAGACCAGGCGGTTCTCTTTCCAGGCTGTTTCTTTCTGTGCTATCACCGGTGCTTCGGCTACAGTCAGCGTTTTTACCTGCTGCACCACATGGTGATTAGGGAGAATAAACGTGGTATCGGCCAAAGTAGCAGCGGTAGCCTGAGATGCATCTCTGTTCGGAACAAAAGCCACGCGCCCAGTCACCACAGTGGTGCGTACGGTGGGGTCGTCGGGGTAGGCACGTACATTAAACGAGGTGCCCAAGACCCGAATGGAAGCCGTTGCCAGCCGAATGACAAAGGGCTGTTTGGGGTTGTTGGTGACGTCGAAGAAGGCTTCGCCAACCAGCCGGACCTCCCGCAGCGGCCCATCAAATTTTTCGGGGAATTCCAGTCGGCTGTCGGCGTTGAGCCATACCCGGCTTCCGTCGGGGAGCGTAATCAGGGACCGTTTACCCACCCCATTCTGTTTGACTGCCAGTGTCGGTTCAGCCATGAAAAGCGTTGTTGACCGGTACAACACGGCCATGAAACCGATCAATAAAATCAGGCCTGCAACACGCCAGAGCGTTTTTTGTTGCCACCATTCTGGTTGGCGAACCGGCATCTGGCGTACATTGTCTACATCAGCCAGGTGAGGAGCAATGTGCCGATCCCAGACAGCGCTGCTGTCGGATTGTTCTTCCGGCAAGTGTATCTGACTATTCTTTAAAGCATAACGCTGCTGCACCCGCTGAAAGGTAAGCTGGTTGGCTTCGCTGATGGCCAGCCAGTTATCGACTGTTTGTCGTTCGTTGTGAGTAGCTTCGTTGGTGAGGTAGCGGCCCAAAAGATTCCAGGAGATAGTGTCGTCGATCATCTGTCGGAATGGTGTCTGATGAAAGAGACAGCAATGGGGGGTGGGCACCCCTAAAGAATTCTCAGAAAAAATTAGAAAAAAATAAGACGGCTACAGTGATGGGTCTATTTTCTCCCAACGTATGTGCCAGTTGACTCAGCCGCTTGAGGGCAATCCCCATTTGGATTTCAACGGTTTTTTGGGTTATACCCAACGATTCGGCCACCTCCCGGTAGGTCAACTGTTGATCGCGAACCATTCTGAAAATGAGCTGGCAACGGGCGGGCAAATTAGCAACTGCCTGCTTCAAAGCCTGCTGCATCTCGTCCCAAACCATTCCCTGATCGGGTCCCGGCGTGCTCGAATCAACGGGGTTTTGCAGCTCGTTGTCCAGAGAAACTGTTTCGGAGCGTTGTTGACGTAAGTGATTGATGCAGTGATTCTTTACTGCCGCCAGTAGGTATGTTCTGGGATGCAGCACAGTACCCAGAGATTCGCCCCGATGCCAGATCTTCAAAAACACGTCGGATACTAATTCCTCTGCCATTTCTCGGTCTTGGATGTAGAAAAAGGCTAGTCGGTAAGCGTCCTTATAGAAGTAATCGAAAAACTGCCGAAATGCCCGACTGTCCTGCTGTTGCGCAATGCGCAATAACCAGCTTTGTATTATGTCGGGCGTTACAGGCATGGGCCGAAAGTACTTAGTAAGGTATTGATGCATCAAAAGCAACAACCGTTCGATCACTTGATATAGGTTGGGTAAATCACGTAAAACGCCCTTATGCTCATCCAACTACACAAGCGCTTAGATGTAGCTCAATGCTTCGTATATATACTCCAGCAGGTTCGTTGGCCGCAGGGTACGCTATGTCCAAATTGCGCCCGTGGTCAAATCCTCAAGGATGGAAAAGATACCTGCCAGATTCATTGACAGCGCGACAAATGTAAAACCTATGGGGCATATTTTGACGATCAGACGGACACCATATTTAGTGGTAGCTATCAAGGCATTCATTAGTCGCTGCCAGTGCCGAATCAACGATAGATGCTCTGTTGGCCGTTCAGATGGCAGAGCGCTACGGATTCAAAGAGTGAAATTTGGTTTATGTCGATTAACATTCTTACTGACTCCGTAGTTAGAAGAAGCAACATTATATATCATGGACAATCTTTTTACCGCTGAATCCATTGTCAGCCTGCTTACCCTTACGTTCTTAGAAATCGTACTGGGTATCGACAACATCATTTTTATCTCTATTGCTGCCAACAAGCTGGCTCCACAAGATCAGAAAAGAGCCCGTAATATCGGATTGATTCTGGCAATGGCCTTCCGGCTGCTGCTGCTGCTGGGCATCTCGTTCGTTATCTCGCTTAGTAAACCGTTTACTAACCTTAATTTCGGTTGGTTTCAGGCCGATCTGACTGGTCAAAGCCTGATTCTGTTCGCTGGAGGGCTGTTTCTGTTGTACAAAGCCACCTCCGAAATTCACCATAAGCTGGAAGGTGGGGGCGATGCGTCCGATGGAGCAGGCAAAGCAAAAGCAACAATTAGTAGCGTTGTTACCCAGATCGCTATCACCAATATTGTGTTCTCCATCGATTCTATCCTGACAGCTATTGGCCTGACCCAGAACGTAACCATTATGGTTATTGCCGTAGTGGTGTCAGTCCTGATCATGATGTTTTTCGCGGGTCCGGTTGGTAAGTTTGTCAATGAGCACCCTACTATTCAGATGCTAGGTCTGGCATTCCTGATAATGATCGGCTTTATGTTGGTTGCGGAGGGCGCCCATTTGTCGGAAGTCGTCATTTTCAATGCCCCCATTGGTACAGTACCCAAAGGCTATCTGTATTTTGCCATTGCCTTTTCACTGCTGGTCGAGTTTTTGAATATCAAGCTTCGCAAAACTCAAACGCCCGTTCAGTTGCATCGGTATGAGGGGCAGCCCCAGCAGGACCGGATGGTGTAGGGATCCGTTTCTATTCGTAGTACAGAAACTAGTGCCATTACTTGGAACCGTACGGAGCATTCTTGAGTTATCACATACACACGCCCAAAACCGTGTCATTACTGGGGTCGACCGGAATTGACAGCTTGCTGAGGTCGCGTGTAAGCATGCCGGGAGTTGACGGTATTTCCCGCCCCAACAAATCGTCAAAACAATAACTGGCGAGTATAACTACGCCATGGCTGCTTAATCCGAAGGATTAGCATAACCATCGTCTCCCCGGCCTACGTGCTGCTGGCTGGATAAGGGGGCGTCGATCGCAGCGCTGGTTGGTGTAATGGTATTAAAAGCCAACGAGATCCAAGTACCTACGGCGATTGGTCGGTCTGATCCGAACCAGCCTTTTGCCCGACAATCTAATCGAATCTAAGCATGTAGAAAGCACGACGGGTTCCTTGACTGGACGAGGGTTCAAATCCCTCCGACTCCACAATCAGGACTGTAAATCAAGTAGTTCAAAGATTTACGCACATTGTTTTACATAAAACGGGAAAATGCTACTAGCATTTTCCCGTTTTTGTTGATGACTTATCGACAATTATATCCATGACAGAAGAAAAGAACTGGTTAGGAGAATGGTCTTTTGAAGTCGAAGGCTTAGGAGAGCTTGATTTCATTGGAAGCTTTACTTATTCACCTGGTGGCAAGTTTGCCTTAGAGGTATCAATGAAACAAGCTTCTTTTGACGTTCCGTTCTATTTGCAAAAAGTAAACAAAATCAAGTATATAGTTGGATTAGATTACAAGTCAAGCAAAAATCTAACGTTAGTAGACAGTTTTGTAGGAGCTAGCAAATGGTCGTTCAATGGGGGAAACTTTATTACGATTACTCCTGCTCTTTTGATTGAAGGGCTCTATTGTGACAATGACACTTCTCTTTTGTTTGATTCTCAGTCTGTCAATTATAGCGGTCTAAATCAATGGCTCCGTAAACTGAATGAAGTTAACACCTCGATAGATAATGAATCAGATACTCTAACATTAACCTATAAGCGAAGTGAAAGCATTAACTTTCAGATAGATGAAAACTTAGACTTATCAATTTTATTTGACTACTCCACTAAGCAGGTAAACAGTGACAAGACAGGATTCTTTTTAACAGAAAATGTCAGAACGATTTTTAAATCTAGCAAAGGGCCAATAGATATTGAACTGTTCAGTCAATATGGCGAACACTTACGTAGACTTTTACAAATTCTTTACTACCAGCCTTGCTTTGTATTGGGCAGCACTATTGACAAAGCAGATACTAATGAGAAGTTCCCCATATACTACAGTCAAGACAATGATCTCATTGAATATACCATGCATAAAGGCTATTTGTGCCACTACCGTGATATAAATAACTTTACTCATATTCTCATCAAGTGGTTTGAACTTAGAAAGTCAGACGATTATACATACATTACTTGGGTGGCCTCAAAACATCTATTTATCAATACACCTTTTTCTGAGGAGGTCTTCCTTGAAAATGTCAGATCATTAGAAGTGTATCACAAGGCAAGGTATCCTAAAAGCATTCGACAACAGGAAAAGAATACGTACCTTAAAGATAGGATAAGATACTTGCTTGATGTACTGAAGGGTTTTGTTGCTCTACAGGAATATAATAATTTTATTATAAATGAAGGCGATTTCATTAGTGTATTAGTTGAAAACAGACACTACCTTACTCACTACGGCGAAAACACTACAACTTCAAAAAATCTTTTGACTGTACCACAGCTCTATTCTTATTCATCTAAAGCAAGGATAATTTTACTGACCTTACTCTTGAATGACATTGGTATTGAAGCAAATAAAACTTTTGGAAACCTTAAGGAAAGACATAATTATTGATTAGCGATGCAAACAAAGTATTGCAACTACATCAAACTGACACCTGTTGTATAAGCAGTGATTTGAAGCATCTATAAACATATCCAAGCTTTATAATATTTTAGACGGCAACTCTTACATTAACTATCATGGCCCAGTTTTTTTTGAGCAGGTCACATGCCCAGTTTGTCCATAAACTCATCGATTTCTATACCAGAAAAACGTTTGTCTATCTGCGCCTATAAAAAGGCCCTAATTACATCTGATCACTTTGATGCAATTAGGGCCTTTTTGTTTGCCAGGTCGTTAAGGTGCCCAGTCACGTCCTTATCTCGTCACGACTCCCGGTTTTCGTCCAATGATACTACTTGACGTTATTTTATGGGTAGCTGAATCATAGTCTGGCCCGAGCCTAACTGCGTAGTGGGCAGGCTTCCGTCCCATTTGGCTATCCACTGCTGCTGTATCAGCATCGGGGTCAATGTTTTTTGCTTTAGTTCATTGGCTCTCGCTTCGGCTTCGGCTTCAATCACTTTTGCCCGGGCAATACCGTTGGCTTTGGTTACGGCGATTTCGGCCGAAGCCCGTTCAGAAGCAATCTGATTGTTCAGTCGGAGCGCATTTTGTACGGCCGTGTTTTTGGCGTCAATCATCGCCTGGAGCGAAGCGGGCGGCATCAGATTGGAGGTGATATTCTCGAAAGCAAATCCGTCGTCACCTAACGCTTTCCGCAGGCGGGCCTCTACCTGTTCCTCAAAGCTGGCCCGGTTATTCACCAATGAATCGGGGCTAAACGAGTTGGCAATATCCCGGTATGAATTATAAACTATGGTTCGGAGGATGTTATTTTCAATGTCGGGTAACTCTTTTCGGTATTTCCGGTAAACGTTTGCGCCCTGACCCTTAACCAGGTGATAGTTCAGCGTTGGGTCGATCCGAAACAAGGTTCCCCCTCTGGCGCTGACCTGAAACGGGTCAAAATCTTTGGTTTGGGTAAAGGTTGGATACTGCTCAATAAAAGAGGTCAGTGGGTTGTAAAATATCCAGCCCGTCACATTCTCAATATCAGATGCGCCCCGGTCGGAGCCAATCTTACTGACTTTAATGCCTTCGTGGGACGCGTCTACGGTCGTGCAGCTATTCGTGAATACAATAATGGCAAACAGCAGGAAAAGGGCGACTCCGCCAATCTTATACAGATTCATTTGGTAAAGGGGTTTTTGGTGAAACAGTTTGTTTTAAAAGAAATCCAGACATACAACACGACTATCAGGGCCGCCAGAATCAACAAGCCATCGTTTGGTTGATTGAGTAGCCAACGGATCAGGTTAGCTATAAGAAGCGTAACGACGACGTAAAAAAACAGTTGCAGCACAAGCGTCAGGTTCATTGGGCGGGGGTTTGCGGGCGAAAGGATACTTGCTTTTTCATGTTTTCGGAACGGATTGTAATACGTTCAATGAATATAGAGGAAGCTAATGAAACTCAATGCTCTTCAGAGAAAAAGTGTCACATCGTCACCATTTGATGAGGCTCTTTTTTGAAATAGAAGCGGTTTCTGCTGTTTAAGTAGGTTGTATTGTCATAACTGCTATACGCTACGACACAAAACAGCCCCGTACAAGCAGTACGGGGCTGTTTTGTCAGAGCTTGGGATGTGCTCTTTATTGAGAAACGTCTTTATTGAGAAACACCTACGCCATGCCGTGGCTATTGGAAATCCGCTCTAAGAGCAGATAGAGTAAGTTTTTCAGGAGCATATCATTCACTCCATAATGCATTTCTTTGCCTTTGCGCTGGCAAATCAGAACGCCTTTGTCTTTTAGTTTAATCAGATGATGGGAGAGCAATGACTGCTCCAACTGCAATTGATCCTGTATGCTGGAGACCTTGCGTGGCCCCTTGCTGGCCAGCAACAGCAGGATCTTTAAACGAGCAGGGTGAGCGATTACTTTGAGCAGTTCAGCCGTTTGGTTAATTCTTGTTTCTTCCATGGTAAAGAGAGTTTATGATAAAAAATGAGTTTGAGAGCCTACGGCTACTTTAGTCGTCATATGCTCGGTTAAACAAGCTACCATTTTCGTGCCAAAAATACTAAATGACTATAGAATAAGTGGAATTTATAGTGTGTGGCCCGTTTTACGGCTCATTGCTTGGTTAAGATAGCTCATGATGACCAATATATGGGGTTAGCAGCGTTTTATTTGCCGTGGCGCGGGAAGGCCATGCTCATTATATTGATTCGTTGAATAACTATTAAATACCCACCAAACCGGAACATCCGAGCCATGTAGCCGTTACATTTATCAGCTCATAATCATACTGGTTAGCCTGCTGACTCTGCTATAGTAATGGAAGACAAAAAACATCTGGATACGGTTAAGGCTGCTGGCCTGTTGGTAGCATTAGGTATTATTTATGGAGACATTGGTACCTCTCCGCTCTACACCCTGCGAGCCATAATTGATAGCCGTGTTGTATCGACAGAGCTAGTTAAGGGAGCCCTTTCCTGTATTTTCTGGACCTTGACACTGCAAACATCCGTTAAGTACGTATTTCTGATCCTGAGGGCCGACAACCGGGGAGAAGGAGGGATCTTCGCGCTATATGCGCTTATCCGTCGGCACGCCCGGTGGCTAACCCTACCGGCTATAATTGGAGGAAGCGCCCTCCTGGCTGATGGCATTATTACACCGCCCATTTCTGTTTCGTCGGCCATTGAGGGGCTTGCCATTATTTATCCTGATATCCAGACCGTTCCTATTGTCCTGATTATTCTGACAGTGCTATTTCTGGTGCAGGCCTTTGGCACCAGTGTGGTCGGTACCGCTTTCGGTCCGATCATGCTGGTATGGTTTTCGATGCTTGCTGCATTAGGTCTGTTTCAGTTGATAAACGCCCCCTCCATACTATCGGCACTGAATCCATACTATGCTTACTGCTTATTGTCTGAGTATCCGGGTGGTTTTTGGTTATTGGGCTCCGTGTTCCTGTGTACCACCGGAGCCGAAGCTCTTTATTCGGATATGGGCCATTGTGGCCGGGGCAACATCCGGGTAAGCTGGGCCTTTGTTAAAGTCTGCCTGCTGCTCAATTATTTCGGGCAGGGGGCGTGGCTGCTGAGTATCGAAGGGCAGACCCTGGGGGAGCGTATCCCCTTTTATCAAATCATGCCCGATTGGTTTTTGACCACCGGTATCGGCATTGCTACAATGGCCACCGTTATTGCCAGTCAGGCACTGATCACGGGTTCATTTACCCTGATCAGTGAAGCCATCCGGCTTAACTTCTGGCCTAAAGTTAAACTGAGTTACCCTTCCTTACAAAAGGGGCAATTGTACGTTCCCAGCGTCAATTTACTGCTTTGGATGGGGTGCGTCGGGGTGGTGCTCTACTTTCAGGAATCAAAAAACATGGAAGCGGCCTATGGTTTGGCCATTACCCTGACTATGCTCATGACCACCTTGCTGATGTCGTATTACCTTTATTCGCATCGATATAACCCCTGGGGTGTTTTACTTTTTATTGGGGTTTATCTGGCGCTTGAAGGGGCCTTTCTGGTAGCTAACTTAATTAAGTTTCCCCACGGTGGCTGGGTATCCGTACTGATTGCGCTGGTCATTGCCGGGATCATGTTTGTCTGGCTACAAGCCTTTAAAATCAAGCTTCGGTTGGCGGAGTACGTTCGAATCGACCAATATATTCAGGCCATCAAAGAGTTGAGCCGCGACATTAGCATACCCAAATATGCCACCCACCTGGTATTTATGAGTAATGCCGCCCGTCAGTCAGAGATAGAGTCGAAGGTTATTTATTCCATTTTTCAGAAACGCCCCAAACGGGCAGATATCTATTGGTTCGTACACGTCGAAACTACCGACGATCCGTACACCATGGAGTATAAAGTGAAAACGCTGGCTGAAGACGATTGCTATAAAGTAACCTTTCGGCTGGGTTTTCGGGTGGAGCAACGCATTAACCTGTTTTTCCGGAATGTGATTGAGGACATGGTGCGCAACAAGGAAGTAGATATTACTAGCCGCTACGAATCGCTGAACCGGCTTAATGTTATTGGTGATTTTCGCTTTGTCGTACTTGAGAAGTTCCTTTCCTTCGAAAACGAATTGCCCCTCTTTGAGCGGGTTATCATGAATGTGTACTCTTTCGTCAAAAACTTCACGACCACTGAGCAACAGTGGTTTGGTTTGGATAGTAGTTCGGTAAAAATCGAGAAGGTGCCCCTGGTGATTCGCCCGGTCGAAAACGTCAAACTCAAACGCCTGGTGAGCTGATGTACTGTTGGTGCTATTGATAAACTACCATCCAGGTGTACCCTTCTGCCGGAATCGAAACCTCGACGGTGATCGAATAATCTCGATCCAAATTGTAGGTGAGTGCCTTGCCTTCCTGTATACTTACCCTGGCTTTATCGGTTAGGCCTGAGTAATAGAGGGGTAATTTCACCTGTCTCTGGATTGGTTTCGTCAAGGGATTGTAGAGAAGAACAAAGCTTTTCTCGTTCAACTCGGGATTTACATGCAGAATGCCATCCCAATCGCGTCCATCGGGTCGGCGAAGATGGATGATGTCGGAGTTGAGGATGTCGCGGTATTTTTTATACCAGTCAATAGTTTCTTTCACCACGGCTTTCGTCGCGTCGGTATCGTATAAGCGTGGTCCCCGATAACAGGCTTGCACCCCTGCTCCGTAGTATTGAATCATCAACTGTTTGTAATCGGTGAGGTGCTCACTGAGGGGCTCCAGAATGGCATCGGCAGTACCACCCTGGTATTTGGTCAGGGGTACAAATCCCCAACCCATCGACGGGGTTTTATCCCAGGTTCCATCGTAAATATTCTGGCGGTTCAGTATTTTTTGCTGTGCTCTGGGTAGGGAGAAATTAACCTCCCGATACCCTAAGCCAATTTTGTGGGAACCATCCAGAAAATACCAGTCAGGCGCATTGATGTACACTCCCTTTGCATTTAACCCTTGATAGAACTGTTTCTGCATCTCCATTTGAACCCACTGCGAATCATCCAGTCCTTTATGGCCAGGGTGTTTGGTCGACGCACACACATCACCGGGGTAAGGGCCATCGTGTTCGAGTAAATCAAAGCCCGTTTCGGTAATGAATGTGTTTAGTTTCTTGAGGTAATCAATACCCCATTGACTGGCCAAACAGGGAGCGTGCCCAAAAAAAGCTCCTTTGTCGGGTAACCCCGTTACAGGGTCAATCACATCGTTTTCATCGTCGATCCGACGGCTGCTGAACAGGGAATACCCACCCAGTTTCACGCCTTTGTTATGGGCATAATCGGCCAACGCTTTGAATTTCTTGATAGTCGGCTCCGACACATCTTCCATATTCAGTCCGCTACCGAAGCTCAAAATCACCATTTCGTAGCCCGTTTCCGCGCATTGATCAATGGCATTTTTTACCGTTGCTGGGTCGGTACTGACGAGGTGCATGAAAATCGGGTTTTGGGTTGTCCACGGAAACAGAGTCCGGTACATTTTACGACGAGCTAGCCCATTGCGTTCCCGGTCATAAGTATCCAGCAGCAGTTCATACGAGCGGATAGAGGTATAAGTTGCCGTTGGTGGCAGGTCGATGCCAACACCCAGGTTGGGGTAGACTTCCATGACACAGGGCGTTTCGTAGTTATAGTTCACCTGTGAGGTATACGAACTGTCAATTTTCCAATGCGTAGCCTGGTCCGATAGCTCGTAGCGCATGGCATTATTGAACGCGAAATTGTTCTCGACGTATATTTTTTGCGGTTTTTTCATCTTTTCAGGCTTGCCCACCACCGCGGATTCTTCTTCGGGCATTGCCATTTGTTCATGCACAACCTGATTGATTTTTACCGGACTGCTGCTTTGGTTGTTAATACTGAGCCACTTACTCAAGACGGGGATACCATCATAAATTTCGTAATGCACAATGACTTCGATGCCTTTTACGTCGGGATTGCTGGCAGTGAAAAACAAGTTTACCGATTTACCCGTGGGTAGTTTCTTATTGGACGCCCAGGTCTGACAATTCCAGGTAAAATGGGGCTTCACCTCGCCTATTTCATACTTCACGTAGCGAAAGTCCTGATCCTTGCTGGTGAGTTGGTCAATCCATTCCTCCAATAAATACGCCTGTTCTTTTTGACCGTATAAACCGCCTACGTTATAGGTTTTACCATTAATCGTAATGCGTGCTTCGGGCCTAACCGAGCGGATGAATTGCTCGTTTGTTACTACGTTTTTAAAACTCGTTGTAGCCGCATTGGGTAACAGTTGGATACGCCTGGCCAGTAGGCCATTGGTGAGTTCAATGGCTTTTCCATTGTTCTGTACGTTCACTACACTCCGGTCCGAGATGGAAGCGATAAGCCAATCTTTGCCGAGATTTTGTGAAAACGTTCTGGTAGCAAAGCCCA
>Ga0105049_10008251_pt1 | contig 12078 bp, 9 predicted proteins | sample MAT06_FD_78087 | JGI IMG/M metagenome (GOLD analysis project Ga0105049, IMG submission 78087) | Freshwater microbial communities from Lake Fryxell liftoff mats and glacier meltwater in Antarctica - MAT-06 | ecosystem: Environmental > Aquatic > Freshwater > Ice > Liftoff microbial mat | place...
CCGGTCAGCGCGCCGATGGTCAGCGGCTTCCCGGAGTCCGCCAGCCAGAAGCGAAAGGGAGCGCGCGCCTTTCCGTCGATGAGAAGTGGCCCGGCGTCGGCGCGACCCGCGGCGGCGACGGGATCGAACGCGATGCCCGGCACCATGAAACGCTCCGGGCCGCGCTGAAAGATGGCATTCACCGCGGCGACGAGCGCGCCGGTGGAGCGCTGATTCGTGCCGAGGCGAAACTGGTGCGCGGCCCGTTCCGTCGCGGCGAGGTAGGTCTGCACGTCGGCGCCGCGGAAGCCGTAGATCGCCTGCTTCGGATCGCCGATGAGAAAGAGCCAGCGATCGTCGCGGGCGAAGAGCCGCTGAAAGATCTCCGCCTGGGTGGGGTCGGTGTCTTGAAACTCATCCACGAGCGCGGCGCGGAATTGCCCGCCCACGGTGGCGGCGAGCGCGGCGCCACCGGGACCGGCGAGGGCATCGCGCAGCCGGGTCAGCAGGCCATCGAAGGAGACCACATTGCGGATGGCCAGACGGCGCGGCAGCTCGGCGCGGGCCCAGCCGAGGAAGTCGGATTCGACGGTGGCGGCGAATCCGGCGCGGGCGGCGGCCAGCCCGGTGCAGAGCTGGAAAAAAGGGTGATCCGGCGCAGTGGCACGCTGGCCGGTGCCTTCCGCGATGTGCTCCGCGGTGAAGGCGTCGAGCGCGGCAAAGGCGGCGACCGGCGGGGCCAGCTCCTGCGCGCACAGCTCCACCAGCTCGAGCAGCGGCCCGGTCTCGCTGGTTTTGCCCAGGGGCCCGATGGCCCATTGATTTGCGGCGGAGAAATGCGCCCCCACCGCGGCGCGCCAGTCGGGCCACTGGCGGCAGAGTTCGGCGTGCCCGGCTCCGAGGGTGGCCGCGAAGGAAGCGCGCTCCGAGGGCGGTGGGAGCACCCGCAGCCGCGGGTGCGCGGATTGCGCGCGGAGAAGCTGGGCGAGACTCGCGGGGTTCACCTGGCTCTGGAGGCAGGCGGCGATGACCACGGGTGCGGCGGCGTGAAAGTGGATGCGCCAGTAGTCCTCGGCGAGTTCGCGCAGCACCGCGCTCTGATCCGTGAGCAGCTCCGCGTCGAAGAGCGCGCCGCTCTCCAGGGCGCGCTCGCGCAGGATGCGTTCGCAGAAGCCGTGGATGGTGTGGATCGCGGCTTCGTCGAATGCGCGCAGCGCCACGCCGAGCCGCTCTCCGGTGGCCGGATCCTGGAAGTAGTCCCGCGCGAGCAGCTCCTGGATGAGCGCATTCCCGCTCTCTCCGTGGTGCGCCGCTTCGAGGGCGAGGCGCAGCAGTTCGCGGATGCGCGCGCGCAGCTCGGCGGTCGCGGCCACGGTGTAGGTGGTCACGAGGATTTCGCGGACCTGCACCTTTTCCTCCACGATGAGGCGCAGGAAGAGGCCGGCGATGGTGTAGGTCTTGCCGGTGCCGGCGCTGGCTTCGATGAGCGTCACGCCGCGATCCAGCGAGGCGTCGGCGACGGCGTACTCGGGCTTCATTCCGCCACCTCCTGGCGGGCGTCGAAGAGCGGTTGGAAAACGCGCCGCGCGATTTCCTCCCAGCGCGCATCGAGCGGATCGGTGTCCGGCGGAAAGGCCAGCCGGAACCACGCGTCCTCCACTTCCCCGCGCGCGCCCTTTTTGCTCCCAAACCACTGGCCGCGGGCGGCGACGATCGGGGCGGTCTTCTCCCGGGCTCTCGGCCGCAGCGTGCGGCGGGCGTACTCGTGCGAGGTCTCGGGAAAAAGCGGGAGCGGCGTCTGCAACCCCTCGCGGTAGAGGGAGAGCAAGTCGGTGAGGATGGCGGGGGCGTGGTCGAGGGGTGCGAAACGCCAGGCACCGTCCCGGGCAAAGAGGAGCGTCTCGCGCGGAGCTGCGCCGGTCAGTTGCAGCGCGAGGTGCTGGAGCCACGCGCTCAGCAGATCCTTGCCTTTCAAGCGGGCGGCCCGATGGCGGACGAGCGCCTCGGGGTAGAGGCCCTGCAGGGTGCCGGTGAGGCGCCAGTCGCCGAGCACCGCATCGACGCTCTGCGGTGGGAGTGCGGTGCTGGAGACAAAGGCGCGGATGCGCGCGGCGAGGGTCACCGCCTCGCGGCCCACGGTGCCAAACTCGGAGGCGCCGCAGTAGCCGTGCGGCAGCGTGCCGCGCGCCCGGAGCGCGGGCAGTTTCGCGGCTGGCGCGGCGCCGCCGAGCGCGACTTGCGTGAGTTCCTGACCGAGCTGATACCGCGCGAGGCCGTCGAGGCTCAGCGGCTCGGTTTCCTCCAGGGGCGCGAATTCCTCCGGCAGGGCGAGGCCGAGGCGCTCGCGGGCGAAGTACCTGGCCGGGTGCGCGAAGAAGGCGGCGAGCTTTTCGACATCCACGGCGCACCACTCGGGTCCGGGTGGCGGCAAGGGAGTGGCCGCGAAGCGCGCTCGCGCGGTGCGGAGACCGGCGCGGTCAGCGCTCGGGCGCGCGTTTTCCGCGGAGTAGCTGAAGAGGCGCGAGCCCTCGGTAAAGTAGTCCGGGCTGAAGGGCTGCAGCTTCTGCCCGGTCACGAGTTGCGCGCGCAGATCGCCGGTCGCGGCGCGATAGTTTTCCGCGAGGTAGTCGAGGAGTTCGCTGAGCACCACGGAAGGCGGCGCCGCGCTGTTGTCGCGGGCGGAGCGACCGGTGTAGCTGAGGTGGAGCACGGCGCGGGCGGAGAGGATCGCCTCGAGGAAGACGTAGCGATCGTCGTCGCGTTGCGAGCGATCGCCCCGCCGCGGCTCGCGCAGCATGCGGTCGAAAGCGAGGCCGGGATCGCGTCGCGGAAAGGCGGTGTCATTCATCCCGAGCAGACAGAGGACCTGGAAGGGAATCGCGCGCATCGGCTTGAGCGCACAGAAGGTCACGGCGCCGCCAAGGAAGCCGAGGCCGGAATCCGTGTGGCTGAGTGCGCCGGCGAGGTGCGCGCGGAGCACTTCGAAAGTCACCGGTTCGGCAAAGGCCGCGCCTCGGGCGGTCGCTTCGAGTGCGGCGAGGATCTCGCGGACGCGCCGGAGCTCGTCGGCAAATTCATCGCCGTCGTCGAAAAACGTCCGGAGCAGATCGCGGCCGGCGTGCGCCCATTGCGGCAGCGGTCGCGGCGCGGCGAGCGCGGGCACTTTCGCAAAGAGCCCTTCCGCGAAGGCGACGAACTGCCCGAGGGTGCCGGCGAGCGCGCCTTCGATCTCGCGGAAGGGGAGCAGGCCGGCGAAAAGGGTGTGCTCGTCGCCCGGCAGCGCGTAGCCGAGCAGCAGACGGTCGAGACCGGCGCGCCAGGTGTGGTCGCGCACGCCGGGCAGGCCGAGGTCCGCGCGGTGCGCTTCATCGATGCCCCAGCGGATCGCACACTCGGCCACCCAACTCCGCAGCACCTCGAGATCGCTTTCGCGGAAGGCGAAGCGGGCGCGCAGCGCCGCACAGTCGAGCAGCGCGAGCACGGCGGGTGCGGTGAAGCGGCTGCCGTGCAGATCGAGCAGGCGGAGGAAAGCGTCGGCCACGCTGCTCTCGGCGCGTCCGCTGCGATCGGCGACGGTGAAGGGGATGGCGAGGTGCGGCGCTTCCGGGGAACCGAAGACCGCGTCGATGAAGGGCGCGTAGGCTTCGACATCGGGCATCGCGACGAGGATGTCGCGCGGGGTGAGGCCCGGCCGGCGCGAGAAAAGATCGAGCAATTGATCGTGGAGCACTTCCAACTCCCGCATCGGCCCGTGGCAGCAGTGGATGCGGATCGAGTCGTCGTCGGCCGCCACCAGCCGGTCGCTCGCGGCGGGGTCGTCGCCGGCGGCGGGGTCGTCCCGCCGGGCGCGATCGGTGAGGGCGAAGATATCGGCCTGCACGCGATGCAGCAGCGGCGCGGTCGGGGACGAGCGCTGGGCGACGGACTCCGGATCGTCGAAATAGGTGGGCTCGCGGAGCGGCAGGAGATCCTGGACGAGGCGGGCGAATTCGCGTCCCGCTTTGCCGAAGGAGGAGAGCAGCGAACTGCCGATCTCGTAGTGCTCCTCCCCGGCGGTCGTGCCGCGGGTGCGCAACCGGCGATCCTGCTCCCGCTGGGAGAGGGTGTCGGCCCAGTATTGATCCGTGGGCTCGAGGAGAAAGAGATGCACGTCGAGGCACCGCGCGAGGGTGGAGACGAGGTGGAGATAGAGCGGCGGCAGACTGGAGAGGCCGAAGACCGAGATGCGCTCGGGCAGGCCGGGGAGCGGCAGGGGGAGGCCGTCGCTCGGGAGCATCGCCTCAAGCCGGCGCAGGAGCGCGGGCGGGTGAGCGTCCCGATGTGCGCCGCCGGCCAGCGCCTGCCAGAGTTGGGCCTGCCATTCCCTGGGCCGCCGCAGCTTCTCCCACTGCAGGAGCAGCTCGGGTCGATAGGCGAGGTAGCGGTCAAAGGTCGCCGCGATGCGCTGGGCGAGTTGATACGCCTTGAGCGCTGCGTTCCCGCCTTCCAGGTAGTGCCGGAGATCGGCGGCGTCCTCCGCGGCGAGGATGTCAGGAAGCAGGCCGAGGACGCGCCACGGGAGCAGCTCGCGCCGAAAGCCGGCGTCCTCCACTTCGCCCGGAAAGGCGGCGCGAAACACCTGCTGGGCAAAGCCGGCGGGAAAGGGGAAGCGCACATTCATCGTGACCCCGAGGCGCGGCGCCAGATCGAGCGAAAGCCAGCGCCGCATGCCGAGGCTCTGGACGACCACGATCTCCGCCGCCAGCGCCGCGCGGAGCGGCGTGCCCATCACCCCGGCGAGGGCGGCGGCGAGGGCTTCGAGGCGGTGGCTGCGGTGGACGTGGAGCACGCGGGGAAAGTGGCGCATGCGGCCCTCCGCATGAATCCAAAAGAAACACGCGCCGCGTCTCTCTCGCTCCCGCTCCAGCGATCCGTCTTCCGCGTAGAGTGGCGCTGCGCGCGGTTGGTGGGATCCATGCGGGGGGCCGCATGGGCCACGGCCTCAGAACCAGCGCTTGCGCTTGAAGTACCAGAGCATTCCAAAGGCGACGGCGGCCATGATGGCGAGGCAGAAGAGGTAGCCGTAGCGCCAGTGGAGTTCGGGCATGTTCCAGGGATTGGCGCCCTGGTCGGTGTCGAAATTCATGCCATAGACGCCGGCGATGAAGGTGAGGGGGATGAAGATCGAGGACATCACGGTGAGCACGCGCATGATCTCATTGGTCCGCTGGCTCACCGCGGAGAGGTAGAGTTCCATCATCCCGCCGGTGACGTCGCGGTAGCTCTCGACGAGATCCATGATCTGCACGGTGTGGTCGTAGCAGTCGCGGAGGAAGACTTTGGTCTCCTTGGAGACGAGGCCGCTGTCGTCGTGGAGGAGATTGTTGATCACGTCGCGCTCGGGCCAGACGAGGCGGCGCATCTGCATGAGGGTGCGGCGGTAGTTGTGCAGGGTGGTCACGCAGGCGGTGGAAGGGCGTTCGACGAGTTCATCCTCCATCGCCTCCAGAGCATCGCCGAGCGCTTCGAGGATGGGGAAGCAATGGTCGATGATCGAGTCGAGGAGCGCGTAGGCGAGGTAATCGGGGCCGAGCTTGCGGATGTAGCCGCGACCGCCGCGGAGCCGCACGCGCACCGGCTCGAAGACATCGGCATCGGCATCCTCCTGGATGGTGATGAGCAGATTTTTCCCGAGAAACATCGAGACCTGCTCGCCGCACATGTGCTCCTGCTCATCGCGGTAGAGCATCTGCGCGACGATGAAGAGGTGGTGATCGTAGGTTTCCACCTTGGGCCGCTGGCCGGTGTGGAGCACGTCTTCGAGGGCGAGGGGATGGAGGTGATATTTTTCGCCGAGGGCGCGGAGAATTTCGGGATGACCGGTGCCGTTCATCTCGATCCAGTGGACCTGGCCCGGGGTGTCGCAAGCGGGTAACTCCTCGACCGAGGCCACGATGCGCTCGGTCAGCTCGCCCTCGTGATACTCCACGACCTTGAGCACCGTCTTTTCGCTCGGGGGCGCATGTTCGCTCGGGATGAGGGAGCCCGGGGGCGAACCGGGGATGGAGTGCCGGGTTTTGAACATGCGAGCGACCGTAGCCGCCGAGGGGAAAACATCCACCCTCCAACGCGGGTTGCGCGGACGGTGGGAATTGCCGTTGGCGTGCCGGGCCGCGGTGGGCATGCTCTGCGGCATCATTCCCTCCCCGATGCGCGTTTCCTTTTTCCTCCCCGGTCTGCTGCTCCCCGCTCTGGCTCATGCGGCTGGCACGCCAGAGCGGCCTGAATTTCGCCACGCGATGCAGAGCGAGTTGCGGCGCACGGGGGCGGGCTTTGGGACCGGGGAGTGATGCGGGCGCCTGGCTTCAGCGCGGTGCGCCGCGCGGTGCTCTGCGCCGTGCTGCTGGCTGGCGCGGGGGCGTGGAGCGGTTGCTCCATTTTTCGGCTCAGGCGCGCGCGCCCGGAGACGGAGCAAAGCCGTGCGGTGCAGCAGGCGCGGCGGCCGCTGCTGCGCCTCGGCACGGTCATGCTCGTGAATGAAGCCGATGGTTTTGTGCTGATCGACAGTGGCGCGCTGCCGATGCCCGCCGTGGGCGTGCGGCTGGTGAGTTACACGGGCGCGGCGCCGTCCGCGGAATTGAAGGCGAGCGCGGTGCGGCGGCGTCCCTTTGCGGTGGCCGACATCGCCAGCGGCCTGCCGCGCACGGGCGACGAGGTTTTTGAAGCGCCCCAAGGGGCGCCGCCGCCGGTGAAACGGTGAAGAGCGGGCGCGGCGCCCGCCTTACTCCGGGCGCGTCTGGGTGGCCTCGGCGCTGGACCAGTACACGGAGTTCACCAGGCGCGCATTCGTCTGGCGCAGGCGCCGCACGGTCTCGCGCATCATCGCGGCGACGAGCTTGTAGCCGACGGCGGGATGGGCCTCCATGAAGGCGCGGAGCGTGTCGTAGTCCACCCAGGCGAGGCGCGTCGGCTTCATCGTGTAGAGGCTGGCGGTGGCGACGCCGGGATCGAAAAGATTGATCTCGCCGAAGAAGCCGCCGACCCCCAGGCGGCCGAGCAGCATCTCGCGCTTTTGGGCCATGCGGCGCACATGCACGATGCCTTCGCAAATGATGGAAAAGGTCGTGACCGGAGTGCCCTCCTCCAGGATTCGCGTGCGTGCGGGGACTTCGCGGACATTGAGCAGCGCGGAAAAGGAGGTGAGTTCCGCATCGTGGAGGGAGCGGAGGATGGAGACGGCGCGGAGAAATTCGAGGTCCATGGGGCAGGCTGCCGGGGACGCGGAGGGATTCCAAACGCGAATTTCCGTGGCCGGTCCGAATCCTGCACAGCAGGCCGTTTGCCTTGGGTTGACGGATGTTTCGTCGCCCTTAAGGTAAATGCCCTTAAGCAATCATGGCGACCGCTCGAACCGAGAAACAGATCCGCGCCGACGCCGGGCGGCTGGCGGATATTTTCACGGCGATTCAGCGCTCCTTTATCCTGCAGCTTTCCAAAGAGCTGTCCCGCGGCCACGTCTCCTTTCCGCAGTACTGTCTGCTCGGCTTTCTCGCCCAGCAGCCGCATCTCACGATGTCGGAGATCGCCCACCGCATGGGCCACACCACGGCGGCGGCGACGGGGCTCGTGGACCGGCTGGAAAAGCTCGGCCACGCCCGCCGCGCCCATGCTCGCGACGACCGGCGGAAGATCCAGGTGCAGATCACGGAGTCGGGATTGACGCTCGTGACCGAGGTGCGCGATGACATGGTCACAAATCTCATCCGCTTCATGGGATACCTCGAACCCGGGGAACAGAAGACGTGGGTCCAGATTTACGAAAAGCTTATCCATCACTGCCCAAGCAAATGTCTCGACACCTGACGCTCCTGCTCGTTTCCGCCCTTTGTTTCCAGCTTCCCGCGCCCGGCCCGGCCGAGGAGATCGGGGCCTCAGTCGAGCGCACCGTGACCGGCGACCTCACGCTGGATCGCGCGGTGCAGCTCGCGCTGCGGCAGAATCCGCAGATCCTCCTGGCGCTCCAGGAGATCAAGCGCACCCACGGGCAGGTGGTGGAAGTGCGCGCGCAAGCGCTGCCGCAGCTCAGTCTGAACGTGAACTACGATCAGCAGGACCCCGAACTCATCGAGCTCGGTGGGGTCGGCGGCGGCGGCGGCGGCGGCCTAAACCTCGGCGGCATCCAGGGCATCCCACCCGCGGTCGCCGCGGCGCTGGGCAATCTCGGCAACCAGCGCAACACCGGGGCGCAGCCCGGTGGCTTCGATCAATCGTGGAACGTCACCCTCCAGGTGCGGCAACTCGTGTATGCCGGCGGCCAGGTGAAGGCGGCGCTGCAGATCGCCAAGCTCACCGAGGACAACAGCTACTGGCAATTGCGCGACACCGTGGACACGGTGATCGCGCGGACGCGGACGCAGTTCTACAGTGTGCTGCTGGCCAAGGCGCTCATCTTCGTGGCCGAGGAGTCGGTGCAATTGCAGGAAGATCAGCTCAAGGATCAGCAGAACCGTTTTGAAGCCGGCACGGTGCCCCGCTTCAACGTGCTCCGGGCGGAGGTGGAGCTGGCGAACGTGCGACCGAACCTCATCCGCGCGCGGAACAATCTGCTCATCACGCAACTGGATCTCTCCCGGACGCTCGGCATCGAAGCGGCCCCCGACGGCCACATCACCTTCCAAATCGTGGGTGAACTCAATATCGCCCAGCGACCGCTCGACCTCACGAACGCGCTCGCGATGGCCCGGGAGCGGCGGCCTTTCCTGAAGGTGCAGCGGCAGCGCATCCTGATCCAGGCGGAGCAGATCAAGGTCGCGCTCGCGGGCTACAAACCGCGCCTCAACGTGAATGGCGGAGTGCTGGTGCGGGATTCGCAACTCACCGACGATCTTTCCCAGGCGATCAGTGGCTGGTTCATCGGCGTGACGGGTTCATGGAATATCTTCGACGGCCTGGAAACGGCGGGCCGGACGCAGCAGACGCGCGCCCAGCTCGAGTCGGCGCGGGTCACCTACGAAGACTCGGTGCGGCAGGTGGAGATCGAGGTGCAGCAATCGTATGCCAATCTGCAACAGGCGCGGGAGACCATTCAGAGCCAGCAGAAGAATGTGGAGCAGGCGCTGGAGGCGCTGCGTCTCGCGCGCGAACGACTCGCCGCCGGCGCGGGCACCCAGCTCGACGTGCTCGATGCCCGCGTCGCCCTGACCCGCGCGCGGAGCACCGAGGTCGAGGCCCGCGCGGATTACGCGCGCGCCCTCGCGGAGTTCGATCGGGCCACGGCCACGAACACGAAGTATGACGATGGCTTTGACGATCCGCTCGCGCACCGCAAGCCGGGGAAGAAGGCGACGGCCCGGGCGACGCCAGCCCCGGCTCTGGCGAAAAAGAAGCGCTGAGCGGCGATGACCGCGCGCGGGTGCTACAGCGAGACTTTTCCCGCGCTGGCCGCGGCGCCGGTGCGGCACGCCTTCATCGGTCGCGTGCCGGGCGTGGAAGTGCAGGTGGACCGCGCGGAGGCGCTCGCGCGGCTCGACGCGCATCATCGGACGGAGCGCGAGGCGCTCGGCTTGGGCGGCCACTTTTTCGCCCTCGGCGAGCAGACTCACGGGTGTGAAGTCGCGGTCGTGGATGCGCGGACGCCCTCGCCGGTGCCGACGGTGGATGGGCTGATCACGGCGGACCCCACGGTGTGCCTCGGCGTCTATGTGGCGGACTGCTGCGCGGTGTACCTCGTGGACCCGGAGCGGCGCGTGATCGCGCTCCTGCACTCGGGGCGCAAGGGCAGCGAATTGGGCATCGCAGCGGTGGCCATCGCGACCCTGCGCGAGCGGTTTGGGAGCGATCCGGCGCGGCTCATCGTGCAGCTCAGCCCCTGCATCCGCCCGCCGCATTACGAAGTGGATTTTGCGGCGCTCGTCCGCGCGCAGTGTGCGGCGGCTGGAGTGCGGGAGATTCACGACTGCGGCACCTGCACCGCGGCGGCGGCGGACCGCTACTACTCCTACCGGACGGCCCGGGGCCGGACCGGACGCATGCTGGCGCTGCTGGCCCTGGCGGAACCCACGGGTCACTGAGACCGACCCCGCCAGGCCGCTGCAAAAGATTCGATTTCGCGCGGCCCGGCTCGTAGTTTCCCGACCCGATGAAGCGCCGCTTTGATCCGCACAACCCGGAACTCATGGACCGGCCGCAACCGGTGACCCCGGAGTTGCGCACGGATCTGGAGAATCTCGTCGCGCTCAATGCGCGCTTTGGGAGTCATCGGCTCGTCCGCCGCTTCCTCGGCGCGTGGTTGCAACCCGGGCGCTGCTACCGGGTGCTCGATCTCTGCACGGGCAGTGGGGACATTCCGCGGCTCATGGTGGATTGGGCGCGCGCGCGCGAAATCGTGCTCCGGATCGATGCGGTGGACGCCAATGCCTCGACCCTCCAGATCGCCGCGGAGGCGAGTGCGGGCTACCCGGAGATCCGCTACATCCCGGCCGATGTGCTGACTTACGAACCGGAGGAGAGCTTCGACTTCGTGTGCTGTTCGCTGGCCTTGCATCACTTCAGCGAGGCGGATGCCGTCCGGCTGCTGCGCCGTTGCCGGGAGCATTCGCGCCACTACGTGCTGGTGAGCGACCTGGAGCGCGGCGCGTTCACGACCTTCGGCGTCTGGGCGGTGACCACCTTTCTGCATCGCGAAAAGATGACGCAAGTGGACGCGCGGATGTCCGCCGAGCGGGCTTTTTCCTTCCGGGAATTCCACCTGCTCGCCGAAGCCGCGGAGTGGCCCGACTTTGGTCACGCCCGTTTTTTCCTCTGCCGCCAGATGCTCTGGCTCGATACGCGGAAGCCAGAGCCGGTGGCGGAAGAGGAACTCGCGGCCACCCTGCCGGCGCCGGCGTAAACCAGGAGGCGCCGGTCCGGCTTCCGGCCGCGCAGCCGCTGCGCCTCAACTCTGCAGCGCCGCGAGCAGCTCCCGAAGCAGCGGCGCCAGGGGTTCGCGCGTCGTCACCGAGCGCCAATGCACGCCCAGCCCCTCGCACCGCTGCCGCAATCCTTCCCGCCAGGCGCGCACTGCGGCGGCGTAGGGGTCGCGGATCGGCTCGACGGCGGTCTTCACCCGCGCGCCGCTCTCGGGGTCGGCGAACTCGAAATCGCCCTCTGCTGGCAGCTCGACCTCGATCGGCGCGAGGATCTGCACCGCGGCGACCTCGTGCCCGAGGTCGCGCAGGGTGGCGAATTGCCGGACGAGAGAATCCGCGCCGGCGACAAAGTCCGAGAGGATCACGATGAGCCCGCGCTGCCGGCACGACTCTGCGACCGCTTCGAGCGCCGTGCGGAGGTCTCCGGATCCCGCCGGCACCTGTCGCTCGAGCGCCGCGAGGATGTCGGGAAACTGCGTGGAAGTCGCGCGCGCCCGCAGCGTCTCGACGAGCGTTTGCTGGGCGATGCGCAAGCCGACCGGGTCGCGTCCGCGGAGCGCGACCAGGGCAAGCGCCGCCGCGATGCGGGCGGCGAAAAAATACTTCGTCACCGGCGTTCCGGTGCGCATGGAGGCGGAGGCATCGACGAGGATTTGCACGGGCATTTTCGCCTCGGCGAAGACTTCCTTCACCTGGAGCCGCCGCGTGCGTCCGTAGAGCCGCCAGTTGATCTGCCGCAGATCGTCGCCCAGCCGGTAGTCCCGGTGCTGCGCGAATTCCGCGCCCGGCCCGAGGCTGGTCCCGCGATGATTCCCGGCGAGTGCCGAGTCCACGAGCGCGCGGGTGGCGAGATCGAGATCGTCGATCGCGAGGAAGAGTTCCGGGTCGGCGAGCGGCAAGTGGCTCATGCGGCCCTCCGCATGAATCCAACCCAACGCGCGCCGCGCCGCACTTTCGCAGCGCGCCCACGGTCCCGGAATGGCGCCGCGCGCGTCGGTCCCCGATTCCTGCGGAGCCGCATGAACCACATTCTCAAGTGGCGCGTGGCTCATGCGGCCCTCCGCATGACCAACCCCTTGCGCGCCGCGCCAAACTTTCGCAGCGCGCCAACCGTCCCGGAATGGCGCCGCGCCCGTCGGTCCTCGATTCCTGCGGAGGGCCGCAGGAGCCACATTCTCAAGTGGCGCGTGGCTCATGCGGCCCTCCGCATGAA
>Ga0105049_10008252_pt1 | contig 12075 bp, 12 predicted proteins | sample MAT06_FD_78087 | JGI IMG/M metagenome (GOLD analysis project Ga0105049, IMG submission 78087) | Freshwater microbial communities from Lake Fryxell liftoff mats and glacier meltwater in Antarctica - MAT-06 | ecosystem: Environmental > Aquatic > Freshwater > Ice > Liftoff microbial mat | place...
CGAGCAGGCCTTTTTGGTGATGCGGCAACTGCAGTTGACCATGCAAGCCATCGAACAACAGTTTCGGCGCATGGCATTTAACATCGTGGCCCGCAATCAGGATGACCACGTAAAGAATATTGCCTTCCTGATGAATAAATCCGGTGAATGGTCGTTGTCGCCGGCCTTTGATATGACCTACAGCTTTAATCCAACGGGCGCGTGGACGGCAAGCCATCAGATGTCAATGAATAGAAAACGCGACCATTTCACGCTGGAGGACTTCAACGCCTGCGCAAAAACGGCATCGATGAAACGGGGGCGCGCCGCGAAAATCGTGGCAGAGGTGCAGGCGGCGGTATCGCAATGGAAATCGTTTGCGGAACAGGCAGGCGTGTCAGATGGCGTGCGCGAAAAAATTCAGGGTGTCTTGAATCTGAAACCCTACTCATGAAGCCCGGAGAGCAAAAAACCGTCCAAGCTAGAATCTTCAGTTATGCCGAGGCCATCGGCTGGACATTTGTGTCCCGTGAGGAGGCCGAGCGGCGGCGCGGGTACGATGCTGAAGTCCCGCCTGCCGACCGCGCAATGCCCGATGAACGCGGAAGCCATCCTGCGTGCGGCAGGCTCGGACTGCAATCACGTCATTCGCGCCACGCTCTACATTTCCAATGTCGCCGACTGTGGCTCGGTCAACGGCGCGTTCATCGAATTTTTTGGTGAGCATAAACCGGCGCGTTCGATTATTCCGGCGAATAAACTCAAGAGCGGGTTTTTGATTGAGATTGATATTGTCGCGGCGGTGGCGGAGTGATTTGCTGCGGCAGCTTTTTACGGGAAAATATGGAAAGTCTATTGTTGGTGGGGGTTTTCAGGCAGAAATGGCTGGAAATGCGCGCCAGCGTTAGAGTTTGCTTCTGGTCTTGAATTGGTTCTGCGTGATCTATGCGGCAATCAAAATGCGAAGTTATTGTTCATGATGGCTATTTACTCGGTTATCCACAGCATGATGGGGACCGGCGTGGAATGTTCGGCAGACGTTGTGCTCCATAAATATAATTAGGCTTACGATGGAAACCGATTCGACACCGTCTGAATTGGGACAGCCGGTTCGTCCGCTTATACGCGTGCTGGCTGCACTAATAGGCTTGGTCGGTCTCTTTGGATTGGTCTCGCATGCAGTTCTGATTTACGTTGGCGCGCCGGGCTATCGACTAGAACTAAAGACGGCCCCTGAGTTATTTCTGTTTGCAATATGCGCGGCCTATGGTGTATGTATTGGCCTCAGGGGTAAGGCACCTAAGGGCTTGCTGCCGTGGAAATAGAAGATTGCATGCCTCGACATTCGAGAGGGACGGGCCAACAGGTGCCTTCGTTTTTCCTTTAAACATCGTGGCGCGCGAGCCTCAACTTCAAAGTTAGCTGTTCAAACCAATAATCTCATCCGACTCAATCACCTCCACTCCCAACACACCACCATTCGCCGCCAACACCATCGCCCGCGCCACCGCCTTCGCCTCAACCGGCCGAATTTTCCTAGCCGGCCCAATCATCAGCGGTGCCAGCGCTGAAAACACCGCAATCCCCAGACGTTCACCCACCCGCGCTTCGGCGCGTTCGCCCAGCAGAAATGACGGGCGAAAAATATGCAGTGATTCAAAATTCATCGCTTTCAGCGCGTTTTCCATCTCGCCTTTGACACGGTTGTAGAACACACTTGATTTGGCATTGGCGCCCAGAGCGCTGACGACCAAAAATCGTTTGGCGCCAGCTGCTTTTGCGGCGGCTGCGAAATTTATTACGGTATCGAAATCGACTTTTCGAAAGGCGGCTTGCGAGCCGGCTTTTTTGATGGTGGTGCCGAGGCAGCAGAACGCGTCATCGGCTTTCGGCAGTTTGCCAAGCGATTCAAAATCGATCACGTGCTCGGATAGTTTTGGATGCGCCTGCAGAGTGGCTTTTCGCACGAGGGCGCAGACGCTTGCATAGCGCTCGTCTGCGAGTAAAAACTCCAAGAGGTGCTTGCCTGTCAGTCCGGTGGCGCCTGCGACCAGCGCGGTTCGTGATTTGGCCACGGCAAAATCCGCTCAGGATTTACGCAGGCGTTTGCGCGTTTTTTTCGGCGCTTCAGTTGGCGTGCCTGATTCTCCGCCAAATGCATTTTCAAGCTCGGCTTCAAACTCGGGACCATACGGCCCCATCAGCGTCTGCATGACCAGCTTTTCAAATTCATCGCCGAATTTGTTGATGACCGTCTCAGGGTCCGGCACCAGCCCTGCATCGGTAATCAAGCCGAATTGCACTTTGCCGTTGTAAGTCAGAATCGAAAGACCCATGCCGATGCCGCCAGACTGCGGTACCCAGAATTCGATTTCGTCGATTTCGCGTCCGGCAAAGAAAAGCGGCTTCTGCGGTCCGGGTACATTGGTCATGACGGCCGTCGCGTTGCGACCGATGAGCGCGCCAATCTGATCCTGCAAAATCTTAGGTCCCAGGCCAACTGCCGAGAGCAGCACGAACGCCACGATGGGCTGGGATGAGCCTTTCAAGGCGCTCATGCGCTCTTTCACCAAGAACATGCGTTCCATCGGGTCTTCGACGCCAACCGGCAAATCGACAAACACCAGCCCAAACTGGTTGCCAAGGTCGCTCGCCTTTTCGATCGGCCGCAGGTTGACGGGCACCACGGCGCGAATTTCTACGCCGTCGGATGCATCGCCCTGGCGCTGCAGATAGTCCCGCAACGCACCGGCGGCGGTGGCGAGAAGAACGTCATTGATCGAGCAGCCATGCGCCTTGCCGATGATTTTCACCTCGGCTAACGGCAGCGGATCGCACCAGGCGACGCATTTTTTTCGGCCGAGATTACCTTTGAAGCGGGTGTGCGTATCCGGCTCCATCATCGCAATTTTGCGCAACTCGTCGGCAAGCTCCATACCCTTGGTCGCGAACTCGCGCATCGAAGTGGGGTCCTTGGCGATCTCGAGCCCTTGCTCGACCAGCCCGCGCGTGAGCTTCATCGCCCCTGACCAGACATTGGCCATCGGCTTCCGAACGCTGGTCCAAAAATCCATTTCATGGGCGCCACCCTTGGGCCGTTTCTCTTTGGGGACAGGTTTGGAGATGCTGGCCTCGGCGTTGTCGGCGGTTAGCGACAGCATCACGCTGATAAGCGCGATGCCATCGGCATAGCAATGGTGAATGCGCGTCAGCAGGGCGCAGCCATTGCCGTGATAGTTTTCAATGAGCTGGAACTGCCATAGCGGTTTGGTGAAATCCAGGCTTTCGCTGGCCATCTGGCTCACATAAGCTTCAAGGTCTTTCTTGGACGCCGACCGACCGTTCTTCCCCACCAGCTTTACACGTTTCAGGTGGTGCTTGAGTTCGAAATTGTCGTCGTTTTCCCACCAGGCGCCGGTCGGATCCTGTGCCGCTTTTTGTTTGAAACGCGGGTAAGTCAGAAAGCGTTGTTCGATGATCGATTGCAGTTTCCTGAAATCGAGCTTTTCCTTGAACACCATGATCCCGACGATCATCATCAGGTTGGTCGGATGCTCCATGCGCAGCCAAGCGGTGTCGATACCGGACATCCGCTCGCGGTTAAGGAGCGACATACCGGGAATACGTGGAGTGGTGGCCATATTGGGTTTGGGGCTTTCGCGTTTTTTTGGTTTAGCTTGCTTGCTTCGGTCAAGTTGACCGTGCTGCCTTTCCACTTGTTTTCTGCCCCGAAATTGCCCCAATGCCCTCCTGTGCAAAAATTGCGGTAAGGAGACGATTCCGTTACAGTTACTTTAGCCTTAGTTTCCTCCCATGAAAACCCCTAGCAGCTCTTCAAACCATCAAATTCCGGAGTAAAACGCCATGTCCGACCTGCAGAAGAAGTTCGAAAAGGCTACTAAAGACGTTACCAAGGCCAAAACCGATCCCGGCAATGATTTGAAATTGCGTCTTTACGCCCATTTCAAGCAATCTACTGACGGCGACGTAGTTGGTGACAAACCGGGCTTTACGGATTTCGTGGGCCGGGCCAAATACGATGCCTGGACGAAGCTTAAGGGCACCACCAAAGACGCAGCAATGACGGCTTACATCAAGCTCGTGGACCGCGTCCTGAAGGAATAAAAAAAAGCCCGATCCTTGCGAATCGGGCTTCGAGTCGTCCTTGCATCTGAGGAATTCAGGACGAGGAGGAGACTTCCGTACTCACTTAATGAGTGCGTAGATGTTGCGAATCTTTACTTGCGTACCGTCTTTGGGGCTGCTTTAGCTTTCGCTTTCTTGGCAACAGGCTTGGCGGCTGGTTTCGCTTTAGCGGCTGGTTTCTTGGCTGCAGGGGCGGGTTTTTTCGCAACCGGGCGGGCGGCGCTGCGCTTTTCCTGCGCCAGCAAGGCGCGGACGGCTTCAGACAATTCGCCAACTTGTGCCGACAACGCTTCCACGTCTTTGGCGGTCAACACACCCAGACGATTCAGGGAGCTGTGGACGCGCTTTTCAAAAACCTGCTCAAGCTTGTCAAATTTGCCGGTGGCCATGTCGATGGTTTTTGTCGCTTGATCTTTGGCTGTTTCGATAGTCGCTTCTGCTACATGGCGAGTGCGTTCTTCGATTTTCGCGCCTTGAGCGACGAGGGTCTCAAACACTTTCTTGCCTTCGTTCTGCGCCTTGGAAAAGGCACCCAAGCCTGCTAGCCAGATTTGCTGGGCCGACTCCATCACCTGTTTTGCGGTCGGCTGCTCGCTGAGGCTGGATGCGATTGCGCCGATCTTGCTCGCCAACTCGCCTACCGGGCCTGTGGCGGATTTGCTGGTGCCTGCTGCTTTTTTGAATTTCTTTGCCATGATTTCTGCTCCGTGGATTGATTGATATTATTTTCCAGGGCAAAGCGGCTGCTTTCGTCGTTTCTTGATGCCAGTGCCTTTGGATAAGTGCGACTTTAAGGCTAAACATTAGAGTAAACACACTAGACGCAAGACCGCAAGTGTCGCGAACAGGTTTTTCGCTTTTGCGCATTCGCAATTGTTTTTCAGGTTCCCGCCAGTGCGCTAATATGTGTCTGCACTGCAAATAAAAAAGCCAGTCGGCGCATTCATTGGAAGAATGTGACCGGACCGTGCAGTCACCAACAATCATTGAGGAGACGTCATTGAACACCACCGCCCACGTAGCTGTAGCTTTGCCTGCTGATCGCCCCTGGCTGAGCGCCTATCCTGCTGGCGTGCCAGTCGATATCGATGCCGACCGGTTCGCGTCCATTACCGATGTGTTTCTGCAGTCCTGCGAGAAATTCCGCGATTTGCCCGCGTATTCTTGTATGGGAAAGACCATGGGCTACGACGAGCTCGACCGCCAAGTACTGGCGTTCGCGAGTTATCTGCAGGGCGTCGCCAAACTGGCCAAGGGGGATCGTGTGGCGATCATGATGCCCAACATCCTCCAGTATCCGGTGGCGGTGTTCGGTATCCTGCGCGCCGGCTGCGTCGTGGTGAATTGCAATCCGCTTTACACGCCACGAGAACTGGAGCATCAGCTTAAGGATTCAGGCGCCAAAGCCATTGTGATCGTGGAGAATTTTGCCAGCACGTTGCAAGCGGTGATCAACAAAACCGATGTCAAACAAGTTATCACTACACAGCTTGGCGATTTGCTGGGCTTCCCCAAGTCGCTGTTGGTCAACTATGTGATCAAACACAAGAGGAAGCTGGTGCCGGCCTGGAGTTTGCCGGGCTCTATTACCTGGAAGTCGGCGCTGTCCGCAGGCCGATCAGCAACGTTAGTTCCACCGACTATCGTGAACACCGATCTCGCCTTTCTACAATACACCGGTGGCACCACTGGTGTCTCCAAAGGCGCAATGCTGACCCATCGCAATCTGGTTTCGAATATGGAGCAGGTTGGCGCATGGACGGCAGGCAATTTGCACGACGGCCGCGAGGTGGTATTTCAACCGCTGCCGCTGTATCACATCTTCGCGCTCAGCTCCGCATTGGTGTTCATGAAGAGCGGCTGTGAAACGGTTTTGATTGCAAATCCCCGCGATGTGGACGGATTCGTGAAAGAACTGTCATCGCGCCGCTGGAACGTGTTGACGGGCGTTAATACTCTGTTCAATTCGCTGCTAAATCATCCTGAGTTCGACAAGATCGATTTCAGCCAGTTGAAGCTAACACTGGGTGGTGGCATGGCGGTACAACGTGTTGTCGCCGAACGCTGGAAAAAAGTCACCGGCAAACCATTGATCGAAGCATACGGTCTTACTGAAACCTCGCCGGGTGCCTGCATTAACCCAATTACCCTGCAAGACTTCAACGGCTGTATCGGCATTCCGATTTGTTCGACCGTTCTGACGATTCGCGACGATGACGAAAATATCCTGCCGGTTGGTCAGCCTGGCGAGATTTGCATTGTTGGCCCACAGGTGATGCTGGGATATTGGCAGCGCCCCGAAGAGACCGCGAAAGTCATGACCAAAGACGGCGCATTCAAGAGCGGCGATATCGGCGTGATGGACGAGAACGGCTACTTCAAGATCGTTGATCGCAAGAAAGACATGATCCTCGTCTCCGGCTTTAATGTTTACCCGAATGAAATTGAGGATGTGGTCGCATCGTGCCCGGGCGTGCTGGAAGTTTGCGCGGTGGCTGCTGCCGATGAGAAATCGGGCGAAGTAGTGCGTGTGGTCATCGTCAAGAAAGACGCTTCGCTCACCAAGGAAAAGGTGATGGCGCATTGCAAAGCCAATCTCACGGGATACAAGTTACCGAGGATCATCGAATTTTGGGCCGATCTACCAAAGACCAACGTTGGCAAGGTTTTGCGCCGCGAAGTGAAAAATACGCCTGTGAAGTCGTAGTGACGGTGGCTGGTCGCATTTGCTATTGATTCGGAACGATGATGGCTTTATTCATCGTTCCGCATTTCTCACCCTCTCCCTCGGGAGAGGGCCGGGGTGAGGGGAACCGGCTCAAAACTTCTTCTTGCCGGTTAAATTGGCGTGAAGCGCTTGAGCACGATTGACGACGCGGTCGCAAAGATGAAGAAAAACCTTGCCGAGAAAACCGGCAAGTCTTTCGCGGCATGGGTAAACATTGCGCGCAGCCTTGGCACCAGCAAGCACAGCGATATCGTTGCCTACCTGAAAACAGAGGCGCCGATGGGCCACGGCTACGCGAATGCTGTCGCGCTGGAAGCGCGCAAGTCCGAAGTCATCGCCGATGAAGATCCCGTCGACCTGCTCTATTCGGGCGACAAAGCCTCACTCAGGCCGATTTACGACGCCATTGCCGCGACCGTTTCCACATTCGGCAAGGACGTGGAGTTCGCGCCGAAGAAAACCTATATCAGTTTTCGCCGCGCAAAGCAGTTTGCATTGGTGCAGCCATCCACCCCCACACGCGTCGATATCGGCATCAACCTCAAGGCGGTGGAACCGGTCGGCAAGCTGGAGGCATCAGGCACCTGGAACGGCATGGTGAGCCATCGGGTGCGATTGATCACCATGGCGGACTTCAACAAGGACGTGAAAGCCTGGCTGAAGCTGGCGTATGAGCAGGCTGGCTGAGCTTTGCTTGCATCGGGCGAGCGGTCACGCCAAGAGCCACTTCCTGATCCGCCGATAGACAATCTTTCTGTCCAGTAAGTCCATGTGGTTCATGTCGTGGCCGGTCCACTGGTTTGTCTTGGCAAAGGCGAGGGTGCGCGCCGGGTCTTTGTGCTGCCCAAGTGCGCTGTAAACGGGCACGAGTCCGTCGCCGAGTATGTGGCCGGCGGCGTCCCTGGATTTCTTGCCAATCGAAGCGGCAATAGCGTAGCTCGCAACACCTTTCGGCAGCGGCAGATCATGCATTTCCGAGCTTGACGAGGCAAATCGATCCTGATCTTGCCAGTCTTCGTCGCGCACACCGGCATGCCGTAAATCGGTGATGCCGGCGCTGCGAATCTTGGCCAGACGCGCGAACGCTGCCGTGTACGGACTGGCATCAAGAATCACATTTACCCAATTGCCACCGCGCTCCAGTGGCGCACCGAAATGCGGTGTACCCAGAAAAATGATCTTCTTCAGCTTGGGTAACCAGCGGTGTCCCGCCTGCTCGGCAAAGTCGCAGGCGCTGCGCGTGACTAGCCCGCCCATGCTGTGGGCGAGGATGTTCAGATCTTCGACCGGCACCGGCCAGGCTTTCAATAGCGCCTGTAGCTGCTCGGCAAAGGCGCGCCCACTCACGGAAATATGCTGGCCGCTGTTGTAGTGCAGATATACGGTGGTGAAAGGCCCAGCAAAGGCAGGATCTGCTGCCAGCGCTGCCCCGTGGTCATGTCCATTGCGTAGCCATTGCAAGTCGCTCATGCACAAGCCGTGTACCAGTAGCAAGATCCGCCCGCTCGCATTCGGGATGGCGCGCGACAATTCTTTTCTGGTGAGCGTCAATGCTTCGCCGTCGCGGCGCAATTGCATCGTGATCGCCATAGGATTGACGCTGCCGACCAGATGATCGCCAAGCACGCCGTTGAGCGCCGAGACGACTGCCTCGCGTGCGTTCGACGGCGATTCCTGCTTCACCAATTCGGCGACCTGCCCCAGCGCGATATCCAGGCCGCCACCGACGGCGCGCGTGACGCCACGGATACTGCGATAGACGAAGCCGGTAATGCCGCGCGTCGGGTCTTCCGAGTGGGTACCGAGAATGCCGGGCATGCGAGAGATATTGTGATGCATGCTTTCGACCAGGTTGGTTATGCCGATAGTCGCATCGATGGCGAGTCGGCTTGCGCCGCGCAGGTCGGACGGGTGCACATGCTGTTTACTGGACTTCGGTTTTGACATCACTCGCTCTCAGTGTTTTTGACCAAACTCCAGCATTGGCGGACTTTCCAGGGAGAAAACATCTGGAAATCCTCGCCAGTGCTGGAGTTTTACATTTTCCTTCGTCGTCCGCATCCCACCCAAACAGCAGCGATCCAGCCTCAATCTTGAGGAGTTGCAACGTGCGCTCATACTTCATGCCGATTTTTTCCAGTAGTTTGATCGACGTTACGTTGTCAGTTGCGGTGATGCCGACAATACGGTCGAGGCCGAACCTGCTTTTACCAAGGTCCATAACCGCGAGAGCTGCCTCGAACGCATAACCACATCCACAAAACTGCGGCAAGAAAGCGAAGCCGATATCGACATCATCCAGTCCGTCCCGCTTGATCAATCCGCAGATTCCTATCGGCTCGCCGTCAATTTTCCGCTCTGTCAGGTAGAGGCCGAAACCGAGACGCTCGACCATGGCGGCGGGACCGTTCAGTATGTAATTGCCAGCATCCTCAACGGTTCTGACACCGCGGTCACCGATGAACCGTAGCCAGCCAGGATCGTTCAGTAATACGAGGATGAAAGACGCATCTTCGGCAGTGAGCCAGCGGAGCGTGAGGCGCTCGGTTTCCAGTACGTTCATCGGTCGCTTGAGGGTCAGGGAAGGGTTACCGTGCCGCGCCCGATCTCGATGACCCGTCCGCCAACAAAAATCTGTTTGTTGCTGTCGACTTTCAAACCCAGGTGGCAAAGTCGATTGACCGCTTCGCCCTGTTCGATACGGTATTCAACCGGCAACGTTGCGTTCTTGCCGATAAACCATCCGCCCAGATTTGCCGTAGCGGAGCCCGTGCCGGGATCCTCAACAATCCCGCCGTGCTTCATGAAGAAAAAGCGCGACAGTAGTTTGCCTTCGCCATTGGGCGCAAATACGTATGCCATCGAACGGCCGACATCACTCGCAATAGTTCCCAACAATTCGGCGTTCGGTTTCGCCCGGCGCACGGCATCGGCGCTCGCGAGCATCACGATCAGTTGCTCCGAGCCGGTATTTACCCAGCCCGCGCCGGGCATGACATCGTCCGGCGATAGACCGAGAATGGCAGCAAGCTCGGCGTGGGCGCGATCAAATGTGCGAAACGTCGGTGCGTTCGCTGTCAGGGTCCATACGTCTCCTGATGCCGCGACAGGGATCAGGCCAGCCTTCATTTCCAGTGTCAGGGTATCGCCGACGTCCAACAGTGAACGCACAACGTGGGCGCTACCCAGCGTCGGGTGGCCGGCGAAGGCCATTTCGAAGGTCGGCGTAAAAATCCGCACTCGGGCGCTGGCGCAATCGGTGGGAAGGATGAACGTGGTTTCGGAGAGGTTGAACTGAAGCGCCAGCGCCTGCATTTCGGTGTCAGTCACGCCCACGGCCGATTCAAAGACGCATAGTGGATTACCGCCGAAAATGGATTCAGCGAAGACATTGACCAGTCGGTATGGGTAGGTGCGCATGAACGTAGGCTGTAAAGATTTGTCCTAAGGATGTAAATATTGTTTGAGTCAATAGCATAACCGATGAAACCATCGACAACTCCCGCCCGTATCTCCTTGCTGTGAAGTGCAGCCTTGCAAGGAAAGGCCAGGCATTTCGACCAATGAAGTAGTCAACACTCAACAAAGGACTCCTCGTGTTCAAGATCGCAATCAGATTCATCCTCCTCGCCGTGGTTGGCATGACCGGCTATGCGCTGGTGCAGGCCCAATCCACGCCACCCGCGAAGGCCAAGCCGGCGAATGCTGCGGTTGCGATCTTTGCCGGTGGCTGCTTCTGGTGCATGGAAGGGCCTTTCGATGTGCTCGACGGTGTCGTCTCGACGACTTCCGGTTACATCGGCGGCACCAAGAAAGACCCGACTTATCAGGAAATCTCCAGCGGATGGACCGGACATACGGAAGCGGTACAAATTGTTTACGATCCCGCAAAAGTGACCTACGAAAAGTTGCTGGATGTGTTCTGGCACAACATTGATCCAACGGTAAAGAATAAACAATTCTGCGATAGCGGCTCGCAATATCGTAGCGGTATTTTTTACCTCAACGAAACGCAGAAAAAAGCCGCCGATGCATCAAAGGCAGCGCTAGATAAATCCAAGCCGTTCAAAGACCCTATCGTCACCGAAATTACGGCGGCCACTACGTTTTATCCGGCCGAGGATTATCATCAGGACTACTATGTGAAAAACCCTGTTCGCTATCGCTTGTACCGTCAGGGCTGCGGACGCGACGCGCGTTTGAAGGAAATATGGGGCAGCAAAGCCGGACATTGAGGTTGCAAGACGTAGCCGTTGAGGCATAGATTTTCCCCACAATCCATTCGGTGGGGGAATTCAACTACCTGTCATTTCGAACCCGGTTTTATCAGGTGAGAAATCTGCTTTTTGTGAGGCGAGAAAAGCAGATTTCTCACCTGCGGTTCGAAATGACAGTGAGATGTTGAACTGCCAGAGTCTTGCAAAAAGCCGGACTTACTTGGCCTTCTTCACGAAATCCCGCAAGTGCTTCGCCTGTGCTTTCAGCGAAGGCATATGGATATACATCATGTGTCCGGCTTCGTAATAGTGGACATCGAGATTGCCTAAAAGACTCTTGTCCAGCGCCATGTGATTCAACACATAGTCGGTCGCGAAATGTGGCGTAGCCAAGTCGAAATAGCCTGAGCCGATGTAAACCTTCATGTGCGGATTCATGTTCATGGCTTTCCGCAACGTCTCGGCCACGTTCAGGTGCTGGTTGTCGGCACCGAAATTCCATGTCAGATAGAGCTGGGAGATAACTTTATACGGCGTGTCGCTTTCAAATTTCAGCTCACGGCGCACGTAGTCATTGAGGCAGGCTGCGTACGCACCGTCGAGATTACTGTGTGCCGGATCGTATTCGAAATTCTCGCCCGCGGCGTCGCGGTCAATTCCCTTGAAGCGGCTATCAAGCCGACCCACGGTGCGGTGCTCATCGCGGCAAAGCTCTTTGCAGAAGCGATGGATGCTGATGCGCAGGTTGGTTTGCTCGATGTACGCAATTGACAGGCCGGTGTACTGGCTGATCTTCTTGGCGATCGCACCGCGCTTTGCTGGCGCCAGCTTGTCGCCCTGGAATAGCGCGGCGCTGTACTCGGTTGAGACGAAGGCTTCGACCTCATCCAGAAATTCGCGCAGGGGTTTTGCCTGCAGGGCTTTATCCAATTTTTTGTGATACCAGGCGGTCGCTGCATAGGTCGGCAAAAACAACGCATGCGCCAGATCGTGTCCAACCATGAA
>Ga0105049_10008258_pt1 | contig 12073 bp, 11 predicted proteins | sample MAT06_FD_78087 | JGI IMG/M metagenome (GOLD analysis project Ga0105049, IMG submission 78087) | Freshwater microbial communities from Lake Fryxell liftoff mats and glacier meltwater in Antarctica - MAT-06 | ecosystem: Environmental > Aquatic > Freshwater > Ice > Liftoff microbial mat | place...
GCCGGTAATGGGGTTCTGGAGCGAGAGCAGGGCGGCGCGGCCGTCGTAGAGGTTACACTTGATCGGCAGGCTGGCGATGGCGCGGGCCTCCTGGCCCCAGCGCATAAACTGGCTCACCCAGCCTGCAAGCTCGGGGTCGTCGAGCAGGGCGCGCTCGTAGAGGGCACGGTAGCGCACGCCGCGCTCGCGGGGCACGCGCACCTCGGCGAAGTTCTCCTCGCGCCCGCCAACCAGGGGCGCCTTAAAGAGCACGCAGATCTCGTGCTCGGCGGCCTGGGCCAGCTGAACCGCGCGCTCGGCCACGCGGCGCCGGTCGAGCAGCACGTCCACGTAGTCCAGCGGGTCGGCCTGGTCGCTGCCGGCGGCGAATGCGGGGGCCAGGGCACGCACCAGCGCCTCGGCCTGGCTCTCCGCGCGCTCCTGCTCGGCCTCGAATAAGCGGCGGCGCTCATCGAGCAGCGTCGGCAGGGCGATCGCCGGGTCCACGGCGTAGAAGTGGCGCTGCCCGCCCACGTGGCGCTCGATGCAGAGGCCGCGGCTGCTCAGGGCTGCCAGCACATCGTAGATGCGCTGGCGCGGCACGCCTGCGTGGGCCGCCACCTGGGCCGGCGTGTAGCCCTGGCGCCCAAGCAGCGCCCCGTAGGCCGTGGCCTCGTAGCGCGTCAGGCCCAGCGCTACCAGCTGCTCGATCCGCTGCTCGCCGTCCATGGCCACCTTTTGTTATCATGCCACCACTATATAGTGGTGGCATGATACGTGTGGGGCGGTGGGATGTCAAGCGCTGATTCACACTACTGTAATCTCAGGCTGCGGCGGGGATGTTATTCTTAGGCGGTTCGATCTGAACGCGCTTACATTGCCTCCCAACACGCGCATGGTCTGGTACTACACGCCCTATGCTAGCCTGCCGTTGTTCGCCGCCCTAACCTCGCTGGCGACGCTCAGGCTGGCCTGGCCGCGCCGCAAATTACCGCTCGTGCGGGCTTTTATTGCCCTCCTGATAGGCACCGTGATCTGGTCGTCGTTCAACGTGCTAGAGCTCTCGAACGCCACATATGCGGGCAAGTCCCTATTCGTGCGGCTCCAGTACAGCGGCATTATCAGCATCCCGTTCGCCTGGCTGGCCTTCGCCATGCTCTACAGCGGGTATGAGCGCTGGCTGCGCTGGCGCACGGCGGCGCTGCCGATCACCCTGCAGGTTGCGACGGTCTTTGGGATTCTCACCAACGAGCGGTTTGAGCTGTTCTGGCCGGAGCGCGCGCTGCGCTTCGATCCCGCTGTGGGCATCTACTATCTGGAGACCAGCAACGGCCCGATCTGGTACAACCATGTGGCGGTGAGCTACACGCTGATCCTGATCGGCACCGTGCTGATCTTTCGCTCGCTGCTACGCTCGCCGCCGCTCTACCGCTTTCAGGCCCTGGCGCTGCTGGCCGGCGTGCTGCTGCCTTGGATCGCCAGCATCCTCTATGTGACGAAGCTCAGCCCGCTGCCTCAGCTGGACCCGACGCCGATCGCGTTTGCTTTCACGGGGGTGGCCTTCTGGATCGGGATCACGCGCTTTCAAATGCTCGACCTTATCCCTGCGGCGCGCGACGCGGTGCTGGAGCACATGGGCGACGCGGTGCTCGTGCTCGACGACGAGCGACGGATTGTGGACGCAAACCCTGCGGCTCTGCGCCTAATCGGCCTTCCGATCAGCGCGGTCACGGGCCGCATGGTGAGCGATCTGCTGCCCGGCCAGGAACGTCTGATCGCCCGCTTCCGTGACCTGAGCACGGTCGCCACCGAGATCACCGTGGATCGCGGGCGCGGCCTGGAGCACTACGACCTACGGATCTCTCCGGTGAGCGACCGAGGCGGGCGCGTGACGGGCCGCGTGATCGTGCTGCGCGACATCGGCGCCCAGAAGCGCTTCGAGGCCGAGCTCCAGCAGGCCAAAGCGGACGCCGAGGCGGCGAGCCGCGCCAAGAGCGCCTTTCTGGCCAACATGAGCCACGAGCTGCGCACGCCGCTGAACGCCATTATCGGCTACAGCGAGATGGTGGAGGAGGAGCTTGTGGGCAGCGAGCGCGCTGATCTGCTGCCCGATCTGCGCAAGATCACAGGATCGGGCCGCCATCTGCTGGCCCTGATCAGCGATCTGCTCGACCTCTCGAAGATCGAGGCCGGCAAGATGGAGCTGGAGCTTGGCTGGGTGGAGCTGCTGCCGCTGCTGCACGAGGTGGCGGCCACGATGGAGCCGCTGCTGCACCAGCGCGGCAACCGCCTGGAGCTGCGGCTCGATCCCGACCTGGGCGCGCTCCATGCCGACCAAACGCGCCTGCGCCAGGTGCTGCTGAATCTCCTGAGCAACGCGGTGAAGTTCACGGAGGATGGCACGGTAACGCTGCGGGTGCGCAGGGACAACGGACGACGGACGACCGACGACAACCCAGACGTGGTCAACCGTCGTCGGTCGTCCATCGTCTTCGAGGTGTGCGACACTGGCATCGGCATAAGCGAGGAGCAGCTGGAACGGCTGTTTCAGCCTTTCACGCAGGCCGACGCCTCGACGACGCGCAGGTATGGCGGCACCGGCCTGGGCCTCGCCATTAGCCGCCACTTCTGCCGCATGATGGGCGGCGACATTCTCGCCACCAGCGCGCTCGGGCAGGGCTCAACCTTCACAGTGCGCCTGCCGGCAGGGGAGGGCGAGGCGGTGAGCCAGGCGTGAAGGGGCGCCCCTTGTGGGCGCCCACAAGGGGCGCCCCAACGGCCCACGTCTACACGCGCTCCTCGCCCTCAAGGCGCCAGTAGTAATCGTGCTCACGGGCCATGAAGCGGAAGTCGATCAGATGGCGCCGCAGCGTGGCGCAGTCGGGGTGGTAGCGCTTGATCAGCGCGTTGACCTCGCGCTCGTGGTAGCGGCCATCCGGCGCGAACTGCTCGGCGAGCCAGCGCAGCACAACGCGCAGGTGGCGCTGCTGCGAGGGGATGGCCGTGAGCTGCTCGCCGCGCAGGTAGGTGCGCAGGGTGCGGCGCTCCTCCTCCGCGAAGCCCGTAGCGCCGTCGGCCAGGGCGCTGCGCTTGGCGTCCGCGAAGAGCTCGCGGCTGAGGCGCTGCAGGGCGCCGTTCAGCTCGTGCAGCCGCGCACGGTTGAGCCGACAGAGCAGCCGCTCGCCCTCGCGGCGCACGCTCACCAGCTCAAGGAAGATCAGGCGGCCAAGTGGGCCTTGGCTCAGCGAGGGCTGGAGCCGCAGCTCGGCGGCAAGCTCGGGCAGGCCGCGCTCGCCACTGTGCAGCGCGGCGACCACCGCGAGCATGGCCGGGTCGAGCATGGCCTGCATCGACATAATCAGGGCGCGACGTTCGTCAATCTGGGGGAGCGAGCTGACAGGCTCGGGCGTGAGACGCGCTGTACTTTCCATTGGCATCCTCCTTTTACGCCAGCCTAGCACGCAGTCCTCGGGCCGCCATCAGTCACCGGGCCGATCCAGCAACAATTAGTCCGGAAATCTGTGGCATCTGTGGACAACCTGCACGGGCGGCGAGAGACGCGACCGCGCGGGCGCGTGTGTGATGCGAGGAGCGTGGCGCTTAGGCGCCCAGGAATGTTCGGAGCAACAGCTTGCCCTGCTCGGTCATAATCGACTCGGGGTGAAACTGCACACCCTCGATGGGATGTGTGCGGTGGCGCAGGCCCATAATCAGGCCGTCGTCCGTCCAGGCCGTCACCTCCAGCTCGGCGGGCAGATCGTCGCGGCGCACGATCAGCGAGTGGTAGCGCGTGGCCGTGAACGGCGTGGGCAGCCCCGCGAAGACGCCCTGGCCCGCGTGGTGGATGGCCGAGAGCTTGCCGTGCATCACCTGGGGCGCACGCACCACGGCGCCGCCGAAGGCCGCCCCGAGCGACTGGTGGCCCAGGCAGACGCCCAGGGTTGGCACCTGCGGGCCAAGCTGGCGGATCAGCTCCACGCTGATGCCGGCCTCGGCGGGCGTGCATGGGCCAGGGCTCACCACGATCCGGTCGGGGCGCAGCGCGGCGGCCTCGGCAACGCTGAGGGCGTCGTTGCGGCGCACCTCTACGGTGGCGCCGAGCTCGCTGAGGTACTGGTACAGATTGTAGGTGAACGAGTCGTAGTTATCGATCAGCAGCACACGCATCGCGGCCCTCCTTCGCCTTGCTTGGCTCTGGGCGCAGTATAGCCCCGTGGCTTGGGAAGCGCAATCTGCCCCGCTAGTCTCCCAGGGCGGATGCAAAGCCTATGAACCGGACGTTTTGTCCACAGATGACACCGATTCCCGGCCAATTTCTGGTCCCGAAGGCGTGCGAGACGCGTCGGCTCGGGACGTTGCATCCGCCCTGGATAGTCTCCATGCCGGGGCCTTCCGGACGGGCGCCCTGGTAGGGATTGCGTGGGCGGCGAGGCTGAGTAGTGAGCGAACCCAACCTGCCTCGCGCGGCATAAAGGACTCTCATTGTTACAGCCTCAAGGAGAACGAGCTGATGCAACACTGTCGTCTGCCCAGCTTGATCGCCGTCCTATCGCTGCTGGCTCTGCTACTCGCCGCGTGTGGCTCAACCGCCCCTCAGGCACCTGCAGCCACGGACGCCCCGGCCGCCGCCCCCCGCGCCAGCCGCCCCGGAGGCCGCGAAGCCGTTGATCGTGGTTATCAATAAGAGCGCCGATCAGCAATATTTTGTTGATCTCCAAAACTCGTTCGTGGACGCTTCGAACTTCAAGGATGTGTTCGACCCGATCTCGCTGGCGAACTGTTCGAAGTAGGTTCGGCTCACTTCAGGGGCGCCTGGGCCACGCTGCCTGGGCGCCTATCCATCGATGGGCGCCCGCGTAGCTTTGCCAACCCATTCGTGGCGCATCAGGCCGGAATCCGTGCGATCTACCAGGAGCCCGAGATCATTCCCGGCATCGATGTGGCCGAGAATATCTGGGTCGGCGAGCTGCCAAAGCAGTTTGGCCTGTTGGATCGCCGCCGACTGCACGAGCAAGTTCGCCAGAGCCTGGCGCTGTACGGGTTCGAGCACGCTCTGCCAGTTCCACCCCTCGGCGGATCGAGCTGGACGGGCATCCCTGTGCTGACGGTCGTTTGTCACGACCTCGCCGTGGTAGCGCAGTGCCCTGAGCGCGCGTGCGGCCTCCAGCGTCGTGGTGCCCGCGCTCAGCACTAGGTGCGTGTTCGTACACACCAGCTGCGCAGCTGCCCGCCCGATCCGCTGCTTGGCCTCTAGGTTGAGCGTCTCGGAACGGCGCAGAGAATCTTCTGACCAGGCGGTGCCCACATCGCCGAGGGTGGCCCTAGCCCCGCCATGCTTGCGTTGCAGCGCGCCACGCGCCTCCAGCTCGTTCAGGTCGCGGCGCACCGTCCAGATCGAGACCCCAAAGCGCGCCGCGACCGCCTCGGCCTGGACTGTGCCGTCGCGTGCCAGCAGGCTAAGCATGTACTCCTGGCGCTGGAGCGCCTGTGAGCGGCTTATTGTTCCTCTGCCCCCATTGGCTGAGTGGGCGCCCGGCTAAGCGGGCAGGTCTTTGCTTGAAATGCCCGTTTACTTCTGCTATACCCAGTATAGCACCGACCGAACTGCCCGCTCCATCTAGCCTTCGAGGCCTCGCTCGCCACCTAAAAGGTTCCGCCATGGCTCAGCTCGACTCGCAGGTCTCGTCGTTGCGCTACCTGGCCGCCGCCGCCGCGATCGTGCAGCAGATCGCCGCGACCCAGCAGGATACGATTGAGCGGGCGGCGCAGATCTGCGCGAGCACGATCGTGAACGACGGTCTGGTCTTCTGCTGGGGCGGCGGGCACAGCCGCATGTCGGTCGAGGAGATGCTTCCGCGCATCGGCTCGTTCCCCGGCTTTTACCCCATGGTCGAGCTTGCGCTCACGTTCTACACCCAGTTTGCGGGCACCGACACCAGCTGGGAGTAGCTTCCCGACGGCATGACCTACGATATCCCCTATCGCACCCTACTGCCGCAGAAGGTCGCCGGCCTACTGGTGGCGGGGCGCTGCTTTAGCGCCACCCACGACGCCCACGCCTCGTGCCGCTCGATGGCGCAGACGATGGCGATGGGCCAGGCGGCCGGCACCGCAGCGGCGCTGGCGGCCAAGGGCGTGGGTTCGCCGGTGTACATGGAACGCGTGCGCGACTACAGCTTCCAGAAACCTTGGCACCTGGTCAACTCACGCTTTGCCGTTCAGCCGGAGTCGGGCGGGGTGAATGGCCAGCCGAGCACCGCCGAGCCGGCCGAGGGCGAGCGCCTGCGCGAGCAGGTGGTGGTGGCGCTGGCAAAGAAGGTTTATCAGGCGATTGAGGATAGCTGCTCGCATCCTAGCATCGGCAGCCCTCAGCCCTGACACCTCATTGCTCAGGCGGAGGGATGCGCTCCCCGCAAGCTGGGCGCGCCGGGCTTCTGCAGGCTGTGGTAGGATTGTGCCACGGAGCAGCCCGGCGCGGAACGCGCCATCACATGTACAGAGAGCTATGAGCAAAGGCAGTCCGAAGCAGCGGCAGGCGGCGAGCGGCAAGGCGGCGAGCGGCAAGGCGGCGAGCGGCAAGGCGGCGAGCAGCCAGCCCGTGGGCGCGGGCGCTCAGCCCGCTGGCGCGAAGCAGGCAGGTGGCAGGCCAGCCGGGGGGAAGGGCACGGCGCGGCGCAAAAAAGGCGGCATTAACTGGGTCTGGGTGATCGCTGGGATAGGCGCGGTGGCCCTGATCGGCGCGCTGATCTTCAACATCGCGCGCGAGGTACAGGTGATCGCCGGGGTGCAGACCTACGGGCCGTTCCCTGCGAATCTTCATGTGGCCGGCGATGTGACCTACCCACAGACGCCGGGCGTGGGCGGCGAGCATCGTGCCGTGTGGCAGAACTGCGGGATCTACAACGACCCCGTGGCCGAGGAGCTGGCCGTCCACGCGATGGAGCACGGTGCGGTCTGGATCACCTACCGGCCCGACCTGCCAGCCGACCAGGTGGAGCAGCTGAAGGGCCTGGTGCGCGGCAAGAGCTACACGCTGCTCTCGCCCTTCCCCGACCAGCCGACGGCCGTGGCGGCGAGCGCCTGGGGCTTGCAGCTCACCGCCGACAGCGCCGACGATGGGCGGCTGAGCCAGTTTGTCGCCAAGTATCGCCAGGGCACGCAGACGCCGGAGCCGGGGGCGGCGTGCGTGGGCGGCACGGGGACGCCAGATGAGCGCTAGTAAAGGTTCCCATAAATCCGTCGTGGGGGGCGACGACGGACAACGGACGACCGACGACCGGAAGGCGGAGGTGCGACGGTCGTCGGTCGTCCGTCGTCGGTGGTCTTCGTGGTTTCCCAGTAGCGAACTTCTGCCGCTCGTGCTGGCGGTGGGGCTGCTGGTAGCCCTGGCGGCGCTGTGGCTGGCGCGCCCGCCGGGCGAGGGGAGCGCGGAGGTGCGCTTTGTGCGCGCGATGAGCGCCCACCACGAGCAGGCTGTGGAGATGGCGCTGCTGATCCGCGACCGCAGCCAGGACGAGGCGCTGCGCGCGCTCGCCACCGACATCATCCTGTCGCAGCAGAGCCAGATCGGCCGCATGAGCGGCTGGCTGGAGCAGTGGGGCCGGCCGTTCGCTGGGGCCGATGCGCCGATGGGCGGCATGGGGCAGATGATGGGCATGGCGCCCCAGGCCGAGGTGAACAGCCTGGCGACGCTGCCAGTGGCCCAGGCGGAGGTGCGCTTCCTTCAGCTGATGACGACCCACCACGAGGGCGGGCTGCTGATGGCGGAGCAGGTGCTGGCGGCGCGGCCCCGGCCCGAGGTGGCGCGGCTCGCCGAGAGCGTGCTGCGCGGCCAGCGGGGCGAGCTCGGGCTGATGCGCGAGCTGCTGGCGCTGCGCGGGGCCGCGCCGCCGCCGCCGCTGCAGCCGATGGAGCACCCTGCTCGGTAGGGCACGTCTATGCGACGACATACGACCAATCGACACTTACACTAAGACAAGGCAGGCTATCGTGCGACAACAGGCATTGCTGGAAGAGCTTGAAGCTACACGCCTGCCCTTGAATGAGATTATTCAGGGTAATTGCATCGATTTCCTCAAAACCCTTCCGGAAAAATCCATTGACCTTATATTTGCCGACCCGCCTTACAATCTGCAACTCCAAAATCAACTACTCCGCCCCAATCAAACCGTTGTAGATGGTGTCAAGGATGAGTGGGATCAGTTTTTTGACTTCGAAGCGTACGATCAGTTTACCAAAGAATGGCTCAAAGAGTGCCGAAGAGTACTGAAGGAAGACGGGGCCATTTGGGTGATTGGATCATATCACAATATCTTCAGAGTGGGCAAGATCATGATGGATCTTGGGTATTGGATATTGAATGATGTCATTTGGCACAAGACGAACCCAATGCCTAATTTCCGCGGTACCCGCTTCCAAAATGCAACTGAGACGCTTATTTGGGCCAAGAAATCATCTGATCAGAGGCGATATACATTTAATTATCAGGCAATGAAAAACTTCAACGACGAAAGGCAGATGCAAAATGTATGGTACATCCCACTATGTACCGGTGCTGAAAGAATGAAGGTGAACGGCAAGAAGGCGCACTCTACGCAGAAACCTGAGGCGTTGCTCTACCGGGTCATTCTGGCATCAAGTGCCCCAGGCGATGTGGTGCTTGACCCTTTCTTCGGCTCAGGTACGACAGGAGCTGTAGCCAAAAAGCTTCAGCGGAACTATATAGGGATCGAACTTTCTTCTGAGTATGTTGCGCTAGCTCAGCAGCGTATGGCAGCACTCCCGCTCCAACCCCTTAACGCTTCAGAACTGGTTACAAAGTCCAAGCGAGATGCACCACGTGTACGTTTCGGGCAACTGATTGAGGCGAACTACGTGCATGTAGGCCAACGGGTGTTCTCGAAAGATCGCAAGGTGTCCGCTACTATCAAAGCAGATGCGCAATTGATTTGGGGTGATCAAACTGGCTCAATCCACCGCATCGCAGCCCATATCCAAAACAGATCTGCCTTCAACGGATGGGAGTATTGGTATTATGAGGAGGTGAGTGGGAATTTTATCAGTATTGACCAGCTACGGGAGCGGTATCGAACGGAGAACATCGTAGCATAACCGACTAGTACTGACCTTTCGACAGTGCCGCTATGAGTTTCGCATTTTCGGTAATCACGCTTGCGTCGCAGCATCTGGCATACGCAACGTGGCCTGAAAGCGGTCCCGCGTTGCGGGTAACCGCTCCCGCACTGCTCGCCTGTTCCGTGGCGAGCGTGCGGCGGGCCTGCCACTCCAGCAGCGCGAGCACCTGCACGGCGATGCGCAGGAGCAGCATCAGGCCCCGGATACGCCAGTCGATCGGCAGGAACAGCGGCAGCGCGGGCAGGGGGCCGCCCTTCCCGCGGTGAAAGCCATGCGCAACCGTCCACTGCTCGCGATACAGCGCCGTCGCCTGCACCAGCGACACCTCCTCCGACGTGCTGTTGGTGACAGCGACGCGCCAGCCGGCCAGCGTGTGGGCCTCCTGCAAGGCGGCGTCAGTGCGCTGACTGCTCCACGCTACCTGGTAGGTGGTCACCTCCGCGACGGGAGTGGCCGCGCTTGGCCGCCCGTTCCGCCCACTGCGCCGCTGCACGCTGGCGGTTTCGCTGACGGTGACCTGCAGCCAGGCGGCCACGTCGTGGCGCTTCAGCAGGGCATCGACGCGTTCCTGTACGGCGGCGGCGGGGTCCGGACCCAGGTGCGCAGCAGCGCGGGCACCTCGCCGGTCAAGGGCATGGGGATGAGCTAGCGCCCACCACACGGAGCGTGGGTCATCGGCGCGCTTGCCGGCGACGGTGGGGGGCGCAAGCCCCTCGCGCCGGGGGTTGTTAGGGGGCTGGCGGCAGCCTCCTAACGCCGGGGTGCGGGGCGGCAGCGCCCGCCCGCGAGCCCCGCTGCGCACGCGGAGCCGCAGCACCAAAACCATGCTATCATCACGCCCATCCTTCCCGTTAGGAGCACCCCAATGCCACTCCCGCCCATCAGCGAGTCCCAGATCCGCCAGGGCGCCGCCGCCGAGTCGTTCGCCCGCGGCCTTGCCTACTACCAGTCTGGCGCCGTCGGCCAGCTGCTCCTGCGCGGCGATGCGCTCCAGACCGAGGTGGAGGGCAGCAGCTACGCGCCCTACCGCGTCACCGTGCGCCTCGGCCCAGGCGGCATCCTCGCCGCAAGCTGCACCTGCCCCTACGACTACGGCGGCTGGTGCAAGCATATCGTCGCCGCCCTGCTCGCCTACCAGCGCGCCGCCCCCGGCGATGTCGCCCAGCGCCCCCCCTTCGCCGAGCTGCTCGCCGGGGTTGAGCGCGAGCGCCTCGTGGCCTTGCTGCTGCACATGGCCGAGCACGATCCGGCAGTTGCTGATCTTGCCGAGCAGTTCCTGGCTGCCTCGGCGCCGCCCCCCGCCGCTGGCGTGGCTGCGTCGCCGGAGCAGCACACTCCCGCCGATCTAGCCGCTTTTCGGCGTACGCTGCGCTCGGTGTTCCGGGGCGCCGGCCGCTACGAGTACGATAGCTACGACGTGAGCGACGGCATCGTCTCCGCCCTCGAGCCCCTCGCCGAGCAGATCCGCGCCCTCGTCGACGCCGACGACGCCGAGCGCGCCCTCCCCCTGCTAGATGTTTTGACCGCTGAGTATAGCGAGCAGTGGGTCCAGTACGACGACTCCTACGGCAATCTGGGCGATTTCTTCGACACGCTCGGCGGGCTCTGGGCCGAGGCGCTGCTTATGGCCGACCTACCTCGCCGCGAGCGCGCCACCTGGCAGCGTCGCCTCGACGAGCTTGGCGCCAGCGCCGCCGAGTACGGCGTCGAGGGCCTCGACCTCGCTCTGATCGCCGCCGAGGAGGGCTGGGACGCGCCGGGGCTCGCTGCCGCCATGGGCGGCGATCCCGACGACGCAGGCGCGCTGCACGCCAACCTGAGCCGGCTGCTGCTGCCCACTCGCCTGCTCGTGCTGGAGCGCAAGGGGCTGCTGCGCGAGGCCCTGAACCTTGCTGCGGCCGCGGGCATGCACAGCGAGCGGGCGCTGCTGCTGGTGCGCATGCGCCGCACCGCCGAGGCCGCCCAGCTCGCACGCGAGCTCTTCCAGACCGCCACCGACGCGCTTGCGCTGGCCCAGGCCCTGCGCGAGCGCGGCGACGTGGCGGCCGCCCTGGCCGTCGGCGAGCACGGGCTTGGCCTGGCCGAGCCGCGCGCAGCCCTCGCCGCCTGGCTCGCCGACCTCGCGGCGGGGCAGGGCCGCGTCGAGCTGGCCCTGCGCGCCGGCGAGGAGGCCCTGCGCGCCGCGCCAGAGCTCGGCCTCTACCGACGCATAGCCGAGCTGGCCGGCCCTGCGTGGCCCCCGCTGCGCGAGCGCCTGCTCGACGCACAGCGCCACCCGGCCAGCCCCTGGCAACACATCTCCGGGCGCATCGATCTCTTCCTGCACGAGGGCCTGATCGACGACGCGATCACCCTGGTGAGCAGCAACCCCGCCTCCAACGAGCTTGGGCGCGTGATGGACGCCGCTGTCGCGACGCACCCCGACTGGGTGATCAGCACCGCCACCACCAAGGCCGACGGCATCGCCGAGGCCGGGGTCGCCAAGCACTACGCTGTGGCCGTGGAGTGGCTGCGCCGCGCGCGCGCCGCGTACCAGGCAGCGGGTCATGCCGAGCAGTGGGCGAGCTACCTTCAGGCGCTGCGGGCGCGGCACGCGCGCAAGCGCAACCTCATGGAGCTGCTCAACCAGCTGGAGCGCTCGCGGCCCTAATGCCTTATAGAACGCGTCGGGGCGCCCCTTGTAGGCCTTATAGAACGCGCCGGGGCGCCCCTTGTGGGCCTTATAGAACGCGTCGGGGCGCCCCTTGTGGGCGCCCGCCCCGTGGTATCATGCGCAGGTCATCCGGCTGCGCTCAATCTGCAATCAGCAATATGCAATCGTACTAAGGAGCACTCTATGCTCATGGTCCCCGACACAGCTACAACCGTGGTGCGCGCGAGCCATGTGCCCGGCCCCGAGCAGGGGCTCTGGACATACGAGGCGTACATGCAGCTCCCCGAGGCCGAGGGCTTCCGCTAC
>Ga0105049_10008262_pt1 | contig 12071 bp, 10 predicted proteins | sample MAT06_FD_78087 | JGI IMG/M metagenome (GOLD analysis project Ga0105049, IMG submission 78087) | Freshwater microbial communities from Lake Fryxell liftoff mats and glacier meltwater in Antarctica - MAT-06 | ecosystem: Environmental > Aquatic > Freshwater > Ice > Liftoff microbial mat | place...
AATGAGAATGAGTTTCTGGCGGCGAATGCGGATCTGATTTACTCTGGTCAGGTGCTGATCATTGCCCAGTGACGCGCAGCGTCGCAGGTCTTGCGCGGGCCTTCACCGGGGCCGCTCGCTCTCGCGGCGACCCTGTGCTGCTGCTCCCGAAGCATGCTGATCCTGCCCGTCCCGGGGCAACCCTTGGCGTAATCGGTCGGGGATTCGGGCCGATGCGAGAATCGCCATCAGTTCATCGGCCAGCGGCGGGGTCGGGCCAGCGAGCAGGCTCGTAAGCCGGTCGGCAGCCGTCGCGTCGATCAGGGCATCAGTGCATGCGTGGAACTTGGCGGACATTTCCTGGTCGGTCATCGGCAGCAGCGGTCCCCCGCGGTAACGCAGATCGGCCTCGCGCTCCAGCACCCGGCCGTCGACCAGCGTGATCCGCACACGTGAGCGGATGAGATCGAAGCCCTGGGCGTTGATCTCCGCATCCCGGTGCACTCGGACCTTGCGTTGCATCTGCTGGAATGCATCGGTCTTCACCGACCCGTCTTCGAAGGCGCGAATCGGCGCGTCACGGAACAGCACCATCATGGTCAGCAGCGCTGGCATGCTGAACTTGGCCTGCAAGCCATTGGCCGCAATCGGATAACGAATCGGATTGATGATGTTGTCGCCGGCGAACAGGTCGACCTGCGCGACCTGTTCGGGCCGCACATCGTGGTCGATCACCAGTGCCCGCATGGCGTCCATCGTCTGGTGTGTCAGGATGCCGCTGGGGTAAGGCTTGATGCTCACGCCGGGATCAACGATGGTCCAGGTCGCGCCAAAACCCTGGTGCATCTTGGCGCTATCGAAGCCGCCCGCCAGCACCGCCGGAAACCCCCAGCGCCCATCGAGCGCATCCGGGTCGGCCGTAAACCCCTTTTGCGCCAGCTGCGCGGCGAGTACACCGTTCTCGCAGGCCCGCCCGACATGCAGCGGCTTGGTCATGGTGCCGAAGCTGCAGCGGATGCCGGCGGCAAAACTGGCGGCGATGCCGATCGCATTGCGCACCTGAGGCTCGTCGAGCTGCAGCAGGCAGGCCGCCGCCGCCGTGGCGCCGAAGGTGCCGACCGTGCCGGAGGAGTGGTGGCCGCGCAGGTAGTGGTCGGCCGGCATCCATTCCGAGATCTTGCATTCGACCTCGAAACCGACCAGGAAGGCGCGCATTAATTCATTCCAGCCTACGGCAGCAGTGCCGCGTGCCTGCGCGGCGTCGGCCAGCACCAGTGCGGCGGTCAGTGGCGGCACAGACGGATGGGTCAGCAGGCCATAAACATGTTTCGGGTCGTGGCTGACCTGGGTGTCGTCGAAGTCGTGCGCATGGGCCGAGGTGCCGAGCACGCGGGCGGCAGTCGTGGCGGGCACACGGTGTCCGCCGCCGCCCAGCAGGCGTGACTGCGGCGCGCCCCCTTGCTCCGTGGCGAATTCGGCCAGCACGCGGGTGGATTGTTCATGCAGGCCGGCGACATACAGGCCGCAGGTATCGAACATGCAGCGACGGGCGATGGCGAGTGCCGCCTCAGGCAGGTCCTCGTAGCGGGTGTCGACGATGAACCGGGCGCAGCCAGCGGTGATAGCGTCCGGAGGTGTCGCTTTTGCTCGGGTAGGGACGGTCGCGGCGGGCATGTTCTTTTGCATGAGGCTTCTCCAGAAGGCCGGCGTGGTCTCGCCTTTGCAGTGGCAACCCGGTCAATCGGGCCACCGCGTGAATCTGATCGCATGATACATAAAAATGTTGACAGTTGGCAGATGACAGCCTACAGTTCAACAAAAGAGAAACACGGCATGGCAGCGCAAGACATCAATCCAATTCATCAGCATCTGGGCAGCACGCTGGCCAATCTAGTGGCCGACCGCCTGGAGGCAATGGTCGTCAACGGCGGCCTGGCCAGCGGCGAGCGGCTCAATGAAGTGGCGCTGGCAGCCGAACTCGGTGTCAGCCGCGGTCCGGTGCGGGAGTCGATCCGCATCCTGGAGCGCAAGGGCCTGGTCACCGTCGTGGCAAACCGTGGCGCCTTCGTGCGCAAGGTCGACCTGGAAGATATGGTCGACCTCTATCGCTTGCGGGCTGCGATCACCGGTCTGGCCTGCGAGATGGCGGCCGAGCGCGCCGAACCACCTACGCTGGAACGTTTGCGTGCGCTGGTGGCGTCCATGGCCCAGGCTGCGGAGCAGGACAAGCAACAGGACTATTACGACCTCAACCTGGCCTTTCACCAGGCGCTGGTGCTGTCGTCCGGCAGTGCGCGGCTTCAGTCCATCAACGAGCAACTGGTCACCCAGGCACACCTGTTCCGGCGCGGGTCGCTGACCCGTGTTACCGACATGAAACAGTCCAACGAGGAGCACATCCTCATCGTCGAGGCGATCGCAGCGGGAGATGGTTCTCGCGCCAATGCACTCGGGGGTCGGCATGTGGACGCCGGGCGCGAACGTTTCATGGAGGCGGCCCAACCGCCGACTAATCCGGCCTGACACTGAGACGAAGAAATTACCCCCGTGTGGCGCCAACCTGAGCGCCGGATGGAACATCACCGAAGGAGACCCACCATGAACCTGTTCAAGCAAATGCTAGGCGCAAGCGCCATCGTGCTGGCTGCCGGCTTGTCGCCGATGGCTGCAGCAGCCGACAAGGCGGTGATCGGTGTGCGCACCGAAACCCAGTCGATCGACCCGCATTTTTCCTATATTGGTCCGTCCAAAACTGCTGCGCACCACGTCTTTGACTCTTTGATCATGCGCGACGCCAATCTTCAATTGGCGCCGTCACTGGCCGTGAGCTGGACTCACAAGGGCGGCAAGCAATGGGAAGTCAAGCTGCGGCCGAACGTGTTGTGGCATGACGGCAAGCCGTTCACCGCGCAGGACGTGTTGTTCACGTTCGAGCGTGCCGGCAAGGTGCCGAACAGCCCGGCCCCATTCGGCCAGTTTCTGTCGCAAATCGAGAAGGTGGTGGCCTCCGATCACCTGACGCTGCAGATCACGACGCGCAGCGAATCGCCACAACTGGTGTACGACTTGTCGGAGGTCCCAATCGTCTCCCGACATGCCGGTACCAATGCCAATTCCGATGACTACAACAGCGGCAAGGCGGCCATTGGCACCGGACCGTTCAAATTCGTGTCCTGGAAACCGGGTGGCACGCTGGAGCTCGAACGCAATGACAACTACTTTGGCACCAAGGCCGGCTTCAAGCATCTCAGTGTGGTGTCCATGCCCAACGACGCGTCGCGCATGGCTGCCTTGCTGGCCGGCAGTGTCGACCTGATCGACGCAGTGCCGCCGGACGCGATGCAAAAAATCAAGAGCGACCCGCGATATGCGTTGTGGCAAATCGAGGACGTCTACACCACCTATTTGCATATGGACACCAACCGCGAGAAGTCGCCGTTCATCCGTGCCAAGGACGGTAGCGAAATTCGCAATCCCTTGCTCAACCCGAAGGTGCGACAGGCGCTGTCGCTGGCGATCAACCGCGCAGCTATCATCGATCGGCTGCTCTATGGCATGGGCATTCCTGCCGGTCAGCTCGCCGCGCCACGCATGCACGGATTCAATCCCGCACTCAAGCCGGCGCCTTTTGATCCGAAACAGGCCAAGGCGCTGCTGGCCGAGGCAGGTTACCCGAACGGTTTCCAGATGACCATCCACGGCCCGAACAACCGCTATGTCGCGGATGCCGCGATCACCCAGGCGGTGGCGCAGATGTTCGAGCAAATCGGCATTTCGATGAAGGTCGAGACCATGCCGTCGAACGTGTTTTTCACACGCGGTTCGGCCCAGGAGTTCAGCATCTTCTTCATCGCCTGGGGCTCGGCGCAGGGTACGGCCTCGGTTGGACTGCGCGGCGTATTGATGACCTATGACAAGGTCAAGGGATATGGACCGTCCAACCGCGGCCGGTATTCGAACGCGAAGGTCGATGAGTTGTCGCTGGCCTCCATCAACACATTTGATCTGAAAGAAGGTTCGCGTTTGGCCCAGGAGGCTGCTGCCATCGCCTTTGGCGAGAACGCCATCATTCCGCTGCATTACCAGGTCAACGTCTGGGCTGGCAAGGCCGCCCTGGGATTCACGCCACGCAGCGACCAGATGACGCTCGGCCAAAGCCTGACCCCCAAGAACTGACCGCCCGGCCTTGCCTGATGCGTGTTCTTCCGGATGTACTCGCGCCCATGCGCGACGCCTGTCGCCTGGGTGCCGATGTGTACATGCCGTCGGCGCCAGGGAAGTACCCGGTCATCTTGGAGCGCACTCCCTATGGCAAAGGGCGTACCGACCAGTCGGAGATCCCGTTTGGCGCCCGGCAGCCGCGCAGCCGGCACGAATTGGCGGAGGCTTTCACCATACGTGGCTACGCTTTGGTGGTGCAGGATTGCCGCGGCACCGGTATCTCCGAAGGCCGATTCGAAAAATACGTCAACGAGGCACGGGACGGACAGGACACGATGGCATGGCTGGTCGACCAGCCATGGTGCGATGGCCGGATCGGCACCATGGGCTTCTCCTACGGATCGGCCGCGCAACTCGCGAGCGCCACGCTGGGTTCGCCGCACCTGGCAGCGATGTTTCTCGACTGTGGCGGCTTCTTCGATGCATACCGCAGCGGTATCCGCCAGGGTGGTTGTTTCGACATGAAGCAAGCGACCTGGGCCTACCAGCAGGCCCTGCGTCTGGCCCGGTCGCGCGGCGACGGTGCGCTTGAACAAACGGTATCGGCGCAATCCCTGGCTGACTGGTTGCGCGACACGCCATGGCAGACCGGGCATTCCCCGGTGTCTGCGCTGCCCGAGCTCGAGCGGGAAATCACCACCGCCTGGAACACCGAATCCTTCGGACCGTACTGGACGCAGCCTGGCTTGTATGCCAGGGAGACCGTGCCGACGCTGGCGTCCGTACCGACCTTCATGATGTCCGCCTGGTTCGACACCTCGCTGCAAAACACCGTCGAGCTGTGGCAGGCACTCGCGCTCCACGGCGCCGGGCCGGGCCCCTTGGTAGTAGGACCCTGGTGCCATGGCGAACGCCATCAGCACTGGGCTGGTGAACTTGACTTCGGTGCGCACGCCATTCCCGCCCACGGGTTGGGGGCCGACACGCTGGCGCTGCGCCTGGACTGGTTTGATCAGGTCCTTCGTGGCAATACAGGCGATGCCGGGACCCCGGCAGTGACGAACGCGCTGACGGCTTCGGAGCCGGTGCGCTATTTCCTGATGGGTGGCGGTAGCGGCGTGCGCGATACCCAGGGGCGGACTGACCACGGTGGCACCTGGATGTCCGCGTCCTGCTGGCCGCCGACGCAAGTCCGGACACTTACGCTGCATCTTTCTCCGGACCACCGCTTGTTGTCTGGCGCCGCGGATGACGGCGTGCACCGGATCGTTTCCGATCCTGTCGCGCCGGTGCCGACGATCGGCGGCGCGATCAACTCCGGGCAGCCGGTGATGGCGGGTGGCGCATTCGATCAGGTCGCGCACGTGGACACTTTCGCCGCTGATGAGCGCACGGGCCCACTGGCCATGCGCGACGACGTGCTGGTTTACGAAACCGACACCTTGAGCGAGGATGTGTGCGTCGTCGGTGCCGTACGTGCCCGGCTTTTCATCCAGACCGACGGACCGGACGCCGATGTTGCCATCAAGCTGATCGACGTGTATCCGCAGCGCGACGCCGACACCGTGAATGCGGCCTACAACATCTGCGACGGCATCCTGCGTCTGAGCCATCGCCATGGTGGTGACGAGCTGCAGGGCATGGCGGCGGGGGAGACTTGCGAGGTCCTGGTCAAGGCCTACCCGACCGCCAACCGCTTCGCGGCCGGCCATCGCATCCGGCTGACGATTGCCGGCTCGAATTTTCCGCATTTCGACATCAACCCGAACACCGATCCGGCGCGGCGCACGATGGCACAGGCGCGGCCTGCAGAGCTAAGCGTGTTGATGGGGCCGGGCGCGCCCTCGTGCCTGATGGTCGATGTATTGCCATGACCGAATTCATCGTTCGCCGACTGTTGCAGGCAGCACTGGTCGTTGCCGTGATGTCGCTGCTGGTTTTCACCGGCGTGTACGCAATCGGCGACCCAGTCGAGCTGCTGATCAATCCCGAGGCGGACCAGGCCACACGCGATATGGTCGCCAGCCAGCTCGGTCTCGACCAACCCTTGTGGCGCCAGTACACACTGTTCGTTGCCAATGCCTTGCAAGGCGATCTGGGCCGATCATTCGTATTCAATATTCCCGCCATCGAGCTGATTTTGCAGCGCATGCCGGCCACGCTGGAGCTGGCCGCGCTGGCCACGCTGATCGCCCTGGTGCTTGGTGTTCCGCTTGGGCTGTACGCGGGTATGCGCCCGTATTCGCCGGTCTCGCACACCATCATGACCGGGTCCATCCTCGGCTTCAGCCTGCCCACGTTCTGGGTTGGCCTGCTGCTGATCCTGGTGTTTGCGGTCTGGCTGGGTTGGTTGCCGGCCTTCGGCCGCGGCAAGACGGCGAGCGTGTTCGGCGTTGAATGGAGCGTGCTTACACTCGACGGCCTGCGCCACATTGTGTTGCCCGCTGCCAACCTGGCGCTGTTCAAGCTTGCGCTGATCATCCGTCTGACCCAGGCTGGTGCGCGCGAGGCGGCGTTGCAGGACTATGTGCGGTTTGCCAGGGCGCGCGGTATTGCGCCGTCGCGGGTGCTGTTTGTCCATATCCTGCGCAACCTGATGATTCCTATCGTCACGGTTGCGGGGATTGAATTCGGCGGTGTGGTGGCCTTCGCTGTCGTTACCGAGTCGATCTTCAACTGGCCCGGCATGGGCAAGCTGATCATCGACTCGATCAACTTGCTGGACCGCCCGGTCATCGTGGCGTACCTGGTGGTCATCGTGTTCTTTTTTGTCCTGATCAACTTGCTGGTCGATCTGCTTTACACGCTGCTCGACCCACGGGTCCGGCTGTCCGGAGGGTCGCGGTGAGCGCACTGTCGTCGAAGCCTCTTGCGGCGCCCGCTGCTGCTACGCCGCCGCCGCCGTCGCGCGGAATGCGCCTCGTACGTGCCTACATGCGCAACCGGATGGCCTTGTTCGGGCTGCTGCTGATGTTGGTCGTGCTGTTTCTGGCCGTGTTTGCACCGTGGATAGCACCGCAAAATCCGTATGACCTCAAGCAACTGTCGCTGATGGATGCACGCCGGCCACCCGGCACCGAATCCATGGCTGGGTTCACCTTCGTGCTCGGTACCGATGCGTTGGGGCGTGACATCTGGTCGGGCATCTTATATGGGCTGCGCATCAGCCTCACCGTAGCCGTGGTCAGCGCCCTCGTGGCGTTGACCATCGGCTCCACACTGGGACTGACCGCTGCCTGGCGCGGCGGCCGAACCGACGCGCTGATCATGCGCATCGTCGACCTGCAGATGAGTTTCCCGTCGATCCTGGTGGCCTTGATCCTGCTGGCAGTACTCGGGCGCGGCGTGGACAAGACCATCATTGCACTGGTGACCGTGCAGTGGGCGTATTACGCCCGCACGATCCGGGCCAGCGCGATGATCGAACGTGAAAAGGAATACATCGAGGCCGCGTCGTGTATGCGCCTGGGCGCCTGGCGCATCATGACGCGCCACCTGCTCCCCAATTGCCTGCCGCCGCTGATGGTGGTCGTGACAGTGCAGATCGCCCATGCGATTTCGCTTGAGGCCACGCTGAGCTTCCTGGGTATCGGCCTGCCCGAGACCGAGCCTTCGCTCGGTTTGCTGATCGCCAGCGGGTATGCGCATCTGCTCACCGGAACCTACTGGATCAGCATCTTTCCCGGCATCGCGCTGTTGATCGCGATCTTCGCGATCAACCTGGTGGCCGACCACCTGCGCGACCTGCTCAACCCGAGGCTGGCGCGATGAGCGCAGCGCCGGGCCGTTCCCAAGCAAGCTCGCACCGCAGCCCGCAGGGCGAAGCTCCAGTGAGCGCCGCGCTGCTCGACGTCGAGAACCTGTGCACCAGTTTCTTCACCGAAGACGGTGAAGTACGGTCGGTCGATGGCGTGTCTTTGCGCCTGGAGCGCGGCGAGGTGCTGGGCCTGGTAGGCGAATCGGGTTCTGGCAAATCGGTGATGGGTTTGTCGCTGATGGGCCTGATCGACAGCCCTGGAAAGATTGTCGCGGGCTCGATCCGACTCGATGGCGAAGAACTGGTGGGCGCGCCCGAACACGCCATGCGGCGCCTGCGCGGTCCACGACTCGGCATGATCTTCCAGGATCCGCTGATGTCGCTGAACCCGGTGCTGCGTATCGAGACCACGCTGATCGAAACCCTGATGGCGCATGAATTCATCGACAGCGCTACGGCACACCGGCGCGCGCTGGCCGCGTTGACCGATGTCGGGATTCCATCACCTGCGCAGCGCATGCGCGGTTATCCGCACGAGATGTCCGGCGGCATGCGCCAGCGCGTCGCGATCGCTGCCGCCTTGTTGCCGGGGCCGCAGTTGTTGATTGCCGATGAGCCGACGACAGCGCTCGATGTCACCATTCAGTCGCAGATCCTGCACCTGCTTCAGAATCTGGTGGCGGCGCGCGGCCTGGCGCTGATCATGATCAGCCACGACCTGAGCGTGGTGGCCAGCCTTGCAGACCGGGTTGCTGTGATGTATGCGGGGCGTATCGTCGAGTCCGGCCCTGTGCAGCAGATTCTGTCGCGGCCGGCACATCCCTATACCCGGGGCCTGATCCACTCGGCGCCGGTGATGTCGGAGCCGGGAACGCCGTTGCCACAGATTCGCGGCGCGCCACCGTCACCGCTGGGTCGACCCGCCGGTTGCGCGTTTGCGCCGCGTTGTGACCGCGCCAGTTCAAGCTGCATGAGCATGCCGGCGTTGACCGATCTGCACATTGGCCACGCGGTGCGATGCTGGCATCCGCACTTGGAGGCACGTTTGCCAGGGGTTGCGGCATGACGGCGCACACCGAGGGCCTGCCGGTGCAGGACGTGGCGCTGGAACTGCGCCACGTCGGCAAGATTTTTGACCAGAAGCCGGATTGGATCGCGCGGATTTTGCGGCGCCTGGGTGTGGCCATACAGGACTACCGCCTGGTGGCGGTACACGACATCAACCTGCAGATTGCGCCCGGCGAGATGGTCGGTCTGGTCGGCGAGTCGGGATGCGGCAAATCGACACTGGGCCGCATCGCGGCCGGGCTGCGTGCGCCTACCAGCGGTGAGGTGAATTACAAAGGCGTGCGCGTCGACGCAGCCGGCACCCGCATGCCGGCGCGCGAGCGGCTCAAGATCCAGATGGTGTTCCAGGATCCGATGGCCTCGCTCAATCCGCGGCGCCGGGTTGGCGAACTGATCGCGGAAGGCGCCGTTTACCATGGCCTGTGGACACGGACTGAAGCGGCGCAACGCGTGGCAGATCTGCTGGTCGAGGTCGGGCTCGATCCCGGCCACGCGCATCGCTATCCGCACCAGTTTTCGGGCGGGCAACGCCAGCGCATTGCGATCGCCCAGGCCTTGTCGGTGAACCCGGACGTGCTGGTATGTGATGAGCCGGTGGCGGCGCTGGACGTGTCGATCCAGGCCCAGGTGCTCAATCTGCTGATGGAGTTGCGCCAGCGTCGGAACCTGACCTGCCTTTTCATCAGCCACGACTTGGCGGTAATCCGCCATGTCTGCGACCGGGTGGCGGTGATGTACCTGGGCCGTATCGTCGAACTCGCGCCGGCGCGCAGCATCTTCGAGGACGCGCAACATCCGTATACGCGCGCCCTGCTGGGCGAGATTTTGCGAATCGATGGCGGCCGGCGCCAGTTCACGCCGATCCAGGGCGAGTTGCCGTCACCGCTAAACCCGCCGTCCGGGTGTGCCTTCCATCCGCGTTGCCCGAAAGCCAGTGCCATCTGCGCCAGCGAGGCGCCGCCCTTGCAGACCCAGCAGGGGGGCTGGGCCGTGGCCTGCCATCATCCGGGCTGAGCCTGAAAGCGCAACTGCGCCAGCAGTGGTTGCAGGGCTGCGGCTTCGTCCCGCAGCCGTGTGGCGACGGCCAGTGCGGCGGACTCGGACATCGTGGCGCCGGAACGCGCCAGCGTGACCGAGACGACCGGCGCGCCGCTGTCAGACAACACAGGTACGCCGATCGCGGTGATGCCTGCGGCAATGTCGCACAGGTTCAGAGCGCATCCAAACAAGCGGGAACGGGCCAGCATCTGGCACACGCCTTGCCATCGAGCGGCGTCCTGGCGGGTAATCGTACGCCGGTTATGCGCCTCGATCTCTTTTTGTTGGGCGGGTGGCAGCTGGATCAGCATCGCGACGCCCCCCGCCGTCAGACACAACGGGCGTCGGCCACCGACATCGAGCATCAAAGACGGGACAAGGCCCACGCCGTCGTGGCGCGCCAGGCACACCGACCCCATGCCGCTGCTCATCTTCAGAAACAGGGTTCCGCGCAATTGCTCGGCGGCTGCCGCCAGTTGCGCCTGTGCCAGCCGGCCGAGGTCGAAATACGGCGCCGCGGCCAGACCGAGCTCGAATGCGAGTGTGCCCAAGGTGTAGTGCCGCGATCCCGGCACACGTGTCACCAAGCCGTCGTCGCACAGGCTTCCCAGCAGCCGATGCACGGTGCCAGGGTCGAGTCCCGATTGTTCGGCCAGGTCGCTGAGCCGCCAGCCGATGCGGGTGTGGCTGGCCAACAGGCGCAACAGGCCGACCGCGCGGTGCAGGGACCGGGTGACGCTGGGGGCTGGACGCGGGTTGGCAGACATTTTTTCATTCTATGAAAAAAGCGACGACAGGGATGCACCGCAATCGGGCGCCGCTCGATACGATGGATTTGTCCCGATAATCGCCCCAGACTCCGAAAGCGAGGTCACCATGCCGATCCGATTGTTTTCCCCGCAGCGCCGCCTGCTGGCCACCCTGGTGCTCGCTTGCGCGGTCCCCGCCGTGCAGGCGCAGGCCTACCCGACCGGGCCCGGTCACGGATAGGACCTCCAAGCGCCTGAGGCCAAGTATCGCTCTGTAAACCGGCCTGAAAAAACGGGGTTTCCCTGAGATGACGGTCTGAATCTCCAAGAATCTACGCCCCATCATTGCAAACCACGCGCCAGGCTGCCGACGGACACAGCCCTACGCCGGCGCAGTCGTCGCGACCCATTGCCCATTGCTGCAAACTCACCAAGTAGTGCGCTGATCGTCGGGGTAATCGGGTGGTGATTGGTTGGCCAGATCCCAGTCCGGTAAAGCCTCAACACCTTCCCCCGTTTCCTGCGCACCACAATCGTCCCACAGCGGTGGCCCGCGTGCTGGGGTGATGCGCGGAGCTTCGGGCTCGACTCCGATGTGATCCAGTATCTTGTGGATGTCGGCACTGAATGTGATGAAAACGAAGTTTCAGCGAAGACTAACTTGTACTCAAGTTATGTCGCAGCTAAAGCGAGGATGCGCATCTGGCCCCCGCACATCGGGCACAGCAGTGGGAACACCTCGTAGATACGGGCGATCAGTGCTGCCCAAAGATAGTCCGATGGTGGCCGTGGTTTGAGCTTGGCTGGCAGCTCAGGCTGGGCCAATCCACCAACGCCAACACCAGACACACCGGGCACGCCGCCCGGACTGCTAGCATCCATGTGCGCATCCCCTGTGACGGGACTGCCCACCCCTGGCGTCACCACCGACGCACCCTGCGCCATTGCCGTCACCGCCGCACGCAAGGGCGAATTCGGTGCCAATACACCGTAATAGCGATGCCGGTGCGTGCGTGGTGGCGGCACCAATTGAGCGATGCGGTTGATCAGCTCCAGGGGCGTGAGCACCAGTTCGCCCGAATACTTGTCGGACTGCAGGGGCTCTGTGTGCCCTTTGCCACAGCGGTAGACCAGATCAGCGCCGCGCTGCTTGAGCCGGTCCATGGCAAAAGGTGGACGCGCACAGTAGCGCAGCAGACGCTCCAGCCCGGCACGGTCGGGCGCTTCGATGCGCACTTCGGCGTCGACCGAGAAGCCTCCGCCGTGTGCATAAGCCGCCATGTCTTTGGCGTCATGTGCCTCAATGTGGCCGCGTGCCA
>Ga0105049_10008264_pt1 | contig 12069 bp, 9 predicted proteins | sample MAT06_FD_78087 | JGI IMG/M metagenome (GOLD analysis project Ga0105049, IMG submission 78087) | Freshwater microbial communities from Lake Fryxell liftoff mats and glacier meltwater in Antarctica - MAT-06 | ecosystem: Environmental > Aquatic > Freshwater > Ice > Liftoff microbial mat | place...
AAGTGAGGGATGCGCGATGCTGCACTCGTCAAGCGCAAATACCCGCGACGCATCGTCATACGGGTGCAACCCACCAACCCACGTCGTGCCACGCGGCTTGAGCGTCAGCGTGAGCCGACCGCGATACCCCCACGCTTCGCCCGAGACGAGTGTTGCGCGAGGCACGTCCGGTTTACCGATGCGTCTGAGTGCGTCCTGCACGATCGTCAGACGTGCGTCGCGCTGCGCATCGACATTGAGATGCTGCAGCTGGCACCCTCCACAACGATCGCCGTCGTAGTGGCGACAGGTTGCGTCCACGCGCAACGGTGACGCTTCAAGCAACTGCAGCACTCGACCGCGCGCGTGGCGCGCGTGCGTCTGCAACGCAACCTGCGCAACGTCACCCGGCGCCGTGCGCGGAACAAAGCAGGCGAGGCCGTCTGAACGTCCAACGCCGTCGCCGCCGGCCGCAATACTCTCGATCCGAATTGTCGCCACCGACTCGGCGCGCTGGCGTTGACGCGTTGCCCCTTCGGCCGCCGCTCGATTGCCGCGCGCCGATCGTCCTCCGCGACGAGCCATCAGCTGGTCCTGAGCGCGTCGCGGCGAGCCAACGCCGCCCATGACGGCTGGCCCGAACTCGACGCTGCATCGGTCGTGCTTTCGCCGACAGTAGCCCGCAGGGGCGCAGCGGCAGAGCGCTCCGCGTGCGTCACCAGTGCCGCAGCAATCGCGGCGAGACGGAGCGCTGTGGGATCAGAAACGGGACGCATCAGCTCTGGCAACGTTTGCTCCAGCTATTGGATCGTGATGTCGCCACTCATGAACGCCGGATGATCCATCACACGCAGATGGAATCCGCGCGAGGTCTCAACGCCATCGATCGTGAGCTCGAGCAACGCCCTTCGCATGCGCGCAACCGCGAGCGCACGAGTTGGCGCATGCACGATCAACTTCGCGAGCATCGGATCGTAGTATAGCCCGATTTCGCTTCCAGTCTCGATTCCGCCGTCCCAGCGGACCCCGGGACCACTCGGCACGTTCAGATACTCAACGCGACCCGTGGACGGAAGAAACCCGTTGGATGGATCTTCGCTGGTGATCCGACATTCAATCGCCCAACCGCGAGGGTGAAAATCCTTCTGCGCGAACGGGAGCGGCTCGCCCGCCGCGATGCGAATCTGCCATTGCACGAGATCCAGCCCCATCACCAACTCGGTCACCGGATGCTCCACCTGAATGCGCGTGTTCATCTCGAGGAAATAGAACGAACCGCTCTTGTCGAGGAGGAACTCGCAGGTTCCGGCATTTACGTACCCCGCCGCGCGTGCTGCCGCAACCGCAGTTGCTCCCATTTCAGCCCGCAACTCCGGTGACACCGCCACGCTCGGCGCTTCCTCGATCATCTTCTGATGCCGGCGTTGCACTGAACACTCGCGTTCAGCGAGATGAATCACCTTGCCGTACGAGTCGGCGAGGATCTGAATCTCGACATGGCGAGGCCCTTCGATGTACTTCTCGACGTACACCGCATCGTCACCGAAGGCGTTGCGCGCTTCGCGTTGCGCCGATGCGAGTGCGTCGGCGAGTTCGTGCGCCGACCGGACCACGCGCATGCCTTTCCCGCCCCCACCGGCCGCCGCCTTCAGCAGCACGGGGTAGCCAAACGTGTCGGCGATGACCTTTGCCTCGTCCGCATCGCGGAGCGCTTCGGTCGTGCCCGGAACGACCGGCACGCCGGCGGCGATCGCCAATTGACGGGCGGCTGTCTTGGAACCCATTGCCTCAATGGACTCAGCAGGGGGACCGATGAAGACCAGTCCGGCGTCACGCACCGCACGCGCAAACCACGCGCGCTCGGACAGAAACCCATAGCCCGGGTGAATTGCGTCGGCGCCTGTGCGCAGTGCCACTTCGATCAGGCGATCGCCGAGGAGGTAGCTTTGCGCCGCCGGTGGTGGTCCGATGTTCACGGCTTCGTCGGCTTCGCGTACGTGCGGTGCCTGCGCGTCCGCATCGGAATAGACCGCGACGGTTTTTACGCCGAGTTCCTGACAGGCGCGGATGACGCGGAGTGCAATTTCACCCCGGTTCGCGATGAGCACTTTACCGAACATGCCTTTGCTCACAGCGGGAGGTTCCCGTGTTTTTTGGGCGGGTTGCGATCACGTTTGCCGCGCAGCGTGTCGAGCGCGCTGATGAGACGCGGACGTGTGTCGCGCGGATCGATGACATCGTCGACATAGCCGTAGGCCGCCGCGATGTACGGGTTCGCAAACTTCTCGGTGTACTCCGTCACGCGCGCGTCAGTTGCCGCGACCGGATCACTGCTGTCGGCAATCTCTTTACGATAAAGCACTTCAACGGCGCCCTTGGGGCCCATGACGGCGATTTCTGCGGTGGGCCAGGCGATGTTGTAGTCGCCGCGAATATGCTTCGAGCTCATGACATCGTACGCACCGCCATACGCCTTGCGGGTGATCACCGTCAACTTGGGCACGGTGGCTTCGCAGTACGCGTAGAGCAGCTTGGCGCCGTGCTTGATGATGCCACCGTGTTCCTGGGCAACGCCGGGGAGAAATCCCGGGACGTCTTCGAAGGTGACGATCGGAATGTTGAAGCAATCGCAGAAGCGCACAAAACGCGCGGCCTTCATCGACGCATTGATGTCGAGCACCCCCGCAAGCACGGACGGCTGATTGGCAACGATGCCAACGCTGTATCCACCCAAATGCGCGAAGCCGATGAGAATATTGCCTGCGTAATCGGGCATGACCTCGTAGAACTCGCCATCGTCGACAATGCGGCCGATGACTTCGTGCATGTCGTACGGTTTGTTCGGATTGTCGGGTACGATGTCGAGCAGGCCTTCGTCGCGGCGGTCGCGCGGATCGCGCCCGGCACCGCGCGGTGGATCGTCCACATTGTTGGACGGCACAAAACGGAACAGGTCGCGGATGTGCTGGAGGCAAGCCAACTCTGAATTGCATGCAAAGTGCGCGACGCCACTCGTTCCGGCGTGGGTGTCTGCGCCGCCGAGTTTCTCCATTGTCACGTCTTCATGCGTGACCGTCTTCACGACGTTCGGGCCGGTCACGAACATGTAGCTCGTGCCGCGCACCATGTAGATGAAGTCGGTGATTGCTGGCGAGTATACCGCACCACCGGCGCATGGGCCGAGGATCGCGGAGATCTGCGGGATGACACCGGACGCAAGCGTATTGCGCAGAAATATTTCCGCATAGCCGCCGAGTGAAACCACGCCTTCCTGAATCCGCGCGCCACCGGAGTCATTCAATCCGATGACGGGCGCGCCGTTCTTCACGGCGAGATCCATGATCTTGCAGATCTTCGCCGCGTGCGATTCAGAGAGCGAACCACCAAAGACGGTGAAGTCCTGCGAGAAGACGTAGACGAGTCGTCCTTCGATGCGACCGTGGCCGGTTACAACGCCGTCGCCGTAAATCGGCGTCTCGCCATCGGCGACCGATCGCGAAGTGACAAAGCGATCGATTTCGCTGAATGAGCCTTCGTCGAGGAGGACATCCAGGCGCTCGCGCGCCGACAGTTTCCCTTTGGCGTGTTGAGCGGCAAGTCGCGCCGCACCACCGCCCTGTTCGGCTGCGTCGCGTGCGACAGCAAGCCGTTCGAGTTTCTCGCGCATGGACATAGTCGGGGAAGCTACTGCCCTGCGAATAGGGCAACCAGCGCAGCCAAGAAATCGCCACGCGAAATGGACGAAGCCGATCACCCCAAGGCGATCGGCTTCGTGGCCATCGGTTCGCGGTGGGTTGCGATGACCGACGGCTTCGTTCGTGCTGCGACTCCGGCGGAGTCGTGACTACTCTCTGGACGACAAGGTTGGTGCTACGGCTTGTAGATGATCGGCAGGACTACCTGCGTCTTGACCGAGGCACCATTCAGCTTGCCTGGCGAGAAGTCGAGACGGGCGACGACCTTCTTGGCGACTTCCCCGAGCGCTGTCTGCGTTGCATCGACGACTTCGACCGACGCGGGGTCGACTTTGCCCTTCGGGTCGACAACAAACTGCAATTCGACCATGTCGCCGACGCCACGGCTCTTCAGGTCGGCCGGATACGACTCCTGAATGAGGCGGGCAGCGTCATCGGATATTTCTCCAGTGGGACTGTTTCGCAAGCAGTTGAGTCTGAGCTCGACGTCCAGCGCTGGATGACGAGGTCGTGCGATCCACGGCCACTCCCCTTCATGAGTGAAGAGGTCGACTGTGACGCAGACACTCATATCGACGCCTCACAGTCCAAGCTTTAGCGTTTGTCACGGCAACCGAAGGCAGTGTCACAGCCCCGGTCCTTGCTCTCGGCGCGAGCGAGTGCGAGATATGTGCGGCAGCCAGCGGCGTGACGGCGTGAGCCGTCTGTACGTCTTCAGTGCTGAGTGCCGTCCACTGATGGGACCGTTATCACCCACACACTTCCCGCATGCCTGAAACCTTCCGACTCGAAGACGACGCGCCGTTGCGTCGGGTGTTGTACATCGCTGCGCTGATCCTCATTGCCATCCCGACTGTGCAAGTCATCTCCCAGCTCTGGCCCCTGCAGCTGGTCAGCATTCAATGGCGGTTCGGCGCGGCAAACGCTTTCTCGGCAATCCTGATGCTGCCGTTCATTGGCATTACGCTCTGTCTGTTCCTCGCACGGGCGGCCAACAGTCGCGGGCTTTCCCGGGTGATTGGAGCGATCGCAGTGCTAATCTGCTTCACACTCGCCGCCTCGACGGTCCTTTTTCTCCTCGATGCGCTTCAGCTCAAGACGATTGTGCAGTCACGCATGCTCGACCAGTTCAACTCGACGATGTATCGTGTCACTGCTCTTGCATCCGTGTTTTCCCTCGCGTTCGGCATTCTCGCGTTCTCGGCCTTTAGCCTCCCGAAGACGAACAAGGCCGCGCAGGTAAAAGGCGCCGCGGGCAAGAAGCAGGACGATGGCGTGGGACTGATCGTCGGTCAGGCTGGGTCACGCGTCGAGTAGCCTACCCGTTTTTGATCCCCGTTCGCTGATGTACTGGACAGCAATCGCCAGTAAAACGAAACGCCCTCCAGGACTCGATCCTGGAGGGCGTTTCCTTTGTTCAGCGTGTCAGCCGATTACGTCAGACCGAGTTCTTCCTCTGAGCTGTGCACCTTGCTCGGGGTCTCCGGCTTGGGCGGCTGCTCCTCGGGCACACCGGTGACGGCGAGCACGATGCGTCGGTGGATGGGATCCACCTCGAGCACACGCATGGTGAGGTTCATCGTCTCCCACGTAAAGTCTGCGGGGTTGGTGACGGTGCCCTCGGGGTTGAGCTGGCTCACCGGAACGAAGCCTTCGATGTCGTTCCCGAGATCGACGACGACGCCCTTGTCCATGAGGCGAACCACCTTGCCCGGCAGATCCGTACCGACCGGGTACGTCTCACCGATGCGAAGCCACGGATCTTCTTCTGCCTGCTTGAGGCCGAGCGAGATGCGCTTGTTTTCGCTGTCGATGTTGAGGATCACCACGTCCACCGCATCGCCCTTCTTCACGACTTCCGACGGATGCTGGACGCGTTTGGTCCAGGACATATCGGAGATGTGAATGAGGCCGTCGATGCCCGGCTCGATTTCGACGAACGCACCGAAGCTGGTGAGGTTGCGAACCTTGCCGTTGATGCGCGTGCCGACCGGGTACTTGAGCGGCAGGATAACCCATGGATCCTGCTCGGTCTGCTTCATGCCGAGCGAAATTTTCTCTTCGCTCTCGTCGACCTTGAGCACCACGGCCTCGATCGCTTCGCCAATGCTGACGATCTTGGACGGATGACGCACATTGCGCGTCCAGCTCATCTCGCTGATGTGTACGAGGCCTTCGATGCCCGGCTCCAGCTCGATAAAGGCGCCGTAGTTCGTGATGGACACGACCTTTCCGTTGACGCGAGTGCCGACCGGGTACTTGGCGGCAACATCCTTCCACGGATACGACTGCAACTGCTTGAGACCGAGGGAGATGCGTTCGCGCTCCCAATCGATGTCGAGCACCTTGATTTCGAGCTCCATGCCGATCTGCACCATCTCGCTCGGATGCGAGATACGGCCCCACGACATGTCGGTGATGTGCAGCAGGCCGTCAACGCCACCGAGATCGATGAATGCACCGAAGTCCGTGATGTTCTTGACGACGCCCTTCCGCACCTGATCCTTGCCGAGTTCCTTCATCAGCTTCTCACGCTTGCCGGCGCGTTCCTGCTCGAGGATCACTCGGCGGGAGACGACGATGTTGCGGCGACGCTTGTTCAGCTTGATGATCTTGAACTCGTACTTGTGGCCGAGCAGCTCATCGATGTTGGGAACGCGACGCAGTGCGATCTGCGAACCTGGGAGGAACGCATCGACGCCCATGAGATCGACGACCACGCCACCTTTGATCTTCTTGACCAGCGTCCCTTCGACCGGCATGTCGCTTTCGTAGGCTACGCGGATGCGTTCCCAGACGCGCATGAAATCGGCCTTCTTCTTGGACAGGACGACCGAGCCTTCCATGTCCTCGAGGTGCTCGAGCAGGACTTCAACTTCGTCGCCGACTTTGAGGTCGGGCATGTCCTTGAATTCTTCGAGCGGAATCGTGCCTTCGGACTTGAAACCGATGTCGAGGACGACCAAGTTCTCGCGAATTTCGAGAACGTGCGCCTTCACGATTTCGCCTTCTTCGATCGAGGCGAGCGTGCCGTTGTACATCTCCATCATCGCTTCGTACTCTTCCGAAGAGAACTCGTCTTCTTCGTAGAGTTCGGGGCGCCGGTTGGCGAGCGGACGCAGTTGCGCCTTTTGCAGATCGCGCTTTTCGCGCGGGGTCAGCTTGGCGGGCAACATGTCCGCGTTCAGATCGAGTTCGGCGCCTTCGATGACGTCGGCGGCTTCGGTCTCGGGGGAGAGAGACATACTAGGGGGATTCTCCAAATCGCGGGGACTGCACTCGCCGCGTCGAGGCTGGGGTGAAAGATCCGCACGTCGATCAGCACGACGAGCGGCACTGCGCCACCGGTCCGGTATATCCGGACTTGGGGCGCGGAGACGAGAACCGTGAAAAGTAGACTGGTCAGGCTATTGAGGCAACCGCCGCTGCCAGAGAACCTGACCTAGCTGTTGGCAGGCCGGTCGGTATGGCCCCGGAGTCGCGCTCGGGTCGCCTTGGCCAAGGCGACGATGCGCTCCACCTGCTCTTCCTGCGTGAGCGTGGTGGTATCGATAGTGATCGCGTCGCGGGCAGGGGCGCTCTGCGTGGCATCGTGCGCGTCCCGGGCGACCAAGGCCTCCGTCTCGCCCGCAATTTCAGCGTCAAGCGGATGACGGCCAAGTCGCTGGATGAGGCGGCGGCGAGCACGCTCCCACGGGTCGGCGATCAGGAAGACCTTGAGCGGCGCATGCGGGAACACCGCGGTACCGATGTCCCGGCCGTCGACCACCACATCGGTGGCTGCGGCGGCCGTGCGAACAACGGCGTTCACCCAATCGCGGACAGCGACCATCTGGGCGACACGTGAGACGTGCTGCGTAACCGGCGTGCCACGAAGCGCGTCGTCGACAATGACCCCGTCAACCAGCGGCAACACAGACCGCTCCGTCAGTCTCCAGTCGACGCGCCTCGACTCAGCCAGCAACTGTGCCGACGTCCACTGCGCGGCCGCGACGCCACTCTGCACACCGAGCCAGGTGAGCGCGCGATAGAACGCCCCCGAGTCGACATGACGTACGTTGAGCAGTTGGGCGACCCACTGCGCGGTGGAGCTCTTGCCAGAGGCTGCCGGGCCGTCGATCGCGATCACCAGCGTCGGTGCGATGACGCGCGCGAGGTCGGTCCAGAATGTTGGATACGACACGGCCACGCAGGCGGGATCGTCGATGATGATGCTGTTTCCGGGCACGGCGCCGAGCACGCCGAACGCCATCGCGAGGCGATGATCACCGTGTGTGGCGACGCGACCGACGAGCGGCTTCTTGGAGCCAACGATGCGCATACCGTCAGGAAACTCTTCCACGTCTGCACCCAACCCGCGAAGATTCTCCACGACGGCATGAATGCGGTCGCTCTCTTTCACCCGCAGTTCGCTCGCGTCGCTGATGCGCGTCTCACCCTCCGCGCGCGCCGCAATGCAGGCAAGCAACGGCAGCTCGTCGATGCAGCGAGGTATTTCGTCACCACCGATTTGTGCGCCCACCAGCGAGCCGGGGCGCACGACCACCGTGCCGATGGTTTCACCACCGGCGATGCGCTCGTCTTCGATAGTGAGTGACACGCCCATACGACGCAGTACGTCGAAGGCACCAACGCGCGTCGGGTTGAGACACACATCGATGAGTCGCACTTCGCCATGATCGGCGAGAGCGGTGAGTCCGGCAAAGAAGGCCGCCGACGACGGATCGGCGGGAACGTCCACATCAACGGGAATGGGCGTCTGCTGCGCCACGAGGTGCACCCCATCCTCGAGCACGTCGATAGCAACGCCACGCGCCGATAGCATTCGCTCGCTGTGATCGCGCGAGCGTTGCGGCTCGTGAACCGTGACTTCGACGCCAGCGGCGAGCCCCGCAAGGAGGAGCGCCCCCTTCACCTGTGCACTGGCGTGCTTGCTCTGCCACTCGATGGGCTTGAGCGCTGCACCAGTGACACGCATCGGCAAACCGTTGTGGCCAATCGCCCCTTCGAATTCGAAGTGCGCGCCCATCTCCGTGAGCGGTGCGGCAACGCGAAGCATTGGACGACGACTGAGACTCGCATCGCCTTCGAAGCGGGCAGTTACGCCATCAAGTCCAGCGATGAGGCCGGCGAGCAATCGCGTTGTGGTGCCACTATTGGCACAATCCAGCGGTGCGGTTGGTGAACGAAGCGCGCCAATACCGCGCGCAGTCACCGCCATGTCAGCGCTGAGTGTCGGGATATCGACGCCGAGTGCGCGGAGTGCGTTCGCGGTGGCCTGCACATCCGCCGATTCGAGAATGTGGCGAATGCGTGTCTCACCGTTTGCGAGCGCTGCGAAAATGAGCGACCGATGACTGATTGATTTGTCACCGGGTGTTCGCACCACTCCGTGCACGACGAGTCGTGCGGTGGTGTTGGTCAACGCAACCACGCCTCGAGCGCGGTCGCCGAATCGGTGCGATCATCGCGGTACTTGACGATCACCGGCGTCTGGATGGAAAGCCCTTCGCGCTCGCCGAATGCGGAGCTGACACGGCGCGACCCGGGAACCACTACAGCGCCTTCTGGAATTTCAAGCGGTTTGTCGACGGAGCCGCGCAACACGGTCTCGCGGACGAGGTCGTAGACGGGCGTTCCGCGCGTGAGGATGACGCCTGCACCCAGCACCGCACGCGTGCGAACCACCGTGCCTTCGTAGACGCCACAATTGCCGCCAACGACCACGTCGTCTTCGATGACGACCGGCGACGCGTTGATGGGTTCAAGCACTCCTCCGATCTGCGCTGCGGCACTCAGGTGCACCCGCTCACCGATTTGCGCGCACGAACCCACGAGTGCATGCGAGTCGACCATCGTTCCGCGACCAACGTAGGCACCAACGTTGATGTACATCGGCGGCATGCACACCACACTCGGTGCGAGGTAGGCTCCACGACGCACGGTCGAGCCACCAGGCACGATGCGGACCTGATTCTCAAGCCGAAACTCACGCGTCGGGAACGTGTGCTTGTCAAAGAAATGGAACGCACCACTGCTGCCAGACATCTCAACGACTTTGCCGATACGGAACCCGAGCAGGATTGCGCGCTTCACCCACGGGATCGCATGCCACTGCCCGTTGGCATCGCGTTGTGCCGCGCGAATTTCACCACGCTCCATCAGTGCAATGCAGTGATCGAAGAGGTGCTGTGCATCGTGCGGAAGCGGAACGCCCGAATCGAGAATACCCGGGTCGGTCAGACGCGCTTCGAGGTCGGCGATGTTGAGTCCCATGAACGCTTACGGAGGAAGGTCAGTCGGCGAGCAGCTGCGTGCGCACCAGCGCAGCGCGAACGAGAGCGCGGAATTCATGGGCGAGCGGAACGAGTGGCAGACGCAGTGAATCTTCCATGCGTCCAGCCATCTGCAGCATCGCCTTTACCGGAATCGGATTGGACTCAATAAACGCTGCGTAGATCACCGGAGCGAGCCGCGCCTCGATATCACGCGCACCGGCATAGTCGCCACGCGAACAGGCATGGCACAACTCAACGACCAGCCTCGGCACGACGTTCGACACGACCGAGATCACTCCGTCACCGCCGTGCGCCATGAGACTGAGTGTGAACCCATCGTCGCCGCTGAGGACACCGAAACCATCGGGGCGCTCGCGGAGAATATGCGTAATCTGCGCGAGGTTACCCGACGCCTCTTTCACGGCGATGAAGCGAGGATCGGCTGCGAGTGTCAGGCAGCTTTGGGCATCGAGGTTGACGGCGGTGCGACCGGGGACGTTGTACAACACGATCGGCAGGTCGCACGCATCGGCGATGGCTCGAAAGTGTGCAATGAGTGCGCGTTGCGGCGGCTTGTTGTACATTGGCGTGACATGCAGCAGATGTGTGGCACCTGCACTCTTTGCTTCTCGCGACATCGCAATCGCCTTCTGCGTGTCGTTTGAGCCGGCACCCGCCGCGACCGGAATCCGTCCGGCAACCTGCTCGACGGTAATCTCGATGACGCGCCGATGTTCGACGGCCGAGAGCGTCACGGCTTCGCCGGTTGATCCACACGGAACGACAAACTGCACGCCCTCCGAGAGCTGCCACTCGACAAACGCGCGAAGGGCCGGCTCATCGACGGCCCCGCTCGCAGTGAACGGAGTGACGAGCGCCGTGCCGCAACCGCTGATCGCACCATTCAGTCCAACCATCTCATGCTCCTCTGCCATCGGAGGCGAGCACATCCTGCATGGTGTAGAGGCCGGGCGCCTTCATGCCCGCCAGCCACCGGGCGGCGGTCAGCGCGCCGTCGGCGAAGACTCGTCGATCGCGTGCCTCGTGCGTGAGGCGAATCTGCTCGAACGGCGCGTCGACAATGATTTCATGCGTGCCAGGTACAGAACCAACGCGAACGCTGCTGATGGGTACCGCGTGTCCGAGCCCTGCGGCCAGCTTTTCGACGATTGCGATGCCTGTACCTGACGGCGCGTCTTTCTTGGCGCTGTGATGCGTTTCGACGACGTGTGTATCGAAAAGCGTCAGGTGGCGTAATCGACGTGCGGCATCTTCAGCGATAGCCAGAAAGAGTTGTACGCCGATGGAAAAGTTGGGCGACCAGAGCGCGGCAACGTTGGTACTGTCCACCACGCGCTGCAACTCGGCGCTGCGGGAAGCCCAGCCGGTCGTGCCAATCACCACCGGACAGCCAACGCGCAAACACGCGACGGCGTTGTCGATTGCCGATTCCGGTTCCGTGAACTCGATCGCGACTTGCGCACCGTTGAGAGCGTCGAGAGTGAGCGCTGCCGACATGCCATCAACGCCAAGTCGCGCAACGATCGCGCATCCACGATCGGCTGCAAGCGCGTCAATGGCGCGTCCCATGCGCCCCATCCCGATCAAGGCGACACGCACCGGCGAGTCGGTCACGCGTCGCGCTCAAAGAACGTGGCGTGCAATCGCTGCATGGCCGGCACAACCTGTGCGTCGTCGATGACGAGCGTGAAGTTGATGCCAGTCGCACTGAGGGAAGCCATGTGCACGGGAATTGGTCCGAGCGCTCCGATCGCATCGGCAATTGCAGAACCGCCATCCGCGATGCCGGCGCCGACGATGGCAACAATGCCGCGCTCACGTTCAACCGCAACGTCGCCAAACTCCATCAAGTCCGACACAACGGCGTCGAGATTGGATGCGTCGTCGAGTGTCACGGAGATGGACACCTCAGATGTCGCGACAACATCAACGGACGTGCGATGCGTCTCGAACACTTCGAAGACACGGCGCAGGAACCCTGGCGCAAGCAGCATGCGCGCCGAGCGAAGCTTCACCAACGTGGTGTGTCGCTTGCCCGCGATTGCGCGCACGGGCATTCGCGGCGCCTCGAAGGCGATCATCGTGCCGCGCCCTGA